>WSSedB1CaDRAFT_10000140_pt1 | contig 35832 bp, 23 predicted proteins | sample WetSurSB1Cattail_FD_9460 | JGI IMG/M metagenome (IMG submission 9460)
TTAAAGCATAAGTACCGGCGTTAACATGAATAATATCTCCTGAAGATGTCGCTTTTGAACATGCATATGAGAGTGTTTTCCATGGAGAGCCTGAAGATCCATTTCCTGAAGCATCACTGCCATTTGGTGACACATAGAAAGTCGTCGCATTAACGGTAACAGAAACGCATAGGAGTAGCAGTATAAGATAATTTCTCATATCATATAATATTTGACGAATGATCAGATTATGATGACCAACACATATATTTAAACGGTGAGCATACCTTATTGTTACACTAAAGTTTATTTATTTTATGCTTTTTTGATAAGTGTTTCTTTGGGTTTCGTAAAATTCTGAATACTAATACTATATATTGAAAAAAGGGAAGTGATCAAACTCTAATCCCCAGGCATTGCTTATTATATCTGAAAAGAGAATTAGCTTATCAATCCTTTTTATAAAGGAAACCCGTTACTAAATGGAGGTCTGAAAAAATTCAGAAATAAATCAAAAATCAGGTTGTTACTGAAATTTCATGAAATTGGCAGAAAAAAAGCTATCTCCCGGAATGAGCTTATAATACTATATAACAAGAGGATTCAACAAAACGCCTTTACAATTTGTTTTATCTCATAATAAAGAGGAGGTAAAAATGCATGATTTTTTATGTCCAAAATGCGAAGGATATCTTAGAGTAGGTGAAAATATTATTTTTAAGGTAAAAAATAATAAAAAACAATCTGCTCTCCTTCTATTAAGTCCTCAAATTGGTAATTATACCAGCCATAAACACAGGACTTTCGAGATTGAGACAGGTGAGCCCCTTGAGTATTACTGCCCATTATGTAATACATCTCTAATTTCGGATATCCACAAAAATCTTGCCCACGTTTTAATGTTGGACGAGACAGGAGTAAGTCATCACGTCTATTTCTCCCTGATTGTTGGAGAACACAGTACGTTTGAAACTGACGGAGATTCTGTTCATATTGCGGGAGAGGATGCCGGCAGGTACACTTATTTTAAGATCGGAGATAAATTCAGGAAGTATTTTTAATGAATTAATATTGGAAAGATTTTCATAATTTTACTGTTAATCATTCAATCTTACCTTAAACAGAAAATTATGAAAACGAAAGCCGTTCTTTTTTTCCTGACCATTCTTCTTTTTCTATCCTCTTTTAAAGGTTTTGCTCAAAAACCAGATTTTTCAGGGGAGTGGAAATTGAATAAAGAAAAAACTGTACTTGCTGATAATCAGTTGTTTCTCTCCAGAATCACAATTCAGCTTAAATCTGACAGCCTTCTGACTACACGGGTTTATGAGAACGGAAGTGGAGAAGAGTATCCATTTGATGAGAATCTTTCTCTTGATGGAAAGGATTGCAATATCTATATTTATGATATGCCAAGAAAAACAAAAGCTTCCCGTTCAGATGTTGACGGATCTATCGTGTTTGAATCATCAACAATATTTAACGGTTATAATGGGACAGATACTCTTTCGGCGAAAGAGACCTTTAATACTGACAATGAAGGAAAGATTCTTACAATGAAATTCACCAACAAATCGTCTGCCGGTGAAATTACCGGTACAAACTATTACGATAAAATTAAATAATGATTTATCTTATTCAATATTCATAACACTAATAACTCTAATCAATTTCATAAGATTATTCTTTTCTGCGTTACTCTGCATTCCATCAGTGTCACTCTGTGCAACAGACAGTTAAAAACTATCACAGAGCGACCGAAGAAGCCACAAAGAGTCACGGAGGCAGGCAATTAAGATTTAATTTAATGTAAGTTCCTGGCAGTTTACATTCCAGCCAGAAATTTTAACAGACGGCGTTTTACCATTTAGTTTTATATTCGGACAACTAACGATAACAGTAGTGGTTTCTGACGGTGCCAAACTGAAATAATTGGCTGTCCAGTAACTTGGCAGCACTTCTTCTCCATTAGCCATTAATTGCGGACGGATAAAAAAGGCCAGCTTGTTTGTAGCATTGGTGATCTCAAGTGTCCAGCTGTTTTCACTTTTCCCTTTCCTGGTTGAAAGAACATTCACCTGCACATTAGTTTTTTCCATGGCGTTCAACGATTTGAAATCACCGTTGTTCGAAAACCAGTAAACGTTGTGTGAAATTTGCTCCCCCGTGTTGTTTTTCAAATTCATAACAACAAATTTCACATCCCTGGATCCTGCTAATACAGAAGATAATGAGGATGTTTCTTTCACATCCGTAGCAGAAAGACTGATATTTTTTTCTTCATGGAATATTGATTTGGAATCCAAACCAAAAATGTCAATCTGGGCAACCAACCCGGAGTAAGCATTATAAGTCCTGTTAATTACATGAACTTTCTGATTGGCTGGGTTCAGCTGAATATGTACAGGCTCGCATGCATTCTGCATAAAATAATAACCTGCATTTGGCATTAGAAACCAGTCATAAACCTGCCATACAACACTTGGGAATGCCGAATTTACTTTCCACAACATAATGCCCCCGATATCATTTAGTTTTTGACCTGCTGCTTCAAAAATGCCCTGATATCCGACAGCATTCATCAGCTGCATTTTATTACAAAAATCCTCCATACTCAAGGGTTCACCGTATCTTTTTACCATTTCTTTATAATACAAATCCCAACGGCCGTTTCCAGTTGCTGCATCATGATAACCCCAGGTATTATTCAGAGGGAATGGTAACTTATTATTCCACACAAGATCAGGAATTATTTTTGGCATAATATTATAAGGAGGCTGTGAGGGGATACCTGTTTCATCTTTAAAAACCCAATCCTTTCCAGCAACAGCTTTTGAATAGTACACTCTGGGATCCTGCCATGTATATGGTCCTCCGCTATAAACACCTGAAGGGAGGTTATCTGGCCAGGCCCCGTTCCATCCTGCCGGCAGTTTAGCGAAACCCGATGAACTGGGAATAAATGGTCTCGTCCCGTCGAGAGTTATTACACTTTCCCTCATAGCATCATAAAGCTCCTTTCTTGCATGTCCTTCATTTCCACCAGTCCAGACTAAGAGGCTGGGATGATTGCGGATCCTAAGTATGGTACTTTTCACATTCTTTATAAACACATTGGATTCAAGTGGCCAGTCAGAAGATCCTTTAAACTCCCCCTGGGTATCACCTGTTATCCAGAAATCTGACCACACCAATAATCCATATCTGTCGGCTGCATCAAAAAATTCATCGCAGGGGGTTACTCCTCCCCCCCATATTCTGACAAGATTGATATTTGAGTTCCTGCATAGGTGCATTTCGTAGTCATATCTTATGGAATCCCGATTAAGCATCATATCGGGTACCCATGCTCCACCTGTCAGTTGAACTCTTTTCTCATTAACATAAAAATCGCGTCGATATGATCCATTAACATTTATTGCTTTAGTACTTACCGTACGGATACCAAAAACAAAAGAGGTATCATCAGAAATACGCATGTTCTCAGTGTACTGAAGCCTGATCCTGTAGAGATTTGGGCTCCCGTAACCATTAGGCCACCAGAGTTGAGGGTTATTAATAATTAATTCACGTGTGTTTTCGCTATTCAGATCAATTACTGCGGAGCTATTTTTTGCTATAGTTACATCCTTTGTGAATTGCAGACGATTACCTTTAAAATTTTCCGGTGTTATTGTTACAGTGAATTTTCCTTTTTCATCTGTATTATTATGATTCAGTAATTTAAGATTCAGAGACAATTTAGCTATACTGGTATCTGGCAGATTGGGAAGTGATGTGATAATCTTAGGATTGGTGATTGTTACTCCGCCAGTAGTTCTAAGATAAACAGGCAGCCAAATACCCATATTACGGTCCCTGACAGGCGGAATCCAGTCCCATCCGACAGAACACAGCATTGTGACATTTTTGCCGATATCTCCTGTCGGACCACCGTTCTCGAAAAAATCACCAAGGGCTTTTAACTGTTCGGATGCTGGCAATCCAGGATAATCAAGTGGATAGATCTTAACTGCAAGTACATTATCGGAGCCAGTTCTGATTTGTTTGCTTACATCCAGACTATATTCAGCGAACATACCGGCCATCTGGGTAGAATCGGAAATAGGCTTGCCGTTAAGCCACACAGCTGCACGATAATTAATACCTTTAAATATCAGCTGAAAGTTACGGCCCTGATCATTTGCAGAAACATTAAAGGTAGTTCTGTACCAGTATGGTTTTTTCCATGGGTTTGGATTATTAGGAAGATGACTGAACTGCTCAAGGCTATATTTTTTATTAAACTCATCGGAAGCGTCAGGAATCAGCATATTATTCAGACCAGCATATGGATCGGGGTAAACATTGTTAGCCACAAGTCCCGTTAATACAGTACATGGTACCTTAACCGGAAACCAGTAAACTTTGGATTTGTAATCCAGTGTCGAAATTTCTTCTCCGGAAGATGAAATCAAAGCAGATGACTGTAATTCAAATCTGGTTAATTTTTCTTGTTTAATTATGCCTTTCTGAGCATCAGTTAACTGTATAAACAAACTGAGGTTTAACAGAAGAAAACAAAGAAGACAGTAGTATTTTTTCATGATTTAAACTATTAGGAAGGGAGGGTAATGAAATAAAGTAATTCTAAAATGTAAGGTATAATCTTAACCGCTCAACATAATCAACTATTCAAAATTTCGCTTTCCTGACTGTCACAGTCCAGATACATGAATCAACACCATCTTCAGATACTACACGATAGTTCACATTCCCGGAGAAGTTAACCGTTCCTGAATTACTGAATTGCTTATCAGGTCCTATCCAGGCAGTAACACCCTGCGATAAATCAAACTTAACTGGTAACCTCTTCAGATTGGCTGATTCATTAACTTCAACAAGAATTGATTTCCTGGAAGCATTAATAACGACTGATTTGGTTACGCCAGGGATTGTAAATGAAAGAAAATCACACGATGGTCTTTTCTCACTATATACATTTATTGTCCAGATTTTTTGAACACTTCTGTTTTCGGCATAGACCTTAAAGGTCAAAGGAAAATTATAATTGTGTGATGTAATATTGCTTACCTGCATCTTTCCCCCTGATTTTGCATAGGCTCCTGGTGAAAGTATATATGAGGCAATAAGAGAATCTTTATTGATACCATAAGGCATCTCAACTGAAACAGTCGAATTAAGAGTGTCAATTATGCAGGCTCTTTGTCCCGGCAGACTGAATGACTCAATATTAGCAGAAACAGATCCTTTATGCCAGTGTATAGGATGAAGGAGAATATTAACCCTGTCGCCGGGATGCAGCTGATTAAGGTCAAGCATTCCAATATTCCATCTGATTCCGTTTGTTATAGAGGCGTCAGAAAAATATTTGTTATTATTGAGAAAATATGCTTCATATTGAAGGCCAAAATCTTTCAGTTTCCCTTTTATTAATTTTATATTCCGCCCTCCTACCGGAACTGTGATATTGTTATCAAAGTTGGGTCGTGCAGGGAAAGTGCATTCCTCAAAAAAATAGAAATTAAGGTAATGATATACTTTGCAATAATTTGAACCATGAGAAGCCGTGCCAACAATATTTATTCCATTTGATCGTAACCAATTTAGTTCATTATGAAGAAAAGTAACCGGATTTATATTATAAACCACTTGTAAAGTGACCAGGTCGTTATGCCATCCAATTTCAAAATGCCTTTCATCCTGCATCTTTTTCAGAATCGGGATAATCCTGTCGCTGTGAACTTCCATATTATTTGAATTTGCAAGATAATATGGAGCAGTATGCAAAACGAAATAGGTAGCACGGAACCCGAGTTTATATTCAATATCGGAAAATTTATAAGCCAGATTCAGATCGTTATCAATATCGTGCCTCAATCCTATAACAATTTTCTTGTTGTCGAAAGTCTTACGAAACTCGTTTAACGGGAGGACTATATACTTACTTGTATCCGAGATTTTTTTCAGGAATGCAGCATATTTCTCCCATGTAAAATTAGTATCAGGTTCTACCCGAAAAAACCTTTGCCTATTCAGACTGTCACTCTCGACTAAAATTTGATTGACTTTTTTTCGAAATATGCTTAAATGGTCAGAATCATTTTTCTGCCCTGAAAGAGTATTGATAAAAAAAAGAAAAAAAATAAATAAGCAATATTTTAATATATAGAATCTGTATCGTCTAAGAATCATACTCCAGTCATTGTTACCTGATTTCGTTTGCAAAAGTACACTTTTGCAAATTATTTAAGTAATTTTTTAATACTATAAAGTTTATTTAGCGCTTCAACAGGAGTAAGATTATCAATATCAATCTCGAGGATCTCATCACGGATTTGTTTCAGAACAGGATCGTCGAGTTGAAAAAAACTGAGTTGCATACCTTCTCTGTGACCTGCTATTTCTGCTATCGGTTTAGCCAGTTCCTTTTTATCCTGACTAAGTTCGAGTTCTTTAAGTATTTCATCTGCCCTTGTTACAACGCTTCTCGGCATTCCAGCCATTCTGGCAACATGAATACCAAAACTATGTTCACTACCACCTCTTTTCAGTTTTCTGAGAAAGATGACTTTATTATTTAGTTCCTTTATAGAGACATTATAGTTTTTAACTCTTGAAAATGAATTTTCCATCTCATTTAATTCATGATAATGAGTTGCAAATAATGTCTTTGCTCTTAGTTGATTCTCATGAAGATACTCTACCATAGCCCATGCTATGGAAATACCATCATAGGTACTGGTACCCCTTCCGATTTCATCAAGTAATATGAGACTGCGATCAGAGAGATTATTAAGAATACTTGCGGTTTCATTCATTTCAACCATAAACGTAGATTCACCAAGACTTATGTTATCTGATGCTCCAACTCTGGTAAAGATCTTGTCAACCATTCCTATTGTTGCAGCTTTTGCCGGGACAAAACAACCCGTCTGGGCCATGAGCACAATTAATGCTGTCTGCCGTAATAAAGCTGATTTACCCGACATATTAGGTCCGGTAAGTATAATGATCTGCTGATCATCCGTATCAAGCATCATATCATTTGGAACATATGATTCACCTACCGGCAACTGTTTTTCGATAACGGGATGGCGTCCTTCTTTTATATCAAGAATTCTTGAGTCATTCAGGATTGGCCTGGTGTAATTATTTTCCACAGAGATTACCGCAAACGACTGAAGACAATCAATTCGCGCAATAAGCGATGAATCTAACTGTATCGGAGGTATATATTCCATGATCGCAAGTACGAGGTCAGTAAATAGTTTTGTTTCGAGTGAAATTATTTTTTCTTCAGCACCGAATATCTTGCTCTCGTATTCTTTTAATTCCTCTGTAATATATCGTTCCGCGCTTACCAGTGTTTGCTTTCGTATCCATTCAGGCGGGACCTTATCCTTATGTGTATTTCTTACTTCAATATAGTAACCAAAAACATTATTAAAGCTGACTTTAAGTGAAGTTATACCGGTTCTTTCACTTTCACGTGTCTGTAACTCTGAAAGATAATCTTTTCCACTATAGAGAATTTTACGAAGTTCATCGAGTTCATCAGATGTTCCGCTGGCAATGACATTCCCTTTAGTAAGCTGAACCGGCGGATCATTATTGAGTTCTTTATCAATTTTTTCAGCTATTGATTTGCACGGGTTCAATTGTTCGGCTATCTGGGAAAGAGGCAGGCATCCGCTCTTACTACAAAATTCCTGCAGAGGTTCAATAGCTTTCAGTGCTCGTTTCATCTGAACCACTTCCCTCGGATTTATCCTGTTAACAGCAACTTTTGAGGTAAGTCTCTCAAGGTCACCAATCATACGGATCAATCCGGCAATCTCATCTTTTACTTCCGCATTTTCAACAAAATACTGTACGATATCAAGCCTCTCATTTACAGGTTGAATATCCTTCAGAGGCAAAGAGATCCATCTTTTTAATAATCTTCCTCCCATCGGAGAAATAGTATGGTCCATCACATCAATAAGAGTCCTTGCTCCTTCATATGGAGAGTGAAACAGCTCAAGGTTCTTTATAGTAAATTTATCAAGCCATACATAACGTTTCTCTTCAATTCTGGCGAGACTGGTAATATGACCAAGTTGTTCGTGCTGAGTAATATCGAGATAATATAATATAGCACCTGCAGCAATAATTCCAAAATTCAGATTACTAACACCAAATCCCTTTAATGAGCTGGTTTCAAACTGTTTAAGCAATCTGTCATTTGCAGCATCCTGGGTAAAAATCCAGTCATCAAGTTTGAATGTATAAAATTTTGGTCCAAAATATTCAAGAAAAAGGTTCTTCTTCCCGTTTTCAAACAATACCTCCTTGGGCTGGAAATTATTTAGCATCTGATCGATGTATTCGATAGTGCCCTCAGAAGTAAGGAATTCACCCGTTGATATATCAAGAAATGCCACTCCTGCAATTTTCTTATCAAGATATACTGCAGCAAGAAAGTTGTTTTCTTTATGATTTAAAACATTCTCATTCAGTAAAACACCCGGAGTCACCATTTCAATAATGCCTCTTTTCACTATTTTTTTGGTGAGTTTCGGATCCTCAAGTTGTTCACAGATGGCCACCCTCTGTCCTGCTCTCACAAGGCGCGGAAGATATGTATCAAGAGCATGATAGGGAAAACCTGCAAGTTCAACGAACGAGGCTGAACCATTTGCCCGGCGAGTAAGAGTAATCCCTAAGATTTCAGCTGTTCTGATTGCATCTTCCCCGAATGTCTCGTAAAAATCACCTACCCTGAAAAGAAGTATGGCATCAGGATGTTTTGTCTTGATAGCATAATATTGCTTCATCAGCGGTGTTTCTACATACTTCTGAAAATCAGACATCTGAAATGTAGCGAATTAAATTGTTCCTTCCCGGGAAGTTTGTTAATGACAAAGATACATTGCTGGTAATATTAATGAAATAGTTTTTGAATTTAATTATCCATTAGAAAATATTTCAAAGCAGTCTTCTCCTCTGTGAACCTCTGTGTTTCCTCAGTGTAACTCTGTGTAACAATGTATTAAGAACTTTCACAGAGAGCCACAGAGAAGACACAGAGGAGCATAAAGTTTTAAAATATATTCCCTCCCCCAATAAATGAATATTATAATGAATCTCATTGAATCATTCGATGTGTTTTTATACCTTGCTACTCTTAATTTAAGAATGCCCGGGATTGAAAGGGATAACCTATCCCGGGTTGCATGAAAATCAAAGATTATGAAAAAAGTGTTAATACTTGGTGCCGGATTGGTAGTCAAACCGATGGTAGAATATCTGTTAAGTAATAATATCGGCATTTTGATAGCTTCTCCGATGAAAGAGAGAGCCGATACAATGATAAATGGCAATCCTATGGGTACTTCACTCGATTGGTCAATGGATGATCCGGCGATGCTTGAAAAGCTTGTAGCCGACCATGACATAACAGTAAGTCTTATGCCATATAAATATCACATCGATGTTGCAAGGGCCTGTCTGCGTAATGGAAAATCGCTCGTTACTACATCTTATATCCAGCCTGGAATGATGGACCTTGATGAACCTGCCAGAAAAGCCGGAATATTATTCCTGAACGAAATAGGTCTTGATCCCGGAATTGATCATATGACCTCAATGAGAGTAATTGATCATATCCATAATAAAGGAGGCAGAGTGGAAGAGTTCTATTCTCTCTGTGGGGCTTTGCCGGCACCTGAGTGTGCTGAGAATCCTCTGAAATACAAGTTCTCATGGAGTCCGAAAGGGGTTATTCTTGCAAGCAGAAACAGCGCATTATATTTGAAAAAAGGACAAAGAATATTTATTGATACTTCGGACCTTTTCAAAGACATATTCACCTATAATTTTCCCGCTATAGGAGAGCTTGATGTATATCCTAACAGGGATTCCGTAAGCTATATCGATATTTATGGAATACCGGAAGCACAAACGGTGTATCGTGGTACATTCAGATACAAAGGGTGGTGTGAGACGCTCGACCTGATGAAAAGCTGTGATATGCTTGCAGATACGGCAAAGGACTACCATGGCATGACTTATGCAGGATTCCTTGCAGAAAGAGCCGGGCTGGGAACCAGAGATCTTAAGACAAACCTGGCAAATAAATTCAAAATCTCTGTGGAATCTGCAGCTATTCAATCCCTTGATTTTCTAGGGTTCTTCGGTGATGAAAGACTTAATTATCGTGAGACAACACCTTTCGAAATCACCTCCGACAGGATGATAAAAAAAATGATGATATCTGACAATGAGCGCGACATGGTTGTTTTGCAGCATATCTTTCTTGCCTCCTATCCCGATGGAAAGAAGGAAGTTATTAAGTCGTCGATGCTTGATTTTGGATCACCATCAACAAATACATCAATATCCCGTACAGTTGCACTGCCTGCTGCTGTTGCTGTAAGAATGATACTTGAGAATAAGATTGACACCAGGGGTGTTCACAGGCCAGTCATTCCGCAAATTTACAATCCTGTACTTGATGAATTAAAGACGCTTGGTGTGGAGATGAAGGAAGAATTTGAATTGCCCGAAAACGAGATGATAGAATAATTTCTCAACCTGAAATACTACTTTGCAGTTATAAACTATATCTCTCCCCTCGTTTTGAAGTAGGGGTGCCAAAGGCCGGGGTGGTTGATTGCATATTCAAATTCCGGATCTTTATTTTTGAAGGTTTTTCCTATCTCATTTTTTATTGTCCGAAGATGCTGATCACTTGTTAATGTGGAAATAGCTTGATAATATTTCAGAGTAACCATGAATAATCCATGAGATTCCTCACTGCGTTCGGAATGACAGATCATTTATATGTGGTGGGGGGAAGAAGCGGCGATTCGAAGCGGTAAACTTTGGGAAGAAAATATTATATGCGAATCGCCGCTTCTTCCCTCCCTCTCACGTAAAGAATAAGATGTCATTCCGAACGAAGTGAGGAATCTCATGATAATTAAACAATTGCCATTTATACCTGGTTTTCAAAGGACTAATATATGCATTATTATAAATCTTAAAAAGATGTGTATAAAGGGTAGCTTCAAAAGGAGGGGAGAACTATGTTACATTATTAAGTTGTATTATTATGTTAACGCCATTTCTCAGAATTTCAGGTAAAAGTCCTTTGTCAGATTTATATAGTCTTCGGTGAATTCATGTCTGCTGCCACGTTCTATAGTTAAGAATTTTTCAACAGGTTTTTTCTGAAGACGGCTAAATGTCAGGACTAATCTCCTTATCTCAGAAGTTGGTAATGGTTTTATTTTCAGGACATAATTACAATACAGCCCATATTTATTAGCTTCGGCTATAAATATGTTTCCTTCAACATAAGGCATTATCAGTTGAAGTTGTCCTTCGGGTTTTAGTAATCTCAGAACTCCCTCAATTATCATTGCAGTAGTAAGTGAATAGTTGTGCCGTGCTACTGTTTTCCGGATATCGGGACTTTTCAGGGAATCGGAAAAATATGGTGGATTTGAAACGATAAGATCGAATTTGCTTTGTTCTGAAATAAAGTTCTGCAGATCTGAATTTTCTACTTTTATCCTGTTATGCCAGCTGCACCTACTAACGTTCTCACAGGCCTGAATATAAGATTCATAATCAGGTTCAATAGCAATAATCTCAGCATAACATCGTTGGGCAAGCATAATTGATACGAGTCCTGTCCCTGCTCCTATATCGAGAATATTTTTTACTCCCGTAATATCGGCACAGGCTCCAAGGAGCACACCATCAGTTCCTACCTTGAATGCTGATTTATCCTGATAAATTGTAAATTGTTTAAAACTGAAGTAATTATTGGCCATTTTCAGAACTTTTCATTTACTCCAAGACCAAATAGAGCAAAATCATACTTTACAGGGTCTTCCGGATCAAATTCCCTAAGGATTGCGGTAAGTTCTTCAACGGCTTTCCAATCATTCATCTTTCTTGTCAGGAGGCCCAGTTTCCTTGCCGTATTACCTGAATGCAAATCGAGTGGGATATAAAGAGAAGCAGGATTAATCTTTTTCCAGATACCAAAATCCACACCAAAATTATCCCTGCGGACCATCCATCTTAGAAACATGTTCAATCTTTTTCCTGCAGCACCTCCTGTAATGTCGGCAAAATGTTTTTCATTTCTTCTTTCGTGGGGAAGAGAGAAAAATAATGATCGAAGGTGCATTAATCCGTCCTTAACCAAACCTGTGTCTTTCATCCCCTGAAGTATGACATCTTCCATACTGTCAAAATTGGAATAAATATAACTGAGACCTTTGATAAAGTAAATACAATCTGATCCATTAAAGGTTCTGTGAACAAATCTTGAGAATCTTAAAAGTTCGTTTTCATTAGCTGACACAATGAACTCATAAGGTGAATTATCCATTAGTTCTAGCATTAACCTGCCACTTCTCAGAATAAGGTCTCTGCGTCCCCATGCTATAGCAGCAATCAGAAATCCTGATATCTCCCTGTTTTTTGAATCGTTGAAACTATGAGGTATTGAGATCGGATCACATTCAATAAAAGAAGGACTATTAAACTGAAGATATTTTTCTTCGAGGAATGCCTTTATTTCAGTTGCAGGAATACCGTTGTATGATAGCTTAAGGCTCATCGACAATAAGTCCGTCTTTAATCTGGAGTATTCTGTCTGACATGGATGCCAGCTGACGGTCGTGAGTAACAATTATAATTGTCTGACCAAATGTATCCCTTAGCTTAAAGAATAGCTTATGAAGTTCATTCTTATTCTCAGTATCAAGATTTCCCGAGGGTTCATCAGCCAGGATGACTGAAGGGTTATTTACCAGTGCCCTGGCAACGGCTACTCGTTGTTGTTCGCCTCCGCTCAGTTCCGATGGTTTATGATCGAGTCTGTCTGAAAGGCTAAGAAAACCCAGGAGTTCAGTAGCTCTTTTTTCAGCCTCAATTTTGCTTTTCCCAGATATATATGCAGGGATACATACATTTTCGAGAGCAGTGAATTCAGGAAGAAGCTGATGAAACTGAAAAACAAATCCAATATTATTATTCCTGAAACCGGCCAGAGCTCTGCCTTTAAGACGGCTTATATCTGAATCGTTATAAAATATAGTCCCATTGTCGGGACGGTCGAGGGTTCCAATTATCTGTAACAGGGTTGTTTTACCAGCGCCACTTGCTCCGACAATAGATACCACTTCTTTATCCATAATCCGGATATCAATGCCTTTTAAAACCTTAAGGTTTCCATATGCTTTGGTTATTCCGGTTGTTACAATCATAATCTTCTGTGAAGGGAGAATGAAAGCTGCTAGTCTTTTACTTCTTTATAGAATTTATCAGAGATATCAGTAGTCTCTTTTCCTGTATTTTCTTCTGGGATATCTGCCTGTTTACTGACATCAGGCTTTGCCGCCTCATCATTTTTCTGAATATTTTCTTTTATCTCGTTCGCATCGCTTTTAACACTGGCAGACATGTCATTCATACTCTGGCGTACTTCTGATGTAGCATCATTCATATCGTTCTTGATAGAGTCGGTGACATCGTTCATATCACTTTTTAATTTCTCTGAGTAAGTTGTTACATCTTTTTTAATAGTATCGGTAACATCCGTCAAATCCTTACGAAAATCGCTTGTGCTTGTCTCAATCTCCCTCCTTATTTCATCCGTTGCCTTCTTAAAATCGCGCATTCCCTTTCCAATAGTTTTTGCTATGTCAGGTAGTTTTTCAGCGCCAAAAAGAAGAAGTGCAACAATGATGATAACAAATATTTCCGGTCCGCTCATAACAATTTGTAATAAATATTTCCTCCATATAAAAAGCCAAAGTTAGAAAAGTTTAATGATTTTCCCATTGATTAAATTTCTATAAATAATAAAATAGGGACATGCTGTGGCAAGTCCCTATAATTTAATCATAGCCTAAGTTCTTCAACCGTTAAATACCGGTTTTATTTTTTAGTTTTTACTTCTTCAGGCAATACTTTTGCCTTTGGTGTTGTATCGTACATCAAGGCCGTGGCAACGAATACAGAAGAATAGACGCCTGTACCTATCCCTACCAGAAGCGCAAACATAAATCCGCGAATTACGGCACCGCCAAAGATGAACATGGCAACTATTGTAAGAATCACTGTTAAAGTAGTATTGATTGTTCGGCTCAGGGTTGAGTTTATTGCCATATTAAGTACTTCTTTCAGCGGACGTTTCCGATACAGAGGAATATATTCCCTGAGCCGGTCGAATACGATTACCGTATCATTTACAGAGAATCCTATAACGGTAAGGATAGCTGCAATAAATGCCTGGTCAATTTCCATTGAGAAGGGCATAATACCCCAGAAGATTGAATAAACTCCGATAACCAGAAGAGTATCGTGAGCCAAAGACATAACAGCTCCGAAACCATACTGCCAGTATCGGAATCGCATGAATATATAAAAGAAGATAAGAACCAGTGCAATTCCAACTGCATAGAAAGCGTTTATCTTTATATCTGCAGCTACTACCGGGCCAACAGTTTCAGAACTTATCCTGTTATTTCTGAGAAATTCCTCTTTGGTTACATTTCCACCAACAACATCTTTTAAGGCATCGTACAATTTGGTGTCAACTTCATCGTCAGCGCCTGATTCATTGATCTTGTACTTGGTTGTAATCTTTACTTTATTGGCGCTTCCATATGTAACAACCTGGGGAAGTTCCCCGAAAGCAACATTAAGCTTAGCCGCAATGCTTTCAGTGGTTACCGGTTTGTCAAACTGAATAACAAATGTTCTTCCACCTGTAAAGTCGATACCCGGGTTTAAACCCCTGACGAATAGAGAAACAACCCCTGCCAGAAGGATCACTCCTGAAATAACGTAGAAATACTTTCTTAATCCGATAAAATCTATCTTGGTATGTTTGAAGAGGTCAGCGGTGATTTTAATTGAAAAAGTGGGAGTTTTATCTCTTTTCAGCAGGCTTTCATAAATAATTCTTGTAACAAAAATAGCGGTGAACAATGAAGTAAGAATACCAATTACAAGTGTTGTGGCAAAACCTTTTATCGGACCAGTTCCAAAGATATAAAGAACAACACCGGTAAGGATTGTAGTAACGTTTGAGTCGATAATAGCAGAATATGCATGTTTGTAACCATCCGCTATGGCAAGTTTTATTCCCTTTCCGGCTCTTAGTTCCTCCCTGATTCGTTCAAATATAAGCACGTTTGCGTCTACAGCCATCCCCATTGTGAGCACAATACCGGCAATTCCAGGCAAAGTGAGTACAGCATTCAATGACGCAAGTACGCCAAAGAGCAGAAATACGTTGGCAATCAGTGCAATATTGGCAATTGTCCCGGCACTACGGCTGTAGTAAAATACCATAAAGATCAATACGAAAGCAAAAGCAATTATGAATGATACAAAACCCGAATTAATTGATTCTCTTCCAAGTGTAGGCCCAACAATTGTATCTGAAATTATATGAGTCGGAGCCGGCAGTTTTCCTGATTTCAGAATATTAGAAAGGTCATCAGCCTCTTCAATTGTGAAGTCTCCTGTTATTTCAGTACTTCCACCTGTTATTTCATTCTGAACTCTCGGATATGAACGGACGTATCCATCAAGTACCACTACAAGACAACGTCCGATATTTTCGCGTGTCATTCGAGCCCATATTTTTGAACCTTCCGAATTCATAGTCATATCAACTTTAACGTCGCCGCTTACTCCGGTCGAGGTTCTGGCAGAAGTAATAACATCGCCACTAAGTGGAGGACGTCCATCGCGGGTAGTTATTTTTATTGCATGAAGTTCATACATAGTTTTTGTGGGATCCTGTTTATAAGGATTCTGACTCCACATAAACTTAAGGTCACGTGGGAATAACGCCTTTATCTGATTCATTTTCAGATAAGAATCCACTTTTGCAGTATCTTTTGAACTTGCAAGTCCAACCATACATGAAGGCAAAGGCTGACCCTGGGCTGTTACCCTGGGTATAAGGATTCCGAATAACGGATTCTGAAGAGTAAAATCTTCGCGTGTATTAGCAGTTTCAGCTGTTTTGGTAGTATCTTTATTTATCAGGTCAAGCAGGGATTGTGATTTTTTGGTTGTGTCCGAAGCTTCGCCTTTTTTAGTTGTCTCGCTGGCTTTCTGATTAGTTTTCTCGGTATTAGCCTGAATTTCTTTAAGAAGACTATTAGCTTTTATGAGATAAGGAACTATTTCACTGTTTTCGTATGTCTCCCAGAACTCAAGATTTGCGGTTCCCTGTAGTAATTCGCGAACACGTTTTGGATTGTTAGCGCCGGGAAGCTGAATAAGAATTCGTCCTTTTGTAGCAAGTTGTGTAATATTAGGCTGAACCACACCAAACCTGTCGATCCTGGTACGTAGGATATTAAATGCATTAGTTATAGCACCAGAGACTTCCGAATCAAGCACTTTCAAAACCTGCTCATTAGTGGAATTAAAATTGATCTTGTCTTTTAATTCTACCGTTCCAAAAATAGAAGCCAGTTTAGCGTTCGGATCAATTTCCTGAAAAGCTTTACCAAACAGTGTCAGATAATCTGACTGACTTGATTTCTGAAGTTCTTTCGCACGGGCAAGAGCTGCATTGAAAGTCTTATCAGGATTATAGTTTGAAAGAGCTTTTAAGATATCTTCAACCGACACCTCGAGGATAACGTTCATCCCACCTTTAAGGTCAAGACCGAGGTTAAGTTCTTTTTTCTGGCACTCTTTAAATGTGTTACCCAGAAAACTCCATTTTTCTTTTGGCAATGTGGAAATTGAATCGAGGTATTGTGTTTCCTTTACCAGGCTTCCTTTTGCATAAGCTTTGGCTTCTTTTTTTACCTTGTAAGTTGCGGCTGTAAATGAAAGCTGATAAATTGATACCAACCCTAATGCAATTGCCAGAACGATTATAGCTGCTTTATTCTGCATTTGTCTAGTCTTTTGGAATTATGTAAGTCTATATTTTTTATTCTTCTTCGATTGAGGCGCAAAGATATTAAAATTTTATAAAAACAATTAATTAATAATACAATGAAGGCTATTTCTTGATGACCATTACCCTCTTAATGCTCATGCTCCCTTCTTCTTTTATAGGGAGCTAATCCTCAATCTATAACAAAAATTCTCATAAATATAATAGATTTAACCCACCTTAGTGGAGTTCGGGGGGCAAAAACCTACCAGAGGACCAATAAAATCCGGGTATTAAGATAAAAATCTTTTAGCGGAGCAGTTTTTCATAATCAGTCTCGATCGGCTTCCTGTTAATGAAGTCAAAGAGAGTCAGGCTTCTGATATTAAAGAAATAACTCCAGTAATCCTGTAAAGACTGCACATAGGCTCTTTTGTTTTCATCTTTTCTGCTGTCAGCATCATTCAGATCGAGCACTGCAATTTTGCCAATAAGGAAACGTTGTTTAGTAACTTCATACCTCTTCATGGCAACAGTATCGGATTTTGCAGCAATCTCAACCTGGTTTTTCTGCAGATTGAATTGCTCAACATCGAGAAAGAGATTTTGCTGAAAATCAACTAATGCCTGTTTAGCCTGAACCTGTGCCAGCTCCAGACTCGATTTAGCCATCTGATATCTGCCTTTGGCAAGCCCCCAGTCAAGAATAGGTAAAACAAAGTGCATACTTACAAGTTGTGAATTGCTGAGGTTATTGTAGGCAGCGTTAACATTTTCAGCCTGCTGGGAATAACCCAGGGAAGCTGACAGGCTTGCATTAAGTCCCTTTGATGCTTTTGCCTGTGCCTCATTACTCTGAGCATTAAGAACATTAATCTGCTGATTAAGAATATCAGGGTTATTCTGAAGAGCAAGATCGAGCACTTCTTTCATATCGACCTGTAAATCAGGTATTTCATTAGGAAGAATCAATTCAATTCTTACATTTTCATTATATCCCAGAAATGATCGCAACCTGATCTCCCTGTCGCGTAAATTCATATCGGCCTGCTTCCTGGAAGTTTCTGCATTCAACCACGACAGTTGCATCTGAAGTAGTTCGTCTTCCGCAATTGTGCCCAGCTGATATCTTCCCTTTGCAATTCTGAACAAAGTATCTGCATTTGAATAGTTCATTTCTGCTATCTGCTTATTGATTTGTGCCAGAGCCAGTGAAAAGAAATTCATCACAGCGCTCATATGAACCCCTTCAATATTTGAAAGATAGGTTTTCTTAGCAGCATTATACTTTACCGGTTCTATCTTTTTTTGCCACTTTAATGTATTGAATTGCCTTATAGGTTGTGTTATATGAATATACGCGGGATCAGAAATGTAATTTATAGGAAGTTTTAAAGCAATATCTTTATAAAGAGTAAGATCTGAACTCAAAGATATTACAGTACCTGTCAATCCAATATTTTGGGAAAGAGACAGGGTACCCATGGTACTGATTGTATTTTTTGGTGTATAGATATACTGGTCGGTGCCTGAATCGTAAACTTTGGTGAGCCCATTGCTGAAATCAGGGGTAGACCCCGATAAAGTAAGTGATGGCAGGTATTGTGCCTGGTAGGAACGATATTCCCAGTAACTGGCACGGAAACGATGTTTAGCTATTAAGGCATTAGGCGATTGCTCCTCCGCCAGTTTAATAACTTCATCAAAAGTCAGTTTTTTTACTTCCTGTGCCATTATATCCTTTGAGGAAAGAACAAGTAGAGCTAAGAGTGATAACAAAAGTAAATTCTTCATTTTTAGATTATAATAATTTATCCTGTTTTTCTGTCCCTATGCAGGAGGATGCCGAATTAGTGAAACAGAAGGATTTATTCATGCCTCAATGACTCGATCGGATCTTTTTCTGATGCTCTTTTTGCTGGTGAATAACCAAAAATTACTCCAACTGCTGCAGATACTCCAAAGGCAATAAATACAGAAAAGAAGGAAACAATTGTCATTATGCCTGCAATCTGTTCTATAAGTTTAGCCATAATAACTCCAAAGAAAACACCAATAAAACCTCCTGATACACTTATCAGAACTGCTTCGGAGAGAAACTGTACAACAATATCCATTTTCTTGGCGCCAATTGCCATTCTTGTTCCAATTTCCTTAATTCTTTCCATTACTGATGCAAACATGATATTCATAATTCCTATACCTCCTACAATAAGTGAGATACTGGCAATTGCTCCAAGGACAATATTAAATATGTCCTTTGTTCTTTGTTGTTGCTTCAGAAGTAATTCAGGTACTGTTATTTCAAAGTCTTTTACACCCGTATGTCGCCTTGTAAGCATCCGGCTAAGTATTTCAGTGGTTGGCTGAAGTTGCTCTGTCTCAGTCACCTGGACAACTATCCTGTCGAGTTGATTGTAATTCGTTTCTACATCGCTTGATGCATCCGAACTGCTTACCACCACTCTTGACATCCCTCCTCCTGGTCCCCTTCCTCCACCAAAAAATTGCATTGAAGTGGCTTCTGAAACAAGTTTTGTATTAAGAAGGGCCCTGTTCTGGTATCTTAAAAGCATTGTCTGTATAGGAATATAAATATTATCATTATATACATTCACTCCTTTTTCTTCAAAACCTGTAAGACTGACATTGGTTTTCTGAAGAACCCCGATTACTTTAAGCCATATTCCATTGAATTTTATGTATTGTCCGAGAGGATCAATTTTACTAAAGAATTTTGCTCTGATATTGGCTCCGATTATACAAACCTGGATTCCGTTCTTCTCCTGAAATGAATTAAAAAAAGCTCCTCCTACAAGTGGCAGATTATACAGGTAGAAATAATCATTGGATACTCCGACCAGTTTGGCAGTATACTTTACTCCATTAAGCATTGCTGTTGAGTTAAAGGAGATCTCCGGGCTAATTCTCTTCACAGAAGGAAGTATTTGTTTAATAGCATCAACGTCAAGAAGGTTTAAACCTCTCGAAAACTTCTTTTGTTGTTTTTCCCCTTCTGTTGTGGAAGATGTCTTATCAGGTATTACAGGGTTTATGAGAATATTGTTCACTCCCACCATTTTCATCTGTTCCATTATCTCCTGCTTCGCTCCTTTCCCAATGGCAAGCATTGCAATTACAGCAGCTACACCAAAAATTATTCCAAGGGCTGTAAGCATCGATTTCAACTTATTTGAGACGATGGATTCAACAGCAATTTCAATATCGTGGAAATATCTTAATATAAATTTGAACATAATATTCGCTGCTTAGTAATTATTTCCTGAATCCTGCCTGAGATGGAGAAGCTCCGTTCTGCCCATTAGTCTGTGAACCCTGTCCGCTACCAGGCCGGCGCCGTCCTGATATACCGCCTCTCTGCATCATTCCGTCTCCATCTTCCTTATTCTTCTCAGCTTCCTCTCTTATCTTTAATTCTTCGGCTTTTTTTTCTTTCTCCCGATTTTTTATTACTGAGATTAATTGTTCACCTTCCAGTTTGAAGTTTTCGGGTTTTGCAGGAGTACTAAGATAAACCTGAACACCTGCCTGTAAACCCTGATCAATTACAACATTATTTTCGTTTGATTCACCAAGTACTACAACCTGTCTGGTCCCATTTTTCAAATATACAAAAGGAATACTGTCAGCGCCTGCATGGACACTTTCCAGAGGTATATAAGTAACATCTTTAATCGTTTTGGTAATAATTTTGTTCCCGGTTGTCATTGAAGGCCTCAGAATCGGATCGGTTCCATCAACCTCAATCTGAACTTCAAATACTTTTGCATCGGCGTTAGGCAACTGTTCCCCGATATTAGCAACACTTGTGACTGTGCCAGTATAAGATTTTTCAGGAAAGGCATCAACCATAATCTCAACATGCTGACCTGCTTTGACCTTGCTAACATCAATTTCGTTAACATATGTTATTGACAGCATGGAAGACATATCGGGGAGTGTTGCGACTACATTATCCCAGGGACTTATTGAAGAACCCACTTTTCTTTTGGATCCCATCCTGTCGCGTTTATAAATAATCATACCTGACGAAGGGGCAGTAATTATAAACTTTGATAAAACTGTCTGAAGATCGCTGACTCTTCCGCGTTGTTCAGAAAGATTTGTTTTGGCTGTGTGCATATCCGATTTTGACTGTTCAACTCTCAGAGAATATCCTCTTATTGCCTGGTCAAGTGACCGGTTTGCTTTATCGAGCGATATTTCTGCCTGACGGATAGTTGTAGGAGGCTCATATTTTGATTGTTGCAGCGTTATTGCAGCCTCTTCAACCGAAAATCTAAGATTTTTAATGTTATCCCTCAGGTTACTTAGAGTTACTGCGGTGTCGAGTATCTTCATCTCAAGGTTCGTTTCATAAGTGGTAAGTTTCTCAAGTTCATCTTTAAGACTATTGTCAAAGGATGTTCTATCGAGAGTTGCCACATAATCCCCCCCTTTTACCTCTGTACCTTCGGGAACCATATCTGTTATTTTAATATCCATAGCCCTTATATTCCTGCTTTGTGTAAACTCAGGCCCTATGATATCAGTTGAGTTTTTTGCCTGTAGTTCGCCTGTAGTATTGACTACTATATCGAACTGCCCTTTCTCCGATCTGGCATAGAGATTCGCTATATCTTTCTTTGATGATACCTTGCTGATTATAATCAATATAACGATTGCACTAACTAAGATAATGCCAGAGATGATAAGTGTTCTTTTAGTCATAATTTACCTTATTTTATGAGGTATTGTGTAGCTTCCAAGCCAAAAAAAGTCTATTCTATTGTGATTTATTAAAAGACAAGTGCGACTTATCTGAAATTAAAATATAAGGTGTATAAAAATCCCGGCTATAAAAATATTAAAAAGGGTACTCCTTTTTCAGACCTTAACAATTTTTAACATGAATAATAACAAAAGGCATTTGATTATAAGACACAACCCTGGGTTGCGGATAAGATATTCCTTAAAAATCATTGGAATAAAAATGCACTTACTTTTCCTTAACAATTTCAATAACCGTGTCCGCCAGCTCATCTGCCTCCCTAATATTTCTACCCTCGGCATAAATACGGATTATTGGCTCAGTGTTTGATTTTCTGATCTGAACCCAGCCATTTTTATTCTCAATCCAGAGTCCGTCTCTTTCATCAGTTAAATGATCTTTGAAATGATTTTTTATCGCGTCGGTTATCCTTCTAAAATCCATATCCGGATCAAGAGTAAGTTTCCTCTTGGCAATAACATACTGTGGATATAATTTCCGTAATGAAGAACACTTTAAACCTGTTTTTGCAATATGCGACAGGAAAAGAGCAATACCTGCCAGCGCATCACGACCATAATGCAATTTTGGATAAATGACCCCTCCGTTACCTTCTCCACCAATAACCGCATTTCTGTTTTTCATCTCTGCCACAACATTTACCTCACCCACTGATGCTGAATAATGTTCGCATCCATACCCGGAAGTTATATCTCTAAGTGCTTTTGTTGAAGACAGATTGGATACAGTATTTCCAGGAGTATTTTTGAGAATGTAATCTGAAACTGAGACCAGAGTGTACTCTTCCCCGAACATAGTGCCATCTTCACATATAATTGCCAGTCGGTCTACATCAGGGTCAACAACAAACCCTATATCAGCACCCCCCTTAACCACGAATTCTGAAATACCCTTAAGGTTATCAGGCAGTGGTTCAGGATTATGCGCAAAATTACCGTCGGGAATTGTATTCAATTCCAATACCCTGGCAACTCCGAGAGACTTCAGCAGTTGAGGCAGAATTATTCCACCAACTGAATTTACACAATCTATTGCAACAGTAAACTGTGCTTTCTTAATAGATTTTATGTCAACAAGATCTAAAGCAAGGATCAGGTCAACATGCTTCTTCCCCCATGTATGGTCATTTTCCAGCGATCCGGTGAGATCGTTTGAAATAAATTCAAAATCCTCATTGGCAGCTATTTCCAGTACTTTCGTTCCATCAAGTGCTGATAAAAACTCTCCCTTCTCATTTAGCAATTTCAAGGCATTCCATTCAGCCGGATTATGACTTGCAGTAATAATAATGCCTCCATCAGCAGATGTACCTGTTACCGCAATTTCCACGGTAGGGGTTGTTGCCATTCCCAAATCAATTACATCTATGCCAAGACTTCGCAAAGTGGAGGTTACCATACTATTGACCAAACTTCCCGACTTACGTGCATCACGTCCGACTATAATTTTCAGTTTGGACTTTTTATTTCTTAAGCGGGCCCAGGTACCATATGCTGCTGCAAATTTTACGATGTCGATGGGAGTCAGGTTTTCGCCGGGTTTTCCACCTATTGTACCACGGATACCTGAAATAGATTTTATAAGTGCCATATCAATGAGGTTTTCATTATTACAAAGGTGCAAAAAAATCATCAAATCAGAATATCGCCAAATAATTGTACCTTTGCACACTGATAATTAATTGAAATGGAGAACCGAAAAGCTACAGGCAGACCCTTTAGAAAATATGAGAAACCTGAAGCGGGTGAAACACGAAGCCGAAAACCGGCTGGTAAGCCAGCAATAAGACCTGAAAAGGGCAGTAAAAAAGGCATTTCCGAAGAGACTACACTTCTAAGATTAAACAGGTTCATTGCCAACAGTGGTGTATGTTCAAGGAGAGATGCAGATGAACATATAAAAAACGGTTTTATATCGGTAAATGGTCAGATCGTGACTGACATGGGCACCAGGGTCAGTTATGATGACGATGTGAGGTTTAAGAATAAAAGACTCTCCGCTGAAAAAAAGGTCTATATTCTTATGAATAAGCCAAAAGACTATGTGACTACGGTTGAAGATCCGCATGCTGAGCATACTGTTCTTGAACTTATAGGTGACAGTTGTCGTGAAAGAGTTTATCCGGTCGGACGTTTGGATAAAGCAACTACAGGAGTCCTTCTTCTCACCAACGATGGCGATCTCGCAGGAAAACTGACTCACCCAAAGTATAAAAGAAGAAAAATATATCATGTCTTTCTTGACCGGCCTGTAATTAAAAATGATCTGTTTAAGCTCACAGAGGGTATTGAACTCGATGGTCTGACGATAGTCGCTGATGCCGTGTCATATGCAGATCCTGATGACAAGACACAGATTGGTATTGAGCTTCACTCGGGACAAAACAGGGTCATCCGGAGAATGTTTGAATCACTTGGCTACAGGGTCAAAAAACTCGACAGAGTCTATTTTGCCGGGCTTACCAAGAAAAATGTGGAAAGGGGAAAATGGCGATATCTTAACGATAAGGAAATAAGTATGCTAAAACGGGGAATTTTTTAATCAATTAAGATGAGTCACAGATCAGGTTTTGTAAATATTCTGGGAAATCCTAATGTAGGCAAGTCAACTATAATGAACGCTCTTGTGGGCGAGAAGCTTTCTATTATTACTTCAAAGGCTCAGACAACCCGCCATCGTATAATGGGTATTGTTAACGGAGAGGATTTTCAGATTGTGTATTCAGATACTCCGGGGATACTCAGACCCCAGTACAAGCTTCAGGAGACAATGATGAACTTTGTCAATTCTGCCCTGTCTGATGCTGACATGATTCTGTATGTTACCGATGTGTTGGAACGAAATGCCAGTGAAGGAGAATATATTGACAAAATAAAGGAATCGGGTATTCCTGTTATTATTGCAATAAACAAGGTTGACCTTACTAATCAGGATGATCTGGAAAAAGTTGTTGAATCGTGGCATATTGCTTTTCCGGATTCACCTTTAATTCCGATTTCCGGGCTAAAAAACTTTAACCTCGACTCACTTCTTAACGCTATTCTTGAGAAACTTCCTGAGAGTCCTCCATATTTCCCGAAAGATCAGCTCACGGATAAATATGAACGTTTTTTTGCTTCCGAGATCATCCGCGAAAAAATCCTTGTAAATTATAAAAAGGAGATCCCCTATTCCGTTGAGATAGAAATAGAAGAATTTAAAGATCAGAAGGATATCATTAAAATCAGGGCATTGATCCATGTCATACGCGATAGTCAGAAAGGGATAATTATAGGTCATAAGGGATCCATGTTAAAAAGGGTCGGGACTGAAGCAAGGCATGATATGGAAGATTTTTTCAGAAAGAAGGTTTTTCTTGAATTATATGTAAAAGTCACCAAGGATTGGAGAGATAAGCCTTTGGTGCTTAAAAGATTTGGCTATCAACAGGATTAATTTTAAAACATTTTATGAGCAGAATAGTTGCAATAGTAGGAAGACCAAATGTTGGGAAATCGACACTTTTCAACAGGCTGACCGATTCGAGGGAGGCTATAGTTGATGAAGTAAGCGGAGTTACCCGTGATCGCAACTATGGAGTTTCGCATTGGAATGGAATGGATTTTTCGGTGATCGATACAGGAGGATATGTTCAAAACTCCGACGATATATTTGAAGAAGAGATAAATAAACAGGTTTTACTTGCAATTGAAGAATCTGATCTTATACTCTTTATGGTCGATGTGACCTGTGGTATTCATGAACTGGATGCATCAGTCGCATCTCTATTAAGAAGAATAGACAAGAAAGTACTGCTGGTGGTAAACAAGGTAGACAATGGTGAGAGACTGATGGATGCCAATGAATTCTATAACCTGGGACTTGGCGGTTATTTCCCCTTAAGCTCTATGAACGGTAGTGGTACAGGGGAGCTACTGGATGAAGTAGTAAAATGTCTGCCGGAAGAAGAGCCTGGAGTACTGCCTGACCTTCCAAGGATCGCAATTGTCGGAAGGCCTAACGTAGGAAAATCATCATTAGTCAACTCTCTCCTGGGAGAAGAAAGAAATATTGTCACACCTGTGGCTGGAACTACCCGTGATTCAATATATACAAGGTATAACAAATTTCAGCACGATTTTCTTCTTGTTGATACTGCCGGATTGCGAAAAAAAGGTAAGGTAAGCGAAGATATTGAGTTTTATTCGGTAATGCGTGCTGTAAAGACGATTGAGAATTCAGATATATGTCTTCTTCTTATTGATGCTACCAGAGGTATTGAGTCACAGGACCTGAATATCATGTCGCTGATTCAAAAAAACAATAAAGGGATGATTGTTCTTGTTAATAAGTGGGACCTGATAGAAAAAGACAACAAAACAACTGTTTTGTTTGAAAATGATATTAAGGAAAAGACAGCTCCTTTCACTGATTATCCCATATTGTTTATATCTGCAACAAATAAGCAGAGGATCCATAAAGTGCTTGAATTGGTAGAACAGATAAATCAGAACAGGAACAGGAAGATCAGTACATCTGAATTGAATGAGGTGATGTTACAGATATTGAAAAACAATCCTCCGCCGGCAATAAAGGGGAAATATGTTAAAATTAAATATGTAACCCAGCTACCAATATATACGCCGGCTTTTGCTTTTTTTTGTAATCTGCCTCAGTATGTGAAAGATCCGTATAAAAGGTATCTTGAAAACAGGATGAGAGAAAAATTTGAATTTACTGGTGTGCCGATCAGACTGTTTTTCAGAAAAAAATGATCAAATTTGGTGTGGTTTTTGTTTGTGAAATTAAATTGACTTAAAAACCATGAGAAATACCGGATATCTGACTTTAGTTTTCATTTTCCTTTTCTTCATGAATTCATGCAAGAAAGTTGAGCAATTACCTGCGACACCTCATATTGAATTTACAAGCTTCACTGTTTTTGACACAACGGATATTCTGGGTAATAATTCAAAAGGGGGAAGACTGAAGTTCCATTTTGAGGACGGAGATGGCGACATGGGTCTTAATGCTCCTGACGGGACCACTGCTGATTCTACAAATTTATTCTTTACGCTCTTCAGAAAAGAGGGGGGAGTAATGGTCGCCGCCCCCGATAATGATCCTTTAAAACCTTCACCATACAGGATACCTTATATGGAAAGGACTGGACAGAACAAAATTCTTAAAGGGACAGTTTCAGTAACTTTTCTTTATCTGTTTTATTCGCCTGCTGATACAATACGATATGATTTTTATATAACAGACAGAGCTCATGATACGAGTAATGTTGCTTCCACTAATGAAATAATTCTATCTGTAAACAATACTTACAAATAGCTTTTTCAGACTTTCACTCCCATAAGAAGAACATCATCAACCTGATCATAGGAACCTTTCCAGTCGAAATAGAATTTTGACATGGCCCCTTTCTGCTCATCCATAGGCAGATGAGAGATCTGTTCAATAATTCTTTTTAACCTGGCTATCTTCAGCTTTTTGCCATCAGGACCTCCAAACTGATCAGGCAGCCCGTCGGAGAACAGGTAGATTGTGTCGCCTTCTTTAAGGTAGTATTCCTGATCATCAAAGAATTTCTCAATCACCGATTCACCACCTACTGACGATCTGTTACCTTTAATATATAATGGTTCACCATCGAGTACAAGTATAACAGGGCGCATAGCGGAAGCAAACCTGATATGTCGTGTTGATATATTAATTTCACAAACCACCATGTCCATACCGTCGTTGGAGACACCTAATTCCACATTCTGGTTAAGGGTGGAAAAAATCTGCTTGTCGAGGAGACTAAGAATTTCCGACGGTTTTGATATTCTCTTCCTTGTAACAATATCCTGAAGCAGAGTAGAACCAATCATTGACATAAATGCGCCAGGGACCCCATGCCCTGTTGAATCGGCGCATACTAAAATAAACTTATCCTCTTCAACTTTATCAAACCAGTAAAAATCACCACTAACTATGTCCCTCGGGTAAAACATAATGAATGCATCCTTAAAGGTGTCTTTCAGTTTATTAATATCGGGTAGGATACTAGTTTGTATCCGTTTTGCATAGTTTATACTATCGGTGATCTCAATATTCTGAAGTTCTATTTCTCCCTTCTGCTTCATAACAACACTAGTCCTGGCTTCAAGTTCTTTTTCAAGGTAATCCTGAATCTTTTTTTGCGATTTTTCCCTTTGCCTTATTATCAGAATCACAATACCTGTTAAAATACATAGTTCAAGCAGAATGGCCCACCAGGTTCTGTAAAATGGTTTTTTGATCAAAATACTGAAAGATACCGGAGTACCCTGTGATAACCCCTCTTCATTCACCGATATCATACTGAATTTATATTTGCCATCGCTAAGATTATACATTGCCTCCCGGGAATTATTCATCTTGCTCCAGTCGAGATCGAAATTATTGAGAATAGTACTATAGTAAACTTTATCAGGTTCACTGAAATAAATACCTGAATAATAAATTTTGATCTTATATCTGTTATATGGAAGAATAAATGATGGCTGGTAAGGATACATTACATCATTAATTTCTATTTCATTTATATTACTGAACGGACCAATTGATTTCTTTTTTTCCTTTAACAGGTCATATATTATTAGTCCTTCCGTAGTACCTATGAACAATTTCTTATCGGATGACTCAAAAATGCCTGCTGTATTACATACTCCGCCTTTAGCAAAATCAGTTCCATATATTCTGACTGTTCCCGTGCTTTCATTAATCCTCGAGAAACCTTTGGTATGCCCAACCCATATATCCTTGTCTTCATCAGCAAGAATACTGTAACAATAATTTGACATTAAATCATTGCTTCTGTTAAAGCATGAGATTGAATCGTTACGAAATTTAAATATCCCATTCCCCTCAGTAGCGGCCCAAACAGTGCCATCACTGCTTTGTGAAATAGATAGAACACGGTTCCTTGTGCTTCCGGTCATAGTGGCTTTCCCGGCACTAATATTAAAATCGCTGTCGATTTTAAACAATTTATCGCTCTCTGTACCAATATAAGCTTCTCCATTCCTGCCGAGTAAAATTTTATTTATACTGTTATGTGGCAGTCCGGAGTTTATATCAAATTTCTTTATGAGATTACCCTTTTTATCCAGTACAATAACACCATTGGTTGTTGCCAGCCATATATTTCTGACATCCATCTCAATATCTTTTATATCATCTTCGCCCGAATCGCCTGACCTGAAAAATCGTTTCACTGAGCCCTGAATATTTCTCACAAACAGTCCGTTTCCTCCTGTTCCAATCCAAAGATTCTTTTCATCGTCAAGAAGAAAGGACTTGATTTCAGCCTGCCCAACCTGTTTTGTGAGTTCAGTGTAAGAAAGGGATTTGCCGGAAACCGGACTAAAAATGTGGAATCCGAAAGGAGTGCCAAGCAGAATATTATTATCAATATTCTTAATATAAATTATATTGTTTTCGTGCGAATCCTTCCCAGGTAAATAAAACCCCATTGAATAGGAGGCAAGCATTGAAATACCTTCACCATATAAACCGAACCAGTAATTACCTTCTGCGTCCTGAAATACTGTTCTTACATCATTGCCAGGGAGCCCTGAGTTTAAATTGAAGTTCTTCACAGAATTCACTTTTTCAGAATTATCTGAGGAATCAAACTGAATGACACCCGAACCGGAAGTAGAAACCCATATGGAGCTGTCAGAACCACTGGTGATAGACTGAACTTTCAGTGTGTTGAATTCGGGATGGTCGGGAATACGTGTAAGATTAAAACTATTATCAGAAACTTTCAGTTGAAATAAACCATCGTCATCGGTTCCGACGATAAATCTGGAACCACCATCAACTTTATAGACTGCTGTTACACCATAAGAATCCACCCCTTTAATAACAGTAACCACCGAAACTGAATCTTTCTCCAGTTTACAAACCAGGAGATTCTCCTGGGTGCCAATAAGCAAACTATTCGTATTTATGAAAGAAGCTGAAAACAACGCTGATTCAATTGGAACAGGATAAGTACGTATTTCTTCAGGTTTTATAGGATTAATTGAATAAATGGCTTTACCCTGTGGTACAGCATAAACCAGTCCATCGGGACCTTCAATAAGGTCGCTTATGCTTCTGGTATTGGAAACAGGAACAAGGATCAGTTTATTATTTTTCTCATACATTATGGAACCGTCGCTGAATCCGAACCACAGTGTACCTCGCTTATCTTTCAGGCATCTTGTAGGATATCGTCCGGAAGCGGAATCGGGATATTGAACCGGGAAAAAATTATAACCATCAAACCGCGATAAGCCGCTGGCAGTTCCAACCCAGAGGAAACCATCACTTGACTGGGAAATAGTATATACAAAACCATTAGGGATATTCCTTTCAGTTCCGTAATTCAGATAACTGTAAGACTGACCGCTCGACAGGAATGAAAATATCAACAAGAACCCTATGGTGCTGATTAATATTTTAAAGTTGATAATACATCTCATTTCAGGTTTCACTTATTTTTTTGGCTTCACTTTTTCAACACGCATTTGAGGCTGATAAATAGGTACACCTCCGATTGGCGAACTGTAGAACTTTAAATTATCTCCCCTCTGGTTCTCCAAAGTAATCACAACGTTATTATTTTTTACCAGCTCATCCTGTCGTTTATGAAACTGAAAATCAAGTGAAGAACCCACTTCTGGTGGTTCAATAGGGATATTTGAGGTGACCCAGTTGTCTTCATTTGATATTGGGATCTGTATTCCTTGTTTATATCTGGAAACAACTAAAATAGTGCCGTCATTATCCCAGTCGAAATTACTCTGCCTGATATATACTGTTCCGGTATCAATATATGGATATATATGTGAAACACTTTTAAAATCATTCCACATCCTGAAATGATATGCATAAGTAAATGCATTTGCTCCTTCTATTGGAATATTGTTGTCAGGATCACTGCTCAGAAAATATTTATAAAGATTACCATCATCACCACTTATGCCCTCGCAAACAATTTTAAACATGTAACTGTTCCATTTGGTATTAAAGTCTCCTTCCGATGGATTAAAAGGACCAAACGTATAGTAATTGTTGTCGTATCTGGCTTCATTCCCAAAAATCCTTGATGCCAATAAGTTACCTGATTTGTAATTCAACCCTTTCAATAAACCTCTTGATTCAGGGTTTACCTCAGGATCCACGCCTTTACCTCCATATACAGAGAACATGGTCTTAGTATCGAACACCCCTTGTATTTCGTCATTTTCTCCACCACAATCGGGATCAAAAACTCTTATATAAAATGGCTTTGTGTAATCTTTCAGTATGCTGAAGAAAAATACCTGGTGAAAATCATAGTCGCCCCAGGATGTTTTACCGTCTTTCCCAAAAGTAACCAGGAAGGGAATATTTTCGTCTTTACCCGGGACTGGTTGTCCGGATACTCTGGTAAACATCGAAAACCCGAGAAAATAGAGTATTAAGAGTATTTTAAATTTTGATTTTTTCAATTTCATTAACTTCAAAATTAGTTATTTTCGGTATTACGGATTAGGCATAACAATAATATTTTTTGAGATACAGGCTTCTTTAGGTTTGCCTCCTGGTTCAGGCTCTCCTGTTATAATAAGCTGAATATTGAAATTTCCGGCTTTACGATAACTTTTTTGGACATCTTTTCCGATAGCGATTGTTTCGTCGCCAAAGTTCCAGTAATACTGGGTTATTTTCCATCCTGGAAGATTAGTACTATCGGCACTAAGCGTGATCAGCCGGTTTGCATTGATCTTGTCGGGTGACGATATATAAGGTTGTTCAATTTCTGTTACAACAACCGTTTCTGACTTTTCGTTGTAACTTACTGCCTTGGTAATAAGATTGGTCACATCAAGCTGAACATTATAAGTTCCGGGGTTTTTAAAGCAATGTATAACATCGGGACCTGTTGCTTTGTCTCCATCTCCGAATCTCCAGTCATAACGGAATGGTAATGTATCATATTTCAGAGCATTCTCTTCAAAGAAGCGATAACAGTAATTGTTCTCTTCCAAAGTGTCACATGTTGTTTTTCTGATTATTGTGGAAGAAAATTCATAGATTTCATCTTCCCTGCTCCTGTTGGAAGAAAAGTAACCTTTCTGAAGATCGGCGTCTGCAACAAAAGCAAAATCATCAGAAGAAGAATTTATTGGCTCAGGTATTAATACGGGATCATCCCAGGAACCATTGGTTAATGTGGTATAATAGATATCGAGTTTCCCAGGTCCTCCAGGCCTGTCAGAAGTAAAATATAATCTTCCTGAAGGATGCATAAATGGATAGTTTTCAGTACCTTGTGAATTAACTTTGGGTCCTAGATTTACAGGTGCAGCCCATTCACCATTTATTAATTCACAATAATACAGATCAGATCCACCGCTTCCTCCCGGCATATCTGATGCGAAAAAAATGTATTTTCCATCCTTGCTGACAGAGGGTTGACCAATGTCAAAACCCGGATCATTATATTTGAAAGGTTTAAGAGATACAAGATCAGTTCCTGAGAGATCAGCAATAAATATACCACTGTGATTCTTAAAGTTCCTATTGGTCGCCAGTTTACCTGTTTCAACTTCACTTGTAAAATAGACGGTTTTACCATCAGGTGCAAAGCACAAAGGACCACTGTTAAATTTATTACTCCTTTCACTTTTTAATAGTACAGGCTTTCCGAAATCCGTGCTGTCTTTTTTTTCTACCATATAAATATTATACAGCCGTCGACCGTCGAAAGCAGTGCGGTCCTCAAATGCGCTGAACCGCCTGTCGGAACAAAATACAATACCATCTTTGAAAATGACAGGTGATATATTATTAAAACCGTTTATATTGAACGGCATTCTTTTAACTTCATATATTGACGGCGTTTGTGCATAGATCTTAAGTGATGCAGAAGTTATCAGTATCAGAATAAAAATTATATAAAAAATTCTTTTCCCCATTATCAGAAATACCTTGGATTAGCTGCGCTCACTTTATATCCGAACTCATATCGTACAATAAACTCCGTGGATCCATTTGAATAGGAGCTCATTCTGCCAATAGGATAATCGTAAGAGAATCCGAACATAAGTTGCGGGTTAAGCTGAACCTGAAGTATCCCTACCACCACCTGTTCAGATGTTCTCCATGATCCACCTACCCAGATCAGGTCACCGAAAATAAAATTACCGTTTATATCTAACTGTGTTAGCTTTTTAGTTTTATCAAGGGAATAATCAATGAGTACGGAAGGCTTAAACTTCAAAGCCTGGGAAAAAGTAATAAGGCCTCCTCCTGAAAAGATAAGATCATACTCATTAACGCTGTGATGTGCCTCGACAGACCCTGTCGAAGTATTTTTCTTATAATTAAGGAAAGCAGGTATTGAAAGCCCGGCAAACAATTTATTGCTTACATAATAAACCCCGGCCCCAAAATTGGGAAGGAAATATGGCTTCTCATTAGTAGTGAAGACCGGATCATTCATTGTAGTAGTAAGTATGCCTGAGTAATTGGTATTTGAACGGTCGAATCCTGCTTTAAGCCCAAAGGAAATCTTACCTTTTTCCAGGTTTATCCTATATGCATAACTTGCATAAATACTTTGCGATTTGGTAAATCCGAATTGCATGAACTTGGCCATCAAACCCAAACCAACCTTATCATTTTTCAATGGAGTATTAAGAGATAATGATTGAAATACAGGAGCATCCTGAATTCCCATCCATTGCATCCTGTATGATAAAAATGCACTAAGAGAGCCTCTCGAACCGGCATAGGCAGGATTGATCAGCAATCCGTTCTGAAGGTACTGACTATAGACCGGATATCCAAGACTGATTCCTGTTGAATCGGGAATTGCCTGACCCGGAACACTTGCAAAGAATGAAAGAAAAAGAAAAGAGAAAACTACCTTTACCTTATTCATTCGTTTATTATCAAAATAAAATTGTTTAAAAAACTGTGTCATCAATATCTTTTAAGGATAATAAATCCGCTTTTTTTATAAACATTGCCTGTCTTGGAGGTTATTTTCAGCAGGTAATAATATGTGCCTTCTGCCAGATCGAGCCCTGTGGAATTCTTTCCATCCCAGTCAGTCCATATCTGACCGTTACGGTTGGAAGTCTTAAAGACTTCTGAACCGGCTCCGTTAACAATACTAAGATCCACATAATTATCTTCGAGATTTAATCCTTCAATCACAAATGTATTATTCCATGCATCTCCGTTTGGAGAGAAACCCTGAGGATAAAAAGTGTTCAATAATTCTATATATACTGAATCACTCAAAGTGCATTTGCCCCTGGTCAAAGTCCATAAAAATGAATTTTGCCCTACTGAAAGATTCCTGACAATCGTATTATTTTTCGTATTATCATCAAAAGTAGCGGAACCATTTGTATTGTCGAGAATTGTCCACATCCCGGTATCAGGAGATTCTGGCATAAGGGCTTTCATGTGGTATATTTTATCTACAGAGTATATTGTTGTATCAGGACCCGCATATGGAACTCCGGGTAACGGGTCAACCGCTATATCAAAAATATTTGAAGTGCTTGTGCAACAATCATTTAAACCTGAAGTAACAATCCGTTCGTATTTTGTACTGGTAAATAAAGCCGGAGGCTGATAGGTTGGCGAGGTATTTGTGCCTGTTGCTGCTGAGAAAGTGACCCCTCCGTCAGTACTCTGCCACCATGTATAATTATAGATACCCGATCCCCCTTCAGGAGTTGGTCCGGTAATTGGATCAGGTACAAGGCTATAACAAACTTCAGCTGTACCAGATATTGTATTGTTTGTTATTGTCGGAAGAACTGTTTCTGTTATTGTATCGCTATTGACCGTACAGGCACCGGAAGAGACTTCCCTGATAAAATAGGTAGGCGCTGTAAGTGGTGGTGGCTGATAATCAGCACCTGTTCCCGCTGAAGGTACGGACGTAAACACAATATTATCAAGCGAATATTTCCATTGTAAAAGGTAACTGCCACCCGTACCACCAGTAATATCTGTTGAACCAATCAGGTTCCCTGGCTGCTGGCTATTGCAAAGTGTTTCAGAAGTGCCCCCTCCGGTAACTGATATAATATTATTCAATATAGGCTTATGAACAACAACTCTTATTTTATTGCTGATATCCGTACATGTAGATGTCACAATCCGTCTGTACCAGGTTGTATCAGTAAGAGTGCCTGATTGATAATCAGGGCTTGTTGCTCCAGTAATAAATGCCCAATCATGAATTTTTGAACTATCCTGCCATGTAAAATTATAGCTTGTATTTCCACCGGAAAGAGCCGGCTCAGTAGTTCCGATAATACTGGCCGGTGCAGAACCAGAACAAATTGCAGGTACTCCGGATATTGTATTATTTGTTATAACAGGAAAATCTTTCAGAAGGACTGTATCACTTACTGATACGCACACATTGTTACTTCCTGAATAAACAACGCGACGGAAGATATATTGGTTAAAAGGAATCCTCTGGACAGGCAGTTCCGCAGGATCATAACCCGATGCATCACTGGCTCCCGTGGCAGTTCCCCACCCTGAACCATTGATATTACTCTCCCATTTGAAAATATAAGATCCATCGCCACCTTTGAGCGGATCAGGAGAAGTAGAAGCAGTTGATCCCTGTAGGTTGGTAAATGTCGATCCGAAACAAATATCCGGAGGTGAATTCAGAATGTTATTATTTGCTATTGTATCAAGAACAGTTATTTTAACAACTGCCGAGGAATCAATGCATCTTCCTGAAGACACAGTGCGTCTGTACCATGAAGTAATTTTAAGGGCAGCTGGAGGTGTATATCCCTCTGCATTATGAGAATTCACCGGCACAGTAAATAAGCTGTTATTCAGGCTGACACCCCAGTTAAAACTATATATTCCATTCCCGTCCTGGAGGGTTGCCTGGGATGTAAAGGCAGGGGGATCCTGTCCATAACAGATTGTATCCGAATTCCCCACTATATTATTCTTGATGAAAGGCTGAACAATAATTTCAACAGGTTTACTCACATCAACCATAGGCGTGGGGGAAGAATCTGTAACTGTTCTCCTGAAATAAACTGTTGCAACTTCAGGTGTGGCGGGAGGTGTATAAGAAATTGAATCAACAAGA
>WSSedB1CaDRAFT_10000141_pt1 | contig 35794 bp, 35 predicted proteins | sample WetSurSB1Cattail_FD_9460 | JGI IMG/M metagenome (IMG submission 9460)
GCGGTGATACCTTTTTTCAGTTTCTTCCGGAAGAATTAAAACAGTAACAAATACTTACTCGTTCATAAGGCTAATAAAACAACCAACTGAAAATGAGAAAATATGGTCTCATTGGATATCCTCTAGGACATTCTTTTTCTAAAAAATACTTTACTGAAAAATTTATAGCTGAACATATCAACGATTGTTCTTACGAGAATTACCCTTTAAAAAATCTTGATGAAATTCAGGAATTACTTGGTTCAGATAAGCACCTTGCTGGATTGAATGTTACAATACCTTACAAGTCGGAAGTTTTAAGGTTTCTTGATTCTATAGAAGCTGAGGCAGCTGAAATCGGAGCCATAAATGTCATAAAAATAAAGAGGTTAGCGGGAAAAATTACACTTCACGGATATAATAGCGATGTTACCGGGATACGTGATTCTCTTCTTCCGTTCATGAAAGATAAGGTAAGGAATGCGCTGGTTTTGGGGACAGGTGGCAGTTCAAGAGCTGTTTGTCATGTGCTTAAAAAATTCGGATTAAATGTCGATCTGGTCTCGAGAGAAAGAAAACCAGGCGTTCTGCAGTATTCTGATATTGATTCAAACATTATTAGCCGTACCCAACTGATAATAAATACTACTCCTCTGGGAATGTTCCCCGATACAGAAGGAAAACCTGATATAAATTACGGTTATCTGAATAATACTCACATTTTGTTTGATCTTGTTTATAATCCTGAGCTTACGGCTTTTTTAAAAATGGGAGCAGAGCGTGGATGCTCTACTATAAGTGGCATCAGAATGCTGTTTTCCCAGGCTGAAAAATCGTGGGAAATCTGGAATAATGACAGTATGTAAGTGGTTAAGAAAGATCTCAACCCGTCCTTGCCTTTTACAGGTACTTGTCTATGATTTCCATCACTTGTTTTATCCTGATGGGTTTTGACAGATACCCATCGCAACCTGCTTCCTCAGCTTCCTGTTTATCAGTTATCATCGCATATGCCGTCTGCGCGATTATTGGCAATTCGGGTCTGAAAGTTTTAATCAATCTGGTTGCTTCATACCCGTTTAAAAGAGGCATCTTAATATCCATCAATACGAGGTTAATTGAAGGATCATTTTCGCACATTTTTACCGCTTCGCGACCATCTTTTGCCCATAATATCTTAAAATTCTTTCTTGTTAGTAAAATTTTTAAAAAGTCAAAGTTAGAGGGTTCATCTTCAGCGATTAATATTGTTTTGCCGGTATAGTTATTTGTCATGGTCACTTCATTATCCTCTTTATTAGTAACATTTTCAATATCATCAGGCAAAGCAGGAAGAGTAAAATAGAAGACTGATCCTTTATCAGGTTCAGACTCTACCCATATTTTCCCCCCAAGTATTTCTACCATTTTTTTGGCAATAGACAGACCAATACCCATGCCTCCGAATTTCCGGGTATGCGTATCATCAATTTGTCTGAATATATTAAAAATAGTTTCGTGGTATTTTTTGTCTATGCCAATCCCTGTATCTTTAACGTAGAACAGAAACCAATTATTTGCGGTATCTTTTTTTTCAGTGAACCCGAATTCGATAGATCCGCTTTTGGTGAATTTAAATGCATTCCTTAACAAATTTAGAAGAACCTGCTTAAGTTTACGGCTATCCGTAACCATATACATTGGGTTTTCTGTATTCCCCGAGAGGATAAATTCGATTCCTGTTTTGTTCTCTATTATTCTTTCACCATGGATAATACCCTTTATTTCCTTCAATAACTCCGTTATCTCAGTATTCTCATAATTAATTTTTATCTGTCCTGTTTCAATCATCGTAGTATCAAAAATATCCTCAACAAGACTCAGCAGATGTTGTCCGCTTTTTAATATAATACTACAATAGGAGGGAGTATCCTTGTCGGGGCCCGTTTCAACCATGAGACTGGAAAAGCCAATTATAGCATTTAGCGGAGTCCTTAGCTCATGAGACATATTAGTAAGAAAAGCGGACTTAAGCCTGTCGCTTTCTTCAGCTTTTTCTTTAGCATGAATAAGTTCAAGTTGTGCCTTTTTCCTTTCTGTAATATCTACTGCAATTCCAATGAGTGCAACAGAATTGCCATTTTCATCTTTTATCTGATAAGACGATAGCTCTATCGGGAATTCAGATCCATCTTTCCTTACATTTACTAACTCTCCCGTCCATCCACCACTAATTGTATCTTCTAATATTGTCTCAGTGAGATATTTAATGTTAGAAGAACCTCTTAGAATGTTTATATCTTTTCCTATTATTTCTTCTTCACTATAGCCATAAGTTTTACAGAATGCTTTGTTAACAAAGATAATTTTGTTCTGATAATCAGTGATTGAAACACACTCACCTATGCTCTCCAGTGCTCTTGAGAGTGTGAGCATTCTTTCCTGTGATTGCTTCTTTTCAGTTATATCATTTGAAACCGAAAGAATTCCGGGTGTTCCATCAGGTAAAATGATAAGTGTTTCATAAAGAGCTACTGTACAATAAGTTCCATCTTTTCTTAGATTTTTAACTTCATGAATGATAGTTTTCCCTGAGAGAATATTTGAAATATTATTCTCAATTTCACCTTCTTTCTCAGGAGCGGCAAATAATCTGATGTTTTTACCAATCACTTCATTTCTGGAATAACCCAGAGTTTCACAAAAAGAGGTATTAACCTCAATGACTGTACCTTTTTCACTGATAAGTATTATACCGGCGGGAGATAATTCAAACATTATCCTGAACCTTCTTTCGCTCTCAATCAGCGTTTTTTCAACAGCTTTTCTTTTCCTTTCTTCCTTCAGTACATTGCTTGCTTTTAAAGAAAGATAAAAGTAAGTTATCAATACAAGGATGATAAGGGCAATAAGGATATATAAACGGTTTCTGAATGAAGTGAGTTTCGCATATACCTCTTCTTCAGGTGTAAAAATAAGAATGGTCCAGAAGGTATTACCCAGTGGTACCCTGTAAAAGGCTGCCAGGGTTTTCGTAAGGCCTTTTTCACTTTTTTTATTTGAAGCTGTGTAACATACTGAAGTGCCTTCAGTTTCCTTTGAGAATTTATCAATAAGATCTAATACAGTAGGAAAGTACTTATAAATTTCTTTTACCGATTTCCCTGTCTCAATATCGGAGGGGCTGAATAATTCTATTCCGACCTCACTGATCAAACTGCCGTAGCCTCTTACTCCTGTCCTGATATTTTCAACAAATCGTTTTCCGAGTCTATCAATGGGAATTAAAATTGCGAGGCTGCCCTGATAAACACTATCTTTCATAATTGGAACATGATATGCAATTGCACGGAACCCTTGTACAGATGTAAAAACATCACTTACTGTCGGCTTCTGGCTCTCAATTACTTTCATAACATGCTTCTGATTAGAAATATCTGTTCCAATAGAAGCATTACTAAAAGGATAGGTATATTTGAGAATTCCCTTCGAGTCAACTAACGAAATAGCTTCTATCTGATCAGAATGACTTAAATAAAAGTCTGATAATAAACTTCTTCCCTGATCATTAAGTTCTGAAACATATTTAAGTTTAGATAAGAATGTCAGCTCTCTCTGGTAATAAATAAAAAAGCTTTCAATGCCTCTGGAAGCTTGTTTTGCCAGTGCAAACTGTTGAAAATTAAACTCATTCAAAGTCCTGTCCTTTACATCCTTATAAGCAGAATAAAACAGGTATGAAAGAGCGACCAATATTATTGGTACCGGTAGAAACCTTCTAATGAGCTTCATGATTTCACTCAGGTAAATATTCTTTTAACAGGTTGATATGGGACAAATATCAAGTAAAATTCTGAGGAAAGCTACTGTATATATAAAATTTACCGTTTTTGGCTTTTTCTTCTCATCCAATAGCGTGGATCGCATTCGATGCACTCCTGTTTCCAGTAACCTGGAGTCACAAAAGCGCCTTCCCTGGTTTTCAATTGACGTTCATAGATTGCGAAAACAGGATTAAAAACAAGATCAGTCACACCAATTGTATATTTTACTTCTTCGCCGGGAACCTCTGAGGCTTCCTTCATCTCTTTTATTTCCAGGTTATTGAAGCTTAAAAGATCGCTCAGAAAGGCACTCCGCTCGAGTGTGGCACCTGTCTCAATAATGGTACAACGTATACCATCTATCTCTCCTATAATATGTTTTACATTATTTATAGCCATATCATGTAATTTTATCTTGTTGTCTCCAGTCTTGGCTTCATCACTGTTCCTGGTGTCTTCTGATCAGATACCGAAACTCAGATTCCTTATTGCTTCAAAGATAATACTTGCAAACCCTGTGATGACAATGCCTGCTACACAAATTCCCAGGGCAAACCTTGTATAGAAATCACTTTTAAAAGCGGCAATTGGATTCTCACTCTTGTTGATAAACATTGCCTTCACAACAAGGAGATAGTAAAATAATGAAATGATTGTATTAAGAACTGCAATAAGAACCAGAAGATAGAATCCTTTCTGCGCGGCACCTGTGAATAAGAAAAACTTTCCGAAAAAACCTGCAACAGGCGGGATCCCTGCCAAAGAGAACAATGCCAGAGTCATAATCAGGCTTAGCTTCGGATTGGTATGATAAAGACCATTATAGTCGTCAATATTTTCTTTTCCTGTTGCATTGGAAATAGCTATTACCACACCGAAAGCTCCCAGATTTGAAAAAATATAAACAAGGACATAATAAATAACAGATGCCATACCAAGCTGATTTCCACCAATCAATCCAAGAAAGATATACCCTGCCTGCGATATTGACGAAAAGGCAAGAAAGCGTTTAAGATTCTGTTGTCTGATAGCAAAAAGATTACCTATAGTCATCGTTAGTATGGAGGTCACAAAAATTGTTTTCTGCCAGGTCGCCACGATAACAGGAAATACAGTAAAGAGTATAATCATCAGTATAAATACAGCAGCCCCTTTAGAAATAACGGAGAGATAGGACGTTATGTTTACAGGAGCGCCTTCATAAACATCAGCTGTCCAGAGATGAAATGGTACGATTGATATTTTGAACGCCATTCCGGCAAAAAAGAATATAAAGCCGAGTATCTGGAGATTGTTATTATGAAACAACCCGGATACTTCGTTGAAGTACATAGAACCTGTAGTTCCATAAATCATTGATAAACCATACAAAAGAACACCAGAAGATAATGCAGAGGAGAGGATAAGCTTTATACCTGCCTCAGCAGATTTGTTTTTGTAACGGTCGAAAGCAGCAAGAGCGGCTATTGGAATTGTAGCAAGTTCAATACCTATATAAAAGATTAAAAAATGACCGGCTGAGATCATGAGATTCATTCCCACAAGAGTTGATATGAGCAATATGAAGTACTCGCTTACTTTGCTGGAATTTTCTTTTTTATTTAGCCAGGTAACCGACTGAATAAATACGAGCAATGCACCTATATTAAGAATATTTTTCATAATAAGACGTGTTCCCGATGAAACATACATCCCACCGAATAATTCTCCGGCAGGTGAAGGCAGAAACCCCACAGCTGTTATAATCCCCATCAGGATTATTGAAAACAGACTGATCCTGCTCTTTTTTTCAGGGTTCCCGAATATTTCGGCAATTAATACAAGAAGTGCTGCTGCAATTAGCAACAATTCATGACGCATTATTAAAAAAGTACCTGAGCTCATATTATAATATTATCCAAAACATTTATAAACAGACAGATCAAAATGGGTTAAGAGCGATAATTTTGTCAATAATAGGATGAAGGCTTGTTCCAATCATTGATGATAGCCAGAAAGGTGCCAACCCGATTGCCGCTACTGATCCAATCAATGTGACAACAGAAATCTTTTCAAACCATCTTGCATCGGGAAGATGTTCAAAATGCTCATTTGTAGTAGGTCCGAGCAACAGAATTGCGATAACCCTTAATACATAAACCGCGGTAATGACAATGGAAGAGACAGCCAGTATGGTTACTATACGATAAAAGAGTTCGGGATGCTGGAAAGCGCCTACGAAGATAGTCGCCTCAGCAACAAAGCCACTTAATCCGGGAAGTCCCAGAGAAGCCAGACCTGCAATTACATAACAAACACCCAAAAATGGAATAATTTTCATCAATCCGCCCATTTCATATATTATCCTGGTATGTGTACGGCCGTAAAGCATGCCTATAAGTGCGAAGAACAATGCTGTCATCAGACCATGGGAGATCATCTGGATTATTGCACCGTTCATAGCTGTCTGGTTCATCATAAGCACAGCGAAAAGTACTAATCCACAATGGCTGACTGAAGAATAGGCATTGATATATTTAAGATCTTTCTGGGCAATTGCTCCGAATGCTCCGTAAACGACACTTATAGAGGTAAGTATGATAAATATCCATGATAATTCATGAGCAGCTTCAGGCATCAGGAATATAGCCACCCTGAAAGCTCCATAACCGCCAAGTTTCATAAGTACGCCGGCATGTAGCATCGATACGGCTGTTGGAGCAGAAGCATGACCGTCGGGCGACCATGTGTGAAAAGGAAATAATGCACCAAGAACTCCGAAGCCAACGAACGTCAATGGGAAAAATATTCTCTGGGCAGGCAGAGGGATAACTACCTTTGAGATCTCAAGTATATTAAATGTAAGACGATTTGCATCAGGCGATGAGTTAAAATAAATTCCCAACAGGCCTACAAGCAGAAGCGCTGACCCACCCATAAGCATAAGAGTAAGTTTCATTGCAGAATACTCTTTCGGACCGGTACCCCAGATTCCTATCAACAGGTACATTGGTATAACCGCGAGTTCATAAAAAAGGAACATTGTAAAGAGATCGATGGATATGAAAAATCCAAAAACACCTGTGGCCAGGAGAATGAGAGATACGAAAAACTCTTTTCTGAGAAACTCAACTTCCCATGAAGCGAAGATTCCGGCAAAAACTACCAGTGATGTAAGTGCTATCATTGCAACAGATATCCCATCGACACCAACCGAATAATGAATATTAAGGCTTTTAAACCATAAATAGTCTTTTACAAACAGCATTTCATCGCTATTGCCTGCATGACGTGCAGAAAGATAAAGAAATACCAGAGTGCCTGCCATTAATAACTGAAGACCCATTCCAAAAGCAGAGACCACACGAACCTGACGGGTATCTTTTAAAAGCAGGATGGCAGTGATAGTTAAGACTGGAATTACAACAAACAGAGATAGAATATCCATAATTATTTGACTTTTTCTGAATTTTTGATTATTTCCACAGGTAAATAAATAAAACCGCCAGCATTATAGCACCGGTGATGAAAACAAAAGCATATTTTTGTAACTGTCCCGATTGAAATCCTCTTATTCTGAAAGATACACCCTGAGTTACACTGGCAATAGTATTCATTGTGGCATCAACAACATGACGGTCGAACCAGGCAACAGGCACTGCTATATATCTGAAGATGATCTTTTTTGTAACAAACAGATAGAGTTCATCAATATAAAACTTATTATAGGCCCATTTGTAACTATATTTAAACATTGCGGCCAGCTTATCGGGAATAGTGCTCTCTCTTCTGTACATTATGTAAGCAATCCCTATCCCGAGTAAACCAATCAGTACCGAGGGTATTGCTATAACCAGGTTTATCCCGGTTTCAAGGATTTTACCATCGGAAGTAACAAGCTTATTAAAAGGAATAAATCCTGAAACTGCAGCCCCAATGGCAAGTATAATTAATGGAATGGTCATTGTTGCAGGAGCCTCATGTGGAGTATGTTGATACTGGGTATCTTTTCCCCAGAAAATACTGAAGTAAATCCTGAACATGTAAAAAGCAGTAATGCCAGCCACAGCGTATTCAACAGCAAAAAGAAATTTATTGCTCTGGAATGCTGCAGCCAGAATTTCATCTTTACTGAAGAAGCCTGAGAAAGGGGGTATGCCTGATATAGTAAGACAGGCTATTAAGAAAGTTATATGAGTGATAGGCAGGTATTTACGGAGACCTCCCATGTCAGTCATGTAATTGCTGTGAACAGAATGTATTATTGCACCTGCTCCAAGAAAGAGTAATGCCTTGAACATGGCATGTGTAAAGAGATGGAACATCGATGCCATATATCCCAGACCCGTTTCTCCTCCATATTTTGCCACTCCAAGTGCGAGCATCATATATCCTATCTGCGACATCGTGGAGTATGCCAGAACCCTCTTGATATCCGTCTGAGTACAGGCTATTACAGCTGCAAAGAGTGAGGTAAAAGCACCAACATAAGCAACAACGTCAAGAGCAACGGGTGCAGAAATTGCATATATCGGGAACATTCTTGCAACAAGATAAACGCCAGCAACAACCATAGTTGCAGCATGTATAAGCGCCGAGACAGGAGTAGGACCTTCCATTGCATCAGGAAGCCATATATGGAATGGAAACATGGCTGATTTACCGGCACCACCCAAAAACACGAATATCATCGACCATGTCATTACCGAAAGGCCGAGAAATCCTATACTGCTACCCTGCGAAATGGCTGCTCCGGAAGGATTGGTAAGCGAAATAAAATCAAATGTTTTGGTATTAAAAGATAAAATCAGGATACCGATAAGAAATCCAAGATCGGCAAATCGTGTAACTATGAATGCTTTTTTTGAAGCCCTTACTGCTGAAGGCTTCTGATAATAGAATCCTATAAGTAAGAAGGATGATACACCTACAAGTTCCCAGAAGATATACATCTGGAAAATGTTCGTTGCCAGAACCAATCCCAGCATGGAAAAACTGAACAGTGACAAAAACGAGTAGAATCGTTCAAATCCTTTCTCACCCTTCATATAGCCAAGGCTGTAGATATGTACCATAAAAGAAACAGTAGTTACAACAATAAGCATCATAACCGAAATAGGGTCGAGCAAAACCCCCATATCAATATGAAGCTTATCGGTGAACTGAAGCCATGTAAAATTTAAGGCAGTTATTTTCTGGAATGCTCCATCTATCTTTTCACTCGTAAAAAAATATTTGTAGGCTGTCAGATAAGACAGAAATGTAATTATGCCCAGGCCAAACGTCCCAAGCAATCCTGAAAGTTTTGCTTTAAGCTTATGCCCTGCCAGGCCAAGCAGAAGAAACATCAAAAATGGCAGCAGGAGAATCCAAATTGTATAGCTGAAATTTATCATTTTTATAGCTTCCTATTATTTGAACAATCAGAATTTCATTTCATTAACATCTTCAACATTAATAGTTGTAAACCGCCTGTAAATATTAATTATTATGGCAATTGCAACGGCAGCCTCTGAAGCAGCGACAGCGATAATAAACAGACTGAAGAACATACCTTCCAGTTTGTTAGGATATAGAAACCGGTTGAAAGCCATGAAATTAATATTAACCGAATTTAAAATCAGTTCCACCGACATGAGGATTGTTATCAGATTCCGGCGTGTCAGAAATCCGTATACTCCGGTGAAAAACATTACTGTTGCCAGAATTAAGAAGTATTGAAGAGGTATTCCAGAGTTCATATTATTCCTGATTTATATTTGGTAATTCTGTTGGTTTTGGCGCTCCTTTTTTTGCGACTACAATTGCGGCTATCATTGCAGCAAGAAGTAAGATTGAAATCACTTCAAAGGGAAGTACATACCCGTCATAATTAACTGATAGCAGACTACTCCCTATTAATTTCATAGTCACCTCTTTAGCCGCCTCAGTGGTTGCAGAAAAATTATAATCAAGAATTGTTATAATCGAAAGTGTAGCTCCAGCCAGAGCAGCAATAGCCGAGAATATGTTCTTCTTCAAACCCGAAGATTCAAATTTCTGGCTTATATGACTTGTCAGAAGGATTGAAAAAATGATCAGTACTACAATACCACCAGCATATAGAGAAAGCTGAACGGCGGCAAGAAACTGATAATTAAGCATGAAATAAAGTCCTGAAGTGGATACAAGCACGAACAGAAGATACACTGCAGCTCTTAAGATCCTGCGGCTCGTAACCGTCAGAATTGAAAAGATAACAATCATTGCAGAGAAAAGGACAAACATTATCTGATTAGCAGCCATTACTCAACTCCTTTCATTAATTGTGAACCCGGTTTATTTAATGTTTTTATAAGCAATGCCCTGTTGAAAACAGCATGTTCAAATTTCTGACTAAAAGCAAGTGCATTAGATGGACAGGTCTTGACACACAGGCCACAAAAAGTGCACATGCTTAACCTGTAAATATGTTTATCAATAGCTTTCTTTTTTTTGCCATCTTCTGTAATGATTGTCTTAGAGATTATTTCGATAGTACCATTCGGACAGTTTAATTCACAAATGCCACAGCCTGTACATTTGTGTTCATTTTTTTCATTATGAGGCATGACCACTTCACCTTTGAAACGGTCAAACATCACCAGGTCTTTCCTGTTTGACGGGTATTTCTGAGTCACAATCGTACTTGGCCTGAAAAAGTAAGATCCGGTCACTTTCATACCTTTTAGAAGTGACCAGACACCAAATATTATTTCTTTCAGATAATTTATTATACTTCTCATTCAGAGATAGATATTTAACGTTATTTACAATTAAAAATGCCAGCCCATCAGGACTATAAATGCCATAATCAATACATTAACCAGGTTTATCGGCAGCAGGTATTTCCATTCAAGAGTAAGCAGCTGATCGATTCTCAAGCGAGGGAAAGTCCATTTAAACCACATCATAATAAAGATTACAAAGAATGTTTTTCCAATATACCATATAAAAGGTGGAATGAAATCCATTATATGATTGAAACCTTCCCAATGACCAACATGAAATGGCATCCAGCCGCCTAGAAAAACAGTTGCAGCAATAGATGCAACAATAAACATGTTGATATATTCAGCAAGAAAGAAGAAGGCGAATTTTATTCCGGAATATTCGGTATGGTATCCTGCTGTCAGTTCAGATTCCGCTTCTGCAAGGTCAAAAGGACCTCGGTTAGTTTCAGCAGTGCTCGATATGAGAAAAATTATAAAAGCTAAAAATGCCGGAATATGGCCCTTAAAAATAAACCAGCCATCTCTTTGAGCTTCCACAATTACAGATAGCTGCATTGACCCGGCAAGTATAACAATTGTAATGAGTGCCAGACCAACTGATAGTTCATAACTTACTATCTGGGCTCCGCTGCGCATTGCGCCGATCAAAGAATATTTGTTATTGCTTGACCATCCTGCAAGAAGTACTCCGATAACTCCCATTGCGGAAACAGCAATAACATATAATACACCTATATTCAAATCAACTGCCTGTAACCCTTTTGCAAAAGGAATAGCCGCAATAGCCATAAATGATGCAATAATAACAATAAAAGGAGCAAGGTTAAAGAGGAAACCATCGGCATTTTTTATAGGTACAAGTTCTTTGAAAAGCAGTTTAAACAAATCCGCTATTGTCTGGAAAATTCCGAAAGGCCCCACTCTGTTTGGACCGAGTCTGTTCTGCATAAAGGCACATACTTTTCTTTCTGCATAAACCAGAAAGAGTCCGACAAGTGCGTAGAAAAGCAGAATTAATACTCCTATTATAAGCAGTTCCATGATGGTAGTCCAGAACGGCGACATGGCATTATGAAGGCTTTTGTCGATCCATTCTGTCAGAGCGGAAAAGTCATAGACGACCTTCCACCAAGGAACTGAAAGCGCTGTTACTGATTTATTTATTACAATATCGAGCAGCATATATTTATTTTTTATCTTTTAACTTTTGTCTTTTTACTTTTATCTCTTGCCCCGTGCCCTGTGCTTATGCTCTGTGCTCTGTGCCCTGTGCTCAGTGCCCATCAACCTACCTGTCAATATCAGGTATGATAAGATCGAGTGAACCTCCAATAGCTACAAGATCGGCAATTTTAAATCCGCGTGAAATATGGTCAAGTACAGACAGATTGCAGAAGTTGGGCGATCTGAATTTTACGCGGTAGGGATTCTTATTCCCGTCACTGATTACAAATACTCCCAGCTCACCACGCGCAGTTTCAACCCTCTGATAATATTCTCCTTCCGGCAATTTTATGACAGGTTTCATTTTCACCGTGAACGGTCCTTCAGGGATATTATCTATCAGTTGCTCAATTATATTCATAGATTCTCGCATCTCTTCAATACGGGCAATATACCTGCTGAATGTATCGCCTTCGGTTAACAATACCTCATTAAAATGTACACGGTCGTATGCGCTGTATGGTTCGTGTTTCCTGACATCGCATGAGAATCCGGATGCTCTTCCTGAGGGACCTGTTATTCCAAATGATATTGCATCTTCTTTCGTCAGTTTTCCAATCCCTTTGCTTCTTTCATGAAAAATAACATTACCCGATAACAGCTGATCATACTCAGGTAAAATTTTTCTGAAGTATTTTATAAAATCTTTTACCCTTTTCTGAAAATTTGGGTGTATATCGTACATCAATCCGCCCGGACAACTGTAACTTACTATCATTCGTCCCCCACAGGTCTCTTCGAAGATATCAAGAACTTTCTCCCTGTCGCGTAAACCGTAGAAGAAGCAGGTAAGTCCTCCGAGATCCATACCAAAACTGGCCCACCATAGCTGGTGCGACTGGATCCGTGTGAGTTCCGACATAATAGTGCGGATCACTTTTATTCTGTCAGGTATATCTACCTCAAGAGCCTTTTCAACATTCAGACAAACCGCTTCATTATTTATATGAGCCGAAAGGTAATCCATGCGGTCGGTAAGATGTATTATCTGAGGATAAGTGATACTCTCGCACATCTTTTCAATTCCACTGTGTATGTAGCCAACATGTGGTTGTACACTCTGTACCATTTCACCTTTAAGTGAAACAAGAAGTCGAAGCACTCCATGCGTGGATGGATGCTGAGGCCCCATATTTATAAAGTATTCCTGTAATTCGTCAGGAGTTGCGATTTTTTCCTTTTCTTCCATAAGTTACTTCGTAACGATATTTACATCATCAACATAGTCCTTCCTTAAGGGGAACCCCCATGAATTATCAAGAAATAGTCTGCGAAGGTCAGGGTGATTTTTAAATTTAATTCCTAAGAGATCATATACTTCCCTCTCATGGAAATCGGCTGCATGCCAGATATCCGCTACTGAATCGAGTATAGGATTCTCCCTGTCGCTGGTACGGGTTTTTAAAACAACACTATGATCATATATGGTAGACCGCAGGTGATATATAACTCCCAGATCAGCCCCATAGTCAACACCGGTAATGCAAAACAGAAAATCAAACTGAGATTCTTCCTTTTCTCTGAGTTGTCTGGCAAGCTTATATAACAAGGAGGGAGGAACTGTCACTTCAAGATATTGATTACCTTCCTTAATCTCCAGTGCACCGGCAATTGAATTGATAAATTCGCCAAGTTGTATTTTATCCATTGATTATCAGGTTTCCTAAATTATTGGCTCTTATTTATAATCATGAGAAGCATTTCTCTCTTTGCGTGATTTGATGGTCTGGGTTTCAATCAATCGCTGTAACTGAAGCATCCCATACAACAGAGCTTCCGGACGCGGAGGACAACCGGGTACATATACGTCTACAGGTATCACATGTTCCACTCCTTTTACTACACTATACGAGTTCAGGAAGAATGGACCGCCTGATATGGCACAGGCACCCATTGCCACAACATACTTTGGTTCAGACATCTGATCGTAAAGACGCTTTAAAACCGGTGCCATTTTATGAACGATCGTTCCGGCTACAACGATCACATCGGCCTGCCGGGGACTTGCCCTGTATACTTCCATTCCGAACCTCGCAAAGTCGTGCCGGGGAGCTCCTGCAGCCATCATTTCAATACCACAACATCTGGTTGCAAAGGTCAACGGCCAGAGAGAATTTTTCCTGCCCCAGTTGATAACATCATCAACTGTGGTAAGTAATATATTGCTGCCTGATGCAGTAAGAAGATCGAGGCTTTCATTGTCCTCAAAATCTTCTCTCTTCATTCCTTTTATTCCCATATCAGCGCATGTTTTTTCCAGGCATATAATAATCCCAGACCAAGTATGAAAAAGAATATCAGTATTTCTATAAATGCTGCCATCCCTGTTTCCTTCATCACAACCGCCCAGGGAAATACAAGAACTGTTTCAACATCAAATACCAGAAATAGTATTGCAAAAAGATAATAACCAACATTAAATTGCAACCACGTAACACCCTCAGTAGGGATTCCGCATTCGTACGGTTCAAATTTTTGTGGATTTATTGATTTCGGAGCTACAATACCAGAAAATATCAAAACTAATCCTACAAAACTTGCTCCGACAAGAAAGAAAAGAATTAACCATTCATTATTCATATTTAAAATGGTATTAATTTAGGTTTAAGCCGCACAAAATTAGATTTTTTTTTCCGTTTGTGAAATTTTTAACAGATGATATAAATGATATTTATCATATATGAAAAAAATCACTGTTATTTATTTCACAGATTAGATGCATGTTACATAAAATTAGAAATAGTTAATGTTTGAAGTTTATTATGAAAATGCTAATATGATTTTTTTCATATAAAAATAGCCTTTTTATTAGTTAATTTTGTCAGATGTATTAAGGATCGTCTATACTTAGCTTTAAATAGAATACTATGAGTTCAGATGCACATCATTCCGGAATTTCCGGACTGGGAGGCGAAGTGTTGGAACACACGGAGGTTAAGGTTAGCCATTGCTATCAGTGTGGAAAATGTTCCGCCGGATGTCCTCTTTCGGAAGAGATGGATTATCCGCCGAGTGTTATAATGAGGATGTTGCAGACAGGGAACCCTGCTCTTGAAGATAAAGTACTTCGATCTTTTTCTATTTGGGTCTGTCTTACATGTGAAATGTGTTTTGCACGTTGTCCTATGAGTATTGATATTCCAAAAATGATGGATTTCCTGAGAGAAAAATCATTAAAAGAGAAGAAAGCCAATCCCAGGGCAAAAGAAATTATCGCATTTCATAAATCATTTCTCGACTCAATTAATTACACAGGAAGACTCTATGAGATCGGATTATTCGTCGATTATAAAACAAGGACGTTAAAAATTATGGACGATCTGGCTCTTGCTCCAAAAATGTTGAGGCGCGGAAAGCTGAATATAATTCCTGAGTTAATTAAGGATCGTTCAGGCATAGCAGAAATTTTCCGAAAAGCAAACAAAAAAAATAAATACTAAATATATGACTCTCGGATTTTATCCAGGTTGTTCCCTGAAAGGATCCTCTCGCGAATACGCCGAGTCGGTCCTGGCCCTTGCAAAAGCTTTTGATATTAATCTTGAGGAAATAAATGACTGGAATTGCTGCGGGGCGACTGCAGCTCATAACATGAATAAAGAACTATCTCTGGCTCTTCCTACAAGAATTCTTTCTCTTGCTGAAAAACAGGGATTGAAAGAAATTGTTGTTCCGTGCGCTGCCTGCTACAGCAGGTTGACAGTGACAAAGCATGAACTTGCTGAAGATAGCGCTCTCTGTTCAGCAGTAACAGAATCAAATGGTCTGGAATATACCGGATCGGTAAGTGTTTTAAATGTCGTTCAGTTTCTCGATAAATATATAACTCCGAACCTGGAAGGTAAGGTTGTAAAACCTTTTGACCATAAGGTTGCATGTTATTATGGTTGTCTGTTGGTCAGGCCTCACGAGATACTTAAATTTGACCGTGAAGAAGATCCTCAGTCGCTCGATACTCTGATGCTTAAGTCCGGTGCAACTCCGATTGACTGGGCATTTAAAACCGAATGCTGCGGTGCCGGACTGTCGGTTTCCAGGACAAGTTCAGTGGGAAGGCTTTCGGGGAAGATAATAGGTGATGCAAAAGATCGTGGTGCTGAAGCTGTAATTGTAGCCTGCCCCATGTGTCACTCTAATCTTGATATGCGACGCGACGCAATAAACTCATATCTGGGTGAAAAAATTGATATTCCTGTGCTGTATATAACTCAGGCAATCGGCCTGGCTATTGGTCTCGACAGGAAAGAGCTCGGACTTCAGAGACATTTTGTGAAAGTAACAGTTTGATTATTAATAAGTATATCAAGCAATTATATGTCAAAAATTGGAGTATTTGTCTGTCATTGCGGAGAAAACATAAGCGCCACAGTCGATTGTGCCAGAGTGGCAGAAACGGCTGGCAATTATGATGGTGTGGCATTCAGCGTTGATTATAAATATATGTGTTCCGATCCGGGACAGAATCTGATAAAAAACGCTATAAAGGAGCAGGGACTGACGGGAGTTGTTGTTGCATCCTGTTCTCCAAGAATGCATGAACCTACATTCAGAAAAGCATGTGCAGAAGCTGGTTTGAATCCTTTTATGTGCGAGATGGCTAACCTGAGGGAACATTGTTCCTGGGTACATGAGAAAGGTGAGGCGACAACCGAAAAAGCAATCGATCTGGTAAGGATTCTTGTTGAAAAGGTAAAATATAATCATTCATTAAATGAAATAAAGGTGCCGGTTACAAAAACGGCGCTTGTAATAGGCGGTGGCATTGCAGGAATACAAGCCAGTCTGGATATTGCCAATACAGGTCATAAAGTGATACTTATCGAGAAAGATCCTTCGATAGGGGGCCATATGTCGCAATTATCGGAAACTTTCCCTACACTCGACTGCTCACAGTGTATTCTGACACCAAGGATGGTGGAAGTAGCTCAGCACCCGAATATCACTTTGTATACCTATGCGGAACTTGAAAGCCTCGAAGGATTTATCGGTAACTTCAAAGCAAAAATTAGGAGGAAATCAAAAAGCATAGATGAGAAGCTTTGTACAGGCTGCGGACTTTGCACAACAAAATGTCCCGTTAAAAAGATCCCAAGTGAATTCAATGAAGGACTCGGGAAACGCACTGCAATTTATGTCCCCTTTCCGCAGGCTGTTCCAAATAAACCTGTAATAGACAGAGCCAATTGTACTTATTATATTAAAGGGAAGTGTAAGGTTTGCGAAATTGTTTGCCCTACCGGGGCAATACGTTTTGATCAGGAAGATCAGATTATGGAAGTTGAAATCGGGGCGATTGTCATTGCTACAGGATTTACTGTAAAACAGCCTGATTTCTTTCCTGAATATGGCTACGGCAAATTCCCCGATGTCATTACCGGACTGCAGTTTGAGCGGCTTGCTTCTGCCTCCGGACCCACACTTGGGGAGATAAGGAGGCCATCTGATGGGAAGATACCTGAGAAGATAGTATTTCTGGCTTGTGCCGGTTCGCGCGATCCTGCAAAAGGAATACCTTATTGTTCCAAGATATGCTGTATGTATATTGCAAAACATGCTATGCTTTATCAGCATAAAGTACATGGAGGAAAGTCATACGTATTCTACATGGATATAAGGGCAGGAGGGAAGCAGTATGAAGAATTTGTGAGAAGGGCAATTGAAGATGACGGTGTAAATTATGTTCGTGGCAGGGTTTCAAGAATATACGAGAAGAATGGCAAATTGATTGTAGCCGGTGTCGATACTCTTCTGAATGCTATGCCGGTGGAGATCGATGCCGATATGGTTGTTCTTGCAACTGCAGGGGTAGCAAATGAAGGCGCCGAAGAACTGGCACAGAAATTACATGTCTCTTACGATCCGTATAAATTTTTTGCAGAAGCCCATCCAAAGCTGAAACCGGTGGAGACAAATACAGCCGGTATCTTTCTGGCAGGTGCATGCCAGGCACCTCGCGATATCCCTGAATCAGTCGCTATGGCTTCGGGAGCTGCAGTTAAAGTAGCTGCCCTTTTCTCCAAAGACGAACTAACCCGGGAACCCATAATTGCTGTTGTTAACCGACAGGCGCCTCCGGTATATTCATCGTGTGTCGGATGTTTCCTCTGTGTTTCTGCATGTCCGTATCAGGCAATAGAGAAGGAAGAAATAAAAAACAGAAATGGTGAGGTAATAAAATCGATCGCAAAAGTCAATCCTGGTCTGTGCCAGGGATGTGGCACCTGCGTTGCATTCTGCAGGACGAAATCAATAGATATACAGGGTTATACAAATGAACAGATGTATACCGAAGTTATGGCTTTATTAAATGAATATTAATATTTAGTGTTGATGGCTGAATTCGAACCAAAAATTGTTGCATTTGTCTGCAACTGGTGCACATATGCAGGTGCAGACCTCACCGGTACCAGCCGTATCAAATATGCTTCCAATGTCCGCATTATCAGGTTTCCCTGTACCGGAAGAATAGATTATATGCTGTTATTGAAAGCGTTTGATGAAGGGGCTGATGGCATTATTGTATCAGGTTGTCATCCAAACGATTGCCATTACACTTCAGGTAACTTTCATGCCCGGAGGAGATGGATTATGTTCAGATCATTATGTGATTTTACCGGAATAGATACTGATCGCATTAAATTCTCATGGGTATCGGCGGCCGAAGGCGCGAAATGGGCTGATATTGTAAATGCTACTGTTGCATCAATCCGCGAATTAGGACCCTATACCGATTATAAGAAAATTGCAAAATACCCTGAAAAGGAGGTGACACATGGTTGATTTAATTAAACGGACCAAAGAGCTTCTGGAAACCTCTGAAGTAAAGGTGGTGATTGGCTACGAGCAGGGTTCAGGAAATAAAACCCGCGCACTTTTTGTTGAAAAACCAGAAGATGCCGATAAATTAATTTTTGACAGCCGCTGTGTTCAGAACCTGGCTGCTTATGTTACCAAAAAAGAGATAAAAGAAAAAGGCAAAATGGCTATCACGGCAACTTTGCCCGTTATGAGAAGTATCATTCAGCTGGCATCAGAGTTCCAGGTGAATGACAGTAATCTTCTTGTTCTCGGAATAACACCCGAAAGCAAGATGATCGAATTCAAAAATCTTGTTGAAGTTGAAGCATTTGTTCATCAATTTCAGATCGAGATTGATGATCGTAATAAAGAGATGCTCGACAGGCTTGAAAAGATGACAAAAGCGGAACGATGGAAATTCTGGATCGATGAGCTTACACCATGTTTTAAATGTTATGCCTGCAGGGCAGCCTGCCCCATGTGCTACTGCTCACGTTGCACCGTTGATGTAAACCAGCCTCAATGGATACCGGTTTCATCAGACGAACTGGGTAACCTCGAGTGGCATATCATGCGCGCCATTCACCTTACCGGACGTTGTATTGATTGTGATGCATGTTATAATGCATGTCCGTTGGCTATCCCGATAAATCTGCTCACAAAAAAAATGCTGGTTGATGCTAAGGAACACTTCGGAGGCTACCAGCCCTCTCTCAAAGGCGATCATCTTATGTCAACATATAAACCTGATGATAAAGAAAATTTTATACAGTAAAATATGAATATTGATAAGCGTTTGGTCAGGAAGGATTCACTGGAAAAGCTTTTCGATATCTTAAAGCGGAACAGTAAAACAATCTACGCTCCTTTTTCTAAAAACGGAAAGACAACTTTCAGGAACGCAGAAAGCTTTGCCACCATTTCCACCGGTTATATTCAAACCACGGAGTCATCTAAAGATGTTGCCTTTCCCCGTACCGAAAAAATACTCGATTTCTCAAACAATAAGGATGGAATGTCAGTTAAGGGGACGGATCTGAGTAATCTTCCTGAAGTAATACTCTGGGGTGTAAGACCTTGCGATGCAGCTGGAATCGGAGAACTTGGTTCAATTTTTAACTGGGATTATAAAGACGAAATATTCAATAACCGTGCTTCCAAAGTCACGGTTCTTGGATTCAGCTGTAATAAATCTGACGAATTTTGTTTCTGTACATCTGTTGGAGGTAATCCAGGTAATACTGTTGGGAGCGACATTTTATTCACCAGGTTGGGAGAAGAAGGTGATTATCTTGCTGAAATTCTGACTCAAAAAGGGATGGATGTTGTTTCAGAAGCTCCTGATCTTTTTGAAAAAGCAGAGACTCCTTTGAAAGATAAATTTCTTGCAGAAGTGCCTGTACGATTTAACCATGAGCAGATAAGGGAAAAACTCGATAAATTTTTTGAAAGTGAGGAGTGGAATAAGCAGTCACTAAGGTGTCTTGGCTGCGGTGCCTGCGCTTATGTATGCCCTACGTGCGCATGTTTTGACATACAGGATGAAGCTCATGGGAAGAAGGGCTCACGCGTCAGATGCTGGGATTCCTGTGGATTCTCACACTTCACTCTGCATACTTCAGGACATAATCCCAGGGAAGTGCAGTCGGCACGATGGAGACAACGGATCATGCATAAGTTTTCTTACATGCCGGAAAGACTCGCCGTTTATGGCTGTACAGGTTGTGGACGCTGTTCACGTGCATGTCCCGTTGATATGAATATTCTGGAACATTTAATTTCTATTCAGGAGGTTACAATATGACGGATAATTTGTATATGCCATACCTTATGAGGATTGAGAGGATCACTTATGAGGCACCAGGAGTAAAAACATTTATGCTGAAATTCGTGGATGAAGCTGACCAGGATAGGTTTTCATATAAAGCCGGGCAGTTTGGAGAATATTCTGTTTACGGAGTTGGAGAATCAACTTTTTGTATCGCTTCATCTCCTACAAGGAAAGGCTATATTGAATGTACTTTCAGACAGACAGGCAAGGTTACCAATGCCCTATCAGGTTGCGAAGAGGGGAGTGTAATTGGTTTCAGAGGGCCATATGGTAATATTTTCCCTATTGATGAATGGAAAGGTAAGAACCTTCTTTTTATTGCGGGAGGAATTGCGTTGCCTCCCATGCGTTGCGTTATCTGGAATGCACTCGATCTCAGGGAGAATTTTAAGGATGTTACTATTATATATGGTGCAAGAACTGTAAAAGATCTGGTATATAAGGATGAGCTTAAAGACTGGGAGCTTAGAAAGGATGTTAATCTTGTTACAACTGTTGATCCGGGAGGAGAATCGCCCGACTGGAAAGGAGAAATAGGATTTGTTCCGACAATAGTTGAAAAGGTTGCCCCTTCATCAAAAGATACTATTGCGATAGTTTGCGGACCTCCGGTGATGATAAAATATACATTTCCGGTACTTGCGAAGCTGGGATTTACAGATGAAAGTATCTACACAACACTTGAAAACAGGATGAAATGTGGTTTTGGAAAATGCGGACGCTGTAATGTGGGAAAGGTTTACGTTTGCAAGGATGGTCCGGTGTTTACCCTGGCCCAGCTAAAGACATTACCAGACGAATACTAATTAATTCTTTTCTCTGTGGCTCTCTGTGGATCCTCTGTGTCACTATGTGTAAATATAAATTACGAACTTACACAGAGTTACACAGAGAAGCACAGAGATTCACAGAGGAATTCTATTTTTAAATAAATATTTCCTCCGGATATTCAATATCAACCAGAAACAACCCTTTTGCCGGAGCAGATTTACCTGCTTTACAACGGTCCTTCGCAAGAATTATCTCTTCAAATCCTTTAAGATCCATTTTCCCGAAGCCAATCTCCAGCATAGTACCAACAATAGCCCTTACCATATTTCGTAGAAAACGATCGGCACTGATTGTGAATACGAGCCGGTTATCAGATTCTTCCCAGACAGCAGAATAAATCTTACAGATATTGGATTTTGCTCCGGAATGCAGCCTGCTGAAGCTTGTAAAATCACTGTGAGTATGCAGAATCTTGCATGCTTTGTTCATTGATGAAATATCGATTTTACCATGAATATACCAGCTGGAATTATCAAAAAACGGGTCTTTGGTTCTGGAAATAAAGTACTTATAAGTTCTGGAAACTGCACTGTATCTTGCGTTGGCATCGGGAATAACTTTTTTTAAAGTATTAACAGAAATATCAACAGGGAGATATTGATTAAGACGGAAGATGAGATTTCCGATTGACAGCAAATCAGGAGATATACTATCAAAATGGGCACAGAAAAACATTGCATGAACGCCGGCATCAGTCCTGCCTGCACCTGTAGTAGCTATTTTTTCGTTAAGAACGACGCTTAGAGCATCATCAAGTATCTTCTGAACAGTTATTGAATTAGGTTGAACCTGCCAGCCATGATAGGAAGTACCTTTATATGAGATAAATATGAAGTATCGTGTTTTCAAGAATATATTTTGGCAAATATATGATTTTTCCGATTCATTTTTTTTTTAACCACGAAGGTCACAAAGCATACACAAAGTATTATTTGCTCTAAATTATAGCAATTAGTTTTAATGGTTCTTTTTCAACCGTAGAGATCCCTCACTCATCCCTTATTACTCCCAATATTATTTTAATTACTAATAGGATGAGTTCGGGATGACATCATGATTTTTGGGATAAGGTATGGGAAGGAAGAAGCGGTGATTCGAAAATGTAAATACTTTTAGTGATTGAGGTCGAATCGCCGCTTCTTCCTTCCCCTCCTCCTGATAAAATGACTTGTCATCCCGAATTATTCCACAAAAAACAAGTTTTAATAATATTACAGAACCCGTATTTGTGGAAGAATGAGGGATCTTCCAGGTCTAGACATATTTTGAAAATATTATCTTAAGTGACGAGGGTGCAAACAAAAAAAAGAGACTGTCTTTCGGATCAGCCTCTTTTTCAAGTTTATAGTTAGCAGGGTCACCTGATTTTTGAGCCTTTGGTTGCAAAAAAGATCAGGTAAAGGTAATAGAAGAACATCAGGCTTACAGCGATTATTACAGAGCCTGTTACGGCCTGTATTTTACCCATAATCAGTGTTGAGATAGAAGCGCCTATAACCGAAGTTGCAATGACACCTGAAGCAACTTTTGCATGTGGACCCAGATCTTCGAGTGCTAGGTTGTAAATAACCGGCCACATTATCGAGTGGAATAATCCGGTACCAAGGAATAACCACATTGCTANGCCAGGAGCACTTGAACTAAGAGCAAAAGANCTGCCAAGTAAAACAAATCCACCGACTGAACAGATAGTNAAAATCAAACGGGCTTTGTATTTTCTTAATATAAAGATTCCCAGTACACGGCCTACCATCATACCTCCCCAATAATACTTAAGCATATCGATAGGGTTGATTCCCTGGATACCAAGTTTAGCTGCATAATCGGGGAAAAAGCTGGAGGGACCTATTTCAATTCCCATGTACAGGAAGATGGCTAATGATCCCAGCCAGACGTGAGTGTACTTAAAAGCACTTGACTTGTATTGTTTCTTTTCCGAACCTTCGGTTTCATTTTCTTCACTTTTTATTTCGGGTAGTTTCAGGAAGAACATAATAACAAGTATAACAGCAGTAATTATACCGATAACCATAAAAGGGCCTTTAACAATATTCCGTATGGCAGAGTTTTCCATCTTAATACCTGGTTCGAGTTTCGGTGTTACAAGCAGAACAGAAACAAAAATAGGAGCAATGATTGTTGCTACCGAATTAAGGGCATTTGTAAGTGTCAGGCGGCTGGCACCTGTCTCCGGACTTCCTAGTGCATTTACATAAGGTCCGGCGGCAACCTGAAGAATCACAACTCCAATTGCAAAGACAGAAACAGTGCTCAGAAATCCGTAATAACCCATAGAAACACCTGGAATACAAAGGAAGAAGCCCAGTGAAATTAAAGCCAGTCCGAAAAGTACCCCATTTTTATAACCTATTTTTGTCAGCATCAAACCTACGGGCACTGACAAAATATAAGCTCCGTAGAAAAATGTGTTGGGTAATTGTTTCTGAACATCATTTAAGCCAAACGCATTTTTCAGGAAATCGATAGTAGAGTTGTTCATGGTTGTAATAAAGCCGAACAGGAAAAAGAGCGAAGCCATTACTATCAGAGGAAATAGATAATTAGTTTTTCCAGAGTTATTCATAATCAGTTTTTTAGGTTATTTAAAAGAGAATTTATTCAGATATGTATGTTTATGCTCTTCACCGGGACGTAAAAGAGTGTATGGACGTTGCATGCAACGTTCATACATATTGTTTACAAATTAATTCTATCAGCTCCTTTTTGTCGGATAAACAGGTTGTGACAAGCCCCTTTGCCGAATACATGCTCTAATGTAGTTATGTATTTATCCAGTAACTTTTCCGGAACAAATGCCTGAATAGTGCCGGCAAATCCGCCTCCGTGTACACGCCATGCTCCCTGTCCTTTAAGCACAAGGTCGCTTAATGCCAGAGCCAGAGATACACCTTGTTCCTTTATATTATTTACCGGGTAAATGTTCTGGTTGTACATAAATGAACTGAAGCCGGAGTCAATAACCATGCCCAGAAATGCTTTAAAATCATTTTTTTCCAATGCTGCAACCTGATCTACAACCCGTTGATTATCGTTCTGAAAGTGAATAGCACGGAGTATAGCCCGGTCACCAACTTTTTCGCGTATTTCAGGTGTAATATTCAGAACCTGATCGAGACTTACCTGCCGCAGAACCTTAGCACCCAATTCTGCTGCGACTGCCTTCATGTCAATTGGTATTGATGCGTATTCGTCATTCAGATCTGCATGATTACCACCAGTATCAGTTATTACGAGTGAAAATCCGGTCGCAACAAAATCGAAATTCACCTTTTTAACTACCGGATTTGATGGGTCTTTGAAATCTATGGTAACAAGTCCACCCACTGCACATGCTGTCTGATCCATTAAACCGCACGGCTTACCAAAGTAAACATTCTCGGCATATTGGCCGATAATGGCATTCTGAACTGCTTCGAGCTTTCCATCATTAAAAAGATGGCTGATTATTGCGCCGATAAGCACCTCGAATGAAGCAGAAGAACTTAGTCCCGATCCAACAGGTACTCCGCTATCAATACAGCAGTCAAATCCTCCAAATGCAAAACCAAGTTCTTTCATCCTCGCACTTATACCCCTGACGATTGAAGCTGATGTATAATTCTCAGCTCTATTTGGTGAGAGGTCTGTTAAATCTACTTCAAACTTCTCATAACCGGAAGAGAGGATCTTTACGATATTAGTATTATTAACTGCTGCAACAGCAATATTATCCATATTAACAGCCCCTGCCAGAACTCTGCCATAATTGTGATCAGTATGATTTCCTCCGATTTCAGTGCGACCGGGAGAGCTGAAAAGCATAATGTCCTTTTTACCAAAAACATTATTGAATTTTTCAATAAGGGAGTTGTATCTTTGCACCTGTTTATTAAGGATTGTCTGATTAGTTCCGTACAATTCTTTAAATGTACTGTTATTACTGTCAATAACTTTTTCCATCATCGCTTTATATGTTTCTTTTAAGAGGATAATAATTGTCAATAAATATAATAATTTATAGTTCACAAGGTAATTTTTTTTAAGACGATTTGAAGTGCTGATCCATTTTAAGATGGATTTTTAAATAAATTTGTGCTTAATAATTGAAGATTTCCTCAATGAGGCGATCCCTGATACTTTTATCAAAAATCTTAAAATGGAAATAAATAAGAGAGGCTTTGCAAGCGATAACAATGCAGGTATTCACCCTGATATACTGCAAGAAATAATTTCTTCAAATAATGGCCATGTAACAGGTTATGGTTCAGATGTGTACACTGAAGGTGCGTTAAAAATATTTAAAGAGCATTTTGGCGATGCTACTGAGACTTATTTTGTTTTTACCGGTACTGCAGCCAATGTACTTGGATTATCTGCGATAACACGATCGTGGAATTCAGTAATAACCGCTTCGACAGCGCATCTTGAAGGAGATGAATGTGGAGCTCCTGAAAAGTTTATAGGTTGCAAAGTGCTTGTTGTGGATACTCCTGATGGGAAAATCACCACTGATCTTATAGAGAAGCATATGCATGGAATTGATTTCGAACATCATTCTCAGCCCGGGGTAATTTCTATTACTCAATCAACCGAAATGGGAACAGTATATTCGGTTTCTGAGATAAAAGAAATTGCCGGATTTGCTCATGCAAGGGGAATGCTGCTTCATATGGATGGTGCCCGGATAGCAAATGCAGCAGTTTCTCTTAATATGCCTTTTAAATCATTTACAACCGATGCAGGAGTGGATGTACTTTCATTTGGAGGAACAAAAAACGGAATGATGTTTGGTGAATCCATCTGTTTTCTGAAACCAGGTCTGTCTGCCGACTTTAAATATATGAGGAAACAGGGTATGCAGCTTGCATCAAAAATGAGATTTATATCTGCACAGTACTTAGGTTATTTCCGGAATGATTTGTGGAGAAGCTGTGCATCCCATTCCAATGCTATGGCAAAGAAGCTAGCTGACAAGCTGAATCAGGTACCGGAAGTAAAGATCACGCAGAAAGTTCAGTCAAATGGTGTATTTTTGATTATGCCGGCTGATGTTGCTGAAGAGATAAAGAAGCATTACTTTTTCTATCCATGGGATGAAAAAAGATCTGAATGGAGGTTAATGACGAGTTGGGATACACAGGATGAGGATATTGAGAATTTTGTTACTATACTTAAAAATGAGTTGAAATCCATTAACCACTAAGGGCATAAAGGTTTTGCACAAACATGCCTGCCCTGCCTACCGGCAGGCAGGCGGTAGGCAGGGATCACAAAGTTCCTTCCCGATAGCTATGGATTTCTTCACAATTCATGTAACAAATTCCAACCAGTATATAATTGCTAAATTTACATCAGTTTGTTGTTCAATTAAATCCATTTATTTTCGTACCACATTTCAATTAAACTAATTTTTCTGAAAAATTCAATTACTAGTAGGAGATTCCTCATTCATCCCGCTCTGGCGGGATTCATTCGGAATGACAGATAATTTTGATATTGTGGGGGGAAGAAGCAGCGATTCGCATATTATTTTTTTCTTTTTCCGGTTTACGAATGCGAATCGCTGCTTCTTCCCCCTTCACTACCTTTAATCCTGTCATTCCGAGGCGAAGCCGAGGAATCTCCTTCACCCCTTGAAGTATAAATCTCCAGCATTTTTGTTACCACAATTCTGAAGTATAACATAGCTATCGGGAGCTATCGGAATGAAATATAAATTTTTGGCTTTGTGTGCTTTGTAGTTAAAATAGACTTTTTTAATAGCCCATGGGGGTCAAAAGAATACAAAAACAGAAAAGGCTGAATCTTGCGATCCAGCCTTTTTTATATACTTCGTAAACCAGGAATTTATTTTAGAGTAAAATTGATAGGTACCATATACCATACCGGTACAGGTTTTCCTCCTTGTTTACCAGGTTTGAATGCAGGAAGAGTATTAACAACCCTGATAGCTTCTTTATCAAGTTCGGGGTCAACTCCTTTCAGAATACTTACCTGGCTTACACCACCTTTTGCTGTAACACAGAATCTTACGATTACCTTACCCTGAATATTGTTTTCCTTGGCAATCTCAGGATATTGTGTATGTTCAGCAATGTATTTGAGCAATTCAGCGTCGCCACCTGGGAACATTGGCATTTCCTCAACCACAACAAATGGTTCGGGTTCTGCTTCGGCTTCCTGTACTTCTTCTTTGACCTGTGCCTGAACTTCAACTACATCCTTGTTTGTAACCTCGGTCTGAGCCTGATCAGCCGTCATAAGCTGTTTTACGTCTTCAGGTTTGATTGAGTCAACAACTACCGGCGGAATATATCTCTGTTGCTGAACAACATCAGCCGGAGGAGGAGGTGGAGGAGGAGGTGGTGGTGCTGCTTCAGTAGGTGTATTCAGATTCTCCATCTTGATTTCTACCTGCCTTTCAGCACGTTTTGACCTGTTTTCAGATGCTTTTGCATTAAGATAAGGAGTAATAACAGCTGTAGCTAAAATGACAACTCCTATTCCCAGTGCAATAATTACAGTACGGTTGTACTTTTTACGCAGTTTATAAGCTCCGTATTCCTTATTCCTGTCTTCAAAGACAATGTCGTCAAAGGCAGGAGTTTTTTCAATTTCTTGTGCCATTTTCTTGTAGGTTTACGGTTTATTTATTGGTTGAAGGAGAGGTTGGTGCAGCTGCAAGAGCGGCTTCAACCATCTTGTTTTCATACCACCAGATATCAACAAACGTATAACGGGCAATTCCACAGATATTCATCTCATCGAGTATATCCACAAAATTGCCGTAAGTTGAGGTTTTATAAGCTTTTATAAGAACGATTGGACCAGTGTCATCATCCGTTTTCAACTTGCTTATAGCTCCCTTAACTGAATCAGGAGAGATTACTATCTTCCCTTTAAGAACCTGGCTCTTGAAATCATCGATCTTTCTGAACAATGATTTGTTCCTTTCAAGAAGCAGTTGACGTATGCCTGTTGGGCTAAAGTCTGTTACTCTAAGAGGAGGAAGATTATTATAGTCCTCTGGTTTTACAGTTCCCGGATACCAATAAATTTTATTATCGGGACCAAGAATTATATTCAGAGTGCGGCTCGCTGAAATTTTTGGAGGTACAGCGTTAGGATCTTTAACCTTCTCAGGAAGGTTAATCTCCATTATCTTCTGTTTATTGAAAGCAGTAGTCAACATGAAAAATATGATAAGAAGACACATCAAGTCGACCATTGGTGTCATATCTATGTGAGGGACATGCGTCTTAGCTTTCTTTTTCCCGCCTTTTCCCTTTTCCTCTTGAATTATTTCTGCCATATCACTTTTGTATTTCTTCGATGTTAATTTTAGCTGCTTGAAGATTTGTGATCAGATTGAACTTGTTCACATTCTTTTCCTGCATAATATCAAGAACCTTCTTAACTATCGGAAACTCTGTTTTTGAATCCCCTAAAATACAGACCCGGATATTTGGATTTATCTGCCTTGCAAAGAGTACCCACAGAGCAAGCTGATTGTCAGTTGAATCCACCGGAATCCCTGTTTGAAAGACCGCTCTTTCCTTATTGCCCTTAGTATCTAAGAACTCTTTCATTTTTAATATCGGAACGCCCATTGAAGAAGGGTATTTCTCGAACTCCCGTAATTCACGTGGGGTAAATTCAATATTGTATCTTCCTCCCATTGCAGTCAGTATCTTGGGTCTGTACTTAAGTATAGTATCAGGTCCGTTATCAAAATTCAGGAATACCTTGTTGTCTTTTGCAAGAAGAACGGTCAATGTATTATAATCAAGTTTAGGTGTCTCCGATACAGAAAAAGGCGTATCGATAGTTTCCGGTTCCTGCTGTCTCATTGTTGTTGTTAACATAAGAAATATTAATATAACAGAGAACAGGTCAACCATCGGCGTCATGTCGATTTTTGGGGACTTTGTTGGTAATTTAATCTTTGGCATTGTAGTTTTTTATTAATTAATAAAACCAAAAGATAAATTTAAAATTAGCTGGCTCTTAGTGAAGCAGCAAAATTCTGAGTCAGACTGAAGCCTGCTTCGTCAATTTTAAATGTATAACCGTCGATTGTTGTAGAAAAATAATTGAATGCAATAATAGCCAAAGTTGAGCCTGTTATACCAAATGCAGTATTAACAAGAGCTTCAGAAATACCACTTGCAAGCTGAAGAGCATCGGGAGCACCTGATTGAGCAAGAGCGGCAAATGCACGGATCATACCAAGAACTGTACCAATAAGACCAATCAACACTGAAATTGATGCCAGGGTTGAGAACATAACCATGTTCTTTGACAGCATGGGTAATTCAAGGGCAGTGGCTTCTTCAAAAGTTTTCTGAATAGACAGGATCTTCTGGTCCTTTTCCAATTCTTTGTCTTTCTGTAGGTCGCGATAACGCACCAGGCCTGCTTTCATTACATTGGCAAGAGATCCTTTCTGTTGATCACAAGCGTCCATAGCTTCTTCAATTTTGTCTGCTGCAAGAAGACCCTGAAGATTGCTGACAAAGGTATTCAACCTGCCTTTACCTTTTGCTCTTGTCAGAGTGATAGCCCTTTCAATAATGAAAATGAAAAGTGTCAGAACGCATGTCATCAGGATTGGAACAATGTATCCACCTTTGAAAACGATTCCGAGATAGTTGCCTTCCAGCGGTTGACCCTTAGGATTGCCACCTTCGAAGTTTACAGGATTACCCATAATGTTTACAAATAACAAATAGGCAACTATAAAAGCTATTAAAATAGCGCTTGTTGCAAAAACATTCTGCAACGCATCTTTGAACGAACTTCCTTGTTTACTCATTTTTTATCGATTTGTTTAGGTTTATGATTTTTTTACGATTTGCAAATATATATTATGAATTGTTTTTTTCCAACAGTGTATACAATTAATGTTGAACTTTTAACATTGTTTAGAATAATTCTCTAAACCATATGACCCGTTAATCAGTATTTTACCCTATATTTTTTTTCTTAAATATTTATAACTGTTATTATTTTTATTCCTGTTCCAGAGTTATATTATATACTCTTGTCTTTGTTATTGGTATCTCTTGGGTTTTATAGCCTTTCGCACTGATAATCAGTACTGCCGATCCCTCAGGTATCTCAAATTTAAATTCACCTTTACTGGAAGTAAGGTTTTCAGCTGCTGTATCTTTTACCCTTATCGAAGCATAAGCCAGAGGCTGACCTGCTGCATTTTTTATTGTCCCTTTAATTTCATTGGGATTAATACCTTTTTTAATCTGGGCTACATATTCATGGACATAATTTATCTGGCTTTTGGCAGATGCGTTCGATGGATCTATTGCAAGGATCTTCTGGTAAGCCTCTTCTGCCCTGGCAAGAATCGGGAGTCTTCCTTCATTTGTCTTTTCAGCGGTTGTAGATCTTAATTCAACAGAACCGATACCCATATATCCTTTAATCTTATTTTCCTTGTTATCAGGATTCAGATTAATCATTCTTGTATAATATTCCTTTGCATCGTTGAAATCATTATTCATCATATAGTAATAACTTAGGTACCCGAAAGCTTCCATCATCTCTGATTCATATTTTATCGGATCAGATCCTGCGACTTCAATAAGTTTTTCAAATTTTGGTTTGGCGATTCCTAGTTTAAAGTCCGGATCCATTTTGGAATAGGTTCTGGCAATCATAAGATATGCAGGGACATAATCAGGACTTTTCGTAATAACAACATTAAATACAGAATCAGCAGTCTTAAATTTCTCCCCGGTATAATAAGCTCTTCCCACGCGCATAAGATCTTCAACATAATCCTTGTTCGGGTCAAGTAGTTTACTCCAAATCCTGGCTGCATCATCATATCTTCTATAGTTATAGTAGTTAGTTGCCATCTCGTTTAGCACACCTTTATCGTCGGGATTATAAGTAAGGACCTTGGCATATTCTTCAAAAGCTTTGTCTATTTCGGTATTGGCTTTATTAATATTTTCCTGAAGACTATCAATTTTGGTTGTAAGACCGTCTACATTAGCTTTAACTTTTGTTTTCTCAGCTGCATTTGCTGCAGTTGAATATTTTGATTTTTCTTTGTCAAGCTGAGATTTAAGACCATTAAGCTCGTCAACCATCTTAGGATAATTCTGATTCTTTTTCAGCAGTATTCTTGCCATATAATAATAGTCTTTCTTTATAAGCCGATCGGGGGCAACAGTTTTGAAAAGTGCGTCCATATAATAAAGAGCTTTATCGTAATCAGGAGGATTTTTTTCATAACATGAGTAACCGGCGATGCGGTTCATATAGGTCCTTGATTTATCGACTTTAAATATCTCTTCAACATTCTTTATAACACCGTCATAGTCCTTGGCGTAGAAAAGGGCATTTACGTATTTTGTTTTTGCAGGAATATTACCGGCGGTCAGATCGAGATATTTTTTAAAATACTCTCTTGACTGATCAAATCGCTGGGCAAGCAGGTATAATTGTCCAAGTTCCCTGTATGCAGGAGCATAATCAGCATTAAGCTTGATTGCTTCCTCAAAATAGGGAATAGCAGCCTGCAATGCACGTCCTTTTACATATATATTACCAATCTTCATGTTTGCAGTAGGTGACTGAGGATCCGCAAACTCGGCCATTTTATAATAAGAGATTGCTTTGGATCCATCATTCACAAGTATATAGATATCACCGGCAATTAAATAAACATCCCGGTCCTTATTATCGATTTTTATAGCTTCCCTTATTAATGGCAGAGCAAGTGATGTGTCAACCTGCCCGTCTTTTATGTACGATTCAGCAATTTTTGCCAGAGCAAAAGCATAATCTTTTGCAGGAGGCACAATCTTTTTAATATTCTTGTAGGGGAGGAGTAAACTTCTGGCTTTGGCTCTGTCTTCCACAGCCGTTTTGTTATCGCCAAGATAATACGCAACTTTAGCCAGTCCTATATAATTAAGAGGATCATTTGGATTTGCTTCTACTCCCTTCTGATAAACTTCCTTTGCCGACTTTGCAGCTACAGTCAATGAATTGGAGATTGTATCCGCAAAATAATCCAAAAGATAATTTTCTCCTAAGAAGAAATAATTCTTGCTGTTACTTGGTTCTTTCTTAATTAATTCCTGGAACATAGCCTGGGCTTTATCATACTGTTCACTCCTTGTCAGAAGTGTTGCTGTTTCCAGGTCCTGCGCCTTAATTTTAAACGAAAAAACTGTTAATAGAACTGCCAGAAGAATTACTGGTTTTAAAATTAAACGTTTCATAGCGATCATTATTTGATGTCAATTTTAGTATTAATTTTTATCTTCTTCAAATTTACTGTTTTCTAATTCATTATTAATTGTTCAATTGTCACTTTAACCAGTATCAGACAAATAGCCTCTAGTGCCTTATCTGAACCAGTCTTATTGGCATAGTTGCAGGAACAAGTCCTGATTTAAGGACAATCCGCTGACCTTGTTCTCCACAGCACCAGTTAATAAATCCCGAGCCTAATCCCACGAAGGTCTCTCTGGAAATAAGGTAAACCTCTCTGACGAAAGGATATGATTTGTCATAAATAAAACCCTGTTGCGGGTAATAATAGCTGCCATCATTCACGTACTGTTGTGAGATTGCTACTGTATTTACTTTTTTTACAAAGCTCATAGAGAGAGAATCATTCCTGTCACTTATCCAGTTAACACTAATAATACCAAGTGCATCGGGATTTTTGGAAACAAAATCAACCACTTCAGCATTATTATTAACAGCGTAAAAATTTTTATTCAGAGAGTCTTTTATATCAAAAAGTTCTTTAAAGTATCTGATATTTCCTGATTTCGTGTTGTCAAATATAACCCGGATATCGCCAAGTTTAGATTTTTCGTTTACCTCTTTCCATGTTTTTACCTTACCAAGAAAAATATCTTTAACGGTATTATATTTTAAAAGAGTATCCTTATTAGCGTGGTTTGTAATAAGTGCAAGAGCATCATATGCATAAGTTGATGTACGTGCAATGATCTGAGTATCCCGCAGGTATTGTATCTGGTAATCAGATAGCTTTTTGCTTGTAACAATAACTTTTACAGAATCATGCATAAAATCATTTATCACATCATATTCGGGTTTATAAACCGGTTTTATTTTTGCCCCGGAATAAAGATGTGTAAATGTATAAACTTCGGTTTCAACAAGAGGTTGAAATGATTCATCAGCTTCTATTTTTATATTACCTCTTGTAGCTGTTTCATTAGTTGCTTTTTTACCCATGCTTCCGCACGATGAAACCATGAGCATTATGCAAAATACAGTTATGAATGAAAACGATTTATTAAAACAAGTTTTGTTCACTGTAATAGAGGGCGTAAATCTTTTATTCCGGCACGCAATAATAATAAAATTTTGCATAACTGATACTCTGTTCATAATCCTAATTTTTTTAATGTTAATATTTTAATCTGAATTACTGCAAAGCGTGTGCCAAGCCCTGAGTGGTTATTGAATAAATTTTGTCAACATATCTATGTAAGAAGTGTTCATTCTATTCATCGCCACCATTTTTTGTAAAAAAAGCTTCAACAATTTTAATATAAGTCGTGTAAGCCCTGTAAAGGCCATAAAAGATCAATGCTGACCCCATTATTACTCTTACCGGTTTATCAAGATAGCTTAAATCTGAATAGAATATAAAATAAATGCCAATTCCCAAATAAAAGATCACCATAAAAATTGAGAAAATGGCTGTTACCTGTTGCATTAATCTGTTTCCTTTCATCCCGACTTTATTTTAGTATCAAATTAACGTAATTTAGATTTATTATCAAAATTAAACTAAAAATTTCGTTATAGAAATTAAATTTGATGAAATGTATTAATAATTTTATGAGTCATATAGTTACTTTAATAAAAGCGAACTATCTCCATAGCTTAAAAATCTGAAATTGTTATTAAGAGCAAAGTTATATATATCTTTCCACCCGTTTCCTATCCAGGCTGAGATAAGTAGCAAAAGGGTACTTTTAGGTTGATGAAAGTTCGTAATAAGTCCATTTATTATTTTGAATTCATAACCCGGGATTATCATAATTCTTGTTTCTGCTTTAAGATAATTAACCTTCATTTCAATAATATAATTCAAAAGAGCTCCAAGAGATTCCTCTACTGAAACAGATGTTGGCAAACTGTAGGCTTCCCACTGCCCGAGAGATAGATTAGAAGATTTATTTGCCGGGTTCTGAAATAGTTTTACTCCAAGCCAGTAAAGACTCTCAAGAGTTCTTACAGAAGTAGTTCCTACTGCTATGATTTTTCCCGAATCAGCTAGTATCTGTTTAATTGTTTTTGCATCAATGAGAAAGTGTTCGGAATGCATGTCATGTTGGTAAACATTTCTGGTTTTGACCGGTTGAAATGTTCCAGCCCCAACGTGGAGAGTCAATTCAGCAGTTTTAATTCCCTTCTCTTTTAACTTTTCCAGAACATGATCAGTAAAATGCAGCCCTGCTGTGGGCGCTGCCACAGATCCTTTAATACTTGAATATACAGTCTGATATCTGATAGCATCTTCTTTTTCATCCTCCCTGTTAATGTACGGAGGCAGTGGAATGTGACCGGTAAATTCAATTACCTCTCCAAAACTGATATCGCTGCAGTTCCAGCTGAATTTTATCAGGCTTGTCTCATCGTCCGTAAGAATCTTTTCAGCAAAAAGAGCATATTGGATACCATTATGTTTAAATGGTGTAGTCAGAAATCCGTTTTTCCATTTCTTCAGATTCCCAACTAAACATTTCCACTCAACCGGTACTCTGGAACTGAACGAAAGTGAATAATCGGTGGGAGTAAGAGGTTCAAGACACAGAATTTCAATGCTGGCACCTGTTGCCTTTTGAAATAAAAGACGGGCTTTTATTACACGGGTATTATTGAATACCAGAAGCGAACCGGAAGGGAGATAGTTGTCAATATTCCTGAAGATGTCTTTTTCTATTATGTTATTTCTGTTTATGAGCAATTGTGATCTGTCCCTTTCGATTACCGGATACTGTGCAATCCTATAGGGTGGCAAATCATAAGTATACTCATCAATGTTAATATCTTTCATATCGGTTGGCAAATCATAGTTGTACACATCAATTTCAATTTTCTTTATATAAAAGATATTTTTTTATGAATAATCCATTTATATAAATGAATATAATATATATAAGTAAATTTTATCTAAAATGGTCTGAAGTATCTGAAGTGACTTAAAATACTTAGAGTCAGATTTTCTCAGTTTTCATTAGCTATTGGCACTCCAATCTCCAGCTTACTCAAAAACTTTTTTCAGGGTCCAAAAATAACCATTATTATATTCTATATACCTAAATCCTCAGCAATTTATTATCTTTGCAGTTCAGCTGGCTGTTCCATCGTCTCTTACTTCGCGAAGGCGAAGGGCGGGAAGGAAAGTCCGGACAACACAGAGCACCATGCTTCCTAACGGGAAGATATCCGCAAGGGTATAGTAGTGTAACAGAAAATAACCACTCTGAACGAAAGCGACGAGAAAGGGTGAAAAGGTAAGGTAAGAGCTTACCGGTCCCGGTGGCAACATCAGGAGCCGTACACCTTATGGG
>WSSedB1CaDRAFT_10000142_pt1 | contig 35782 bp, 23 predicted proteins | sample WetSurSB1Cattail_FD_9460 | JGI IMG/M metagenome (IMG submission 9460)
CCCATAAGATCTACACCACTATCGAGGCTCCGCTCGTATTTCAAATCGGCAAACCATCCCTCGTCAACGGTACTGTTGCGGCTGTCGTTAAAATCGGTGTCGAACGAGGCGGTGGGAATTCCTTTGGTCCTGGAGGAATAGGCTCCTTCCAGAACGAAACCGCCATAGGAAAATTTCGCCAGTACGTCATGGAACCTGTCGTAATCGGTGTGGCCGGTTACGCCGTTGTTATGAGCCGGATTGGCGAATTCCGGAAAAAACAGGCGTTGCCCCCTGCTATCATAAACGGTGCCGGAAACCAGGGCCTGCAGGCCGTTCTTGAAGCTGTTTCCGTATGTCAAGCGCCCCTTGTAGCTGTCAAAGCTCCCTGCCTCGCCGGATACCTCCATCCCGCCGATGTCTTCACTCCGCTTGGTGATCACGTTGACGACGGCAAAAAAGGCGTTGCCGCCGTAGAGGGAAGAACCCGGACCACGGACTACTTCCACCCTGTCGATCATGTCCACATCCACAACGAATTCAGTGCCGATTGGAGCGGAATCATAGAGATTGTCATTGATGCGGTGCCCATCCACCAAGAGCAGGACACGACTATTGTAATCGCCTTGACGGCCGAAGCCTCTTACCCCCGAATAAGCGTAGTTCCTGTCGCTGGTGATGAAAAACCCCCTGACACTTCTCAAAATATCGGCCAAAGTCCGGTAGCCGTACATTTTGATCTCATCCGAAGTTATTATGGAAACTGAAGAGGGAGCTTCTGTCACCTTCTGTTCGAACTTGGAAGCGGTATAGACGGTGGCCACCTCGATTTCCATAAGTTCTTCGAGGGGGAGTTCGGTGAGGTCCCTTTCTGGAGCTGTTTTTTCATTCTCTGTTCCGGCCGGGGCGATACACGGCAGAAGGGTCAACAGCAGGACGCAGCAAAACAGCAGGAAGATTTTGTGGAGTATGCGATTCATAAAGTCCTGATTGCAACTCGTGCGATGATGGATTTTCTTGTTATTTCAGGATGAAGTCCGACGCCTCGAACACCGCTTTATTGCATCCTGCGATATACCCTCGTAGTATATTCAAAAAGAATCACCGAGCAGGGCATGGAGCTTCTTTCGTCCGATCTCCTCAATGATCCCGATTAGTTCATCCATCGCAAAGGGTTTGTAGAGGCAGGCGTAGATTCCCATCCGCAGCCCCTTCTGGATTGATGCAGCCATCTCGGCCTTGTAGCCGGTGATCAGTACCACCGGTTTTGCCGGGTACCTGGCGTGGATATTCTTCAGAACATCCACCCCATCCACATTGCCGAGCTTGAGGTCAAGGACGACGACCTGTTTGTATTCCCGCCCCATCTCTTCAAGCACCTTTTCAGGTTCCGACACCGTTTCAACCCGGTATCCCCTCGCCTGGAGAATGTCCTTGAGCGTTTTGCAAAAAGCCGGGTCGTCGTCAACCACGAGAATGCTCTTCTCTTTCTTGAGGAGCGAGAGAAAGAAGAGGAGCATCTGTATGTCAATCGGCTTGGTGAGGAGCGCGAGCGCCCCGTTTTCTTCGCCTCTTCCGCCTGCTCATCGGTGGCATAAGCGCTCATCAGCACTACCGGCAGATCGGGCAAAAACTCTTTGATCCTTCTCAGGGCTTCGACTCCGTTAATTCCCGGCATCTTGATGTCCATCAGGACGCAGTCCGGGCTTTCCCCCTTCACCTTCTCCAAGGCTTCCTCGCCGCTGAAGGCCCGCTCGACCCCAAAACCCGAGATCCGCAGGATGTCGCAGATGGTTTTGACCATTGACTGATCATCGTCCACCACCAGGACCTATGATTTGTTCTTTCATGCTTCACTCCTCCGGAGAGGCCGGCAATATCACTGTAAAAGTCGTTCCTTTATCCAGATGGCTCGCCACCTCGATCCTGCCGCCGTTGGCCTCAGTAAGATTCTTGCAGACCACCAGCCCCAGGCCGATCCCCTTGGCCTTGGTTGTGAATAGGGGTTGGAAGAGCTTTTTCATGTTTTCTTCCGATATTCCCACTCCGGTGTCGGTGACTGAGATTTCGATGAAACCTGGATCGAGGATCGGGGATCGGAGATCGGAGATTATTCCAGCTCCCCGTTCCATATTCTCTGTTCCATGCGCATGTCGCGCACCAATGTATATTTCTCCCCCATCCGGCATGGCCTGAATCCCGTTAGTGATCAGGTTGATAAGCACCTGTTCCATTTGTTGCGGATCGACACAAAGTGGCAGGTTCTCCGGAATATCCATCAGAACCGAAACATTCTCTGGTATTGCGCATTTTGCCAAGCTTCCCTTAAGAAGTTGACCAGTAAAAATATCTGTTGTCTGCGGCGTTTTTGTACGNGCGAAGCCCAACAGATCGGTAATGATGCGGAGGGAGTTGTCGATTTCATATTTGATAATGTCCAGGTATTCTTTTACTGTATTATCCGCATCCGGCAGCACTGCCTGCAGGTAATATACGGCATTGCTCATCACTCCCAGCGGATTGCGCAGTTCATGCCCGACACTGCCGGAAAGCTGACCGAGGATGGAAAGTTTTTCTTTCCGGACAAGCTCCTCCTGCGCGTCGACAAGTTCCTGCGTTTTCCGGAGNACTATCTGTTCAAGCCCTTCATTTAATATGCGTAACGCCTCTTGCGCGCGACGGTATTCAATGATTTTCTGGAGTTCGTTGGCGACAAGCTGGATACGGGCGAGATCGCGTTCATCGTACTCTGTCGTTTTGTTCCCGACGCCAAATATAAGCTTGACATTGTCCGCCTCGACAACCGGAACGCTCATGATCCGTTTTACAATGGTGTGACCTTCGGGAAGCTCCTTCTGATTTTGGGCGCTCGTGAAATCGTTATATATGACCGGCTTCCCGAGACGGATGCAATTGGCCCAGTTTCCGGCCTGTGCGAGTGTATTGTATGGAACCGTGCAGTATTCGAACGCCTTGCGGGTCCAGGTGGTCATAATGGCGTTCTGCTGGTCATCGGAGATGAAGTGCAGAAAGCCGATTGTGCTTTCGCTCAGACGGACCGATTCCTCAAGTACGAGGTCGTAGAGTTCGCGCTCCGTCATTGTCATCGCCTTCTGGTAAAACAGGTTGAGAAAACCCTTGAAGGCCGTTTCCCTTTCCAGTTCCTGCTCTGCCTGCTTGCGGTAAGTAATGTCCCGGAATATTGTCAATTTGACTGTTTCGTTTTCAAGTTGCAGCGGCGTTTCAATGATGTCGAATGTTTTTGTGTTCCTGAGAAAATGATGTTCCCAATGCGTCGCCTTTCCTTCCAGTACATCCTGCATATGGCACCAGGCGCACGGTTCTGAGTAATCATGGATGCATTCGTAGCATTTGCGCCCGTCGCTCGGGCCAAAGTCTTTTACAAGGGCGCTGTTGCTGTAAAGGATGCGATATTCGCTGTCGGCGATATAGATGCCATCCTCCATCGTCTCAAAGATGGAGGTCAGTTTGTCCCTTTCCTGTTTCAATGCCTTCTCAAACCGTTTCCGTTCGGTAATTTCCTGCTGCAACTGTGTGTTGGCAACTGTCAGTTCGGTTGTCCGCTCTTCCACAAGCTTTTCGAGGTGGCGGCGGTATTTCCTCAATTCCCGCTCGGAGGAGAGGCGCGTGGCCGTTGTTCCGACCAGCCCCGTGACAGCCAGATAGACATTGAGCAGCTCATGTGGCAGGCGTTCCGGTGTCCGGTGCCCTGCCAGCATCACCGCGATGTTCCGGTTTTCCTGCACAACCGGCAGGAAAACCATCGAAACGGGAGCGGGTCCGGCAATGACCCGCACGGAGAGGAAACCGCTTTCCAGCACATCCGCTACCGCTTCCACGACTTCTGTCGCCATATCGCGCTGTTCAAAAGATTGTTCTTTAGGTGTCCAGCTTTGTATGATTATTTTCCCCTCCGCATCCCTTTCCCCAAACGCGCAGATATCCGCGCCGAAAAAGTTGAGCATCACTTTTCCCGCCTCAGCCCAGACATCCTGTTGCTGTGTCAGACCCGCAAGATACTGGGCGGCCTTGAAAAAAGCGTCCTGATAGTTATGTTGTCCGGGCAGGGCACTGTTCATTGTTTAGTTCACTCCCATCGGCAGGAGAAACAGGTTTCGCATGAAGATGTTGTCAAAATCCGGACAGCGGGACATATTGATAAGCCTTGCCAGATGTCCGAGGTTTCTCAAACGTTCAGCGGCGGCGTCCGATAAGAGCGCATCCGCACACCCGGCCAGCGCCGTATTTCTGCACAGTTCAACCCGTTCAGGCGGAATCCCGGGCAAGAGGCCTATCCGGGCGGCATTGGCGGTATCCAGAAAACTGCCGAAAACACCGCCGACACAAATGCGGTTCAAATCATCAGATCCCATTGCAGCTTCTCCAAGTAATATTTCTATGCCTGTGGCAATCGCGGCCTTGGCCCGTTGAAACACGTCCACATCCCGTTTTGTCAGGACAATGCCCTGGTTGCCTTGCCTGATTGCAAACCCTTCTTCGGACAGGGGGGGAGCGAAAGCCCCCTTTGAGGTCAATCCGCCGGACCTGATCAAGCAGGCGATCAGGTCCACGATGCCTGATCCGCAGAGACCAAGCGGTTCTCTCTCGCCGATAACTGAATAATCAAACACACCGTTCCTTGCATTGACGCGCCAGATCGCCCCCGGCTCTGCCAGAAATCCGCAACTGATGCCGCTTCCCTCAAAGGCGGGCCCACCCGCCGCCGATGTGACATGGAGGGTACGGCCATCCCACAGAGCAATCTCGGAATTGGTGCCGAAATCAATGAACAGGCTGCCCCCTTTGCGTTCAGTGAGGCGTGTCGCCAGTACGCCGGCTAGCAGATCGGAGCCGACAAAACCTGCTAGCGGAGGCATGATTTCCATGTGCGCGCCGGGATGGATTCCCAGGGATGAGCCCCAGGCATCCGCATTGTCTGGCAGGCAGTCAATGCTGCTCATCCAGTTGGCGGGCTGAAGCAGCAGGTTGTAGTTCCGGCCGGAGAGCAGCGCCAGCATGGCTGTGTTCCCCACCAGCGTCAGCCGCACAACTTTTTCAATGCCGATCCCTTCTCTGACGGCAATGTCAAACAACGCGTCGCCGATCGCCCCGGTAACAAGCTGGCTCATGGCTTGGGCTTGTTCCGCGGAGTTTGCGGCCGCAATCAGCCGTGTCACAACATCCGATCCGTAGCACGACTGCGGGTTCTGACCATATCGCCCGGCCAGGCATCTGCCGTTTGTAAGATCGTATAGGGAGACAGTGATATTCGTTGTCCCCACGTCTACCGCCACACCATACGGGGAGATCACCTCTTCGGGCAGCTTTTCCATGGAGAGAGACGGCACGCGTCCTGCTGATTTGTCGGAATAACTCTTCCAGCAAGATTTGCGGGCCGGGGCCAGGATGGTAATTTTTATGTCGTGGCGAGGTATTACCTGGCATGCCAGGCGGACCCCCTGCTCAAGTTCATGGCTATCGAGAATAAGCCGTTCATTGGGTGTCAGCGTGCCTGGCTCGCCTCTCTCGATGCGCACTCGGCAAAGCCCGCATCTTCCTAGCCCGCTGCAACCCGAACGGACCCGCATGTCGGTCTCATCAAGGATATCCCGCATGGAACAGCCGCAGTTGAAGGGGATGCGCTGTTCACCATCTTCCAGTGCGACCGTCAAAACAGGCATTGCCTTACCTCTTCCTGGCAGCCCGCACCATGGCGGCCACATTCTCCGGCTTTGCCTCCGGCGGGATCTCGCAGCCGGAGGAAAGGATGAAGCCTCCGCAATCCCCGAACCGCTCCAGCAGCTGAGACGATTCTGCGGCGATTGCTTCCGGCGTAGAATCGACAAAATCCAGCGGCTTAATGTTGCCGTCAAGGCAGGTACCCGGAAGCGCTTGCCTCGCCTCAAGGGGATCGACACAGTAATCGAAATTCGCAAGATTCACCCCGGCTTGCGGGTAGAACGGCAGTATCGGCGCGGCCGGGCCCGCAATGTGAAGCCAGTTGGCGGCGGCTCCGGCCTCCGTGAAAGCCGTGAATACCTGCCGGAGGCGCGGCAGCAAAAATTCCCGGAAGAACTGGGCCGGGATGACTGCCGGAGAGGCGGCGGGGTCGAAAAGGACCGGGAGATGCGCCCCAGCCTCAATCAGAGCTACTCCGAAACGGATCGAAACCTCTGTGGCAAAATCCAGCAAACGGGCAAAATGATCGGGATGATCTATGGCCAGATAGAGCGCCTTTTCCGCCCCCATCAATTGCATGGCGATGGTTATGGGCCCCTGCACGCAACCGACCACCACTACGTTATCGCCAACCTCCCGCCGCAGGATGCTGGCGGCTTTCAATATTTCGGGCATGCGTCCGGCCCGCCGGGGATCCGGCACGGCAAGCTGTTCAAGACCGGCGTAACCGGAGATTGCATATGATTTGACATAGGGGTACATATCCTGCCGGTATGTCAGTGCCGAACCGGCGGCCTCCGTCTCCACACTCGTATCCATCAGGGCGAAAACCGCGTCATAGCCATAGTGCTCCAACGCCTTTATCTGGCATTTGGCCAGCAACTCGCCGTCACGGAGATAATCGCCCAGTTGAACTCCGGCAATGGTTGCCGCATGGCCGAAAACCTGGGCTATAACCGGCGTGCGATCCGGTTTCCGGAAATTCACCGCCGCTGTAACCCGTTCAATGCTGTTCATTTTTGCATCTCCATGAGCGACTCCAGATAATGCAACGCGTCGAAAGCCGTATCCGCGACAAAATCAACTCCCAGGCTTCCGGCCGAACCCTGTTTCAATGCCGCGCCACCCGCGATCAGCTTGATATGCCCGAGTCCGCGTCCCACAATCTCTGTTCTCAGCAGGCGCACCTGCGGAATAACGGTGGTAATCAGGCCGCTGACACAGATGGCCATGGCCGCTTCTATTTCCGCGACGTCGGTCATCTTTTCCACAGGGCAGTCTTTGCCGCAATCCACAACCCGGTATCTTTTGGCAGTCAACACCCCCTTGAGGATAGTCTTGCCCAGGTCATGAACATCTCCCTCCAGGGTTCCCGTCACCACTGTTCCCTTTGTCTGCAAGGGAGGAACGGCAGGGGGATATAGCTCTTTGATGACTGCTGTGACCGCCCGTCCGGCAAGCATGATTTCCAGCAGGTTGAATTGATCTGCCGTGCATTTGTTGTCGAGGCGGGTCATTGCCGCCTCAACACCGTCGGATATTATCCGCTCTCTTCCCTCCCCGTTTTCCAGAAGCCTCTTCGTTTCCTCGAGCGCCACAGCCTGATCCCCGTCAAGCAAAGCGTTTATAAGCACTTTCATGTTATGCTTATTCATGGTCTCCTCTTTGCCGCTTCAGTAATCGTTCTTGGCTGTGGCGGTTTTGTGCAGGCTAAGTCCACCAGGTCTGTTCACCGATTCCACTGCACCTCAAACTCCAGTATGGTGTTTCCCGAATCGCTCCCCTGTAGTGACTGCCCTGTTGTTATTTCAGCAACTCGGATAGACGAACAATCGCCTTGCTGACCGCCGAACGGGGAAAAAGCGTCACAATCGGCACACCGTTATTGATCGAATCAACAACTCCCTTGTATTCATTGGGTATCGTATGAAAAACCTTCCAGTCCAGGAACTGTTCGGCATTTTCGATGTTGATATCGCTCCGCTGCGTATACCTGTTGACGAGCAGTTTCACTCTTCCCTTTTGGAACCCATTTTTTTCGAGGCTGGTGATATATCGTTTTGTGTTTTTCAGGTTGGGAAGGCTTATGACCGTGTTGTACAGAATGAAGTCCGACGCCTCGAACACCGCTTTATTGCATCCTGCGATATACCCTCCGGCATCGATAATCACATGGGAAAACATCTCTCTGAAAATGGTAAGAATGCGACTGATCTGTTCCGGTGTGACGTCGTTGGATTCATCCACATCAAGCGGCCCGGTTAAAACATACATGCCCGATGAGTGCTGTGTCATGATGGACATCATAAAGCTGGAGTCAATCCGGGATATGTTCTTGGTCACGCTGCTAAGCGTGAATTTCGGATTTATATTGAGGAATGTGGCAACATCACCGCTAACCAGGTTCAAGTCGATCAGTGCGACCTTTGAATTGTTGCCGGCAAGGCATGTGGCCAGATTGACCGCTATGGTAGTTGTTCCCATCCCCCCCAGCGGATTGTAGACGGTAATGATTTTCATCCCGGCCTGCTGATGCTTTCTGAGGGCGTTCTGAATATGATTTACCAACTGCTCGATATCATACGGCTTAACCAGGTAGGAACATGCTCCCTGTTTCGTTGCCTCGACGGCCGATTCGATGGTGGCGTTGCCGGTCAGTATGATCGCCTCCATGGCGGGGAAGTCGGCCTTGGCCCTGGCCAGCACCTCCAGTCCCGGGATATCCGGCAGTCCGAGGTCGATGAGGGACAGGTCGACGGGGTTATTCCGCAGAAAAGTAAGAGCCTTTTCACCATCCCCGGCCGTGAATGTTTCATATCCCTTGACCCTCAGGATATCGGAAAGTGTCTTCCTCAGGTTCGGATCGTCGTCAATGATCAGGACGCGGGGTTTTTCCATAGTGTGATCTCCCGTAGTATATTCAAAAAGAGTCACCGAGCAGGGCATGGAGCTTCTTGCGGCCGATCTCCTCAATGATCCCGATCAGTTCATCCATCGCAAAAGGCTTGTAGAGGCAGGCGAAGACTCCCATCCGCAGCCCATTCTGGATGGATGCCGCCATCTCGACCTTGTAGCCGGTGACCAGCACCACCGGTTTCGTGGGGTACTTGGCGCGGATATTCTTCAGAACATCCACCCCATCCACATTGCCGAGCTTGAGGTCAAGGACGACGACCTGTTTGTATTCCCGCTCCATCTCTTCGAGCACCTTTTCAGGTTCCGACACCGTTTCAACCCGGTATCCCCTCGCCTGGAGAATGTCCTTGAGCGTTTTGCAAAAAGCCGGGTCGTCGTCAACCACGAGAATGCTTTTCTCTTTCTTGAGGAGCGAGAGAAAGAAGAGGAGCATCTGTATGTCAATCGGCTTGGTGAGGAGCGCGAGCGCCCCGTTCTTCTTCGCCTCTTCCGCCTGCTCATCGGTGGCATAAGCGCTCATCAGCACTACCGGCAGATCGGGCAAAAACTCTTTGATCCTTCTCAGGGCTTCGACTCCGTTAATTCCCGGCATTTTGATGTCCATCAGGATACAGTCCGGCCTTTCTCTCTTCACCTTCTCCAGGGCTTCCTCGCCGCTGAAGGCCGACTCGGCCCCAAAACCCGAGATCCGCAGGATGTCGCAGATGGTTTTGACCATTGACCGATCATCGTCCACCACCAGGACCTTGATTTGTTCTTTCATGCTTCACTCCTCCAGAGAGGCCGGCAATATCACTGTAAAAGTCGTTCCCTTATCCAAATGGCTCACCACCTCGATCCTGCCGCCATTTGCCGCCACCAGGTTCCTGCATACCACCAGCCCGAGTCCGATTCCTCGAGGCTTGGTGGTGAAGAGGGGCTGAAAAAGTTTTTTCATGTTCTCCGGTGAGATTCCGCCCCCGGTATCTTCGACGCTGATTTCTACGAAATCAGCGTCGGGGTCAACGTTAAACGTTCGAGGTTCGACGATTTTTTCTTCCGGACATTGAACCATGAACCTTGAACCTGGAACCCGGCGCGCAGCGATGTGCAGCGCGCCGCCCTTGGGCATCGCCTGCACCGCGTTAGTGATCAGATTTCGAAACACCTGGCCAATTTGCTGCGGGTCGATCTTGAGGGGCAGAAGCGTTTCCGGAATATCAAGGTTGACAATCACGTTGTCCGGAACAGCACATTTATCGAGGATTTCGGCTATCAGCTCATGGGGTGTAACGGTCCGTGTCTGGGGTGACTTGGTTCTGGCAAAATCGAGGAGTTCGGAGATGATCTTCTCGGAGTTCCCGATCTCCTGCTTGATCATGTCCAGATATCCCTTCACGGTTATGTCCGCATCCAACAGGATCATCTTCAGGAAGTAGATGGCGTTGCTCATCACCCCCAGGGGGTTGAGCAGCTCATTCGCCACTCCTCCCGCTAAAAGGCCGATCGTGGCCAGTTTTTCCCTTCGGACCAGTTCTTCCTGGGCCTCGACAAGTTGCCTGGTTCTCTCCTCAACGGTCTGTTCCAGTTTCTCGTTTAACTGGCGAATATCATCCTCCGCCTGTTTGCGCCCGGTAACGTCCCTGAATGCGCCCATGAGGCATTCTTTTCCGCCCAGCATAAGACGGGAAGAGGTTATGTCGGCATAGAACAGGGTTCCGTCCTTTTTCTTTACCCTGATTTTTTCGGTAATCGTTAATTTACCCCTGGCGGCATTTTGAAACTGCTCGACAGCATGCGGCAAATCTTCTTCAGGATGGATGTCGTCGGCACGAAGATTCTTTAACTCATCCTCTTCATATCCAAGCATGCGGCAAATCGCCGGGTTGACCAAGACGAGTTTTTTGCTTTCGATATCAGCTATAATCAATCCGTCCGAGTTGTTGTCGAAAATGCTCCTGAAATTATCTTCCGCTTCTTTCCGTTTCTCTTCGGTTTTTCTGGTGTCATCTCTCATGGTTTTCCTCAGGTTCAGACCTCATCGGCCGGGAGCGTAACCGTAAGTGTTGTCCCACCGGTCGGCCGGCTCTCTACGGATATCCTGCCGCCGCCTGCCTCGATGAGGTTCTTGCAAACCACAAGACCTAGACCGATCCCACGGGGCTTGGTGGTAAAAAGGGGTTGGAAAAGTTTTCCCATGTTCTCCTGCGATATCCCGACTCCGGTATCTTCGACACTGATTTCGACGAAATCATTGCCGGGGTTAACGTTCAAGCCCCCCGGTTCAATTATTTCCTCTTTTGAATCCCGAACCTTGAACCTCGAACCTTGAACCGGTTGCGCGGCGATGTTCAACGAGCCCCCTTCGGGCATCGCCTGCAGGGCATTTGTGATGAGGTGATGCAGCACCTGCCCTATCTGCAGTGGGTCAATTTTGAGCGCGGGAAGGGAATCCGGCACATCGGTGTGCAGCCGGATGCTTTTCGGAACAACGCATCTACTGAGACTTTCATTTATAAGCTCACAGGCTGTCACCGGCCGTATCTGGGGAGGCTTGGTGCGCGCGAAATCGAGCAGGTCGCTGATGATTCGTTGCGAGTTGTCGATCTCGTGCATAATGATATTCAGGTATTCTTTGACGGATTCATCGGCATCGGGCATTACCATCTTCAGATAGTAGACGGCGTTGTTGATAACTCCCAGGGGATTCCGCAGCTCGTGTCCCACACACCCGGCAAGCCGTCCGAGTACCGCCAGTTTTTCCTTCCGCACCAGTTCTTCCTGGGCCTGCAGGAGTTCTTCCGACCTGATTTTTAATTCAGCGTTCGCCTGGATGAGTTTGCTCTCAGCCTGCTTGCGTTCCGTGATGTCTCGCAGAATTCCGGCGGCATTCCATCTTCCCTTGATCTGGAAGGCCGAAAGGGAAAGCTCTACGGAAAATTCCAGACCGCCCTTCCTGGCAGCCTCAAGTTCCACTGTCTTTCCGACCGCATTACCCGTTCCTGTTCTTCTGAACTGACGGAGCCCATCTTCATATAACTTGTTGTATTTTTCCGGTGCGAGAAATACATGCAAATCTTTTCCCAGGGCTTCCGTGGCATTAAAGCCGAATATCTTTTCGGCGGCACGGTTCCAGAAGGATATTTTTCCATCATCGTCCATCATGATAATGGCATCGCTGGCAGTATCGGTAATCGCGTGAAGCTTATCATTATATTCCCGCAGTGATTCTTCGGCCTGTTTTCGCTCGGCGATGTCGATGCGCAGTTGTTCATTCACCCTGGCCAGGTCGGCGGTTCTTTCCGCCACCCGCGTTTCCAGTTCTTCTTTTGCCGAGCGCAATGCCAGCGCTTCCTCTCTCCGCTCCTCCTCCACACCCAGGGCAACGGCAAGGATCTGCAACAGCTTTTTCTCCTCTTCATCTGGCGAATAGTCTGTTTGGTAAACTACGCAGAGGGAGCCGACACAACGGTTTTTGCAGTTTACCGGAGCACCGATGTAGGTTTTCAGGCAATAGGTGGAAACGTTCGGGTCGGTTTTCGCATAGCCAGTTTGGTGCAGGTTCGGTACAACAAATACCGCTTTTCCGCCGGACTTGATCACATCATGGCAGATGTGCCCGTCAGGCCGGTCCACCGGGTTATAATCCGGTGGCGCGTTCCACTGCGCCAGAGTATGCAGCATGCCGTCTTGCAAGCGGTTGTAAAGCGCGCAGGCTGCGCCCAGCAACTCCCCGCAGCAGTTGGTGAGGAGTTGGATGTTCTTGTCCTGATTGGTGGTAAAGCTGAGAAAGCACTGATTGACTCTCCTTAAGCGCTGATTTTCTTCGTTTTTCATATTGATATCCTTAATGGTCTGCGGAACGATAAATCAGTTGCTCACTTCTCTATTGTTTCTATTATTCTGTTGTTAATTATTATTTAATTTTGTTATATTTAATAAATAAATTATACATTTAAGGCAAGCGATGTCAATGTCGGGTTATCGCAACATCAAGGCTATAGTATTGGTGTGTCAGAGCGGGAAAAGGAGGAAAGGCGGATTGTTTCGAAAAAACGGGGAGGTGGTGGAATCCTTGGGATTAAGCCGCTTACCAGTGACGCCCCGGAGGGCGCCATTTTTGTTTTTGGTTATCTGAAGTTCTGAACGGTGATTCACAAAAAGGCCCCCAGATATACTGGAGGCCTTTTTCAAATCTAACCGGCTGATTTGGCATGACCCAAGCCGGTTTTTGGAGCCTTGAACGCTGGTGCGCAGGTTCCTCCCCTTTCTGGTGACCATCCTCAGTTTGGAAGTACCCCTGGCATTAGGGGACCGGGCCAGTCACTAAGAATGGACCATATCAGGCACAAAAACGATACCACTGGCCCGGCACTTTAATTACATGGCATCCTTGAAGATGTCGATAACCTGCTCCAGCGTAGCTTTACGCGGGTTGGTGAACTGACAAGCGTCTTTCTTGGCGTTTTCAGACATGATCTTCAGATCGGCTTCTTTTACGCCCAGCTCGGTGAGGTTAGCGGGGATGCCGATGGAAGCGCCGAGAGCCTTCATTCTGTCGATGGCTTTCTGAGCGGCTTCAGTTACGGACAGGCCGTCGATGCACTCGCCGAGAGCAACGGCGATGTCGGCGAAACGCTGTGGGCAGGCGATCAGGTTGTACTGGCTGACGGCCGGGAGGAGGATGGCGTTGCAGACGCCATGCGGCAGGTTGTAAAAGCCGCCCAGCTGGTGAGCCATGGAGTGAACATAACCAAGGCTGGCATTGTTGAATGCCATACCGGCGAGGTATTCGGCATAAGCCATTTTGTCACGGGCTTCGAGGTTATCACCGTTGGCAACTGCTACGGTCAGGTAACCGGCGATCAGTTCGATGGCTTTGATTGCGCAAGCATCGGTGATCGGGGTTGCGATTGTGGAAACATAAGCTTCAACAGCGTGAGTCAAAGCATCCATACCTGTAGCGGCAGTCAGCTTGGGAGGCATACCAACCATCAGCAGCGGATCATCGATAGCGATGTTCGGAGTTACACGCCAGTCAACGATAGCCATTTTGACATGGGTATCGGTGTTGGTGATGATACAGAAGCGAGTCATTTCGGAAGCGGTGCCAGCGGTGGTGTTGATGGCGAGGAATGGAGGCATAGTCTTGGAGGACTTGTTGACGCCTTCATAATCGCGGATGTTGCCGCCGCCAGCGATAACGAGGCCGATGCCTTTACCGCAGTCGTGTGAACTGCCGCCGCCGAGGGAGATAATACCATCGCATTTGTTGGATTTATAAGCTTCTACGCCACCGGCAACGTTCTTGTCGGTGGGATTCGGCTCTGCACCGTCATAAATAACAGCATCAAGACCTGCTGCAGTTACATAGCCTTTGATCGTGGCGGCAACACCCATCTTGGCAAGGCCTGCGTCGGTTACGATCAGCAGTTTCGTTGCACCAAGCGCTTTAGCTTGCTCGCCTGTTTCTTTTGATGCGCCGAGGCCCAACAGTGTTACGCTGGGAATGTAAAATCCATAAGTCTGGTCCGCTAATGCCATTTGTACGTTCTCCTTTAAATTGAGATGTTGCCTGCCTGCAGGTGTCTGTATGCACTTCTTGGTGTTGGCATACAGTTTAAAATCCCGAGAATGAACATATTCCGGGCTATTAAACGACAAAACCGGATTGACTACAATATCGTATGAAATATTACAGCAACCCGGCTATCTCTGAGAGGCGCAATGGATTTTACGTCCTGCCCTGGCGGAAGGTTTGACATTACCTGACTTTTGTTTAAAACGTTGTTATTCTATACTTTGAAAAAAAATTAAAAACAACACTATAAATATTATAAATTTTTTAAATACCACGTCTCTGTCAATACGTGCAAAAGATGTCAGTGCAGCACGAATGAATCGTACATAAAAACGCTGTAAAAGCTGATGATATTATTTTTACCACAATTTTCGAATGCTACAAGATGACTAATTTACTTTGATGTCTACAAATGATTTCAATCTGCGTGGATATGCTTTGCGGTTGGTCGTTAATAGTAGGCACCAATTGCCTCAAGCGGCCTTCTGGGGGCGATAAAACGATGTTTAGTGATTAAAGAGCGGGGTCGGCTTGCGATAGTGGTAGTATCGTTTTGATTTCACGTGACGAAAAACGGCAAGCTCGGAATAGAGCGCCATCTTTGCAGATGTTTATGGCGCATGCATCAGCAAGGAGGGGGGGATATTTACAATTTTGAGCAGGTTGGCGAGCATATTCAATTGTTCCGCCGCCTGCTTGATCAGTGTGGTCTCCATGGCCTGTCGGGTTTGGGAAGTCTTCATCAAGTGAGTCTTTCAGCGTATTTTAATTATTTCATTGACAAATTATTTTACAGTTTTACAAGTAGCGAGTATATTCCCAGGACGGTCAGGCTTCAGCATGATAAAATCAAAATATTTCGAATAGTTGAAAATATGTTGGGCGTCTTCTGGTATACGGTGCTTGAGCAAAAATCGTACATCTGGCTGGCGCATCCGTATAATGCAGGGCGCGGCTCAGGGAATCAGGCGCGTATTTCGATAAGTAAATGTTCATCAATTGTCCAGACGACCAGAAGAGTAACGTTGTGATGCCATAACTCATGACAAAACCGTCAATTTATACATCAGGTCCGTTTTCATACACGGAATGTTTCCGGTCCGTGCGCCTTCTTCGTCCTCTCTTTGCCCTCCTTTTGGTCATTGCATATTCTTTGCAGGCCGTGCCGCCGGTTGGGGCGGAGGAACGTCCCGTTTACCGGGTATTGCTGCTTAACTCCTATCATCAGGGTTTCAAGTGGACTGATGAGATTACCTCTTCCGTTACATCCACCCTGACTACCTCCCTCAAGCGAGTGGATCTCCATATCGAGTATATGGATACCAAACGGTTTAATAATGACCGTCTGTTTGGCGCTTTCCGGCGTTTCCTCTCCTTGAAATACGGAACTCAACGCCCGGATATTATTATTACATCCGATGACGATGCCCTGAACTTCATGAAACGGTATCACCATGAACTCTTTCCGGATGCGCCGGTGGTTTTCTGCGGCGTCAATAACGTTGCTTCGGCGCTCAGTGCTCCGAAACAGCACTTCACCGGACTGATCGAGGTGCTGGATATCAGGGATAACATCGCTCTTGCGAAAAAACTTTTTCCGCAAACTGGGGAGATTGTTGTTGTTACGGATGGGACACCAACCGGACTGGGGACACGCAGGATGGCTTCGGAAGCCGAGCCCGGCTATCCAGACATGACTTTCACCTATCTTAATGGCGAAAACCTGACAACAGGAGAAATGCTTGCCAGATTGGGTGGCTTGCGTAAAGGGAGCATTGTCATTGCGCCTGCCTGGTATAAGGACCGTAATGGCAAGACGTTTGACAATACCTCCATTTACCCCTTGATTGCCGGAGCTTCTCCCGTGCCGGTCATAGCCAACTCGAGCGCTAACCTCGGTCTGGGACTCATCGGCGGCAAGGTGAACAGCGGCGAAATCCAGGGACAATACGCGGCTGAACAGGCCGTTCGTATTCTTAGCGGACAGGCCACGCCCCTCACTATTCCCGTGGAAACTTCCAGCCTCAACAGATACATGTTCGACAGCCGCCAACTTGCACGATTCGGTATTGATGAAAGCGCGCTGCCGGCGGGCAGCATCGTCATTCATCGTCCTTTCTCTTTCTATGAAACGTACAGGTACCTTGTGTGGGGTGTTGTCGCGGTTTTTGCGCTGTTTGCCGCAATGATCATCGCCTTGCTTGTTAACATCAACCGCTTGCGGGATGCCCGCGGCAGACTGGCGCGCAGCGAGGAAGATCTGAGGATAACCCTTCATTCCATCGGCGATGCGGTTATCACGACCGATACCAACGGTTTTATCACCAGGATGAATCCGGTGGCGGAAAGCCTGACAGAGTGGCTGTTTCAGGATGCGCACGGAAAACCGCTTCATGAAGTGCTTCACCTGATCAATGCAGTGGATAGGAAAAAACGCCCCGATCCGGTAACCTCGGTTTTGGCTTCCGCCGCCACCAGCTTTGAAAACGCCACCATTCTGGTGGCCCGGAGCGGCGCCGAGTACCGTATTGCCGATTCTGGAGCCGCCATCAGGAACAAGGATGGCAAAGAGGTCGGTGTTGTTCTGGTTTTCCGCGACATAACCAGTGAGTATCTGATGGATGTCAAGAGGAACCAAATCAGGAAACTGGAGGCGCTCGGACAATTGGCGGGCGGGGTGGCCCACGATTTCAACAACATGCTTACCGGCATTATCGGCAGCTCCGAAATTCTTACGTTGCAGCTTGATACGGAGAGTCCTCTGCGAAAATACGTCAACATCATACTAAGGGCGTCGGAAAACGCAGCCGCACTCACCCGGAAGCTTCTTGTCTTCTCCCGCAAGGAGACTATCGAAGTCAAACCAATGAATGTCCACGAATCCATCAATAACGCACTGAGCCTGCTCGGGCACACCCTGAACAAAAATATCTCCATAATACGCAAGTTCAACGCCGTGGCGCCAATGGTCGAGGGGGACTCTTCCCAGATCGAGAATTCGATTATTAATCTGGGCGTTAACGCTGGATACTCAATGCCCGGCGGCGGGCAACTCGCCATCTCCACGGAAAACGTGGTGCTTGATGATGCTTATTGTCAGGCCAGTCCCTTTGACCTCACGCCAGGCCCCTATTTGAAAGTCGATATCAAGGACACAGGTTCAGGCATACCTTCTGAAATGCTGCACCGAATATTTGAACCGTTTTTCACCACTAAGGAGGTTGGCAAGGGAACTGGATTGGGGCTCTCGGCGGTTTACGGCATCATCACGGAGCATCGCGGCTGTATTTCGGTTTACAGCGAGGTCGGTACAGGAACTGAATTCAATCTGTATTTGCCGGTTACCGACTCGCCTTTCAGTGCAATGCCGCAGCAGGAAGCCCACCCCATACCGGGCAGCGGCCGCATTCTGATCATTGATGATGAGGAAACAATCAGAATGTCCGCGTCCTCAATGCTGAAGCATCTGGGGTACCAGATGCTTCTCGCCCATGACGGACAGGAAGGTCTGCAGATGTATAAAACCCATTTTCAGAGCATTGACCTTGTACTACTGGATATGATCATGCCTCGTATGGGTGGATTGGCCTGTTTCAGGGAACTCCGCATGGTCAATCCTCGGGTAAAAGTTCTTGTCTCATCAGGTTTTGCCCAGGAAGACGAACTGGCCGAGCTGCAGAACGCCGGTATTATGGGTTATATCCAGAAACCATATTACACTACGACACTCTCTTGGGCCGTGGCGCGGGCGTTAGGCAGTTGAACCGGTGTAAGGCAGTTTGTTTTTGCAGGCGCGGCCATGGAGCCGGCTTGAGCGTATTAGAATGACTAACGATGTATGTCTCCCCCACCTGTCTTTTGTCCTGTGTTTCCAAATCATAGAATCCCAATGTCGGAATAATTTACATTTTGTGCTCTCTTGTAATGGTTGGCGCAAATTTTAGCGATATTATAGTGTGTTACGCTCTTGGCATTGTGATTGCTTGTTAATCAACAAGTTGAAAAAAAAATACAAAAGGAGGGGGAAATGAGAAAACTATTGGCTGCGTTATTGAGTACGGTAATGTTATTGGCAGCAACAACAGCAATGGCTATTCCGATTACGGGCAGTGTCAACTTTATTGGGAATGCAGTTTTAACAACAGATGTTCCAAACCCCGGCAATATTGGTATCCATTTCGTAGACCTGACAACGTATACATTCTTTCCCCAAACAGGAACTTATACGGGTATAGGGATTGTGCCAGTCACATTTAAGGACTTTGCTTTTAGTCCAACCCTGACTCCTAGTTCAGTAGAAGATCTGTGGAGTTTTACTGGCGTAAATTCGGTTGCCTATTCATTTGATTTGACATCTCTTACAACTGTGACTAATACCTCAAGTTTATTGCAGCTAATAGGTACTGGCGTGCTTAAGGCCAATGGTTATGATGATACGCTGGGCACCTGGAATTTTACTGATCAGGGTGGCGATGTAGCAGTTGCTTTTTCTGCCACCGCTACTCCTGCCCCTGTCCCTGAACCCAGCACCATGGTTCTGCTTAGCGCCGGTTTGCTGGGATTGGCCATCTACAGCAAGCGGCGTATGAATGTGGTTTAGGGTGTTATTGAGAAAAACTGTGCTGGCTGTACTGAAGGCGATGCGGGGAAGCATCGCCTTTTTTTGTCGGGTATTTTTACAGTTGCCTCTTGATGTAATGGAACACATATGTTGAGCTTTGCATTATGGTTAGTTTGCTCCCCAAACCCCGGTTACAGTTGCGGGAAAAAATAGCGAGCAGGGTGTCGTCGTGGATCAATTCTTGAAAAAAGTACTTAATATTCGGTTGCTTACAATGAAAAAAGCCCCAGTTCTGTCCGAGAACCGGGGCTTTTTTGTGCGCCAGGCAAAGCCGATTTTCAGAAATTCAGCGGTCATTTTTGTTTCCTTGGTTGTTTTGGCCGAAACACAATTGTGGAAAATCTTTTCGCACCTGCAGCCTTTGTTTTAATCCTCTCATTGGCAAATTATTTTACAGCTTTCTGGTAGTAGAGTATATTCCGAGACAAGGTCAGGTTGTAATTTTGAGAACAGCTTCGTAAAATTTGAAGGAGGTTCATATGCTCAAAAAGTTCGGATTAGTGCTGTTCATGCTATTTGTCAGCCAAGCTGCATTGGCGGCTCCTTTGGCAAAAGAAACCGCCGTCGGTGAAGGTGTGGACCGGGTCGTGAGCAAGGCGATTGCGGAAAATAGAATTGTCGGCGCCGTTGTGATTGTATCTCGGAATGGGAAGGTTCTTTATGACAAGGCATCCGGACTTGCCGATCGTGAAGACAATCTGCCGATGCAGAAGGATACGGTATTCCGGCTTGCATCAATGACAAAACCCCTTGTTTCAGTGGCAATTCTTCGCCTTGTTGACCAAAATCTCCTCAAACTCGATGATCCGGTAACAAAGTGGCTTCCGGACTTCAAGCCCAGGACGGCCGACGGCAAGATTCCAATCATTACCATACGGCACCTGCTGACTCATACTTCGGGATTGAACTACACCTTTTTTGAAGCCAAAGAAGGGCCGTACCACAAGCTGGGAGTATCCGACGGCCTTGATGACGCCGGTATTTCACTGGACGAAAACCTGAGCCGCATGTCACGCGCACCCCTTCTGTTTATCCCCGGAACCTCATGGCAGTACTCGCTTTCGACCGATGTGCTGGGTAGAGTTATTGAAAAAGCAACCCATTTGGACCTTGCTTCGGCAATAAGAAAACTGATAACCGAGCCGCTCTCAATGAAAGACACGGAATTTGTTGCGTCGCATCCCGGACGTCTTGCAACCCCGTATGCCGACGCAAAACCGATTCCGCGAAGAATGCCGCCGTTTTATCAGCTTCCTTTCGGTCTCAGCACAATAGACTTTTCTCCCGCACGCGCTCTCAACAAGAACGCCTATCCTTCCGGAGGAGCGGGTATGGTTGGAACCGCAGACGATTATTTGCGGTTTCTTGAAGCCATCAGAACGGAAGACACCTCCATTTTAAAGCCCGGTTCAGACAAAGCAATTTTCGAAAGTAGTATGGGTACAACGTATATTAAGGCAGGAGAACCGGGATGGGGGTGGACACTCATGTCCGCGATCCTGATTGATCCCAAAACAGCCAAGAGTCCCCAAAACAAAGGTACCATCGCATGGGGCGGTGTCTACGGTCATGCGTGGTGGGTTGACCGGCCCGCCGGACTGACAGTGGTAATCCTTACAAATACCGCCGTTGAGGGAATGTCGGGCAGCTTCCCCACCGAGATAAAGAAGGCAATTTATGATGCTCTCAGATGATTTCCATTTGTGGCTGAGATGAAAAAAACGAAAGCGCCGGTCATGGTTGGCCGGCGCTTTCATACGTTGTTAAAACTTTTTCTTTCGTTACCCTCGTTACAAAAAACCGTTTTCAGCCAGGGTTTTGATAGTCAGACTGCCGCCTTTCCAGGGTTGCGTTAGCCGCTCGACATATTTTCCGATAATGTCGGTTTCGATGTTGACCTCGTCGCCAATCTTGAGGGCGGTCAGTGTGGTTGCCGTCTGGGTCAGGGGGATGATGTTGACCGAGAATCCGGTTTGGGTGACTGTATTGGCTGTCAGGCTGATGCCATTTATGGTTACGGATCCCTTGGTTACCAGATAACGGGCATTTTCTGCCGGCAGGGAAAAATCGAGCACGCGGTTTCCCGATGATTCGCTTATGCGGGCGAGACGGCCGATGCAGTCGATGTGGCCGGTGACGATGTGGCCGCCCATTCGGTCCCCAAGACGCAGGGCGCGTTCCAGGTTGACAATGCTTCCGCTGCGCAGGTTACCGAGGGTTGTTGCGGTGAGTGATTCCGGGGATACGTCAAAGGTCAGCTGCCGGTTGCGTTTGGTGGTAACCGTCAGGCAAGCTCCGTTCACCGCCACAGAGTCGCCGATGGCGATTTCATCCATCGGCAGGGAACTTTCAATCTGCAATTGGCCGGCCTGGCCGCTTCTATCAAAGGCCGTTACCCGGCCGGTATCTTCAATCAGTCCGGTGAACATAATGCCTCCGGGCGGGCATGCACGACAATATCCGAGCCGCTTCGCCCCAGGTGAATGATATTGAGCTTGTAGGCTTGCTCCATGCTGGTTTTGCCGACCAGGTTAAAAGGTGAAAAACCGTCGCTGCCCAGGATTTTGGGAGCCATAAAAAAGACGAACTCGTCGATCAGGCCAGATTCAAGCATGCTTCCCGCCAAGCGGCCGCCCCCCTCGAGCAGAATGGATTGGACTCCCATTTCCCCCAGTTTGAATATCAGATCTTCCATGGATACCCGGCCCTTATCCTGCTGGCATACCAGCACGGTAGTCCCCTGTTTGAGGTAGCGCAGGTGCACACGCGGGTTGGCTTCGATGGTGGCGATAATGGTGCCGGCTGCATTCTTGCCGCTGAGCACCTTGACGCTTTCGGGAGTACGCAGACTCGAGTCCACCACCACTCGCAACGGATTCCGTCCCCGCACATGGCGGACAGTTAGTTCCGGGTTGTCGGCAATGACCGTGTCCACTCCCACCATTACCGCATCCATACGGGCGCGCATGCGGTGGACGTATGTGCGCGAATCCTCGCAGCTGATCCAGCGGGACGCCCCGGTGGCCGTGGAGATCTTGCCGTCCAGGGTCATGGCGCACTTGTAGGTTACATAGGGCATTCCGGTGGTAACATGTTTAATGAAGGGACGGTTTATATCGCGGCAGTCATCCTCCAACACACCGCAGACAATCTGGATTCCGGCTGTTTTCAGTTCTTTCAGGCCGTTGCCCCGTACTTTGGGGTTGGGGTCGGCCATGCCGGCCACCACCCGTCCGACGCCAGCCCGGATCAGGGCCTGGCTGCAGGGGGGGGTCTTGCCGGTGTGACAGCAGGGCTCAAGGGTTACGAACACATCGGCTCCCTGCGCCATTTCTCCCGCCATTTCCAGTGCGTGAATCTCGGCATGGGGACCACCGGCCTTTTTATGCCACCCCGTACCAACGACCTTGCCGTCTTTGACAATAACGCATCCCACGGCCGGGTTGGGCGATGTCGTGCCGATACCCTTGCGGGCCAGGGCCAAGGCCCGTTTCATATATTTGATGTCGTCGGTCATCTTTTCAGAAGCTCCTGCAGCTCTTGCATGAATTCATTGATATCGCGGAAAGAGCGGTACACCGAGGCGAAACGGACATAAGCCACCTCATCCAGATCGTGCAGTTCTTTCATAACCCATTCGCCGATGATTGTCGTTGATATTTCTTTCTCGGATGACTCCTGGAGGCGAGTTTCCAGACGGTCAACCATGCGCTCGATCTCCTCAATGGAGATGGGGCGTTTTTCGCAGGCTTTTTTTATCCCGGATATGATTTTCATGCGATCGAATGGTTCGCGGCGGCCATCCTTTTTAAGGACCAGCGGCAGCATCTCCTCGATGCGTTCGTGGGTGGTGAAGCGTTTGGAACACTCTTCACACTCACGTCTCCGACGAATGCCGCTGCCGCCTTTGTCCGGGCGGGAATCGACCACCTTGCTGTCGGAATTGCCGCAGAATGGGCATTTCATGGTTCGTCATCCTCCAGGTCCTGTTGGAAATGAACCACCTCGATACCTGATTCGGCAATCATCTCACGGGCCAGGTCATCGGCATAGCCTTCGTCAAAAACCATCCGTTTTATGCCGGCATTGATCAGCATCTTGGTGCAGATCACGCATGGCATGGTTGTGCAGTAGAGCGTTGCCCCGTCAATATTGACGCCATGTCTGGCTGCCTGGATGATGGCATTTTGCTCGGCGTGCAAACCACGACACAACTCGTGACGCTCACCCGAGGGAACGTTCAAGCGCTCCCTGAGGCAGCCGGTTTTGCTGCAGTGACTGATGCCGGACGGCGCGCCGTTGTAGCCCGTGGCCAGGATATTGCGGTCCTTGACCAGCAGTGCGCCCACACCCCGTCGAAGACAGGTTGAGCGGGTGGCTACCAGACGGGTAATTTCAATAAAATATTTGTCCCAGGAGGGGCGTTGCATGCGGGGAAGTTCCTCTCATGAATAGTGTTTTACAAGGTACCCCACTCAGACGGTCAGGTCAACATGGAATAGATCCGGTTTGGGGCCGGGTCGTGCGCTAAAAGCTGATATGGCGGCTTGATGGGGATGGACAATTGCGGGATGCGGGTATAACATTTAAAAACTGCCGAGTAATTCACAACATAATTGTTTTAATTTTTTGTCAAGAATACACACAGAAGGTGACGGTTTTTTGCCATGCAACCATCGGATTTTCGCATACTGCTCGTGGATGACGAGGAAGGAATCCGTTTCACATTGGGATGTCTTCTCAAAAAGGAGGGATTTCAGGTTGATGTCGCGGCGACTCGCAGGGAAGCTGTCGGCTTGTTCGTGGCAGGACGATATGATCTGGCTTTTGTTGATATCATGCTGGGAGGAGAAAGCGGCATCAAGCTGTTGCGTGACATAAAAACCATGTCTCCCGCAACGCAGGTGGTAATGATTACCGGCCGCCCCGAGGTTGGTTCGGCCGCGGAAGCGATTCGCCTGGGAGCATTCGACTATCTCACCAAGCCGGTCCGGCACGAAACACTCATGGCGGTCAGCCGGCATGCGCTCAGTGCCAAGAAGATGAACGATGAGCGGGAGTTGTATCGCGCCAACCTGGATGCCATTTTCCACACGGTTGCCGATTCCATTGTCATGGTTGATCGGGATGGGCGATTGGCCCAGTTCAATGCGGCGGCCGGAAATATTTGTGGATTTAACGGCGGTATGATCGGGAAGGATTTGGCGACCATCAATCTGAACTGTAATGGTATGTGCTGTGCCACGTTGCTGGAGACTCTCCAGCGCAACACCCCCCGGGAATTGCGACGCTTCGAGTGTCGCAACCATGAGGGGAAAACCCGAATAGCCTGTTTTACTTCGACGCCGGTGGTCGAGGCGGACGGCTCGGTTGACGGAGCTGTGGCGGTCATCCGTGATGAGACGCGTCTGGTGGACCTGGAGCGTTCACTGCGCAAGCGCGGCCGGTTTCATAATATCATTGGCGCTTCCGCCCCGATGCAGCGGGTTTTTGCCCTGATCGATGTTCTGGCCGAAGTGCCGACCACGGTTCTGATCAACGGAGAGAGCGGCACGGGCAAGGAGCTTGTGGCTGCGGCGCTCCATTCCAGCGGACCGCGATCTTCCGGGCCTTTTGTCAAGGTCAACTGCTCGGCATTATCGGAATCGCTGTTGGAAAGCGAATTGTTCGGGCATGTGCGCGGCGCGTTCACCGGTGCGATCTCCGACAAGACCGGCCGTTTTCAGAAGGCGCATGGCGGCACGCTTTTTCTGGATGAGATCGGCGATATCTCACCGGCCGTGCAGATGCGGCTTTTGCGGGTTCTGCAGGAAGGCGAGTTTGAACGGGTAGGGGAGTCAACTCCCATGAAGGTGGATGTACGGATTATTGCAGCTACCCACCAGAACCTGGCTGACAAGGTCAGTCAGGGCAGTTTCCGCCAGGATCTGTTCTACCGCCTGAACGTGGTCCGCCTGGTGCTGCCGGCGCTCAGGGAACGCAAGGACGATCTTGAACTACTGGTGGCTCATTTTATTGCCAAGTTCAATGTCAAGTTCGGCAGGGATATCATGGGTGTATCGAGTGACGTCATGGATGCTTTCCGCGCCCACAATTGGCCGGGCAATGTTCGTGAACTGGAGCATGCCATCGAACATGCCAGCATTCTCTGTAAATCCGATATTATCTCCGTACACGACCTTCCGCAGGATCTGCTCGACTCCCTGAATACCGGCATCAGCCCCGATTCCGGCGACACACGTCCCGCCGGGGCGCCGCGAGGCACTCTTACCCTTGAAGAAGCTCTGGAAATGACCGGTGGCAACAAAACCCGAGCAGCAAGCCTGCTGGGTATCAGCCGCCGCACGGTCTACCGCCACCTGGAAGAATCCGAACCGAAATAAACGAGTTGCAGTCAGCTTTGTGATATCATCGATACGTGTGTCATGACACACTTCTTGTGTGACATGTCACGCGGACTTGTGTGACATGTCACCTCTCCTGATTGTTCCGCATGCCAATTACCTGCCGGTCAAACACCCCATACAATCATTCTGTCCTGCTTTATAAGCCAGTTTTCGGCATGTTGGAGCTGCTTGCCATTCGCCCGGTTTATCCTTGGCACATCTGTTGTATTCATTAAAAAATAAAATACGCATTAGAACATGAAACCGGAAGGAGTGGTAAAGATGGGTGAAGAGTTGTCAGCAACCCAGTATCTCACGTTTGTCCTCGACAACGAGGTGTTTGCGGTTGATGTGGCCAGAGTACGGGAAATACTGGAATACACAACCGTTACGCGGGTGCCGAAGACGCAGAAGTACATGCGCGGTGTGATCAACCTGCGTGGCGGTGTTGTGCCGGTTGTGGATATGCGGTTGCTTTTCGGCATGTCCGAGGCAGATACCACCGTCAATACGTGCATTATTGTCATGGAAATCGTGACTGACGGTTCGGCTTTTGTGATTGGCGCACTGGCGGACTCGGTGTGTGAGGTGATGGAACTTGATCCCGATCAGATCGAAGCTGCTCCCAAGGTTGGCTCACGGATCAATACCGATTTCATTAGCGGCATGGGAAAACATAACAACGAATTCATCATGATTCTCAACATCGACAAGATGTTGCCGGATGAGGCGTCACAATCGATTGAAGAAATGGCTGAAGAAGCGGTTGCTACCGAACATACGGAACTGACGGAATAGAAATACAAAAATATACGAACAGGTAAAGGAGAACAAACAGATGTTCAAGGAGATGGGGCTGAAAAAGATGCTGCTGATCGGGTTTGTCTCAATGGCGCTTATTGGCGGGATAATTGGCGGCATTGGGATGAAACTGACGACGGTAACACACGGTTCAACCGCCGGCAGCACAACAACGTTCATGCTGGCGCTATTGGCGGTAGTAGTAGTGCTGGCCATCGGAATCGGCAGCAGGATTCTGCGTGCCGTGTTGAGCCAGCTTGGCGCTGAAACCAGGGAGGTTGCGGAAGTAGCGAATATGGTTGCGGCAGGCGATCTGAGCCGCGAGATAATCCTGGCGCCCGGCGACACCACCAGTATCATGGCGGCCATGAAGAAAATGGTCGACACTATCCGAACCATGGCGGCCGATGTGGCTGCTCTGTCCGATGCCGCCATCGCGGGCAAGCTATCCGTTCGCGCCGATTCCGTGAAGCATTCCGGTGAATTCAAAAAAATCATCGAAGAATTTAACGGAGCGCTCGATGCGGTGGTCAAGCCAATTCACGACGTAGCGGAACATATTGACCTGCTGAGCCGTGGCGAAATATTTGAAGAAATAACCGATGGTTACAAGGGCGACTTTGGAGAACTGCGTGAAAGCCTCAATCGCTGCAAACAAGCCAATGAGGCGCTACGTGTCGACATTCGGACAATGTGCATCGCTTCCTACGAGGGACAGCTTGATACCCGTGTCGATCCGGAAAAACATCAGGGGTTCTTCTCCCGTGCGGTTGGTGGTCTGAACAATCTTTTTGAAAACTTCACGGCTCCCTTGAAGGTGACAACCGGGTACATCGAAAAAATCAGCAAAGGCGAGATGCCGGAGGAGATTACCGAAGAGTATCGCGGCGATTACAACCAGATCAAACAGAGTATCAATTGCTGTATCGACGGTCTTGGCGGTCTGGCTGAAGCAAACAACGTGTTACAGAAACTGGCTGTCAATGACCATTCGCTCAAGGTTGAGGGGCAGTATCTGGGGATTTACGCCGAAGTCGGCCGAGCTGTAAATGATGTCAGGGACAGGCTTGTGCGCGTTGCCGATACCGCCAGCAATATTGCCGATGGTGATATGAGCGATCTGGAAAGATACAGGGCTATTGGCAACGGCAAAGGCCGGCGCAGCGAGAACGACACCCTGGTGCCGAACTTTATCCGCATGATGGAAGCCATTAATGCCCTGGTCAGCGACGCCAATATGCTGTCCGACGCAGCAACACATGGCAATTTCAACACCCGTGCCGATCTCGTCAAACATCATGGTGATTTCAGAAAGATCGTGGCCGGTGTCAACGCCACTCTCGATACCATCGTTGAAAAGGTCGAGTGGTACGAAGCCATCATCGACGCAGTGCCGTTCCCGATCCATGTTACCGACATGGACATGAACTGGACCTTGCTGAACAAGTCTTTTGAAAAACTGCTTATGGAGGCGGGGCAGATTGCGGACCGCAAAACAGCCGTTGGCAAACCGTGCAGCAACGCTGCTGCCAATATCTGCAATACCGAGAAGTGCGGTATCCGCCAGCTCCAGCGAGGAAACGGCGAGAGCTTCTTCGATTGGCATGGATCTCAGTGCAAGCAGGATACCTCATACCTGGTCAATCATAATGGCGATAAGGTTGGCTATGTTGAGGTTGTTACGGACCTCACCCCGATTCTCAGAAACCGCGATTACACCAACTGCGAGATCGAGCGCATGGCAGAGAACCTGACCAAACTGGCTGCCGGCAATCTGGATCTGAACCTGCAGGTCAAGGAGGCGGACCAGTACAGCGCGGCAACCCGCGAAGGCTTTGTCAAGATCAACGAAAGCCTCACTCAAGTGAAGGAAGCTGTCGGTTCCATGATTGCGGATACGGATATGCTCGTGCACGAAGCGGTTGCGGGAAGACTCACTACCCGCGCCGATGCCAGCAAGCATCAGGGCGACTACCAGAAAATCGTGGCCGGTGTCAACCAAACGCTGGACACTGTCGTGGACAAGGTTGTGTGGTACGAATCAATTATCGACGCAGTGCCGTTCCCGATCCATGTTACCGACATGGACATGAACTGGACCCTGCTGAATAAGTCCTTTGAAAAACTGTTGGTTGAGGCCGGCCAGATCACGGACCGCAAATCATTTATCGGCAAGCCATGCAGCCATGCCGGCGCCAATATCTGCAATACCGAGAAGTGCGGCATCCGCCAGCTCCAGCGAGGAAACGGCGAAAGTTACTTCGATTGGCACGGATCACAGTGCAAGCAGGATACCTCACATCTGCTCAACCATTTGGGTGAGAAGATAGGCTATGTTGAGGTTGTTACGGACCTGACCCCGATTCTCAGAAACCGCGACTATACCAACTGCGAGATCGAGCGCATGGCGGAGAATCTGACCAAGCTGGCTGTTGGGGATCTCAATCTGAACCTGCGGGTCAAGGAGGCGGATCAGTATACCGCCGCAACCAGTGAAGGGTTTGTCAAGATCAATGAAAGTCTCACCAGTGTGGTGCAGTCCATGAATGACATTACCACCAATGCCAAGCAAGTTGCCCAGGGCAATCTCATGGTTGACCTGAAAAAACGGTGCGACAGTGATGAACTGATGGAATCCCTGGCTAACATGGTGGACAAGCTTAAAGACGTTGTCATGGAAGTCCAGTCCGCTGCCGACAACGTTGCTTCGGGTGGCCAGCAGATGTCTTCCACTGCCCAGCAAATGTCGCAGGGCGCCACCGAGCAGGCTGCCAGCGCCGAGGAAGTCTCCTCCAGCATGGAAGAGATGGCCGCCAGTATCCGTCAGAACACCGACAATGCCCTGCAGACGGAGAAAATTGCCATCAAATCCGCATCTGACGCAAGGGAAGGGGGCAAGGCGGTCAACGAAACCGTATCGGCCATGAAGGAGATCGCTACCAAGATATCCATCATCGAGGAGATTGCTCGCCAGACCAACCTGCTGGCGCTGAATGCGGCCATCGAAGCGGCACGCGCCGGAGAACACGGCAAAGGTTTTGCCGTGGTTGCCTCGGAAGTCAGAAAACTCGCTGAGCGGAGCCAGTCCGCTGCCGGTGAAATCAGCAAATTGTCAACCACCAGCGTAGCCATTGCCGAGCAGGCTGGTGACATGCTCGACAAGATGTTGCCCGATATTCAGCGAACTGCAGAACTGGTTCAGGAAATCAGCGCGGCCAGCAGGGAGCAGGATACCGGCGCCGAGCAGATCAACAAGGCCATCCAGCAGCTCGACCAGGTCATTCAGCAGAACGCCAGCGCTTCCGAGGAGATGGCCTCCACAACCGAGGAACTTTCCGGTCAGGCCGAACAATTGAAGGCTACCATCGCATTTTTTACGCTTGACGATCGTCAGCAGAAGGCCTTGCCCGGACCACGGCATGCCGCGCCAAAACAGCTCGCTTCAGGTCCCTACCGTCAGGCGCAATCCCCAAAGGCGCTGACATCGACTATCAGTAGTACAAGAAGAGGTGGTGTAAACCTTGATTTAGGTTGCAGCGGACCTGACCATCTTGATAACGAATTTGAAAAATTCTAGCCGCCTGTAGTATGCACGGTGTTTTGTTATCATGCATGACGAGACAATAAATAAACAACGGGAACACGACCTGCACCAGATACAAAAGATGGAATCCATCGGAGAGCTGGCAGGCGTGGTTGCCAATAATATAAACAATATTCTGACGGTAATCATTGGAGCTTGTACACTGCTTGAAATGAATGGCGCCGATAATCCGGAGCAGATGGCGTTTATATTCTGTATCCAAAATTACGCCGAGCGGGCTGCTCATCTTACCCGGAACCTTTTGGCATTTAATTGTATACAGACGTTTTTCCCTCAGCCAGAAAACATCACGGATGTTTTTGGGGACATGTTCCGGTTCCTTGCCAAAGTTGTCGGCAAGAATATCCGTTTTGTCACGTACCTGCCTGAAAATGCGTTGATGGCCATGATTGATCGGGGGCAGATCGAGCAGGTTGTCATGAGCCTGGCGGCACATTCACGTGATACCATGCCAATGGGCGGCGTCTTGAGCATGGCCTTGTCCCGGATCAGCGTTGACGGCAGTCTGCCGGAATTGGCAGGGTACAGGATGGGGGACTATGCCCAGATTACTGTTTCTGATACCGGCGCCGGGATTGACAAGGATATCCTGAGTCGAGTTTTTGATTCCTGTTTTACAGCCGGAGAATCGTGCGGAGTAGATGGTTTGGGGCTTTTGGTTGCCCATGGCGTAATTACCCACCATGGTGGTTTCATACATATCCGGAGTGAACCGGATCAAGGAACAACATTTTCTATATATCTGCCGTTGTGCGATCAGGGGGAGTGCGTAGCCTTTGCTAAAGATGGATCGGGAACGTGACAATTATTCGTTAGATTGGTATAGTACGGAAAAAACAATCAGAGAGGTAGTGCCAATGAAATCAACGTTATCCGTAATTGTTGCAGTTTTCGTCCTTGTTACTTCTGTCGCTGCATTTGCAGCACCTGCCGCGGTACTTCCCAAGGGGTATCTTTCCTGGAAAAAGAGCGAGCGAAAAGTCGATACCGACAAAAGTTCCATCTTTTACGGCATTCATTACATCTATGCCGACAAAGCGGCCATGAAGGGTTACCAGGCCGGCAATCGTTTTTCCGAAGGAAGCCGTATTGTTGTCGAATATTTCAATATCAAGGGCAATCCTGCCGTGGACGGTCCCAAGAACATGATCGTTTTGATGCGAAAGGATAAACGCTTCAAACAGACCGGTGGCTGGCAGTTTGCCGGATTCGGAGCAGACGGTAAGTCGAGTAGTCTCGATCCGGTCAAAACCTGCTTTGATTGTCATCTGAAGGATGCCGCACAGAAGGATTATGTGATCTCCACAAAAAAAGATTTCAAATAAATTTTCATAGGTAATCCCCCGGCTCTGTCGGGGGATTACCTATGATTTATCCATCCCCTGCTTGAGACAAAAGGATTAGGCAATGGCGGGACAGGAACCGAAAAGCCTTCTGCGTATCTTGCTGGCTCTACTGCTCCCCTTTGTCACCTGTGGCGTGCAGTGGCTGTTCTGTTCCACCATCAAACCTTTCGTCTGGTTTCTTTTCTTCCCCACCGCTTTTTTCAGTTCCCGCATCGGCGGCAAGAGTGCCGGACTGGTCTCGACCGCCATCTCGGCTTTGCTGGTCGTCTATTTCTTTATCCCGCCACAGCTCTCTTTTCTGGACAAAAACCCCTCCCATCTCAATTCGGTCCTGGTCTTTCTGTTTATGGGAATTCTGTTCAGCTTCACTCATGAACGTCTGGAACGGGCCAACTGCCGGGCGGTCGAGGCGCTGGAGGAGTCCCGGATCGCCAACGAACAGCTTCAGGAAGCCAGAATCGGCCGTTTGCAGGCAGAGCAGAAACTGATGGAAGACCATCTCCGGATGAGCGAAGAACGCTTCAGAAGCATATTCAACCATTCACCCATCGCAATCGGCATCGGAAGGAGAGACGATGGCAGGCTTGTCGAGGTCAACGGTGCCTGGCTGCGGCTGTACGGTTTCGAACGCGACGAGGTCCTGGGCAAGACAACAGCGGAGCTGGGTCTGTATGTCAGTGTCGCCGAGCGTGACAAGATTGTCGAAGACATCGAGAAACTCGGGCAAATCGTCAATCGCGAGGTAAGGCTGCGGCGGAAGTCCGGTGACGCCATTGACGTCCAATATTCGGCGAAAATCATCGAGCAGGGCGGAGAATCATTCCTGCTTGTAATGATTACCGACATTACCGCACAGAAACGTAGCGAAGCCAGCCGCGAGGCGACGGTCGAACTTCTGCGGATCTGCAACCGCGCCGACAATCTGTCGATGCTGATGCAGGACCTGATGCATTACTTCCAGAAGGTTACCGGCTGCGAGGCGATCGGGGTGCGGCTGGCCGATGGCGATGATTTTCCCTACTATGAGACGCGGGGTTTTTCGGAGGAGTTCGTGCTGGCCGAAAAGTGCCTCTGCGCTTATGACCAGAAGGGGGAGCTGATCCGGGACTGCGCCGGCCATCCTGCGCTGGACTGCATGTGCGGCAATATCCTCCGCGGCCGTAGCGACCCTTCCAAACCCTTCTTCACACCCCGTGGGAGCTTCTGGTCAAGCTGCACCTCGGAACTCCTGGCCAGTACCAGCGATGCTGACCGCCAGGCAAAGACCCGCAATCGCTGCAACGGCGAGGGTTACGAGTCGGTTGCGCTGATCCCGCTGCGCTACCGGGATGAAACTTACGGGCTTTTCCAGTTCAACGATCGGGAGAAGGGATACTTATCAACCCCTCTCACAGCGGGAGAGGGTGGCCGAAGGCCGGGGGGATAAGGCAGGGTTTTAGCTCTAATGCAATGACCAAACCGGACATTATTGAATAATAGCCGGCAAATAGAGGGGAGATCGCAGATGACCGGAGGGCCCTTGATAATACTGCTTATGGATTTGACGAATTTAGCCGACTTATAAAGGGGTCTTGGTTTTTTCTGGCTTGCGTGGAGCAAGCTACCAATGCAATTTTGGGGATAGAAGGAAACTGTCTTGCTTACTTATAACCTCGACACCCCTTTGATTCTGGTCGTTGAAGACGACGATAGCCACGCCCGTCTGATTCAGCGCACTTTCGAGTATGCCCAGGATGGATACTGCCTGGAATTTGCCGCCACGCTGCTCGAAGCAAGAAGCGTTATCGACCGGCGCGCTCCTGATTTGATCCTGGCGGACTATCGATTGCCCGATGGAGATGGAAACGAGCTGGTGGCAATGGTGAACAGGGCTTGTCCGGTCATTCTGATGACCTCCCAGGGCAACGAGCAGGTGGCTGTTTCATCCATAAAAGCTGGCGCGTTTGATTACATCGTAAAATCACCTGACGCATTTTCATCCATGCCGCGTGTCGTGACGTTGGCTTTACGAGAATGGAAACTTATCCAGGAACGCAGAAAAATCCATGATGCTGTCAGTCGCGCCAAGCGAGAATGGGAGCAAACTTTCGACGCCGTTCCCGACCTGATTTTCATCACTGATACCGGCCACAAAATCACCAGAGTCAACCGTGCCATGGCAGAGCGCTGCGGGCTCAAGCTGGAAGAACTTCCGGGCCGTAAATGCCACGAAGTGTTTCATGACATGACATCCCCTCCGGCCTCTTGTCCGCATTTCATGATGATCCAGGACGGACGTGAGCATACCCGGGAAATTGAAGAAAAGAAGCTGGCCGGTTTTTTTGACGTAACCGTTTCGCCCCTGTACGACGATGAGGGCAACATCACGGCCTGCGTCCATGTTTACCGCGATATAACCGAGCGCAAGCAGGCCGAGAAGGAGCGGCTGGCGTTTGAACAACAGTTGCAGCAGACCCAGAAGCTGGAGAGCCTCGGTGTACTGGCCGGTGGAATCGCCCATGATTTCAACAACATTCTGATGATAATCCAGGGGCACTGTTTCTTTGCAAAGGAAGATGTCGATGCGGGAACCGCGAAACTGAACCACCTGCAACAGATTGAAGACGCCGCAACACGGGCCGCCGAACTTTGCCGCCAAATGCTGACCTATGCCGGTAAGAGACCGCTGGTCCAGGGACAGATAAATATGTGGCTGTTGGTGGATGAAATCGTGAAGATGCTCAAGTCGGCCATCAAGAAGAATGTTTCCATCGAGCTTGACCTCAAGCGCGATGTGCCTGCCATAACTGGCGATAATGCCCAGATTCAGCAGGTTGTCATGAACCTGATCATCAATGCCGCCGAATCGATAAACGACAATAACGGCACTGTCAGGGTCGGGCTGTCAAAAATGAACGTGGCGGCAGACGGCAGGGATTTTCTCGGCAATACCATTCCCGCGGGCTCTTATGCCTGCCTGGAAGTCACGGATACAGGGTGCGGCATGGATGAGGAAACGCAAAAGCGGATATTCGAGCCGTTCTTCACCACAAAATTCACCGGCCGTGGTTTGGGCATGTCAGCCATACTCGGTATTATCAAGTCTCATAAGAGCGCTCTGCAGCTGTCGAGCAAGCCTGGCGCGGGCACAACCTTCAAGGTCTATTTTCCACTGGTTGCCGAACCGAATTACTCCGAAACCGAACAGGCAACCGGGCTGGGTCCTGGTGCAAAGCGAAGCGCTACTATTCTCCTGGTGGATGACGAGCCGGAGCTGCACGCACTTGGATCGGCCCTGCTCGCGACAATGGGTTATTCAACAATTATCGCGTCGAATGGCCGCGAAGCTCTGGAGATTTTTCGTGAGCGAGGAGCCGCGGTTGACCTGGTAATGCTGGATCTGATCATGCCGGAGATGGGCGGTGCCGATACGTACCGTGAGCTGCGAAAAGTGAACCCGGCTCTTCCGGTCGTAATTTGCAGCGGATACAGCATCGGTGAGATATCGCGAATCATAGACAATGATGAATATGCCGGTTTTCTAGAGAAGCCGTACAAGCCTGTTCAGTTACAAAACGTGTTGACAGAATACCTGGATAACATTTCCAGTGATTTAAATTCAGATTGAGGGATTCGGGCGCAGCTTATGACGACCATGGCACCATTAGCTCTTATCGTTGATGACGAACAGTCGATACAGGGACTTCTCAAGATGTTTTTTGAGCGGGAAGGTTTTGTCGTTGACTGTGCATCGAGTATTCACGAGGCCGAGCAGTTTCTGATTGAAAAAAAACACGACCTGATCATAGCCGATATCTATCTCGGCAATGGCACCGGCATCGACCTTTTGCGCCAGATCAGGGAATATGACAATAATGTCCGGGTTGTCCTGATTACCGGACAACCGGATGTGGACTCCGCCGCTGAAGGGCTCAGGCTGGGAGCATTCGACTACCTCACCAAACCTCTTCTCCCCCATCAGATCATAGGTATTGCCCAACGCGCATTGCTCAACAAAAGGCTTGTGGAAGAAAACGGGCGAAAGCAGGCGAATCTGGACGCCATTTTTCATAGCGCTTCGGACGGGATAATTCTGGTGGATCGTGACAATCGACTGGCCCAGGTCAATGAGGCTGCCATGCGCTCATGCGGATACACCCCGGATCACCTTTTCATTCCCATTCAGTCGATCGAAACCGAGTGCCGGGGCACATGCAGGCAAACCCTGGCCAAAGTGCTCCATGACGGTGTCCAGCGTACTATCCGCCGCCTCGAATGCTCCAAAATAGATGGGACAAAACGAATCATCGGCCTTAGCGCATCCCCGGTGATCGAGGGTGATGGCTCCATCGGCGGGGCCGTGGCCATTATGCGCGACGAAACCGAACTGGTTCTCCTGGAAAAACAGGTACACCGTCAAAGTGGTTACAGCGGCATCATTGGCGCCAACAGCGCTATGCAGAGAATGTACACCCTTGTGGAAGCGCTGGCCGACGTGCAGACCACGGTTCTCATAAACGGCGAAAGCGGTACCGGAAAGGAGTTGGTAGCGGCGGCACTGCATCACCAGGGTGTCAGGAGCGACAAGCCTTTTGTGAAAGTCAACTGCTCGGCACTGTCGGAACACCTCCTGGAAAGCGAACTGTTCGGCCACGTACGCGGCGCCTTTACCGGTGCGGTGACCGCCAAGATCGGCCGTTTTCAGAAGGCGAACGGCGGAACGATATTTCTCGATGAGATCGGCGACATCTCCATAGCCATGCAGATGAGGCTGTTGCGGGTGCTTCAGGAGCAGGAGTTCGAGCCGGTCGGCGACTCGACTTCCATCAAGGTCAATGTGCGGGTCGTTGCGGCAACCAACCAGGACCTGGCCGAAAAGGTACGGCTCGG
>WSSedB1CaDRAFT_10000143_pt1 | contig 35773 bp, 35 predicted proteins | sample WetSurSB1Cattail_FD_9460 | JGI IMG/M metagenome (IMG submission 9460)
ACGAGACCAGTATCGCCATTCCCGTACTAAAAATCATAGCCAGAGATACTCCCTGCAATAAGCGGAAAAGAACCAGAATGTCCATAGACGGAGCCAGTCCTGAGCCAGTCGTAGTAATTATAATCGCCACAATCCCGATTCGATAAAGGCGTTTACGTCCAATAATATCTGCCAGTTTCCCAAACGGCAGCAAAGCCGATGCTGAGCCCAAAAGATACGCCGTTACCACCCAGCTAAGCTGCTTGACCGGCAATTGAAACTCTTCCGCCATAGAAGGAATCGCAATATTAATTGAGCTTCCCATAAACGGTCCAATAAAAGATGTTATAAGTACTGCTAAAAATATCCACCGTGACTGTGTCATAAAAGCTCCTCCGAATCTATGTATATAGCTTTATTATACAGCAACACAAACAAACCTGCTCAAAAACAGTAAGCGATAGGATACACAGTGTATATAAAAAGCACAGCTAATCTATTGCCGTATACTAAAGATACATATTATAGCTACAATACGATTCCTTTTTCAGATGTTTAAAAAGGTGGATTAGATGCTTCTCTTCGCGTTAATAGAAACTAATACTTGTTGCATAGACTTACCTGGTTGTTAATTAGCATTGCCTTAAATTTTTCCCTTTAAAAACTTATCTACACTTTCTTTTCTCATATGCATCCCATCAGAAAAGTCCTTTTCATCTAAATTACATTCATATGGATTATATGACCCAATAACTTTTATAGAATTAGTTTCAGCAAATTTTCTAAAATAATCTTCTACATTATCTATAATTTTATATTTTTCATTTTCAACTAATGCCTTATACACAATAGGATGATACGGCGTCAAATAAAAAACAACCTCGATATCATTTTTTTGTAAATAAACAATAAATTTTTCAAATATTTCTTGGTTTTCAGCATCTAATTCATAATACTTTTCTAATGGATAATTACTTCCATACATATATTTTAATGCAGCTTTATCAGCTTCTTCAAAAGATATATTTCTTATTTTTTTCTCAAAAACTCTAGACCCATCTGCTAATATAACAGTATTGTCTAAATATTTTTCACCAGTTTCATAATATGTTGTTTTTTCGTCAAAAAATCGCCTCTTTATTGAGGCTTCTAAATATGCTATAGAAATTAATTGTTTATATTTTTCAAAAAAAACAGTATTATTCTTAATATTATTTTTAAAATCCAACAAATTCAATGCCATATTATATTCGTTATCTAAACTTTTCCATCCAATTTGCTGATTGTTTTTATTTAATAGCCATGCATCTAGAGCAATAATAATTTTTTTTGGTTTAAATCCTTTTTTATCGTTTAACCAAAATAAAGCAATATCATCTTCAAGTGATGCGCTCGAAACACTATAATTATAGAATGTGTAATATGGAAAATAATCTTCAGATATTGCCATTGTTCTACTAGATCCTAATACAATCACATCTTTATTATCGTTGGTATTTTCTATAACATACTTTTGTAATAAACGTTCATCATAATTTTGTACATTTGCAACATTTTTTCCACTTAATAAAATATCTCCTACTCCTTTGATATATGTCTCATTCCCAAATATATTGCCAGGATCAATTTTATAATTAAAAATTCCTATCACAATAAAAAAAACCATACTTAAACCTAAAACACTATAAAAATATTTTCTAAAACTCATTAAATATACCACTCACTTTTATTAAAATTGAAAATATAAAAATTCCGAGGTTTTAGATAAGCTTAATATTCCACATACTAAAATTATTGTCACTATACCTATCCATTTCCAATTAGGTTTTAATTCTCTTAACCTTTCCTGTGTGTTTTTGCAATATGTTAAAACAAAGATAGCCCCTGCTAATACAATAATCTCTTTTGTTCCATGCCAATAATTCATTTCCATAAATTTTATACCATAGTTCCCCAGTATACCAAGTTTTGCTTCAAAAACTCCACTAGCTGGTAAAGCAATATTACCCACATTCCCCATTGCTTTCACAATTGTCAACGCATCATGCACGCTTCCTGCACGAAAAAACACCCATGCGACAATAACACATATAAATGTAATACTCCAGTTCACCGTTTTGGGTAACAATATACCACATTTTTTCCATTGATGATTAATAATAAGGTATAGTCCATGCAATCCACCCCAAATAACAAATGTCCATCCTGCACCATGCCATAATCCAGCAAGTAACATTGTTATCAAAAGATTTCTCATTTTCTTCAATTCACCATAACGGTTTCCGCCTAACGGAATATATAAATAGTCTTTTAAGAAAGCGGACAATGTCATATGCCATCTACGCCAAAATTCAATAACTGACGTCGATCTATATGGTGAATTAAAATTGATTGGCAACTTAAAATTCAACATTAATCCTAAACCAACTGCCATTTCAGAGTAACCGGAAAAATCAAAATAAAGCTGAAAAGTGTATGCTAATGCACCACACCATGCTTCAATAAATGTTAACTGATCCGCATTATCAAAAGCCAGCTTCACCCATGGTGCTAAAGCATCCGCAATAATAACTTTCTTAAATAAACCAATACTAAACATTGAAATACCTAACGACAAATTTTTATAATTAACCACAAAATTTTTCAACTTTGAAAATTGCGGGATAATGTCTTTATGGTAAAGAATTGGTCCAGCAATTAAATGCGGAAAAATTGTAACAAACAAACTATAAGTTAATAAAGAATACCCCTTCGTTTCTCCACGATATGCATCAACCAAATAAGCCGTTTGAGTAAAAGTAAAAAAAGATATCCCCAAGGGCAATACAATTTCCGGCACAGAAACATCTGTAAAAAAGGCTGTATTAATTGATGAAATAAAAAAACCTGCATATTTGTAATAAGCAAGCAAAGCTAAATTGAAAACAATCCCAAAAATAAGTACATTTTTTTGTCGTGTTTTTTCGAGCCACTTTCCAACATTGTAATTAAAAAAAATAGATATCAATAAAAGTGGCAAATAATAAATATTCCAATATAAATAAAACACCAGTGATGCTAAAACCAGCCATCCTGTCGCAACTTTTGTATACCGTTTTTTTGCCAGAAAAAAATAAACAAACAACGTTATTGGCAAAAACACAAAAATAAATTCATATGAATTAAATAACATGACACCACATCCTACATTCATTATCGCTATATGATTCAAGTAAACTTCAAAATTTGATACTACTCTTTTATCTTTTCCTGCTTTTTATACCATTCGTATGTTAGCTTTATGCCCTGCAGAAGATTGATCTTTGCCTTCCAGCCAAGGCTGTTGAGATACGTTACATCATTGATCTTCACCGGTGTACCATCCGGTTTGCTCGGATCAAATACCAGCTTGCCCGTATAGCCGACAACCTTTGCAATGCTTTCAGCGAGTTCATGTATCGTCACACCGATGCCTGTACCGATATTTACAATCTTACCATCATCATACGTATTCATAAGATATACGCAAGCCTCTGCCAAATCATCGACAAACAGGAACTCCCGAACGGGTGTCCCTGTTCCCCATACCGTTACCGTTGACTCATTATTAACCTTCGCTTCGTGGAACTTGCGAATCAGTGCCGGAAACACATGGCTTGTCTTCAAGTTGAAATTATCGTTGATGCCATAAAGATTCGTTGGCATGACCGATATGTACTTTGTACCATATTGCTTATTATAGGCCTGACACATCTTGATACCCGTGATCTTTGCCATCGCATACGCATCATTTGTCGGCTCCAGTTCGCCTGTGAGCAGACTTTCTTCTTTAATAGGTTGTGGTGCCAGCTTTGGATAAATACACGAGCTGCCAAGAAACAGGAGCTTTTTCGCACCATTCTTGTATGCATTATGAATGATATTTGTCCCGATCATAAGATTCTGATAGATGAACTCTGCCGGAGTCGTCGAATTTGCCCCGATACCGCCAACCTTTGCTGCCGACAAAAACACATACTCCGGCTTTTCCGCCGCAAAAAACTTCGTTACGTCCGCCTGATCGATAAGATTCAGTTCCGTATGGCTGCGCGTAATAATATTCCTATACCCCTGCTTCGTAAGCTCCCGCAGTAAAGCAGAACCAACAAGCCCCCTGTGTCCTGCTATATATATTTTTGATTGTTTATCCATTTTTATCTTCCACCCCTAAAATATCACAATAAATATTATATATTTTTTTTGTCATTCTTACGTCAGTGAATTCCGCTAACATACGATTTTTCGCTTGCTCACCCAGCTTTATTCTCAGTTCTTTATCATTAACTAAGGTATGAATTGCCTTATTTAGCCCCTCTATATCGTTCGGCTCAACAATAAGACCTGTCTCATTATCCTTATTAACAAAAGGAACGCCTGTTGCCAGATTTGTACTAATCACAGGCTTACCACAAGCCTGTGCCTCCAGTTGTACCAGCCCATAAGCTTCCGTATTTGCAATAGATGGAAGCACGAAAATATCACATGCATGAAAATATGCTACTAGTTCATCATCACCAACTGAATCATAAAAAAATACTTTATTTTCTATTTTATAGTCTTTTACCATTGATTTCAACTTATCTTTTAAAATACCGTTACCCACCATAAGTAAAGTAGCATCAATATCTTTAAATGACTCAATCAACACCTCTACACCTTTGTAATAAACTAAGCGCCCTACAAACAACACAATTGGCTTGTTATCATATTGCTGCCGCAGCTCTTGCCCTCGTACAATCCCGTCCGAATTCAGGAATCTGCCTGGATCTATTCCTAAAGGAACGACGATTGTCTTATCCTTAAACTTCTGCAAAACAGGTGAACTCTCGATGAGCCGCGGCGATGTTGCAACTATGTTATGCGATTTTGAAAAAAAGCTGTTGCGAATAGGCACATATAGACGATTTAAATATTTTTGCCGAATAATATCCGAATGGTATGTTATTATAAACGGTTTTTTAATATCTGCCATAAGCCATGCAAAATCACCAAATGGATAAGGATAGTGAAAATGAAAAAGATCTACATCCAACTCTTTCATTTTCTTGATAAGTGCAGTTGCGATCGGAGTTGATGCAATCGTTTTCCAATTTGCAACTCGTGTTATGCGGATTTTTTCACCGATTTCTTCTATAGCTTCCTCATTTATATCATTTGCAACCAAAATCTCTATTTTTTCGATTTCTCCACATTTTGCCAGATTTTCTGCCAAAACCCTGACATGGTACTCGATTCCGCCAATTACGGGTGGATAAAATTTATTTATAAGTGCTATTTTCAATCGTATGCCCTCCTCTCTCTGCTAAAAGTCTCTTAACTCGTTCCAATACTACCGTTGAAGTTATTGACTTCAAACAAAGATTATCATTACACATTGCATAACTTCTTCCATCATAGCAGGGACAACATGGATATTTTCTACCCTGCCAAATAAACTCAACATTGTCATGTTTTGGAATTTTTTCATATGGATTTGTTGGTCCAAATAAAGCAATAAGGTTTGCCTTTACCAGCCCTGCAATATGCATGGGACCGGAATCATGAGTTACTACAAGATCGACTCCCGAGTACAGTGCAGCCAATTCAAGCAAACTGGTTTTCCCTATATAGTTTTCTATCGAAAGTTTACTAAAATACTTTTCCACCCAACAATCCGAAGCCGCCCCCGTAATAACCACGCTGTATCCATCTGCCACTAATATTTCAGCTAATTCTACATATTTTTCAATTGGCCAACGCCTTTGTGCATCATCACTCAATATGTTTTTTGCTCCACCTGGAGCTAAAGCAATAACTGCCTTGTTCACTTTCGCCTTTAGATATGCAAATCTCTGTTTGGCATCCTCATTGATTTCTAAAACGACTGATTGATAGTTTCTCATATCACTATTATCTGTACGATTAATCAATCTAATATATTCATCCGTAAAATGCCTGCAAGGAATCGGCAGAAGTCGACCTGCTGTACACTCCAATCGATGCACTTCGGGACTTTGGACCACAACTGAAATCAAACGATATTTCCAGTTATAATATCCAATTGCTATATAATCAAATTTCCGCAAAAATAACTTTTTCCATAAACAAAACAAAGCACTTACCTTTTCCAGTAAAGTGCCTCCTAATAATTTTTTTTCATCTACAACAATAATCTCGTCAACATTAAACTGTTCTAAAATGCATTTTGCCCCGTTACCAACAATCCATGTGATCCTTGCATCTCGCCCATATTCACTTCGAATTGCCTGAATCATCGGTAATGCCATAATCACATCGCCAATTGCGCCTATTTTTATGATTAAAAATTTTTTCATAATTTTTTTCCTTGCAAGAAATATTCTTTAGCAGTATTTATTATTCCGACCCACCGGCCTCTTATTAATTCCACATAGTACTTTACCTGTCCTAAATTCATTCTAAGTACTCCCACCACGATACCACCAGTTGCGCGTATTTGAAATCTCATAAATAAAAGCAGCATCCTATACTTTTGATATTTCACTACATGTTTGAAAACAAGTCGTCCAAAACCTCTTCCATAGGTATATGCCCGTCTTGTTTCTGCTCCATAATTATTCTTCACTTTCTGAGGATGATTAAAAATCAACTGTGGATCATAAACCAGCTTGTAGTCTTTATACATAGCTCTTAAGAAAAAATCGGCTCCCTCATCTGCCCCATAATATGTTCCCACTCCTAACGTTTCATCAAAACCATTCAACTCTTTAAAAACTTTCCTTCGTATAAACATCGTGCATTCACTAGTTGTATGAAACATATTCTGAAATGTAACTGCCACTATAGTTCGCTCAAATACAACATCTGATTTCGCAGTTTTATCCTCTACTCTACCAAACAAAAAATCAATATCATCAATTTGAAATTTCTTTTCTGCAGCACTTAATAAATTCTCTGTCATTTCACTATCATCATCAGGAAAAACCACAATATCACCTTTTGAAAATTTATATCCATAATTCCTAGCCCTAGCCGCACCTCGAAAATCAACTTTCAAATGTTTGAAATTCTCACCTGCATATTTTTCACATATATCATCTATTAGCCCATTATGATTTTGATCTACAATAATAATTTCATAATCAAAATAATTCAACTTCGCAATCGAATATAATAATGCACTAACTGCTTTTTTTCTATTTATTGTAGGTATAATAATGCTAAACTTAATCATTTTTACACCATCTGCATCTCAAATTTTCGCATGAATGATCACTCCAACCACGCTTTTTTTGAATATATCGCCAGACACTGAAAAAAACAAATATTTTTTTTAGTGTCTGTTTTATAAAAGTATTTTTTGCATCTTTTACTTTCTCAAAACCATTTTTTTGCATAATTTGATTATACTCATACTCTCTTTGTTTTTCGAAACCAGTACTCATTCCGGATATCGCAAAAAAAGCTGCACTCTTATCTATATATACTATATTTACTTTATTTTTTATACATTTCATCAAAAAATCATAATCTGCAGCAACTTTATAATTGCAGTCAAAATGATATTTCTTCATCAATTTCACTTTTACAAACAGCCCCTGATGTGGCAACATTGTTCCCTTGAAAATCATCTTATTCACTATGTTTCGTTTGCTTAATTTTTGCAGATTATAAACTTCATCGACCATCCATACACGTGCACTTAATATTTCACATTCGTTTTTCAGCAAACAAGCCGAAATAGTATCTAAAATCGATTTTTCTACTAAACTGTCATCTGCACCAAGAAAATAAATATAGTCTCCTGTTGCTATATCTATCCCCTTATTCATTGCATCATAAATCCCTTTATCAGGCTCGCTTACCCAATAAGCAAGTTTATCTTCATATTTTTTTATAACATCAACTGTACCATCCGTAGACCCACCATCAATAATGATATACTCAATATGAGCATAGGACTGATTGATAACGCTAAAGATCGTCTGTTCGATTGTTTTTACTGCATTATAGGCTACAGTTATAATAGAAATTTTTATATTTTTATATTCCCTATTCTGCATACTAATATTTTCTCCTAAAACTAAATTTCACCTTATCATTAGCTGCCTATACATTTTTTCACTATATTTGCAACATCTTGTATTTCATTCGCACTCATTACATACGCAAACGGTAATGAAATAATTCGCTGCGCTAGATCTTCTGTAATCTTTAGTTCTTGCTTTCTATACTTGGCAAAAGCTTTTTGTAAATGTGTTGGATGTGGATAATGAATCAACGTCTGCACTCCCTGTTCTTCTAATTTCCCCATTACTTCTTCACGATTCAATCCATTTTCTACTGCAATTACGCACAAATGCCATCCAGGGATACACTCATTTGTCACTTGTTGAAATGTGACTGGCATATCTTCTAACGCCTCTCTGTAAACGGCCATCAAATTCTTTTTTTTCGTATTCCATTCGTGCAAATAATTTAATTTTACACTTAAAACACTTGCCTGCATTTCATCAAGTCTACTATTTAACCCACCTTCAACAAAAGCATTATACCGATCTTTTTGCCCATAATTTCTATACATCAATAATTTATCATAAAACATTTTATTTTTTGTAAAGACTGCGCCCCCATCACCCAATGCACCAATATTCTTGCTTGGATAAAAACTAAATGCACCAAAGTCGCCAATCGTACCTGCCTGATGTTCTCGCAGCATTGCCCCCTGCGCTTGAGCACAGTCTTCAATAACAATAATATCTTCTCTTTTTATTGTTTTCAATAAATCCTTTACTGCAAAAATATTTACCATATTTCCATACAAATGAACACATATAATTGCTTTTGTTTTTTCTGTAATAGCTTCTTCAATCCGATTCACGTCCATTACCCATGTATCTTTACAAATATCAACAAAAATCGGAACTGCTCCCGTAGCAACAATCGCTGAAACTGTAGGAATCGCCGTATGTGAAACTGTAATGATCTCATCGCCACTAGATACGCCGGCAGCCCGTAAAGATAATACCAATGCATCTGTCCCCGAATTACAACCCACAGCATATCCTTGGTCCTTATCAACTAAATCTTCAACCAATTTAGCTTCAAAATCCTTACATTCATTTCCCAGGATGTACCAACCTGAATTAATTACTCTTTCCATTGCCTGATGAATTTCATCACCAATCATATCATTTACTCTTTTTAAATCAAGAAACGGTATCTTTTTCATTTTTTATAGCCTCATTTCATTATTTAAAATAATGCTCTTTATATAGTTTATAAAACTCAATCATTTTTTTCAAACCATCTTTTAATGCTACGTTTGCTTGCCAACCGGATACTTGATATAGTTTATCACTATTTCCATAAAAATCACCAATATCAATTTTCTTACGTTCATCGGGAAAAGGAACTATTTTTAAGTCCCCTTTACCACTATATTTTATCAATAATTCAGCTACTTGTTTTAATGAGGCTTTTTCTCCTGATAAATTATATACTTGTCCATATAAATTTTTATTTAGTGCTGCTATGCAGAAAGCATTCACAACATCATCAACATAATTAAAATCACGTACCTGTTCTCCCGTTCCAAATAACTGTATTGTTTCTCCCTGAATTGCTCTATTAACAAACCATCCAATAAAACCTTGCCGTGCATTTTTTATCAGTTGCCGAGGCCCATATGTATTTGTTAATCGTAAGGAAACCGTATTTAGTCCATACACTTTTGTATAAAGCACATGATAATTTTCTGCTGCCAATTTATTAATTCCGTTTACATCTGGTGGCGATAATGGATGCTTTTCATCTACAGGTAAATATTGTGGTTTGCCATAAATTTGTCTCGTACTGCTAAAAACAATAATCGTTTCCGGTGCATATTTTCGGCACGTTTCCAATAAAGACAATTGTGCCTTTACGTTAACTTCTAAATCCATAAATGGATCACGCATACTGTCCTGATGACTCACCTGCCCTGCCAGATTAAAAATATAATCCTTATTTTTAACCAAGTAACGCAAACTGTGCTCATCACGCATATCCGAAAAATTAATCTGTACTTCATTCTTTACATCATTTATATTAAAAACATTAGCACCGTATTCATCTAACATAGAATCAAGAATTGTTACATTAGCACCTTCATTTACTAGTCGTATTGCCAAATTGCTACCAATAAAACCAATACCTCCGGTAATTAATACATTTTTACCTCTGAATGACATTATAGCAACCCCTCACTCTTCTTGATATGTTCACCTTTATTTGGCGCAAACTAGCATAAGCACCACATGCTTTAGCTTCATTAATGCCAGATTGAAAATCATTGCTATACTTTTCTCTAACCATTCTCAGCGCATCTGTTAATGCATCCATATAGGGATAATAAATGTTTCTTATATCTGGAGGATTCAATTTGTACATACCCAAATCAAACACATTCACTTTTGCCCATTTTAATCCATGAAAATGATAAAAAACTATATTTATATCATTCACTTTAGGTCCAGCTGTACAAGCATATTGTTGTACATTCCAAGGTGCTACACCACCACCTAAATGTTCTAATACATGTATTCCTTCAAATCGTTCAGTCCAGTCATCTAAATACTTTTGGTCACCAAACCTCCCTGCTTCCAGTCTTGCAAAACACCATTCCGCACAAGCATCTTTCCACCAATTTAATACCTTCAGTGCCTTTTCTGTGTTTTTAAACGTCATAAACTGTACACAATAAATTCCCGAAGTCTCTGACTGATCATATTCTGGTGTATATCGGTGTTTTGTTATCATTACGTCTTTTTTACTATTTCTAAACTCCTGCAGCAAAATCTCTGGTCGGTCAAAAAAATAAAGATCTGCATCTATATAGGTAACAACATCCACGGGGTAATGGTTTAAAATATACTTGATGGTAAACGACGTACAAGTCCAACAATATTCACCTTTTGTACGCGTTTTTTTTATCGCTAACAATTTGTCATTTTCAAATTCTTGCAAAGAAACTACTACTATTTGTTTCAGTGACAGCTTTTGTAAAATTTCCATTGCTAGATCATCAAAAGCAAACACGAATAATGTAAATTTTTCACCTGTTTTGATTAGAGATCTGTACATTGCCAGTCCTCTGGTTAAATAATTAGAATCAAATAACGTACAATAATAATTCATAATACCCTCTCAAAAATTAATATCTGTTTTCTATTTTTTTGCAAAAATAAATTGTCACAATAAGAGCTATCATTTTGAAATAATATATCTTCCTTACACACTCGAAAATAATTTGTACTTCTAAATAGATTTATATATTATTCTCGCACTTTACTAATTTACTGTTTTCAATTTAAACAACATTCCTTTAAAATCAATATTAATACTATTTTCCCCCATTATTTTATATTTCATTTTATCACTATTATCCCATTGGAAAATTATTTCATATTTCTGTTTTATATATTCCATTAACTTCTTTTCTGAAAAAATCCAGGCTGGATAAGTAACATTATAAATTTCTGGTGGAACTTTTTGTAATACAATTTTATCACTAAATTCCCCCATTGGTATTTTATCAAATAAAACATAGGGAATATTTTGCTGCATAAACCGTTCTAAAAAAACATATGGCTTATCTATGTATTGTAATGAACTTGAAATCAACAAACAATCTATTTTGTTGCTTTTCACACATTCTTCAATCGTATATTCAAAATCTATCTCCGAAATATTCTTTTTCCCATATTCGACAAATCTTTTTTGCTCTATAACACTCCAGCCAATTTTGCTATCATCAAACAATTTTCTATTTTGAAAATATGTACTTCCCAATGCTCCACCAAAATCTGCCACTGACAAAAATCCATCCTTAGAAAGAATGTAAAACAAGGCTGCTAATAACTCGAAATTATAACTCTCTTCATAAAACAGAACTGAGTCACGCTCAAATACAGCTGCACCGCTCCGAACACTTTGTGTTGCATTTTTTACCTTTTCAAATATTTCTTCTTCTCCATATCCTTTTTTTATACTACTTAATGCCTTTTCCCAGGTAGAGAATTCACCATAAAATCCATAAAATTCTTTTTGTTTTCTTATCAAATCTATAAAAATTGGTGGACAAAACCGTTTCATCATTTTTTTAACTTGTTTTTTCACTTAGTCATCCTCCAAACTTGCCCTTGATATTCGCCTTAAACTCAACAAGGAATTCTTGTATATGATGGCAATATTATGTGTATAATATCCATCTATATGGAGTAATTAATTTATCCACCATACAAATAATTTGCTCTCATCTTTTTTAAAACACGACTGATTTTATTTACAACTCGTTGAACAAATGTTCCTCTCATCCTTTTAAAATATCTTTTAAATGCTAAATATCCTTCTTCATTTTCTACTATTCTTTTAGTAAACCGTTTGACTTCCTCATTAGAAATGTCAACACTAAAATCATTTGTTACACCACAATGCTCTCCCGTACTATCTAACCCTACGTTATATACTAATGACCGGCTTGGATACATCGTTAAGCCCTTCTTGAAAATTATTGCTGCCCAAAATATCGCCCACGTATAAATTTTACCATCTCTATTGTCAATAACCTGTTGCCATAGATTCGCTTTATTTTCAAAATCAAACTCATATATCTCTTTTTGAGAAAACCCTTCTATTAACTTTTGCGGGTTTCGTTCAAAATTTTTCCACGCACGCGCCCACGTTGCCCAACCCCAGCAATCCCCTACTCGTAAAAAAAATGTTTCAGGCAAACCATTATTTTTAATTGGATATATATACCCAACAATTTCCATCACTCTAGCTTTATTTTTATAAACTTCCAATCCATCATTCATATATTTCAAAAAGTACTTAGAAGTGATAATATCATCTTCTAATACAATGATTTTTCCATATTCATTTACTATTTTTGTTACACCATCAATAATATTACGTGCAAGTCCCCAGTTTTCTTCACGTTCAACAATCGTTATACTTTTAAACCCCTTTATTGTATGTAAATAGGCTCTGACATGATCCACCTTTTCCTTTACCGCTTCATTTTTAGGCGCATCTGAATAAATAAAGAGCTTGCTCTCTTCTGCATAAACATTTTTTTTTAATGCTTCAACTGTTTGTTTTGTATGGTCCAATCGGTTATATGTAAATAAAACAATAGGTGCAAGATTATCTATAAATATCTTCCTTTTTTCCATATCATAATCCCATTCCAATAAAGCATACTGTTCTGTATCATTGTCCATAGATAACCGGCCTTCCTATTGATTCGTAAATCAATGAGTATTTCCTTACCACATTCAAATTATAACAATTTCGTCCATCCAGAACAATTGCTTTCCGCATTAATTTTGCAAACATCGCTATATCATATTGCCTGATCTCTTTCCATTCCGTAAAGATTAAGCATAAGTCTGCACCGCTAATGGTCTCTTCGATTGTTGTACAATAACAAACTTCATCAGGATAATATTTCTTAAATCCATCCATTCCTATTGGATCATATACTTTCACCAGTGCACCATCATCCAATAATATTGGAACACTCATCAAAGATGGTGCTTCACGCAAATCATCTGTTTCCGGCTTAAATGTCAAACCCAATATTGCAACCGTCAATCCTTCAAATGACTCATAGTACTTCTTAGCTTTTTTTATTAACTTCAATTTCTGATTCTCATTGACTTCTATTGCAGCCTTAACGGTTTTCATCTCATGATCATGAAAGCTGGACAACCAATGCAATGCTTTCGTATCCTTCGGAAAACATGATCCACCGTAACCAATACCTGCCTTTAAAAACTTATTACCTATGCGTACATCATAGCCCATGCCATTAGCTACATCTTCAACATCAGCACCAATTTCTTCACACAAATTAGCAATCTCATTGATATAACTTATTTTTAATGCAAGAAAATCATTCGAAGCATACTTAATCATCTCTGCACTACGGCGATTTGTAATCAATTTGGGTGCATCAAACTTGTAATATACTTCCAACATTACATTTTTTACCCAGTCTTCTTCTGTTCCTATAACAATCCTGGATGCATTCAATGTATTTTCTACTGCACTTCCCTGCGCTAAAAACTCCGGATTAGATACAACCCCTACCTGCATATTTTCCGGTCCTTTTGCTTGTAAATACTTTTCAATCTTTTCATTTGTTCCAATCGGCACTGTCGATTTTACGACAACAACACAAGTTTTTACAACACTTTCAGCAATTTCGCTTACTACTTGAAAGACATAGCTTAAATTTGCCGATCCATCTTTTTTTTCTGGAGTTCCCACTGCAATAAAGATAACGTCCGCCTTTTGATATGCATGTTGATAATCTGTAGTATAACAAAGCCTGTGCTTATTCTTTTGCATCAACTCATCTAAACCTTGCTCATAAATCAATGCTTTTCCTTCTTTATTTAGTCTTTCTATTTTGCCCTTATCTACATCAACACATGTCACCATATGACCTTTTTCTGCCAAACACACAGCCGTTACGAAGCCAACATACCCAGTTCCTGCAATTGCTATATTCATATCAAAGTGCCCCTTACATTCTTCTATAACTTTTTATATAATCCCATCCAGCCAGTAGTCTTGCCTAATATACTAAAGCTAAATTTGAATACAATCTTATACAATAAATTTACAATCAACCAAATTTTACTCCAAACATCCGTCACATAGAGCCCTCGTTTATAATGAACCATATATGGTGTTTTTCTAAACCAAATATCTCCTAAAATCAGGTGTGCCTTTCCATAATACTGAACCTGTGCACTCTCATTACCAAAAACCATATTAATTCCTATCGGATGATACATTTTGATATGATCAAAATCCCAATAAAATCCCTTCCACAGAACAGGTGTTGCTATAATAATATGTCCACCCGCCTTCAAATGTGCTAAATAACCTTCCAAAAAGCCTTTTAAATCTTCCGGCATAAAATGCTCAACTACATGAGAAAAAACAATACAATCATATTGCTTCTTACTTTGCTGAAACTCTTCGACTGTATAGCACTGCAATCCATTCTGTCGATTCGTTTCTATAATATGCGGATTAATATCTACCCCTTCAATTTGCAAGTGTGGCATATTCTCTTTTACCAAAATCATATTACGCCCATATCCACACCCAACATCAAGAATGCACTGATTTGTAGATAATTGAATTTGTTTAAGAAATTTAATCATCTGTTTTTCTTCGCCTTTATATTCCAACGACGAATCTATATAATTATAACATTTTCTCAAAATATTTTTCATTTATACACCCTCAATCAACTAAATCTGACTCAATATTTTTTTAAATGCTTCATAAAGATATTTGTTATTGTCCACATGGGTATACCCATCGACTATTACTTCATTTCCACACGCTAATACGCCTTCAAAAGCTTTACTAATCAATAAATTGTATTCTATCTCTACTTTATCACTAGAAATTTTATATGATAAAATCTCATCTAATTTTATCTCATTATTATATTCAAAAGCTCCCGGTAATTTTCTATACCAAGCCAACCCAAAAACCAAAACATTTTTCCCACCACTTATTGCTTCCCACCCTGCTGTTCCTGCTATAGTTGCAACAAATCGAGAATTTCTTATCAAATCATATGTATTATACTCTCGTCCAATCAATACAGTTTTTGGAATCAAGCTTGCCCTTCTAAAGAATTCAGATTCTCTCATATAATATGTTTGTTTTGGGTTTTCTTTTACATATATATTCCAATCATCGGGAATTAACTGACTCAATTTCTCAATTGCCAACAACTGATCGCAATATTTTCCTCCTAAAGCTGAAGTAGTCATTTCCGGTTGCAAATGCAAAGGAAAATATACATATTCTTTATTCAAATCCACATTACTAGTAAACTTGTTTTTCGTATTAACAGCATATGTTTTTACTCTATATAAATCTCTTAATTTATGATATCCTACATTATAAACTTTTAAAAGCATTTTACTATATAAGTCCGTTTTATTCTTCTTTTTAAATTTCCATAATCTTCTTAACCAATGCATATATTTATAAAAATCAAATCTTTCCTTAGTCGCCGTTTTACCTGATAAATCTTTCATATAAAATAAATCTTTTTCAAACTTTTTATCCAACACTAAATTTGCATTTACATTATTTTGCAATGTATCAAATATTCCAATATCACTTACTGATGTGAATGCCCAAAATCTATTTGCCTCTAAAGATTGCATAAAAAGCACTGTTTTTATACCCATGCCATCCGCTACATCTTTTGCTATTGAGTCCACCCCAAAATGAGGATTATCTCCAAATATAACAATATCAATATTATTTCTTTTAAATAAGGTATAATAATAGTTCACCCATATGTTAAAAATATTTACATATTCATATATTGGTCGTTCACCATTTCTAAAAACCATATCGAGAAAAATGTATAACCCTTTATAAACTTTTTCATATACTTTTGCGTCACAAATCTCATAGTTTTCTTTTAAAACATCAGGCTCAAACAAAACACTATAGTCATTTGTAATTACGCCCTGTCCTCTATCTACACCAAACCAAATTTGTATTTTTAGCAAACTATTTTTTTCAAGTTTTAACACAGCCTCACGGGCATTATCTTCCGATAATGCAAAAACAACCCCATTTTTCATAAACAACACCTCTCGTATAACAATCTCACCATATGCCAAACCGCCATTTAAAATTTTAATATCAATAAAAATATGATAGACATTTTCCTCTGATGTTTTTTTGATTTTTTGCCATACAAAAACCATAACGTTCTTTATAGTAGGAGATTACATCAGGCACTACATCTGCCTGATCTGGCTGGATATAGATAATCTTCTTCAGTTCTTCCAACGACACAATTTTATCACTTGGCAAAGAATACCCCATTACATGAAGATTATTCTTCTTGAAATCAATGATTTTCTCACCCTTTGAATTTTCAATAGTCGCATCTCTTATATTCCATTCCTTCGGCACGATCCAAGCAAATACCTGCGTAACAGATGGAACTTCATATACTTTCATATTGAGATAGACCGACTTTAATATATTTAATGTCTTACGAACACCTTCACCTGTAATACTGCGACATATTGGAAACATTTCATCACACAAATCATACATTTTCTATACTTCATCATCCTTATATCAAATTCCATTTAAATGCCATACCTCTTACAACGTCACATTTAATCTTTTTCCCAAGCACTACATCATAATACTTTGGACTAATCCCCAAACGGGATTATCCATATGAATACGATCTATGATAGCCTTACAGGTAAGCTCTTCTTCTGAAACAGTCATACCTTTGTAATAAATGCTGGTACGATTTACTTTAAGTAATTCTGCGCCTTTCTGGGCTGGAATTTCCTTAGTCGTCAAAAGGTTTCGGACTAAATTTACTTTCGTAGTCAGGTCCAAGGATTTCTGTAGATTTCTTTTTCAACCAGTCCACCTGCATGGTGAGCTTTCCAACTTTTTTGGCATATGCTTTTTTCTTTTTGCGCTCTTCATCAAGCTTTTCTCTGATATTCTCCTCACGGGAATCATCAAATACCACAGAGGCTTTGTCGAGAAATTCCTTTTTCCAGTTTCGTAAAAGATTTGGCTGTATTTTGTTTTCATTAGCTATCGAGTTGAGTTCTTTTTCGGGACATAAATGAACCTTCTTTCGAGTGATATCTACAGTATATCAGGTTCATTATAAACGTGTTCAGAAAATGTCTCAATTTATGAGTCCATTATACTCTTCCTTTATTTATGCTTTTCAACAATTTCTACTAATCCTATTTCTTCATGGAACAAAAAAGCCACTCTTTTATTGCCTATAGCCAAAGCTATCGCTGGCATCTGTACTATTAAGTATCCTTCTTGTTGTTTTTTTTTCAATTCCTCTTCGAAATCACTTGATTCATAACAAATATGATATGGTGAATTACCATATCTTTTTATTAAATTCCCCACAACAGATGTCTTGTCTTTAGGGGATACTAATTCTACCTGTACCATATCATTTTGCATAAAACAAAAATACGCTTTTCTTTCTTCATCATATACAATTTTATCTAATTTTCGATATCCTAACTTGACAAACTCTTGTATAGCAGCTTCTATAGATTTCACTAAATAACCAATATGATGTATTTTCAATTCATTATTACCTCTACTTTAATAGAATGATTTTGTTGCTGATATTCTTTAGAAATATCTAATTCCCATATACTCCCCTTATCATTTTAGCTGTCTAGAAAAAATCCAAATACTTTACCTGAATTATTCACGTAAATTATTAAATTCGCTGTAATGCCAATAAATTCAAGCATCACAGCATTTGTTTTTTTTACCTAATGGGTGAAAGTAAAAGAATATACAAAAAAGGCTTCAACTTTGTTAAAATGTATTCGTCGAAACACAAACAACAAAGGAGAAACTTTCATGTCTAGTTTAACGAATTTACATTTACAAAGCAACACTAAAATTAAAATCAATTTCAACGGCGACAATTTATCTTCCGATGCAGGACTCTTGGTTCTTCATGAATTTGTAGATAAATTAAGACTCAATCAATTACTTAAAAATTCTTTTAAAACGACTGATAAAGCACAACGCCAACATCTCGATGATGAAATTTTACTGCAAAAAATCCATCAATTTTGTTCTGAATATTTTACAGATAATGTTTCCGATGAACTTTCAACAGATCCTGTTCTTACTACTCTTCTTAAAAAAAACGCCTTGCTTCTCAGCCTACCATTTCACGCTTTGGATCTCGTCTAGATGAGATAACAATGGAACAGTTTCATGAAATTACATGTGCTTCACGTAAACAAATTTATTCGGTTGTTCATCCACCAAGAGTTCTTTTTTGGATTCAGCGCTTCTTCCAACCTACGGAAAACAGGAAGGGGAAGCTTTCAACTACCATTATTCGGCATATGGTTATCACCCATTGGTTCGTTATGACGGATTTACCGGAGATTTGCTAAAGATTGAACTTCGCAAGGGCAGTACGTATTCCTCAACAGGTGTGCAGCAGTTTTTGCAATCACTTCTTGATGAATATCTTAATCAGTATCCGGATACCCAGCTGTTCCTCCGTGGAGACAGCGGTTTTGCTACACCGGAACTTTACACACAAGCAGAATCCAATGGCTGTTCTTATGCAATACGACTTAAGGAAAAGCGCCTGCTTCGAAAAAAGCTTTTTATCTGAAAGAAGATGTACTTGCAGAGGCAATTGTTTATCCAGATCGATTTGTAACTCTTTATGGCAAGTTTTCGTATCAGGCGGGCATCTGGGATTACCCCAGATGCCTTATCTGCAAAATAGAAAAGCGTCCAGAAGAACTTTTTGTTCGCCATACCTTCATCGTGACCAATATGGCACTGTCACCACAGGAACTAGTAAAGTTTTACTGCAATCGCGGTCGAATGAAAAATTTCATCAAGAAATCCAAAAACGAATTCGGTTTTGCTACGATGAGCAGTCATTCTATGTTTGTTAATGCGAATCGCTTACAGATTTGTATGCTTGCATACAATCTTTTTAAACGGTTTCGCCGTTTATGTCTGCCAGAAAAAACGAAAAAGTTCCGTGCAGATACCATTCGGCTAAAACTATTGAAGATTGCCGGAAAACTAGTGAAATCTGCTAGAACCATTACATTTAAGCTTTGCAGCAGCTGTCCGTATATCCATGAGTTTTATGAAGCACTCACAAATGTTGGACGCTTGACCCCGAAGCTGGAATAGCAGCGCCTTGTCCTTTGATAATTAAAAAAACAGATTTTAGAACCGACAAGCTTCGTATACCCATTTTTAAGTGAATATAAAGTGTGTTTCTGTTTTTAGTTGCATTGAAGCAAGTTATTCACAGATGTGGCATTTTTAAACCACCATGAATAATTCAAGATTAATATAATTCATCCACTCAAAAACTTTTTATCTCATACCACCAAAAACTTATGGAACATTATTCTTTGACATGTGCGATGACATACAGAATATGGAACTTGCTGACGCATTTAAAAGCTTGATGAAGCTATTTATTGAGATTGCCAATGGTTTTGCAACCGAGAACGCGGAAACCATAAAAAGTAAATTAAAGGATTGGATTACCTCCCAGACCAGATTTATTTAGGCTTTGTTTGCTAATTTGTGCTGAGAAAGTTGGCTCTTTATAATTGAACTGCTATCAGATAGAATTCAATGAAATGATTCACCTTACTCTAGGCAAGTGGCTTACCATACACTGTAATACATATAAATTATTCATTTTTTGATTTTATTTACAACAGTATTATCAGTTTAATTCTATTTACATTTTTTTTCAATCAAGGCAACCATTTCCCCAACATTTTTCAGTGCTTGCAACTCACCAAAAGCAAACTTTATTAAAAAATGTTTTTCAATTGCTACTATTAATCGAATATGTGCTAATGAATCCCAGTCTTCAATCTCATCCGCATTTGTTTTTTCTACAACAACTAGCTTTTCATCATCAAATATATCTCTAAAAATCTGCTGTACATCTTCTAAAATGTTCATTTTTCTGTAACTCCTTTATTTTAAAATACTTCTCCACCCGTTATTGGTATATTGACTCCTGTTATAAAAGATGCCTGCTCTGAGAACAAATACTGTATCATCGGCACAACATCTACTACTTTAGTATTTCTTTTCATAGGATTATTTTGTGCTGATTGTTCAATAATTTGTCCATAAATATTCTCTAAAAATTTTGTTTCCATCATTGCTAGAGATATTGCATTAATTCGAATATTTTTTTCTGCATATTCCAACCTCTAAAGTCTTCAATAATCCCAATTGCAGGTAACAAATTATGTAAGGCGCAATTAACATGCCATATACAACTCTATCAGAAAATCTTTTCTGTAAAGCGAAACCCTTATTACAATGCAAGGGATTGTTATCTCCTGATATCTGCAAAAACTGCTACATCATCTTTGCCATAATGGTCACATCAAAAGTTTCATTCTGTTGCAATTGCAAATCATCATAACTATAATTATTCATTGCAATCTTCCCCAATCTTAATAAAATCATTATTCTTTTTATCCATTATATCTAAATTCAAACACCAAACTGTATCTTCACCCGTTCTTCGTATAAGATTAAACCCAAAATCTTTATACATCTCAGAGACTATTTTATTTTTAACTGTTTTATAATAATAACCAGTAATTTTTGAAAATCCTGCTATCTGCGCCTGTCCTATTAGTACATCCATCATAGCTTTTTCCATATCACGCTTTAGTACTCGACAGCTCATTACCCACAAATCAATATGAAGCTCTTTTTCTTTTTTTTCACCAATTATCACTGAAACAAGCCCGTTATCACCAAATTTATCTTGAAGCCTTCCATATAAGGTCATATATTTATCATCTTGTGCTATTTTTTCAATATCAGCTAAGGTATATCTCCGTGTTGTCAAATTAAATTGATTTGACTTGTTGATAAGTTGCACAATACGATCAAAATAAATTTTTTTAAATGATTTTATTTCTGCATGCATATCTAATGATTGCAAAAAATCATCATAAGAAGCAAGCTGTTTTTGCAATCCTACACGCTGCTGGTTTTCTTTATATGTCGCATTTCTTTTCAAATCTTCCTTAGATATTGACACTACTTCAAAATATCCATTTCCTTCTATTGCCCTAACATATGAAAATATATCTGTTGAGTCCACCTCAGGCACAGCAACTTCCGGTAAAGTATCTCTCACTAACTGCCGTTCAGCAGGATTATCATCTATGAAGACCATACTATCCAGTCCAATATTAATTTCTTGAGCAATTTCACGAATGTTTAAGTTTTTAGGCTGCCAATTCGCCTTAAAACAAATAAAATCATCAAGCTTTAATACACTGTCGGGATGTTCAAAACCTGCTTTTGCTATAGAAAATTCATTTTTCGAGCATACTGCCAAGATAACGCCTCTTTTTTTTAGTAATAACACATACTCCTGAAACTCTATATAAGCCTCTGCCTGTGGCGTCTCATGCCCCACTTGAATATTTTCAACACCAACATCACCTATAATACCACCCCACAAAGTATTATCTAAATCTAAAACAAGGCATTTTTTATTTTTTCCAAATATACTTTTAACTATCTTTACCATGTTATTGGCAACAATTGGAATCACATCATAATTTACAGCAAATTTATATGCATGATATTGAAAACGATTATGCCAATTAAGCAGTCCAATTTGTGCTGCAAGGTAATGTATATCATGAATATAAAAATTTGTATTTCCACGAGCATACCTAGCAAATTTTTCATTCAGCTCGTCTATAAAATATCGCGTTCCCTGTTTTATCGAACTATCTAAATTCCCCAAAAACATTTCATAAGGCAGCTCCATATTATTTTGAATAATTACTGCCTGATATTTCTCTTTCAAATTTCCCCATATGATTTCATAACGTTCATACTCTGCCTGCAACTTTTTCTCTACAGTATCCACTGTATCCATAAATGTCGGTTTATACAACAAATTTACTATGCTTGTAAAAACAAACACTATTTCCGGCTGAAACTTATCTAACTTAACATTTGGAAATGCACTATCTTCATAATACTTATTGTAATCCGACTCATAAAACTCTGGCCGAATTCCCGCATATAATAAAAATATTTCCAATAAGTTTTTAATATCAGTTGTTGTAGAACCTCCCAGTATCGCTATTCTTTTTTTTATATATGTTTTATTTTCATTCAATAGCATTCGCTTAATTGAGCGCTGCTTTCGTAAAAGCAGTTCACAATCAAACGGATACGAAAGAACTTTATTTAAATATTGTTCCATAGCAACCTCCATATTTACTCTAATCGGACAATATTTTTGGCTTGATTATTTTTTATATCATTTTCAACTTCAGCATAAGTATCAAAAAATCTGAAAGCTCTCACATTACTATACTGTACTTGATTTTTCTGAATCAGCTTTTTTTTCAACAACATTTTTTCCAATCCACTAAAATCAACGATACCATTAACGCTTAAGTCACGGACATACATCGAATACGTTTTTTCTTTTTGCTGTTGATTCTCATTAATATAACCAGCTGTAAATTTTTTTAGAAATCTGTATGGTACCTTATTAATTTCCTCTACATAATGCACAAAAGTAAAGCAATGTGTCAAATCTACATCTATTGTAATCATTTTTGCATTTTCTTTTTTATGTAGATAGGCAAATGGAGTATTTCCTACAAAAGAATTAGCATCATCCATTTCGTATAACTTTTTTGCATCTTTTCCCCATACTGCAAAAGAATATAAAGGATGTCTTGTACGTACAAAATCTTTTCTTTCTAAAGCAATTTGGCTCAAAGAACCTGTAAGAGATTTTGTTTTGTAATAATCAAACTTCGTTCCATGACAAAAGCCCCAATTGTAGGTTGGAAACAGTAACGTTCCTTCTACTCCCACTTCTTTCTGCAATAAATGTATAAATTGCTGAAAATCAAATACTGCATCTGCTTGTAACGCGCCCCAACAAAGTCGCTGAACATCCGATGCTATTAATAAAGTCTCCCCTTTATTAACGTGCATGGCATTGACTAATATTTGCGGTGTTATATATTCCATTACCATCACTCCACCCAAATTTTTTTTATCAATTGCTTATCCATCAATTTTTTCACCACAGGAATTAATTTTTTCACCGATACACCAATAATATTACTAATATCAACCAAATCATTCATACCATCCGCGTAAGCGATAAAATCAGTCATAGTCTTTACCGCATCGTAACTTCCTTTTTGACTTACCATTGGATAAAGTCCGCGTTTGCCAAGCTGTGGTTCACACAAACATTGTATCTGATATTTAGCATTGTACTCTAAAGCTTCAATACATTGCTGATATACCTCATAAGCTCCCTGTAAGCCACTTGGAGAAATCACTTCCATATTATCTTTCGATGTATGATATTCTGGATATTCACCGTATTTTGAACGACAGATTGCACAAACCGGCAAGTCTATTCCGGGTGCATTATACTGACGTTCATCCGAACCACGATGCAAGAAAGAATATTTTTTGTACTCCGGATAATAAAACTGTAATACATTTTTCGTTATTTTATCCGCCAGAGTGTTACCATATCTTGATTCCACATAAGAAAATGTTCTGTCGTCCCCAACACAGGAAAGATTCCATCCCGCAATTATATTTTTTTTCATTATATCAAAATTACGACTAAGGTACGTAATTGAACCAATGGTTTCCGGTATAAAAATAATTCGATAGGTATATCTTCTTTTTGGTAACTCATACAGCCATCTTGCTAAATGAATAGCAACACTTGGACCCGATAATTCATTATTCGCCATGGAAGGATGGCATATATACGTAGACAAAAATACTTCCTGCTCACTCTCACCAGGTATAATAATCTCACCATATGTCAAACTACCATTTTTAAGTTCACTATCAATAAAGATACGATAGTCATCTTCTATCAAGGAATTTTTTTGATTATCCGACATACAAAACCCATAACGTTCTTTATAGTAGGAAGTTACATAAGGCACTACATCTGGCTGATCAGGCTGGGTATAGATAATTTTCTTCAGTTCTTCCAATGACACAATTTTATCAATCGGCAAAGAATACCCCATTACATGAAGATTATTCTTCTTGAAATCAATGATTTTCTCACCCTTTGAATTTTCAATAGTCGCATCTTTTATATTCCATTCCCTTGGCACGGTCCAATCAAATACCTGCGTACCAGATGGAACTTCATATACTTTCATATTGGTATAGACAGACTTTAATATATTTAATGTCTTACGAACACCTTCACCTGTAATACTACGACATATTGGAAACATTTCATCACACAAATCATACATTTCCTGTCCTATACTCATATACTCATCATCCTTATATCAAATTCCAGCTAACTGCCGTACCTCTTAGAACATCACATTTAACCGTTTTCCCAAGCAATACATCATAATACTTTGGACTAATCCCCAACCCCGGTCGTATACTGCGCATATTATTTTCTGTAATCACATCACCCGCCTTCATATCCTCTACGATATACAAGCTGCGACGAAACTGTACAGACTTTTTTTCCTGTTCTTCCAGCTTATAGCTAATATGACCAAGTGCCTGATATGCACTTTTGCATTCGCGTACAAGTTGTGCCATTTCTGTCGGCTCCATAGAAAAGGCTGCATCAACTCCGCCATCTGCACGTGCGGATGTAAAATGCTTCTCTATAACAACTCCACCAAGTGCAACACTTGCTACAGCTGCACCTATACCAAGTGTATGATCTGATAAACCCACATTGCAATTAAACAATTGCTTCATATGTGGAATCGTCAGGAGATTTGTCCCTTCCGGTGTCGATGGATAGCTGCTTGTGCATTTTAACAAAGTCAAATCCGAACAACCATTTTCTCTAGCTGTTCTAACAAGATCATCAAGCTCTGCAACCGTTGTCATCCCTGTCGATGCAATTATCGGCTTACCAGTCTGTGCGACCTTTTTGATAAGTGGCAAGTCTATATTTTCAAAAGAAGCAATCTTATAGCATGGCACATCAAGACTTTCAAGAAAATCTACTGCACTTGCATCAAACGGTGTACTAAAACCTACAATACCAAGTTCTTTACAACGATTAAAAATAGGTTTATGCCATTCCCACGGTGTATAAGCTTTTTCATAAAGTTTATATAAAGATGTCCCATTCCATAAACTTTCTTTATCTTCAATAAAAAATTCTCTATCATCTATATCTAACGTCATTGTGTCAGCTGTATAAGTTTGGAGTTTTACTGCATCAAGACCAGATTTTGCTGCTAATTCAACAATTTCTAAAGCTCTATCTATTGATTGATTATGATTTCCTGACATTTCTGCAATTATAAAAGGTTCTTTTCTATCTTTCATTTTAACAGTTAGCATTTACAACACCTGCATATCTTTATATATTCAAAATAATCTTTTTTAATCTCACACTGATATCCTAATGTTTCAAACACCTTTTGTGATGCTTTATTATTTTTTTTTACACATCCCAATAACTTAACAACATCTATATCCGAACTTGCAATCTCATTTTCAATAAGCTGCAATATTTTTTTCCCATATCCCATACATCTGTATTGCAAATCTATACTATAACTAATTAATCCAATTTTATTTTCAATATTTAAACGAACTTGTCCAATGACCTTTTCACCATCCATCATAATATAAATATTTACACTAGGATTTTGCAACGCCGCCATCAACCATTTTTTATGTTCTTTATACAAAATAATTTTATCTTCAAAAGAATTATCTCTAACTAATTTTTCATTACGCCACTTATATAGTAATCGTGCATCAGCTAATTTTACAGGACGCAAATATATTTTTAATCCATCTATCATCTATTTCCTCCAACTGACAAGAAGTTTGTATTTCTGTAAGTCTCCCTAAACACATTCTTTTTATTGCTTGACAAATATCTACTGCTTTTACTTTTTCATAAACACTTAAATACTCAATATAACCTTTTTCTTTACAGTCTTCACAAATTTGTATTTGATTTTTGGCAATCGCAATCACAATTGCCGGCAATCCAAGAAAGCATCTTTCCCATATCGTCGTTCCCCCAGCACCAATTGCCAGATCCGCTTCATTCATGAGTTCTGCCATATTATTCACTTGGCAGTAAAACTGCATATTCTCTTTCTTTATACAGAAGCTTTCTATACTCCCCTTGTTATTATTGCTGGCACCAACAACCACATTAACTTTTATATCTTTCCTATCAAGCAATTCTATTGCTTCCAATGCTTTCATCGTTTCATTCGTTACGTCACTGCCACCAAAAAAAACTAATATATTTTTAATATTTCCGTCACGAACCCGTAGGTTCTTCTTTACTTCATAAAATTCTTTGCGAAGAAGTACATACTGTGGTCCCAATAACATCTTACAATCACTTGAAACAAGCCCATCATATCGTGTCTTCATATCAATATAATAATTCTGATCAAGCAAAATATCACAATCATGCTTGCGATTTGCCAAGTCATCAATCACCATTATATTATTCACATAAGGATGAATAAATTTTTCCCATGTTTCATCAATCGCATAGCTATCGACAATAAGATACTCAACATTCATTTTCTGCAATACTTTTTGTGTTTGCTCTGCATCAACCGTTTGCTTTACCGTCAGCCACTTTCCATACCCCTTCAATGTAGTATCAACGTCTGCGCTTGGTAATACATACAACCTATAACCTTGCTGCATAATTAAATAATTAAGATTCCCTTCCAAATTACGAGAAATAAACAGACTCTCTGCATTTCTTTCTTTTTTCAATTGCCCTGCCAACGTAAGACAACGCATCAAATGACCACTACCGATTTGCAAAGAAGCATCTACACGAAAAACAATTTGCATAGTCCAATCATCCCAATACAATTTTTAGTGGTTCGCCTTCCATAAATGCAGCTGGATTTTTTGACTGTAATGCTTTTTTATATACTCGCATTGCATCTTCAAAGACATTCAAAGTAAAATCTATATCTTCCTCTGAATGTGTATAACAGGGGAATATATGCCATCCCAAAAGCACCCCTCTTTTTACGCACTCCTGCATAAATATAGAATTATACAGCCAATCCTTTTTTCCTTCATAATCTGCATATTCCAAAGACATACGACATGGGTAGCCTTTTAAATCGATATTCACTCCTACATTTTTTGCTAAATCGCGAAAATTATCTTGCAATTTTTTGCCGGTTGCCCAAATTTTTTCTGTAACATCCTTATCTCTTAGTTCTTTCATTACAGCAATTCCTGCAGCTAAAGATAAACATTCCCCACCAAATGTCGTAGAGATAAAAATTTTATTATCCACAGCATCCATAATTTTACGTTTACCCGCAACAATAGATAATGGCATACCATTTGCTGCGGCTTTACCAAATGTAGCTAAATCCGGAGTAACTCCAAAATATTTTTGTGCTCCACCAATGCTAAACCTAAAGCCATCAACAACCTCATCAAAAATAAGCAATGCTCCATTTACATGACAGAGTTCTTTCAAATTATTCAAAAAATCATTTTCTGGTACATCAATTTCTACTGGCTCCGTAATAACAGCCGCTACTTCCCCTTTATATTTAACAAACAACTGCTCTACTGCATCAAAATCATTATAATCAAACTTATGTACATATTTACGAACATCCTCAATAATACCACCCTGACGAACTGTTTCGGCAGCTGTTGTCCATTCGTGCCAACCATGATATTCGCCACGAATGATATGCTTTTTCCCCGTATACGCACGTGCAATACGAATTGCTGCCTCTGTCGCAGATGAACCTGTTTTTAAAAACCGTACTTTTTCTGCACAAGGGATATTTTCAATACAAAGTTTTGCATATTCAACTTCAATTGGCGCAACAAGAGAAAACCCCATGCCTTTTTTCAACTGTGCAATAACTGCATCATCCACAGGTTTGTACTGATATCCCAACAGGATTGGCCCCAAGCCCATATCATAATCAATATATTCATTTCCATCAGGGTCCCAAACATGTGCATCTTTACCTCTTTCAATATAAACTGGAGATACACCCTTAATATGCGTTTCGGGGCCCTTGCTATAAAGCTGACAACCCGATAATATGCTATTGCAAGCTTCATCCCATATCTGATTTGATTTATCTAAACTCCTATTTAATATTTTAACCACTTATAATACCTTCTTTTTGTGAAATATTTTATCTTCTTCTAAAGATTTTTTCATACCTTCATTACGTTGAAATTTAGCATTAATGCCATTTATTTCTGGGTTTTCTTCCAATATTTTAATGACGTCATCCATTAAAAAACATTCGTTTTTAGGATATAATAACTCATAAATTAAATTAATAAAAACCAAATCCTCTGGTTCATCTACTGTCCAACGCAATTTTGAATAATCTTTTTTATTTTTCAGACAGCCTACTTTAAACCATTGAGGATTTCGATAAATATATGGTGTTACATGTTCTCTTTCAGATGGTAATTTCGCCTTCTTCCATGCCGTTGCAAGTGCAGAAAATCTTATTACTTCTACATCTAATCCGTCAGGGTAACTAAGCTCCAATGTGTTACTTGTATAATCATTGTCTTCTTGTATATGTTTCTCTATTACTTCATCAATGATTGTCCAGTCAATGATCGGGCAATCACCTGTTAATCGGACAATATTATCAGCTTGAAATGTTTTTGCACATTGATAGTACCGATCTAATACATCAAATAAATCTCCTCGAAACGTATCTATATCATGCTGCCTACATAGTTTCACTAACCCATCATCCGTCGAAGCTTCACTAGTTGCTACAACAAAATTATTTATAAATTTACTTTTTTTGACTCGATCAATTTCACAAAAAATCATTGGACGTCCTAGTATCGGCTTTAATACTTTTTCGGGGAAACGACTAGAGGAACTTCTAGCTTGAATTATTGCTAAAATCATTTACTGTCCCCCACATCATGATATTCTTTTTTTCTCAATCCCAAAAGCACAATATCTGTTTCTTTTCCTTTACTAAACACAGCACCTTTCAATAATCCTTCTCTTTGGTAACCAACTCTTTCAAAAGCTTTAATACTTCCAATATTTTCAACATATGATCCTGCCTTCAATTTGTTTAATCCCAAACTTAAAAAGGCAAACTTTGTTATTAGATCAATTGCTTCACTTGCATATCCTTTTCTCCAACAATCTTTTTCTCCTATTAGTAAACTAATATCTGCACTACGATGATACCAATTAATTGGTCCCAATTTTATATTACCTATATGTCTAGAACTTTTTTTCAAACACATCGCAAAAAAAGGCTCATTCTCTTTACAAGAGAACTTCTCTACATATTCTAAAATATTTTCTTTACTTCTTGGCATAAATCTAGTTTCTAAAAACTGATTAACTTCACCATCATTGAGCCAATAATAATAATTATCCGTTACATCCGTTTTTCTAACTTCTCTAAAATACAATCTTGGACTTTGTAAATATGTTTCCATTATTATTTCAATCCTTCCATAACCCAGGAATAATTACTTTTCGTTCTATATTATAAAACGAACCATGTAGCGCATCATAACAAGGCTTGAATTTCTCCCTGCGACCCCATAACTTAAGGTTATCTTCTAATTGTTTTTTTGTATCAACACCAAAAACAACTTTGTAAATCCCCTTATGCGAAATTGCAAATAGTCCAGCAGCTTCAGCCGGAGAATAGCCATGATTTTCTATAATCTCCCGAAATTTTTTTAAATATGGCTTTGCTATTGATAAATAGTTAGGTATATCTTTTATTTTCATTAAAAGTAATCCTTGTAAAAAAGCACTTCTAGCAAAAACTTTTATTTGATTTTTTTCCGCTATCTCAAAGAAATCCGTATAATCAAGTCGCTGATCAAAAACATTATAGGGAATTTGTATATAATCCACATAATCATTTCTCACTACATTTAAAGCGTCTTCGGGTTCATAGATAGATACGCCAATATTTTTAACCAGCCCTCTATCCTTGCAAATTTGTAATCCCTTCATGATACCATCTCTGTAAAAGTCTTTTGCATCATGCAATAAATATCCATTTAAACATTTTACCTTTATTCGATAACACGATTCTTCAAGTGCCTTTTGTACCACTTTAACAATGCCAACATCACCATTATCATTTAAATTAGGTGGCAATTTAGAAACAACATCCACACTATACTTTCCAATATCAAACGCACCTAAAACATCTTCCGCATTACCATAAACACTAGCGGTATCAAAACAGGTTATTCCACTATCAATTGCTGTCTGCATAACAGAAAAGCTTTCAGCATTTGTCGGCTGTCGTCCTATTTCATTTTTTATACCATACTTCAACCCAAACTGGACTGTTCCTAAGCATAATTTATCAATCATTTGATAAAACCGCGTTGAAGGCTTTGATCACTTCATCCTGCTGTTCATCCGTCAAACTATAATAAAGTGGCAGTGTAAACGCCTCTTCATAATATTGCTCACTGACAGGAAAATCACCTACTTTAAAACCAAGTTTCTGATAATATGGCTGCCTATGTACTGGAATATAATGTAAGTTCAATACAATTCCTTTTTCTTTCATTTTCGCAAATATTTCTTTTTTCGTTAATTCAACCTTCTCTAAGTCAAGTCGTACAACATAAATATGCCAGGAGGAATTCGTTTCATTACTCTGATATGGAATGCGTACTGGCAACTCTTTTAAAAGCTCATTATACCGTTTCGCAAGATATCTTCTTCGTGTAACAAACGCATCAATACGATCCATCTGGCTATAGCCAAGAGCAGCCTGCATATCCGTCATACGATAGTTAAAACCAAGATCGATTTGCTCATAGTACCAAGGACCGTCCGCTTCTTTTGTCATCCACTTCGGATCACGCGTAATCCCATGACTGCGATAAAGCCCCAGCTTATCATATAAGTCTTTGTCATTTGTCAGTACCATACCGCCCTCGGCTGTCGTAATAATCTTCACCGGATGAAAACTAAATACGGTCATATCAGAATATTTACAAGAACCGACTCTTGTATCCTTATAAGTTGCCCCGATTGCATGTGAAGCATCCTCAATAACAAGAAATCCATATTTTTTTGCCAACACATGAATTCGTTCCATTTCGCAGGATTGACCGGAAAAATGTACTGGAATAACCACTTTTGGCTTTACCTGTGACGTTTTAAGCTTTTCTTCAAGCTTATCTACACTCATATTATAGGTAGTATCATCAATATCAACAAAATCTACCTCCGAGCCACAGTAACGGGCACAATTGGCGGATGCAACAAATGTATTGGGGCTTGTCCAAAGGATATCCCCTTTGCCCATCCCTGCTGCCAGACAAGCAATATGAAGTGCCGACGTTGCATTTGTTACCGCAACAGCATACTTTGCTCCACAATACGCTGCTACACGTTTTTCAAACATTTCGATCATTGGTCCCTGCGTCAGAAAATCCGATTTAAGAACATCTATAACTGCATTGATATCCTGTTCATTTACATTCTGTTTGCCATAGTATATCATTACTTATTCATCTCTCTTAGCTCTTCTATTGTCAGAAAACGTGGATTTGTTCCCGAGTTATATTCAAACCCATCAGCAACCGGCTTCCCAACTTCACCAAGTGCATTCTTTGTATAATCTTTGGCAAAATGAGTTGATGGCATAATCACAAAGTGATCCGCAAATTCCAATGTTTCATAGTAGGTATCTGCCGGGCACATAATCTCATGGAGCTTTTCTCCCGGACGAATCCCGATAATCTTTGTTGGCACACCTGGTGCAATGGCTTTCGCAAGATCCATAATACGCATTGACGGAATTTTGGGTACAAATGTTTCACCGCCCTGCATGCGTTGGAAGTTCTTCAGAACAAATTCTACACCGTCCTCCAGTTTAAGCCAAAAACGTGTCATACGATCATCTGTAATAGGAAGCTCTGTGGCACCATTCCTGATAAGATTTTTAAAAAACGGCACGACTGAACCACGCGAACCAACAACATTACCATAACGCACAACAGAAAATCTCGTTTGACGATCACCCACAAGATTATTCGCCGCCGTAAAGAGTTTATCCGAACAAAGCTTTGTCGCACCATAGAGATTAATTGGATTGGCCGCTTTGTCCGTGGAAAGAGCAATTACTTTTTTTACACCGCAGGCAATTGCTGCATCAATGACATTCTGTGCCCCATTGATATTCGTCTTGATACATTCCATTGGATTATATTCCGCTGCCGGAACTTGTTTCAAGGCTGCTGCATGTATAACATAGTCTACCTGATACATTGCCTTCTGGAGCCGAACTTCGTCCCTTACATCACCAATAAAATATCGCATGCAGGGCTGGTTGAAAACCTGCTGCATTTCAAACTGCTTGAGCTCGTCACGCGAATATACAATAACTTTTTTCGGACTATACTTTTCCAGCACTATTTTTATAAACTTTTTACCAAAAGACCCTGTCCCGCCTGTTATTAAGATCGACTTATCATTAAACATCAAACCACTCCGTTATATTTAGTCTGTTCTTTTTACTCTGCCATCTTCAAACTTTATCTTAAAATCGCAATCCACAAGGGTACTAACCCGATGTGCAATTGCAATGATTGTAATCTGCCCTTTAAGCTTCAATATCGTAGCTGTAATACTCTTTTCAGTCTCATTATCAAGTGCCGAAGTCGCTTCATCGAGAATCAAAACCTCCGGCTCATAATAAAGTGCTCTTGCAATACCAATACGCTGTCTTTGCCCACCGGATAATTTTACGCCCCGTTCCCCAACCGTTGTATAAATTCCATTCGGCAAATCTTCGACAAAATCATGAAGCTCTGCCATCTGAAGAACACGCTCTATTTTAGCATCATCCATCTCTTCTTCGGCTATACCAAGAGCGATATTCTCCCGGATCGTGCCATCAATAAGATAGATACTCTGCGGTACATAGGCAAGATTTGCCTGCCAGGCACGAATATCACTATAGATATCGACGCCATCCGCACAGATTCGACCACTTGTCGGATTGAGAAGTCCCAGCAGGATATCAACAAATGTTGTTTTTCCTGCACCCGACTGTCCAACAATCCCAACAAAACTTCCCTTTGGCACTGCAAAGGATACGTCCCGCAGAACTTCTTCATTTCCCTCAGGATACTGAAATCCAAGATGTGCTATTACAAGCTCATCATCAAACTTCATCTTCTTATCATCGTTTGGCAGTAAAATCTCACTGCCATCTATTTGCCGCTGCTTAATGTCAATGAGTTCATCATAAATCTCATCAAACAACGGCATCTGAAATTTAATGCTGTTGGAGAGATTTACAATACGATTGGCACTTGGCATAAGACGAAATGCTGCAAGTGCCAATACACCAAGCAACGGCACAATATCCATTGGAGCATTTCCCCATAAAAGTTTTGTAATAATCAGTAAAAGCAGACCGCTCACAACAATCGTTTCAATAAACATTCGCGGTATCTGGTTGATAAAATTAAACTTACAATTTGCATTGCCAAAGTCCGCATAAGCTTTATTAAACTTATTATTAAAAAACGCTTCTCTTCGTAAAACCTTTGTTTCCTTAATTGCGCCCAAACCCTGATTAAGCCATTTGCTTTGAATTGCATTACACTCATTTTGAATAATTCCCTGTTTCGTTATTTTTCGACGAAACATTTTGATAATACTATACATCATAGCACCCAGAATGCCCGCTACTACCACCGCCGTAAATGCATCGACTACAATAAGCATACTCCATATCATCAGTGCTGTAATAATTTCCGTAAAAAGCGTAAGTGTAGGAACTAATATTCCTGTAAAAACTGTTCCGGCCCCAGCATTTACATTACGCAGCAATGTCATTGAATTATGATCCAAATGATACAGATAAGGTTTATTTAAATATCCTGCCAGAAGCTGCCCGGCATAGTAAATTTGGTTTTTCATGGCAAAGTCGATTTGCAGTTTTGTCTGCCATGCCATATAGAGATTCTTTATGATATATACAATAATTAATACGCCAGCACTTGCAATGACAAATTCATTATGTGTGACGATTCCAAATGTACCTGCATAATCCGCAATAATTTTATGTTTGACCAAAAATCCCGGATCACCCATGACCGAGATAAGAGGTAATATTGCTCCTATTCCTACAGCTTCAAAAACAGCCCCAATAAACATACAAAAGACGATAAATGCACAGTATCGAAGCTGCTTTGGTGTAAAAATCGTAAATATTTTAAATAATGATTTCATAGATTATTCCTTTTATCGTAATTTTATATTTTTTCGGCACCCTCATCCGACCGCTTTGTGGTCGCCTCAGCTTTCATCGATTTATTAGATCGACAACAATCGTCCACTGTGGCAGATGTCGTTGTGGGAACTGCTACGCCCTCCGTGCTTTCCTTCATAAACAGAACCCGTATCGTTTGAATCATGATAACCATATCGGTAAAGACATCACATTTTTGTATATACATAAGATCATATATCAGCTTATCATAGACCGTCGTATTATATTTGCCATAGACCTGGGCCATACCGGTAATTCCGGGCTTGACGTTATGGCGGTAGACATACTCAGACATTTCTTTTTTGAACTGTTCGACGAAGAAAGGACGTTCCGGGCGCGGACCAACAAGACTCATATCACCCTTGAGTACATTGATAAGCTGTGGCAGCTCATCAATACGAGTGCAGCGCATAAAGCGGCCCACACGTGTGATACGGTCATCCGACTCGCTTGCAAGCACCGGGCCGCTGTTTCGCTCGGCATTGACACACATGCTGCGAAATTTATAGATTGCAAAGGGCTGTTCATAGCGGCCCGTACGAATCTGCTTATAGAAGATTGGTCCACGACTGTCCAGCTTGATTGCAATTGCCACCGGCACCATAATAAGGCTGGCAAAAAGAAGTGCCGGCACTGTAAGCAGAATGTCCATCATGCGCTTCAACGAACGACGTTCAAGACTTGGTTTCAAATACTGTGGGCGAAAGAATGGTATATCATCAATTTTATCGATTTCAAGTCCACTGCAAAAAAGCTCATAAAGTGTTGGCAGTAAGAGTACCTGTTTATCCATTTGCTGGCAAAACTCTACGATTTCAGCCTTTTTCCTGAGGCTGAGATTTATACAAATCAGCACA
>WSSedB1CaDRAFT_10000144_pt1 | contig 35652 bp, 27 predicted proteins | sample WetSurSB1Cattail_FD_9460 | JGI IMG/M metagenome (IMG submission 9460)
ACTCTTCTGATCCAGAATCAGACGTGTTGCCAATTACACTACGGGACAATTTTGCGGATGCAAATATAGAAAAATTTCCGTTAAAAAACTTTTGATAGAAATAAATATATGTTTAATAAGGTAATTAAGAACTTACACAGACTTTGTCTACCGTAGCTTCAGCGAAGGCAGAAAGACACAGATTAGCACTGAGTTACACAGAGAAAAAGAACGTGCTTACTATGCTTCACACCTTACGCCTGACGCCCGATGCCTGAGCCTTATTTATTCATCTTCGCCCACGAATCCTTCAGCTGCACAGTCCGGTTGAAAACAAGTTTTGAACCTGTCGAATCATAATCGACACAAAAATATCCAAGTCTCTGGAACTGAAATTTATCCAACGGTTTTGCAGAAGCAAGTGAAGGCTCAACCTTACAACCTGTAAGTATTTTTAATGAATCGGGATTAAGAAATTTCCGGTAATCATCATCTTTTTGTCCTGAAGGATCTTCGTGGTTAAATAATCTGTCGTACAACCTTACCTCTGCGTCTAAAGCATGTTGGGCCGATACCCAGTGAAGGGTCCCTTTAACCTTTTTCTCAGATGCATATTCACCACTCTTTGTCGCGGGATCGTAAGTACAGTAAACTTCTTCGATGGAACCGGTTGACTCATTTTTCTTAAAACCTTCACATTTAATTATATATGCTCCCTTTAAACGTACTTCTGTACCCGGGGCCAGACGGAAAAATTTGTGAGGAGGGACCTCCATAAAATCTTCCTGTTCAATATAGACTTCCCTGCAGAATGGAATCTCTCTTTTGCCCATTGATTCATCTTCCGGATTATTAATGAGCTCTACATTCTCGATCTTTCCTTCAGGATAGTTTTTAATTATGACTTTTAATGGGTTTAAAACTCCGAATACTCTTGGTGCTCTGATATTAAGATCTTCACGGATTGCATGTTCAAGAAGTGAGACATCGTTTATTGCCTCTACTTTTGTATAACCGATCAGGTCAACAAATCTTTTTATCGATTCAGGAGTGTAGCCTCTTCGCCTCAGACCACATAAGGTTGGCATCCGGGGATCGTCCCATCCATTTACATTGCCTTCCTGAACCAGCTCGAGAAGCTTTCTCTTACTCATCATGGTATAGGTGAGGTTAAGACGATTAAATTCAATCTGTCGCGGACGGTAACTATCTGTTTTAAGCTGATCGATAAACCAGTCATAAAGAGGACGGTGAACTTCAAATTCAAGTGTACAAAGAGAATGGGTGACACCTTCAAAATAGTCGCTTTGCCCGTGAGCAAAATCATACATAGGATATACATTCCATTTAGTGCCAGTACGATGATGAGCCGATTTTATGATTCTGTAAATAATAGGATCACGCATGTGCATGTTCGGTGAAATCATATCAATTTTTGCTCTCAGGACATGGCTTCCTTCATCAAATTCACCTTTATTCATTCTTCCGAACAGCTCAATGTTCAAATCAGCCATACGATCCCTGAACGGGCTCTCAACACCGGGCTGGGAAGGAGTCCCTTTCTGAGTAGCAATCAGATCGGCAGGTTGATCATCTACATAAGCAAGTCCCTTCTGAATGAGCTCTATGGCAAAATTGTAAAGGTTACCAAAATAGTCGGATGCGTAAAACTCTCTATCTTCCCAGTCAAAACCAAGCCAGTGAATATCTTCCTTAATTGAGTCCACATATTCAACGTCTTCTTTAATAGGATTGGTATCGTCGAAACGCAGATTGCATTTCCCGCCGTACTTTTGTGCCATACCAAAATCAAGACAGATAGCCTTTGCATGTCCTATATGAAGATATCCGTTTGGTTCAGGAGGAAATCGTGTGACAATTTTCCCTTTGTTCTTTCCTGCCTTTAGATCTTCAACTATAAATTGTTCAATAAAACTTACCGATGGTTTTAATTCCTCTTTTTCTTTTGTTAGTTCGTCGTTCATCCTTCATAATGTTAAGGATACAAAAATAGGATGAATTTGAGTTAATAACAAGGGCTAATATGACGCTTTCAGGAGAGAGGGGCTTTAATTTTTTCTCTCTGTTTAGCCCTGTGCTTCTCCGTGCAACTCTGTGTAACTTAGAATAAGAACTAACACAGAGATACACGGAGAAGCACAGAGGGTCACATAGAAAGAGTTAAGGATTTGGACTCAGATAGTCTTTGAGAGAGTTGACATACTCAGTAAATTTTTCCTTCCCCAGCTCCGTAATATTGCAGAGAGTCTGAGGATAGTTGTTCCTGAAACTTTTTGTCACTTCTATATACCCAGCTTCCTTTAGTTTTGTGATCTGAATGCTCAGATTTCCCGCTGTAGCACCGGTTTGCTCCCTGATATAAGTAAATTCAGCAACTTCAGCGCTCATTAGCAAAGATATTACTGCAAGACGCAACTGCGAATGCAGAATGGGATCGAGTTCCTTAAACCTTGTCATGATCAACTCTGTTTTTTAACAAATATCCAGGAATCAGGTAACCTAAAAGCATTGCTAACGCCGTACCTAATGAATAAAATGACTGACCGGCAAAATAAATTACAATCGCTAAGATCCAGAAGCAAATAGCTCCAAGAATCAACGGCCTGAATCTGATCAGAAATCCTGAAATAAAAGTCGGAAACCCTACCAGCAACAGAATGTATGGAGAAACCAGGTCCATCCTTTTCGATTGTATAATGAACAACACTGTCGCCGTAAAAAGAAATCCAATCCAGATCCACATATATAGAGTTCCTGTATAGGTTCTGACGGTGGCTTTTCGGCCTTTCAGAAATCCATACAGCATTGATACAAAGACGCCGGGTATAACGAGAAACCAGACATAGTAGTGGTGTGTGATAGCGGTAAATTTCAGAAGCAGAAAATCTGAGAGAGCACAGGCGAAAATTAACCATCCCCAGAAAAGCAGGTAAAAACTTCCCTGGCGGATGTCAAACTTTGTTTTATTTATCATCTCTGATATGATTCTCAGGCTCTCTTCGCCTGTCATAATTTTTTCTTCGTTTTCCATAATAATGTTTATTTTTATGTTTCGTTCAAATATGAATGTAAATATGTCACAAATATAAACTAGTTTATAATATAAACCAAATATATTTTAATAATTAAATGAAAAAAATCTATTTACCACTAAATGCACAAAGGGAAATCACAAAGTACACAAAGGGTATCGTTTTGACTTTGTGTTCTTTGTGCCTTCTTTGTGTGCTTTGTGGTTAAAAAATAAGTAAATAATTTATTTCTCAAAAAGCTGATTTATGGGTCTGATTCAAATTGAGAATATGGAGTTTTACTCCTTTCACGGACATTTCAAAGAAGAACGTATTGTTGGTAACAAGTTTCTTGTTGATCTTACTCTTGAAACAGATATGAAGTTGCCCGCATCAAGCGATAATCTAAAAGATGCCGTCAATTATCAGAGGGTATATGAGATAGTGAAGTCACAGATGGAGATGAAATCACATCTGCTTGAACATATTGCGGGTAGAATAATAGATGCCGTTTATGCTGAGATGGAGGGAATTGAAAAGGTTACTGTTAAGGTTTCAAAAATGAATCCTCCTATGGGAGGGAAGATCGGTGCTGTAAGTGTTGTTATGAGCCGTTAGTACTACTCACCGGTAATTTATATGATATTACCGATTTTTTTGTTGAATTTTATTCATTATTGAATTCCTTTGCAATATATTTCAAAGGAAAATGAATAAACCCGTCTCTCAATCTGAAAAAGATAAAACTGCAAAGGCAAGCATATTTAGTTTACTGAAACCCTACTCAGGACTCGTGACTGTATTGATCGTTATGGCGCTTTTGGGAAGTGGTATTAACATTCTGATCCCGAAAATTATTGCTCATGGTATTGATGCATTTACTGCGAATCATTTTAACACAGTTTCAGTGATCATTCAGTTTCTGGGAGCAGGCTTAGGAATATTCATATTTACTTCACTGCAAAACATAATTCAGGTCTTTGCCTCAGAACGTGTTGCCAAGGATATACGCGCACAACTTTCCGATAAGATTTCGCGTCAGAGCTATACATATGTACTTAAGACAAATCCATCGAAATTGCTGACGAACCTTACATCAGATATAGACTCAGTAAAAATGTTTGTTTCACAGGCTTTTGTTACAATTATCTCATCGGTCTTTGTCATTGTCGGCACCTCAGTTCTGCTTATTATGATAAACTGGAAACTTGCATTAGCTGTTATTTCAATTGTGCCGGTTATCGGAACTACATTTTTCATTGTGTTGCGAAAAGTGAGGGTCTTGTTTAAAAGAGGGCGTGAAGTTATTGATTCACTCAATAAAATTATTAACGAGAGTATTATGGGTTCCGCTTTAATAAGGGTACTCAATTCGCAACAACCTGAGAGTATGAAATTTTTGGAGTCCAACCTGGAATCACGTAATCTTGGATTATCTATTCTGAGGATGTTTGCTACTCTTATCCCGGTTATTATGTTTGTCTCCAACATGGCCGTTGTAACTATACTGGCCCTGGGAGGTCATTTTGTTGTTGCGGGTACGATGTCGCTCGGAAATTTTGCTGCTTTCAACAGTTACCTTATGCTGCTGATATTTCCAATACTCATGATTGGTTTCATGAGCAACATTATAGCGCAGGCTTCAGCTTCATACGTTAGAATAAATGAAGTTCTCGAAGCTCCGGCTGAGGTAGAAACAGGAACTATTGGAAGCACAATAAAAGGGGATATTAACCTGAAAAATGTTTCACTTTTTTACGGTGATAAACCTATTCTGAAAAATATTTCATTTTCCGTAAAAGCCGGAAGCAAAACTGCCATTATCGGACCAACAGCGGCAGGAAAAAGCCAGTTATTATATTTACTCACAAATCTTGTTTCTCCCGATTCCGGGTCAATAGAATTCGATGGAGTTAGCATAGAGAAGTACACAAAGGAATTATTTCACAGTCAGATCGGCTTTGTTTTTCAGGATAGTGTAATATTCAATATGAGTCTCCGGGAGAATATTGCATTTAATGACCGGGTAACCAATGAATCGCTGTTAAAGGCCATTGAAACAGCTGAATTAAACGATTTTATAGAATCACTTTCCCAGAAGATCGATACGATAGTTTCTGAACGAGGAACAAGTCTTTCAGGTGGACAGAAACAGCGGATTATGCTGGCACGTGCATTGGCAGTAAATCCAAAAATTCTCTTACTTGACGATTTTACTTCACGCGTTGACAGGCAGACGGAAAACAAAATACTGTGCAACCTTGAAAACAATTATCCCCATATGACCCTCATTTCCGTTACACAAAAAATTGCGCCGGTAAGACATTTTGAACAGATTGTACTCCTTATGGAAGGTGAGGTTATAGCCACTGGGACACATAAAGAACTAAAACAGAGCTCCCCTGAATATATTCAGATTTACAGTTCGCAACGCAGTACCCATCATTATGAATTATAATTTAAATCAACCATCAGATAAAAAGGAGCAAAAAGTATCCAATCTTGCCTCGCTCCGGAAATTAATAACTCTTATAGGAGAAGAACGACGCAATCTGACTATTGCCTCGGGAGCCATCTTTTTAAATGCGGGATTAAGTTTACTCGGACCGTATCTGATCGGTTACACCATCGACACGTACATTCAGACTAAGCAGTATCACGGTGTGATTGTTTTTGCCGGAATTCTACTATTGTTATACATCGTTGCTTTTTTAGTGAACTACACACAGATGCTTATGATGGGAAGCATTGGCCAACGAATGCTTTATAGTCTGCGTAATGCTGTATTCAATAAGTTACAGGAACTGCCGGTTGATTTTTTTAATCAGAACAAAGCAGGAGACCTCATATCGAGAATTAATAATGATACGGATAAAGTAAACCAGTTCTTTTCACAATCGCTGATGCAGTTTATTGGCAGCACAATCACAATGACCGGTGCAGGGATTATTCTTTTATGCATAAATCTGCCTTTGGGTCTCGCAGCACTTTCTCCAGCTCTGATAGTATGGATATTTACTAAAATAATTTCACCCTGGGTCAAGCGCAAGAATGCAGCAAGTATGAAGAGTACCGGCAGTTTGAGTGCTGAAATACAGGAAAGCCTCGCCAACTTTAAAGTAATTATCGCTTTCAACCGCCGCGATTATTTCCGCAAACGCTTTGAAGAGGCTAACCAGGATAATTATTCCAAGTCAGTAAAGGCCGGAATAGCAAACAATGTATTTGCACCAGTGTATACTCTGGCAGCAAACTTAGGCCAGCTTATAGTCCTTTCCCTTGGTATTTATTTAATTATGAAAGGACATTTTTCAATTGGATTGCTAATCAGCTTTATTGCATATGTTACTAACTTTTATAATCCTCTCCGGCAGCTCGCTGCTTTGTGGGCTAACTTTCAGGTAGCAATGGCCGGATGGGACCGGATCTCCCTTTTATTGTCGCTTGAAACAAATTTAGATTTAGTGGAAGATCCTAAATGCCAAACAAGTACTTCATATCTTCATTTTGGCAATGTATCCTTCAGATATCCTAACGGCAAAGATGTTTTGCACAAGGTAAGCTTCGATCTGGAACGTGGTAAAACTTATGCTTTTGTTGGTCCTACAGGCGGCGGCAAAACAACCACAGCATCACTCATAGCAAGATTGTATGATGCAACCAGAGGTATTATATTGCTCGATGGCAAAGATATTCGTTCCTATAAACCGGAAGAACGTACCCGTAAAATAGGGTTTATTCTCCAGGAGCCATTTCTTTTTACCGGAACAGTACGCGACAACATTTTATACGGGAATGAAGAGTACAGGAACTATACAAATGAGCAATTATCTGAGGTAATCTCCGAAGCAGGACTTGAAAGTTTGCTGGCAAGATTCGATAAAGGCTTAGACACCAAAGTTCAAACTACAGGTGATGGCATAAGCCTGGGACAGAAACAACTCATTGCTTTCATGCGTGCTGTACTCAGGAAGCCTGAATTACTTATACTTGATGAAGCCACTGCAAATATTGATACGGTTACGGAACAATTGCTGGACAGCATTCTGAAAAAACTTCCCGTATCGACTACAAGGGTAATAATAGCTCATCGTTTAAACACAATTGAGAATGCCGATGAGATTTTCTTTGTGAACACTGGCAAGATTATCCTGGCAGGATCGTTCAATGATGCGATTAACCTGCTTTTGCATGGGAAAGTGGAAAGCTGAGTTTGCCCAAAAGGGTTGTCAAGATCCATTAACCACAAAGCACACAAAGGAAATACACAAAGTGCACAAAGCTAAAAACCTACATTTCGGTTCTTTGCGTCCTTTGTGCCTTCTTTGTGATCTTAGTGGTTAAAAGGAATTTAATGATTAATCTACTTTCTAAAACCGGAAATATCAACTACAGATAACAGGCAAGTCCTGTCATCACCTGTAACGACACCTTCCATATAAACCGTACATAATTGTTTTCCATCATAGCCAAGCTTCACTTCGCATGATTCTTTGATATTCCCGGAATATATTTTACTGAAAAATTTGTCAAATACTGGTCGTGAACCTTCGGTTATGAAAAGCTTAAAGTTGCTGTTAACCAGACTAAACCGCTTATCATCCAGCATTTCAGCGCCTGTAAAGTTCAATTCACAAATATTCCCGTCGGGATCGAGTGTGAAATAGCCCATCGGTGCGAAATCGTACAACATTGTATATTTTTTAAGAGCCAGTTCTGCTGTTTCATTTACCTTGATAAGTTCTTCATTCTGCATCTCTAATTCTATCTGGTGAACCTGAAGTTCATGAAGCAGCTTAATAGCATCAGTTTCTATGCTGAGTTTTTCCAACCTTATTTGCTTCTTTTTCAGTAATTCTTCTGCATTGCGCCGCAGCATCTGATCATCAGTAAAATCTCTTTTTTCCTTATTCATAGTGTTCTTATTTTTTTAATGATAATATAATTCCACTGGGTACCTTAAGATTATTAAGCAGTACTATTACAGACCATTCCGCTTCAATAGTTTTATCACCTGAAGTTATTATCTGCATTTTGCATTTTGTATCATGCGATTCAGCCAAAATCCTTTTCATATCTTTTTCGGTACCTTGCCTTAATGACTCAGGAATTAACGTATGAATATAATTCTTGTTTAGCAAATCCTGCTGCTTTTTTCCAAAATATTTTTCTGCCGCAGGGTTAAATTCCTGTATTTTCCAATCGACCGACAACTTAACAATGATATCCGAAGCTGAATAGAGCAGCAGCTTGTTCATCTGCTCTGTTTCATGCAGTTTTACTTCCACCTCTTTGAGATCTGAAATATTGAAAAAAGTTATCACAACACCATCTATTTTGTCGTCCAAAGTACGGTAAGGCATTATTCGGATAGAAAACCACCTGCCGTCATTTGTAGGAATCTGTTTCTTTATAAATATAAGCGACTTTAAAACTGCCTGGGCGTCATCCTGTAAATTAGGGTAGATAAGATCAGAAACCAGGTCGGTAAAAGGTCTGCCGATGTCACTTTTTATCAGTTTAAATATTTTGACAGCCTGTAATGTAAACTGTCTTATTTTCATTTCATTATCGAGAAACAGGGTAGCTATATCTGTGCTGTTGAGAAGGTTTTTCATATCGCTACTCACCCTTGCAAAATCATCTACTTTCGATTGCAGTTCTGCATTAAGAGTCTGTAGTTCTTCATTCAGGCTTTGCATCTCCTCTTTTGAGCTCATGAGCTCTTCATTGGTTGACTGCAGCTCTTCATTAGTAGACTGTAATTCCTCGTTTGTGAATTTCAATTCTTCCTGCGACGACTGCATCGCTTCAAGAGTGTCCTGTATCTTTTCACGTGCGTATTTTAATTCTTTCTCAAGCTCTATCTGCCTGACATTATCCTGTGATTTTTTTTCTTTCCCTTGTTGCAGCTTCGAATCAGTAATATCCTGTATATCCTTAAAGATCACCATTAGATTGCCTTTGAGAAGTTCCGGCTTATCAATCCATTGAATGCTGATGTTCAGAGTATGAGCGCTTCCATTTGTACCCACTTTTACATTATGTAATACCACAGTTTCTTTTTTTAATACCGCCTTTTTAAAGGCGATATGAAATTCACTGCGCAATCCTTCACGTAACATGGCAAAAATATTCATATTAGCTTTGCCTACTGCTGGTTCAAGATATTTTCCTGTATGTCCGCTGATATATATTATATCTCCCTGCTCGTTTATGAGGACACCTGCCGGAGAATAACGCTGTAACAACAACTGTTCGGCCAGGGTCTGAATATTCTGTGATGGACCTGCAGTTCTTTCATTTTCAGGCTTCATGGTTTTTGTCTTGGAAAATGTAGTCGGGAAATCAAATAAATCCGGAGCCAGAAGAGTAGCTGTGCGTTTAAATATTTTTCCTTTCAGATCCAACGAAGTAAAGAGATGACTCTGAGTTCCAAGAGTCTCAGAACTGCCCAATACTATAACGCCTCCGGGGTTAAGACTATAATAGAAAAGTCCGATCATCTTTTTTTGCAACTCGGGTTCCATATATATAAGCAAGTTACGGCATGAGAGTATATCTATCTTGGTAAAAGGAGGATGCATAATAATATTGTGTTGTGCGAATACAACCTTTTCTCTTATTTCAGTGTTAATGAAATAGCCGCTGTCAGTTTTAAGAAAAAAGCGTTTCAGCCTTTCCGGTGAAACATTTTCTTCGATACTTGCAGGGAAAATACCTTTTCTTGCAATTTCAATCGCTTCATTATCAAGGTCTGTTGCAAAAATCTGTAAAGAAAATCCTCCATGAGGATTGATTTTAGCCAGAGCTTCTTTAAATATAATGGCTAATGAGTAAGCCTCTTCTCCGGTTGAACATCCGGGTACCCATGCTCTCAGAATTGACCCTGGTTCAAGCTTTGTGATTATGTCAGGTAAAATTGTTTCTTTTAAATTTTCCCATACTGCCGCATCGCGGAAAAAATTAGTCACACCTATCAGTAATTCCTTGAAAAGGATATCAATTTCACTGGGATTTTCACTCAGAAAAAGGACATATGACGAAATCTTATCTATTTTATGTACTGCCATTCGACGTTCAATCCGACGGTAAACAGTATTCTTTTTGTACAATGAAAAATCATTGCCTGTATAAGTCCGTATCAGAATAATTATCTTTTCGAGGGAACTCTTGTCTTTGATCTCAATATCAGTTTTTGTTCGCAGTAACGGAATATGATTGATGAAATCTTTAAGCCTTGAAGAAAGTTCGGAGGGAGCAGCAATAATATCTATAGGGACTGAATTAATTGCATTTCGGGGCATGCTGTCGAATTTTGCGCTTTCCGGGTCCTGTACCATTGTGATCCCGTTTTTCTCTTTTATGGTCCGCAGACCTAAGGAACCGTCTGAACCCATACCCGAAAGAATGATGCCAACACTCAGGTTTTTTCTATCCTCAGCGAGCGAGTAAAGGAAATAATCAATCGGAAGACGTTGTCCTCTTTCCTGGATCAGCTTATGCAGATGGAGTATTCCTTTAAATATCGACATGGTTTTGTTTGGCGGAATAACATAGACGCAGTTTGGTTTTACCAACATCCTGTCCTTTACCTGGAAGACTTTCATCTTGGAAATCCTCTGAAGCAATTCAGGAAGCATTCCTTTATGGGTCGGATCGAGATGTTGCACAACAATGTAGGCCATCCCGCTGTTTTCAGGTACATTTGCCAGAAATTGTTCTAATGCCTCCAGTCCGCCTGCCGATGCACCAATTCCTACTATCGGAAACAAACTTATTTCAGAATCAGAAGTCGATTCTTTTAACGATCCGGCCGATTTGATTTTAACGGTTTTCACTAATCTTTCAATTTAATATTTTTCAACTCCTCCAAACGGTGTTAATCATATTTTTTTATCTTTTTAAAATCATTCAGGTTAAAACCATCTGCATTCTCCTTAGTGATCTTCCTGAAGTTATAATAATATAGATTTCCTTCATTATCGAATATCATTTCAAAACATTTTCCTGCCCCGGTATCAAGAGGCGGACCGACATGAAAATGGAATAATGTATTTACCGGATTATTAACTAGTTCTTCTTTGATTTCCGTTGCCGATAACAGCTTGACCTGATTTGGGTACACTATTTTTATTTTCTCCGGAGTATTTACTGTAGAAGCCATTTTATCTATATTCAACAACAGAACCCTGGCTTTAAAGCCTGTCTTGTTGTAGAATTTCAGACCATATAATGAAATAGGGAAACGATCTTTCTCAAGATTTGTTAAATGAATTTGCATGAATTTTACAATTGCAGGCACGACATACTCAAAGTCAGACCCCTTATCACCTGAATATGTAAGAGGTATACTACAAAAAACTGGCATCCTGGCAAAATTTCCTGATGCATCACCGAGAACCAGGTTAACATAACTGTAACTTATTCCACCCTGATCCTTATCGGAAGCACCATCCTTAAGAACAATAAAAGAATACTTAGGATCAATCATGCGTTTTTCAAATTCCTTATGATCAATAAACTCATAGCCGGTAGATTTCCAGTATTTCTGCACGGCGTCTTTAATAAAAGCATTATAAAAACTTATCCCATCTTCAAAGACAACGCAGGTTCTGGAGTTTTTGAACATGCCTATTTGTTGTTTCGAAGCCAGAGGTGTATTACCCATCAACCCCACACTGAAAATCCATAAAGAAATTACAAGTATGTATTTTTTTAATAATTCTCTTACAATCAATCCTTTTTCAGGATGGACAAAAAACATGTTAATCATCATTTTGTTTTGTGGTTAGGATGTCATAAAATTCACGGTTTTCAAATTGAAAAATGTTACATAATTATTGAAAAATGTTACAAAATTCACAGGTGAAATAAAACACTAAAAATCAGATAGATGTTTAAATATAATGCGGTAATGTGAATGAAAATCTGCTTCCTTTTCCTGCTTCACTTTGTAAGCTGATGTTTCCTCCGTGAGGTTCAACAAATTCCTTGCAAAGCATAAGACCTAATCCGGTACCTTTTTCATCATTTGTCCCGGAAGTTGAATGAAAAGCTTCTATCTTAAAGAGTTTATTCTTATTCTCAGCTGAAATTCCTATTCCATTGTCGGTTACAGAAATTTCGACGAATTTCTTGTCTTCAAGCGCTGTAACCTGGATTCTGCCAAAACTGTTTGTATATTTTATGGCATTACTTATCAGATTCCTTAGTATGGTTTTAACCATCTGGAGATCTGCAGTTACATTCAAGCCTTGTTCAACAGAATGGCTAATTGCGATTTGTTTTTGATTAGCCAAAGTTTTAAGATTTTCAATTTGCTCCTGTAACAATTCGTACAAATTAATTTTAACCGGCTTAAAGGTTTTCTCTACATTTTGAGAAACTGCCCATTCCAAAAGATTATCAAGAAGGACCAGAGTGTTATTTGCTGAATTGTAAACAATATTTACATATTCTTCAATTTCATCTTTATTAAGTTCTTTCAAACTTAGTTTTAACAGTTCTAGAATACCTATGATTGCACTGAAAGGGCTTCTCAGATCGTGAGCAATAATTGTAAGAAATTTCCCGTTTGTTGAGACAATTTCTACAAGCTTGCTTGTGCGTTGTTCAACAAGTAATTCCAGACTGGCATTTAGTTCTCCCGATTTCTGTAACCTTAATCTTAGATCTTTTTCAGAATTTGCAGTGGTACCCGTACCAATGTCTGACTGATCGGGGTTTTTCGGATTTTCAGGTTTTACATAAGATGTTTTTTTGGGGGACCCCAATATATACGGGTGTTCGGGATGCTTTATATTCATTGAAGTAAGTTCTTTACTTTATAAACTGATCGCCTGATTTTTATAGCTGATGTGCCGAAGTTGACGGAAATGCGATGGAGTAAGACCTGTAATACTTTTAAACTCTCCGGATAAATGTGCCACATTACTATAGTGCATTTTAACAGCAATTTCAGTAATGTCCAGATTGTTATTTCCCAATAATTCCTTTACCAGGTCAACCTTTTGTTTTATAATATATTTTTCAATTGTAATACCTTCGATCTCTGAAAACAGGATGTTAAGTGGAATAAAATTGTCATTAACTTCCAGACTTAAAAAATCCATATAGCTGGTTTTCAGATTTTCATCCGAATACATCACAAGATCAAAAATAGCCCTCTTTAGATTCTCGATGAGGCTATTCTTCGTAGAGTTTATTAATTCAAACCCATGTGCTAATAATGCCGAGTATAGTATCTTTTGTTGTATTGATGTCAGTTTTTTCTTAATAGTCACTTCTCCCAGTTCAACTGACGCATATGCTAAATTTAATTTGTCAAGTTCTGTTTTAACCGTGGTCTTGCAACGATTACAAACCATATTTTTTATATAGAGCTTCATTTTCTTAACTAAACTGAATGAATTTCGTTCTATCACAGATAATGATATTATTAAACTCACTCAGGGCAAAGGTATCCAGTTGACCGGACTTCACCGTTACATAATTACGAGTCAAGTTTATATGATTCACACATTTTATATATTATAGTATAAATGCCAGGAAAAATTGCAAATTTTTACAATGAATAAATCAGGAATTGTTTTAAAAACAATACTTATCATTTTAATTGAAGACCGAAACCTGATTTAAGAGAAAAGCCAGAGACCTGGATGGTGTCTGGCTTCATTCAATATACTTAAGACCTTCGTACGGGAACAACAATTAAGTTAAAACAGATTCTATTTGTTGCTGATAGATGTATGAATGTTGAAAACTCAATTCATTTATTATTTGTTATTACCACGACCGTTATTTTTCCGTTGATTATTATTCTGCTTGCTGTCTTTCTGCCAGTGACCTTTTGTCCATGATTTTCCGCGAGGGCTTGTTGTCCATCGGCCTTCAATATATGATTGTCCCTGTCTTGGCCTATCCCAGTAACCTGCCTTTTGAACATATACATGAGTCTGGTTGTTCCAGCCCCAATCACCAGAAATCCAGATCTGGTTATCGTACTGTCGTTGAGGTCTTGCATAGTCCATATACATCGGTTCAGATGCTACATAGCCACCCATACACGAGGTAAATACTATTCCTATACCTGTGAGTAAAACGAGGTAACTGAATATTTTCATGTATCTGCCTACTTTTGCAGAAATACTTGTCTGCGCCATTTTATTGAATGGATTCCGGCTTATAGCAAAATGGATTTCATTTTGTAACTCTTCATTTTTTTTCATTGTTTGTCTATAATTAGTAATATTCTGAAACTTGTTAATTGACTTTTCGAGGTTTTTCATTTTTTAACTTTTAGTAGTGAAAAAAATATCACAACACAAAGGTGAGACTATAAATTGCTGTATCTGTTACAGAACTTAACAAATAAGTTACATCATTCACATATGTAGTTTATGGTACAACGACAGAAAGGACCCGGCACAACAGCCTAAGAACACGAAAACTTAACCGAGTGATACTAAAATGCCATATTTTGACAAATCTGCATAGGGCTGCAGTATTTCCTGATTATGTTTGATGCTTCAATGGTCAGATATATAAATGCAGGGCATATTAATATACCCTGCATTAAAATTGTAAATAAAATTCAGGAAATGATGACTCTAAGTCAATCATACCATCAACATTCTAATCTACATATCATCTTTGTCTTCATCGAGATCATTATGGTCATCTCCGCCCAGACTATAATAGTTATTTTCCTCATCTTCATCTCCAATACTTTCCTGTTCATCATCCAACTCTGAGCCTGGAACATCCAAATCGTCCCCGGGCGCAACATAGTTAAATTCGTTCTCAACCTCTTTAACACCTTTTATAGTTGATTTTTTTACTTTGGAAACGTCTTCAGGATCAAGGTCATCTTCCTTCGTAAATTTTTTATAGATGTCTTCATTTTCAGGATATAGCGGGTACTCCCTGAGATGATCTTTCTCATCTTTGACTCGCAACTCTTCAGCCGGATTAATATTCAAATTCTTTTTCATATCTAATTGAATTTTATCAGAATCAAACGCCTTTGTAACGATCCGTGGTTCAAGTCTCATTGTCATGTCTTCCTGCCCTTTATTTATGAGCTCACTTTCGCAATGGGCCCAGTCTATTTACCATCTTGTCTGAGTCCTGACTAATGTTGTTTCCATAATCTTTAAATATGTATGTTAGTGAGATAACTGAATATCCCAAATACTTTAAGAAGCCAGACAATAACAACGATTACAACAACTACGTTGAGGATGTTTTTAATCTTACGATCCATTGGAATGTAATTATTGACAAGCCAGAGTATTAAGCCTGCAACAATAAGTACGACTAAAATAGTTAATAGTGGCATAGTATTGTTTATTAGTTAACGTCAAAGGTAGTCTGCTGTTTTACCGTGAGCATTACATAACTATTGGAAAGATTTACATTATTCACGCATTTTTACATTAAACGACAGAGTTAGGAGACATCTTAAATGTGATAATTATGTAATATCTTTCTGAATTTATGTAACGATTATCTACCGTTATATGCATAAAATTGAGGCTTGGAAAAGTACTCCTGTGCTGATGAATCAACTATTGATCAAATTGTGACCTTTTAATAAAATCATTAGCGAAGTTTTTGTAAAGATTAGTAAAACATGAAGATAGGACCAGCATTAATTAACGAATCACTTAACCGTTTAAAATCCCATCTGTGGGAAAGCGATCTTTCAAATAAATACTCCAATGGAGAACCTCCTTTAAGTTCGGAATTATTCAGTACCGAACAGATGGAGCACCATGGTAAAATATTAGCAGGGTTACATATCCTGGATCCGAAAGTTAAACCCCTCCAGCAACTTCTCTCCCGTTTAGATGAGAATGAAACCATCCTTCTGGAAGTGTATGAGCTAGTAACAGAGGCAGTTAAAGCAAATCGTCAGATTACACCCGCTGGTGAATGGTTGCTTGATAATTTTTATTTAATTGAAGAACAGATTCGTACCGGAAGACGACATTTCCCAAAGGGTTACAGTAAGGAATTGCCAAGGTTGCAAAATGGTTCTTCTGCGGGACTTCCACGTGTTTATGATATTGCAAAGGAAATTATATCGCATGGAGAGGGACACATTGATCCGGAAAATCTTCGTCGGTTTGTAACTTCATATCAAACCATTACTACTCTAAAACTCGGTGAACTATGGGCTATTCCCATAATGTTACGGTTAGCCCTGATTGAGAATTTACGCCGTATTGCCGTGAGGGTAGCTTCAGGCAGATTCGACAGGGATCTTGCAGATTCATGGGCCGACAGGATGACTAAAATCGCAGAAGAGGACCCAAAGAGTCTGATCCTGGTAATTGCTGATATGGCAAAGTCCCAGCCTCCGATGTCAACATCATTTGTTTCAGAATTTGTCAGACGTTTACAGGGACAAAGTTCGGCTCTGGCATTTCCACTGACGTGGATTGAACAGCGACTTTCCGAATCAAATCAGACAATAGTTCAGTTAATTCAATATGGGAACCAACAGCAGGCAGCTGATCAGGTTTCTATCAGTAACAGCATAGGCAGCCTTCGCTTTCTGGGTGCATTGGATTGGCGTGAATTCGTTGAATCTATGAGCCACGTGGAGCAAGTTCTTCGCAATGATCCTGCTGACGCTTATGTCTCTATGGATTTTAATACGCGTGACAATTATCGTCATGTTATAGAAAAAATAGCAAAAAGATGTGACTTTCCTGAGGTCGTAGTGGCGCGTAAATCAATAGAGCTGGCAAAAAGCGGAGCTAAGTTGAAAGGAGCAGAGGATCGTACTGCTCATGTAGGATATTATCTTATTGGAAAAGGGTTATCTCAACTTGAAGATATTATTAAAATAAAATTTTCTTTATCCTCATTATGTAAAAAAACGCTTTCCCGGTTTCCCTTGTTTTTCTATCTGGGTTCAATTATATTCCTGACCTTAGCATTGAGCTTGAGCATACTTGAAAAAGCCTCAGCTGATGGAATTGAAAGCTGGCATATCTGGGCACTTGGTTTTCTCCTGACTTTATGTACCAGTTACCTTTCGATAGCTTTTGTTAACTGGCTGGTAACAATTTTTGTTAAACCAAATCCTTTGCCGCGACTCGACTACTCAAAAGGAATACCGCCTGAATCGCGGACATTGGTTGTTGTACCTACGATGCTCTTAGATACACAGAATATTGGAGAGTTGGCAGAAGCTTTAGAAGTGAGGTTTCTGGCAAATCAGGATGAGAACTTACATTTTGGATTGTTAACCGATTTTAAAGACTCACGACAGGAAAAATCAGATGATGATGACCTGCTGGTACAGGAGGTGAGTAAAAAAATAACAGAACTGAACGAAAAATATAAGAAAGAATATCAAGATACATTTTTTCTTTTTCATCGTCCCCGAAAATGGAATCCAAAAGATCATATCTGGATGGGTTATGAGCGAAAGAGGGGAAAACTGTCAGATCTGAATTCCTTACTACGCGGAGGTACTGAAAATGCGTTTTCGCATGTCATTGGCAACACTGAATTATTAAACAAAATCAAGTATGTAATTACACTTGACACTGATACACAATTACCGCGGGATTCCGCCAGGCAATTCATCGGGGCCATGTCACATCCTCTGAACAAACCGGAATATAACATAGTAAAACGACGTGTAACTGATGGTTATGGTATTCTTCAACCCAGAGTTGCTGTCAGTCTGCCGGGTACTAACAGGTCGAGATATGCTATGCTTTTTGGAAGTGAAGCCGGAATAGATCCGTATACCCGTGCTATATCTGATGTATACCAGGATCTGTTTGGAGAAGGATCCTTTGTCGGTAAAGGTATATATGAAGTTGATGCATTTGTAGTGGCCCTGAAGGATAGGTTCCCTGAAAACCGGATTTTGAGTCATGATCTTCTTGAAGGTTGTTATGCCCGCTCAGGATTACTAAGCGATGTATTGTTATTTGAAGAGTATCCTGCAAGCTACAAGGCAGATGTGAATCGCCGTTCCCGCTGGATAAGAGGTGATTGGCAATTGATTCCCTGGTTGTTGCCAGTTTTACCCAGATTAAATGGCGCATCAAGAAAAAACCCTTTGTCTGTATTGTCATGGTGGAAAATTCTGGATAACCTCAGACGTAGCCTTATTCCATTTTCACTTATCTTACTTTTATTATTAGGATGGACCATTTTATCATCACCATGGTTCTGGACCCTGGTTGTGGTGGGGATAATTTTTATTCCTTCAATATCTTATTCTGTTGTTTATTTATTGAAAAAACCAGAGGAAGTCCTGATACGTCAACATCTGATAGGGGCAGGAGAATCAGCCGTAAGACAATTCTACCAATCTGCATTCGTTCTTATAAGTCTTCCCTTTGAAACATTTTATAGCCTGGATGCTTTGTTACGAACATGCTGGAGGTTAATTATTTCAAAAAAAAGGCTTCTCGAATGGAATTCTGCAACAAAGGATGAATATCATAGCAGATTTGAACTTATTGAATACTTGCGGAAAATGTGGATATCTCCCCTGATAGCAATTCTTTCTGCATGCTCGTTTATAGTTTTCTTCCCTAAGTCACTTTTACTGGTATGGCCGGTTTTAGGGCTCTGGTTTGCTTTTCCGGTAATTGTCTGGTGGATAAGTAAACCTCTTGTCGCTCATTCAGTTAAACTAACTGACATACAAAAAAGTTTTCTCAGAGAATTGTCACGTAAAACCTGGTCTTTCTTTGAAACTTTTGTTGGTCCTGCCGATCATTGGTTACCCCCCGATAACATTCAGGAGTATCCCGTTTCAGTGATAGCACACAGAACATCACCTACAAATATGGGTCTTTCACTTCTTGCAAATCTGTCAGCCTATGATTTTGGATACATTTATACAGGTGAGCTTCTCAAACGGACTGATAATGCTTTCATTACAATGAGTTCACTTGAAAGATACCAGGGTCATTTCTTTAACTGGTACGATACTCAGACTTTGAAACCACTCAAGCCTCTTTATATTTCATCTGTCGACAGCGGAAACCTTGCCGGTCATCTTCTGACACTGCTACAAGGACTACTCTCGCTGCCTGATCAGTTAATATCTGGACCACGGATTTTCGAAGGGATGGATGATACCTTGCAAATTCTTATTAACAAGTCAGGCAAATCAGTACCGGAAGAAATTGTTAAATTCAGGAGATATTTAGATGCAGCTTTAAATGAACAACCCGATACAATTGGGTCTCTTTTCAAATTTCTGGAAAAACTTTCCATATCTTCTGCTGAGATTTTAAATACGTTCACTTCAGAAAGGGACGATCAGTACAGCCTTTGGGCGAATAATCTTTCACGGCAATGCCAGAGTGCCCGCGATGAATTAACACATTTAATTCCATCAGTATTAGTTCTATTTTCATTGGACCTGGAGGAAAAATATCCGGATATTTATTCTATTCCGACATTAAGTGAAATTGCTTCCGGGAATCTGTTATTTACAGAGCTGGATTCCACTGATCAGAAAATGAATGATGAGATCAGAAGTCTTTTCAAAAAAGGTGTTGATAATGCGAAAGAGAGAATTGAACTTATTGAGGCACTCGTGGGCAAGGCAATTTCATTTTCAGATATGGGATATGATTTCCTTTATGATTTGTCGACTCATTTACAAACTGTAGGTTATAATGTTGATGACCGGCGACGCGATTCAAGTTATTATGATTTATTGGCATCAGAGGCCAGGTTATCGAGTTTTGTGGCTATCGCACAGGACAAGATACCCCAGGAAAGCTGGTTTGCATTAGGGCGCCTCCTTACGATTATCAAAGGTGAACCAATTCTTCTTTCGTGGAGTGGTTCAATGTTTGAATACCTTATGCCTCTTATAATCATGCCTGATTATGAAAATAGTCTGCTTTATCAGAGCTGCAAATCTGCAGTAAAGAGACAGATCGAGTACGGAAAACTAAGAGGCGTACCCTGGGGTATTTCGGAATCGGGATACAATTCTGTCGATGTCCATCAAAATTATCAGTATCGCGCATTTGGAGTACCGGGTCTTGGGTTTAAAAGAGGACTTTCTGAAGACCTGGTAATAGCACCTTATGCAACAGCGCTTGCTTTAATGGTAATGCCGGAAGAAGCATGTTCTAATCTTGAGCGTCTTGATGGCGAAGGGTTTATGGGCGAATATGGCTTTTATGAGGCTATAGATTATACTTCTGTTCGTTTACCAAGAGGACAGACCAGGGCAGTCATAAGGTCTTTCATGGCGCATCATGAAGGTATGAGTTTTCTCTCTTTGGCTTATGTTTTATTGGATCGTCTGATGCAAAAGAGGTTTGAGTCTAATCCTTTATTCCAGGCAACATTATTGTTGTTACAGGAAAAGATACCTCGGGCTACATCATTCTTTTCACATACCTCCGGAGTAACAAATGTTCACCTTTCTGTAAATAAACAGGAGGAACCGTTTCGTGTATTCGATACCCCTGATACTCCGTTTCCGGAAGTCAATTTATTGTCGAATGAGGGAAGATACAGGGTAATGATTACAAATTCAGGTGGTGGATACAGCCGATGGAAAGATCTTGCCGTGACTCGCTGGCGCGAAGACACTACTCAGGACAACTGGGGTGCTTTTTGTTATTTACGTGATGCTGATAATGGAAATTTCTGGTCAGCAACATATCAACCTACTTTAAAGCGTGCAGATAAATATGAAGCGATTTTTTCAAAAGGGAGAGCTGAATTTCGCCGTCGTGATTTTGATATTGATACATATACAATAATAGTTGTGTCTCCTGAGGACGACATTGAATTACGAAGAGTCCAGCTGACAAACCGTACACGTTCAAAAAGGATTATCGACATTACCAGTTATTCGGAGGTTGTGCTGGCGCCTGATGGTGATGATCTGTCGCACCCTGCATTCAGTAATCTTTTTGTTCAGACAGAAATTATCTATCCCCGACAGGCAATTCTCTGCACCAGGAGGCCGAGATCAATAGACGAACATTCCCCCTGGATGTTTCACCTGATGGCAGTTCATGACGCTGAGATAAAAAATATTACATACGAAACGGACCGGCTGCAATTCATCGGACGAGGAAACACTCTTATAGCGCCGTTGGCAATGACAGATTCCAAATCGCTTTCAGGCAGTCAGGGATCGGTTCTCGATCCTATTGTCTCCATTCAGTATCAGATACTTCTGGAACCGGAAGGTACTGTAACAATTGATATTGTTACAGGTATAGGGGAGACGCGTGAAGAAGCATTAGGTCTGGTAGAAAAGTATCAGGATAAACAGATTGCAAACAGGGTTTTTGAACTTGCATGGACACACAGCCAGGTAGTGTTGCGACAAATTAATGCCGAGGAGACTGATGCTCAGTTATATGGACGGCTAGCCAGTTCGATAATTTTTGCCAATTCATCATTGCGGGCAGACCCGGGTATTCTAATCAAAAACCGTCGAGGACAATCGGGTTTGTGGGGATATTCCATTTCGGGCGATTTGCCGATTGTGCTTTTACAGATTGAAGATCCTTCCAATATAAACCTGGTACGACAGCTCGTTCAGGCACATGCTTATTGGAGATTAAAAGGCCTGGCAGTTGATCTCGTAATCTGGAACGAGGACAGAGCCGGTTACCGTCAGTTACTTCAGGATCAGATTATAGGCTTAATTGCTGCCGGAATCGAAGCTAATATTATTGACCGGCCGGGAGGGATATTTGTGCGTTCTGCCGACCAGATATCAACTGAGGACCGGATTCTGTTCCTGACCGTGTCCCGTGCTATTATCAGCGATACAAGGGGAGCATTGGAAGATCAGATTAAACGGCGCGGCTTTGGAGAGTCAACAATTTCACGCTTCAAACCAACCCGGACATATAAAGCAAAAACACAACCTGATTTGGTATTACCCAGACCAGACCTTATATTTCATAACGGCATAGGAGGATTTACAACAGATGGACGGGAATATGTGATTACAACATCGAAAGGAAAGCCAACACCGGCGCCATGGGTAAACGTTTTGGCAAACAATGGATTCGGGACTGTAATTTCAGAGAAAGGGATGGCCTATACCTGGGCTGAAAATTCCCACGAATATCGTCTGACACCATGGAATAACGATCCGGTAACCGATTCGAGCGGAGAAACTATGTATATCCGTGATGAGGAGACAGGTCATTTCTGGTCGCCGACACCTCTGACTGACAGCGAATCAAAATTATACCTCAGTCGTCACGGATTTGGCTATAGTGTATTTGAACACAACGAAGGAGGTATTGTTACCGAATTATGGGTATATGTCGCTGTTGATGCACCGGTGAAGTTTTCGGTACTGAAAGTCAGGAACGAATCGGGACGATCATGTAAATTATCAGTAACAAACTATGTGGAATGGGTATTAGGCGAATTGCGGCATAAAACAGCCATGCATGTGAATACAAAGGTTGACCTTAGCAATAGTGTGATATACGCATCCAATCCCTATAATCCTGAGTTTTCAAAGCGGGTTTCTTTTCTACAGAGTGATGATACTTCATGCTCGTTTACCTGCGACCGTACTGAATTTATTGGACGAAATGGCACATTAAAAAATCCGGCTGCAATGTTACATTCACGTCTCTTTGGGAAAAATGGAGTAGCTCTTGATCCTTGTGCAGCAATTCAGGTACCTTTTGATCTTGCTCAAGGGCAGGGACGCGAAATAATATTCAGACTTGGAACAGGACGTGATTTAAAGGATGCAAACAATATTATACACCGATTTCGCGGACCAGCTCAGGCATATAGCGCTTTGCAAGCGGTCTGGCAATTCTGGAACACTACACTTGGTTCAGTTCAGGTAGAAACACCCGATCCATCAATAAATTTTCTTGCAAACGGATGGCTGTTATATCAGACTCTGGCGTGCAGAGTATGGGCAAGGAGTGGATACTATCAATCAGGCGGTGCATTCGGTTTTCGCGACCAGTTACAGGATGTGATGGCACTGATTCATTCAAAACCAAATATTCTCAGGGACCATCTTCTCCTTTTTGCTGGCAGGCAATTCGTGGAAGGAGATGTTCAGCACTGGTGGCATCCACCCGGAGGCAGAGGCGTTCGTACTCATTGTTCCGATGATTACCTCTGGTTGCCTCTGGCTACTTGCCGTTATGTAATATCTACCGGAGATACAGGTGTACTTGATGAATCAATTCATTTTCTTGAAGGCCGCCTTGTAAACCCAGAAGATGATTCGTATTATGATCTTCCGAACCTTTCCGAAGAAAAAGGTTCATTGTACGACCATTGTAAACGTTCTATTCTTTATGGATTGAGGTTCGGTGATCATGGTCTGCCACTGATTGGTACCTGCGACTGGAATGACGGGATGAATAAGGTTGGGAACCTGGGAAAGGGTGAAAGTGTCTGGCTTGGATTTTTCCTATTTAAAGTTCTCAACCAATTTATCAAAATAGCCCAATCAAGAGGTGACTCGGAATTTGTTGAACTCTGCAGGAAAGCAGCTAAAGATATGCAGCTTAATATTGAAAAAAACGGGTGGGACGGAGAATGGTACCGGCGAGCATATTTCGATAATGGTGTGCCACTTGGATCGGCAAGTAACACTGAATGCCGGATAGATTCTATCTCTCAGAGCTGGTCTGTACTTTCAGGTGCAGGAAACACTGAACGGTCAGTCATTGCTATGGAATCTCTAAAGAAAAAACTTGTCAGGCCTGAATATTCTTTGGTTCAGTTACTTGACCCTCCATTTGATAAATCTGATTTGAATCCCGGATATATTAAAGGATATGTCCCCGGGGTAAGGGAAAATGGTGGTCAGTATACACATGCAGCAATTTGGGCAGCAATGGCATTCTCGGAATTGGGAGACAGTAAAAATGCATGGGATATTTTAACAATGATCAATCCTGTTAATCATACCAAATCTCCTGAAGATGTTGCAAAATATAAAGTTGAACCATACGTGATTGCTGCTGATGTATATGCATTATCGCCCCATGTCGGTCGTGGTGGATGGACATGGTATACCGGCTCAGCCGGCTGGTTGTATCGGCTCATTGTGGAATCGTTGCTCGGATTAAGGCTTGAAACAGATAAACTGTTTATTGAACCTTGCCTTCCTCCCGATTGGGTTACTTCAAAGATTAATTACAGGTACAGAGAAACGATATACAGGATTACCCTGACACAGCTTCATGAAGACAAAGGCAAACTAACAATTGTGCTTGACGGTGCTGAATGCCATGGTAAGTTTATCCAACTGGTTGATGATCATAAGGAACATATGGCTGAAGTAAAATTCTACAGGTGAAATTTATAAAGCCCGGAATCTGCTATAGTTTTGCAGAGTCTGCAGGTGTTTATTCTTTATTTTCAGGGACTGCTTTTTATTAGTTTTGTACGCAGCGTACAGAAAAGCCACAGGCTTTATCATCACTACCCTGTCCTAATTGCATATCATTATAATTAACAACCCAATCCCATAGACCGGCATCGGGTTGCGTTGAAATTTCAACAGCAGAATACCATATACCGGTCTTCCCGATGTTACTATATGATCCGTTAAAACTTCTTAATCCACCGGGATAACCACTAAAGCCGGAACTGTTATTTGTTGTTTCCTGGTTCTTACCTACAGCTCCTATCACTTCATCGGGTCCACGTGGTACCTGGATATATGAATAATTATCCCATCCTGATGTTGAAGCGATTGATTTTGCAATTGCATCATTATTTGTACCAAAAGCATAACCATTTGCCGATAGAAAATCTCTTAATGAAGTCCATTCTGCATCAGTACTTATATGCCAACCATCAGGACACACATCTCCTGCTTTTATTACATATCCATTATACAAGACACCGTAAGGATTTTTATATTTTATATCATTATTTTGATACCAGCAAAAAGCCGGTGAAGTAAGGCTCCTCCACGCTACGCTGTCGGTTATCAAAGGTAAAGCTGAACCATTGGCATATTTTGTAGTTTTGAGATTTTCTTCTGACCATAGTCTGCCATCTATCTCAACTGTATGATAAATGTTGCCATCGCTGTCTATACATTCTTTAATATCGAATACTATAGTTTTATTATTGTCGGGTACATCAGTTAATACTGTCTGGTAATCTCCTGATACAGCTGTAAATTTCAACCTGTTACCTGATGTATAAAGCATCTCTTTTATTGAAGCATAATTTTCATTGCCTGATGCTTCAGAATACTTTGCTGTAATTTTCATGTCTGTAACATGGGTTGTGCTGCTTCCGGTTATCTTCTCCATGCTTATTGTACCTGTAGAATTGCCATTGCTAACTAATTTGCCTGATAGCTGGTAATGGGAACCTCTTACATTGACGATATAAACACCTCTTGCTGTTTCACCCGATAATTTATACTCCTGTAATGAGTTATCTACATAGTCTTTTGTGTGAGCTATCACCCTTCCTGACAGATCAATGATGGTTATCACAGCATCACCTGCTAACGGAGGGAAGAAATCTATCTGTGCATGATCTGTCATAGGGTTAGGATAGATCTTTATCCCTGATGATGGTAAATTGTTATCAACGATTCCGGTTATATCTACATTGCCCTTTAGATTCAACACGTCTGAGCCATTTAATGTCAGTGACTGACCCGTTGTCATGTTATCAACCTTAACGATATCTAAAGGGGTGTTTGTTGATACGGCGAAATCGATTAGATAATTCTGTGCATCTACTCTTTCAAAAAATGCACAGGTGACAATAAGAATAAATAGAAGAGACTTCATTTTAAACAAAAATTACAATGCTAAGATGAAGACTCTCAGAGTAAAATGTGTTATATAATTTTAAAAATTATTTGTATTATTCACATATAAGGTGAACTGTGAAGACGTTCACTGGATTTACGTACTCAACTGGTTCATCAGTATTTTTCGCGCCAGAAAGATTCTGCTTTTTACAGTACCCAGATTAAGATTTATCCTATCGGCAATCTCTTTATACCTGAATCCGGCAATATACATCTTGAATGGTACTCTGAAAGTATCTTTTAGCAGATCAATCTTTTGATTAATTTCTATAACAGAGTATGCTGAATCAGGACTATCTGAATCTGAAGATATTGTTTGTATTGTTTGAAATGAGTCATCCTGACGGTCACAACGGGTGTTCTGCAGAGTAGTATGCCTGTAATTATTTATAAAGGTGTTTCTCATAATTGTAAATGTCCATGCTTTAAGGAATCCTTTATCTATAAATTTTTCGCGATTCAGGATTGCTTTCAGGAAAGTATCCTGAACGAGATCTCTGGCTTCAGCATTATCAGATGTAAGACGGTAAGCATACTTCTGCAGGCTTTTTTCCATACCCAATAATTGTTCTGAAAAATCTATTGAGTTCATGTTTTGGGTTTTAAGATGTAATATTCATTTGTAAAGAAGATCTTCCATAATACTTTCTGATTGGCAGATGTTTTAAGCATCATTCAATCTACAGATATAGAAGCTTATATAATTCATTTAAATCAGGAGACAGGATGATCTCAGTTCTGCGGTTTTCTGAACGTCCTATATCAGTTTCATTGCTTTTTACAGGATGAAATTCTCCTCTTCCGGATGCTGTGATACGGGTTGGATCAAAACCATTATCAATCGTCAGAATTCGAACAATGGATGTTGCTCTTGCTGTGCTTAAATCCCAATTATCTTTAAATAAAGTGGTTTTAATAGGGATACTATCTGTATGGCCTTCAATCTTAACATTAATATCTTTGGTATTGTTAAGGACCGCGGCGAGAGATTTAAGCGCTTCTTTTCCTTTAGGATCAACCACAGCGCTTCCCGATTTGAACAATAGCTTTTCCTGCAGAGCAACATAAACGTTCCCGTCTTTTATATAAACGGATAACTCATCACTTTTATAGGCTCTCAATGCATCGGCTATTGAATTCTTCAGTTTTGCCATTATATCTATTTGTGCCTGAATTATATCCTGAAGCGTTTTTAACCGTTTCGACTGATCGGTAATTGTCATATCTGATTCAGCTGAAAGCTCTTTCATCTCATTCTGAACTGAAGTATATTTATTCTGCAATGATGTATATTCATCCTGCAATGAAGCTTTCGCTTCAATAACATTTTTTAATTTCTCATTGCAGTCAGTCAGCTGACTTTGTGCATTTGTACTGTCTCTCTTAAGTTTCTCAACTTTGGATTGAGAACTTAAAAGTTTTTTACTGGGGCCGCATGAAGTAAAGATAATGCCAAGGGTCAGTATTAATAATGCCAGGGTTTGAGAGGATCTTTTCATGGTACGGGAATAAGTTGAATATTAAAATACAAAGATGTGTCACCTTTCAAATAAAAATGTTACACAACTTTTACTTTAAATTGCATTATTCACATATAAGATCAGATCCCTTTTTATTCCTTTTATATGGAATTTTCAGGCCATCCGAATGTAACCGGCAGATCTGACTTCTTAAACAGTAACAGTTTTATGTAATGTTGTTTAATTTGATCAAGTCCTATCCATATACCATTCTATTGACTTTTCCAGTTTCCGTGTATTATATATGGTGGCAATTACCTTCTGTAATCTTAGAAAGGCGGTTTCGCTTTTCACGATATAGTCAAAAGCTTTATGATGCATACAGTTTATTGCTACCTCAATTCTGTCTTGCGATGATAACATTATTACCGGAATACCAGGATTTATTTCTTGGATCTTATCTAAGGTCTGAATTCCATTCATGGCTTTTTTTTCAACTCCGTTAAGATGATAATCCAGAATAACAATATCGGGATTGTGTGATAAATTCTTTACGCAAATTTCTCCTGTCGCACATGTTTCCAGCGTGAAATTCGGGTACTGAAGGAATTCAATCTCAAGTAATTTTAAATACATGGCATCGTCGTCTACCAGGAAAAGCTTAACTTTATTTTGGCTGTTCATTTTGGTACTTTTTAATTAGATTTAGTTCTTCCTCAAGTTCAATACATGCCTGATTACAAACGTTTTCAAGCTGCATAACCATGTCAGGTATTTTATCAGTCTGTTGCTGAGTGCGTGCATATTCCTGAATTTTTTTTGCCATGTTTTCGAAATCAGCATTTATTCCCACAATAGAAAAGGAGGGGATTAATTTATGTGCTGAAGTATATAATAAATTCCAGTCTTTAGATGATGTGCTTTGTTTCATACTTACGATTAATGGAGGGGTTTGTTCCAGGTAAAGCGATATCATCTCCATCATTAATTCAGGGTTGGACTTTGTCCTGTTTTTTAAATAGTCCAAATTGGTATATTTTATTTTTATCTCTTCCCCGATAACGAGTTCTCTCTGGTTCGACAGAAGCATATTTTTTTTAACTAATCCTACTATTTTACTATATAATAGTCTGTCATCTACTGGTTTAGCTATATAATCATTCATGCCAACAGCCTTGCATTTTGCCAAATCAACAGTAGTTACATCAGCGGTTAAAGCGATAATTGGTATAGATGAATTCATGGTATAACGGATATATTCAGTTGCCTCAAACCCATTCATCTCAGGCATCTGCAGATCCATTAAAATAATATCGTACGATTTAGACCGGAGCATTTCGATAGCTAACTTCCCGTTTGCTGCAATATCGCATTCAAATCCGAAATCATCCAAAAGTGTTCTCATTAATAGTTGATTGAGTGGTATATCTTCTGCAACCAGTATTTTTATGTCAGTGATTTCGGAATCCACTTCAACTATTTCCAGTTCTGTTGCGGCTTCCTCTTTTGTTTTAAGAAAAGGTAAAACAAAACTAAAAGTTGAGCCTTCCTCAACTTTACTTTTTACTGAGATGCTTCCTTCCTGTGATTCCACTAATTGCTTGACAATGGCAAGTCCTAATCCTGTGCCTCCATACAACCTTGAAGTACCACTGGAAGCCTGCTGAAAATTATCAAAAATCTTACTTATTTTGTCTTTTGCTATTCCGATTCCTGTATCTGAAATTGAAAATTGTATTGTTACTTTCTCTTCATTGTCTGTCAACAGTTTGATACTGACTGTAATTTTCCCTCTTGAAGTAAATTTGACCGCATTACTTATAAGATTTAAAATGATCTGGTGCAAACGTACCGGATCTCCAAGCAGTACCTCAGGAATCCTGTCATCGTATTCTTTAATCAATTTTAAATTTTTCTCCTGGATTTTTGCTACAAACAAATAAAGCATAGCGGATATGGACAATGACAATTTGAAAGGGATCTGTTCAAAAGTCATTTTACCCGCATCAACTTTTGCCAGGTCGAGAATATCGTTTATGAGTACGATCAAAGCATCGCCACTCATTTTGATGGATGTTAAATATTCCTTTTGTTTGGCTGTTAATTCGGTTTTTAACAGAACTTTTGTAAATCCGATAATTGCATTCATTGGTGTCCGGATTTCATGGCTCATATTTGATAAAAACTGTTGTTTTGCCTTCACTGCATTTTCTGCTCTCAGAGTAGCTTGTTCTGCCTTTATTTTTGCTTCCTCGGCTAATCCGGTAGCCAGCTCGGCAAATACAATTGCTTCTGACAATTCTGTTGAAATTCTTTTTTGTTCCGTAATATCTCTTGCTACTATCACCACACCCAGAACAATGCCTTTTTCGTCTTTATAAATAGAGCCATTAAATAATACATCGGTAAGCTCTCCATCCTTATGACGAAGCGTTAAAGGAGAATCAGTAACTGATCCGTTAGCAAAAACTTCCAGGTAAACTTCACGTGCCTTTTGTGGTTCTGTGAAATAATCAAAGAAGTCAGTACCTTTTAATTTTTGGCGAGGGATACCAGTAATATCCGCGGTTGCCTGATTCATGTCTGTAATCTTACCTGCGGGACTTATGGTAAGCAACGGGTCCTTACTGGCCTCAATCAGACTCAGAGAATATTGTGAAGCTAATTTTAGAGAATAACTTAATTTTTCAAGTTCTTTAGTTGCAATTTCCCGTTTTTTCTTCTCCACATTCTGGTATACAAGTTCCTTGTCAGCGATTATTAGTTCTGCTGCACGTTTTTCTTTTTCTTCATTTTGATAGACGAGTTCTTTGTCAGCAATTATCAGTTCTGCTGCACGTTTTTCTTTTTCTTCGTTTTGAAACAGAAGCTCCTTGTTAGCTAGTATTAGCTCTGCTGCACGTTTTTCTTTTTCATCATTTTGAAACAGAAGCTCCTTGTTAGCAAGTATTAGCTCTGCTGCTCGTTTTTCTTTTTCATCATTTTGAAACAGAAGCTCCTTGTTAGCAAGTATTAACTCTGCTGCACGTTTTTCTTTTTCATCATTCTGAAAAGCAAGTTCTCTGTTGGCAGCTTTTAATTCTGTTGCCCACTTCTGTTCAGCTGTGTCTCTTGCTACTACTACTGCGCCAACTACATACCCATTTTCATCTTTATAGACGGATCCGTTAAAAAGTACATCGGTTAGCTTCCCGTTCTTATGACGGAATGTAAGTGGAGAATCGGTAATAAATCCCTTTGCGAATACTTCACGGTATACCTCAAGCGCTTTTTGCGGTTCGGTGAAATAGTCAAAGAAATTTGTTCCGAGAAGTGTTTCACGTTCAATACCTGTTATGTCAACCTTAGCCTGATTCATATCAGTGATAATACCATAGGTGTTAAATGCAATTAACGGATCAAGACTGGCTTCTATTAAACTGCTGGCATATTGAGGATTATGTAATTTTGTTCTTTCCATTTAATAAAATTTATTCTTTACAAAAACATTGATTGATATTGACGTCACAATATTATTTGCCTGTACCCTCAATAGGGATTGGTCCTTTGTATTTTAAATTTTTGAAATGAGAAGGGGTGAGCCCGGTAAATTTTTTAAATTGATTGGATAGATGAGCTACACTGCTGTAATGCAATCTGAAGGCTATCTCTGTGAGACTAAGTTCTTTATAAATTAAGAGTTCTTTTACTCGTTCAATTTTATGAGAAATTATGAATTTCTCGATAGTGGTTCCCTGTATCTCAGAGAATAAATTTGACAGATAACTGTAGTCGTGGCCCAGTTTTTCGTTTAGATAATCAGAAAAATTGATCCTGGGCAATTCATCTCTGTAATAAATTAGTTCTATAATAGTATTTTTTATATTTTCAATGAGCACTGCTTTCTTGTCCTCCATCAATTCAAGTCCTGATCTGAGCAGGGTTGTTCTTATCTTTTCCCTCATTTCGGGTGTTATGGTTTCCATAATTTCAACCACTCCCAAATCAACAATAATGAAGTGAAGTCCAAGTTTCTTCAGTTCTTCTTTTACCAGCATTTTGCACCGGATGCTTACCATATATTTTATAAAGAGCTTCAAAAGGTATATAGTTTTAAATAAATATTTGATAGGCTGCTATAACTATGTCTGTTAAAACAACCTCATTCTCAGCTATATAGGTGAGATGTTTTTTTCGGATTTCCCCTGTTCGATGAGGATAAAAATATGGGAAAGATGGTATCAATATGTTACACAATTATTACTAATTATTACATTATTCACATATTCTCTGATGATTCAATTCTAAGCATCTGAATCAGAAGGGAACATATCAGATTATTTTTAGAATTATGACTTTAAAAACAGATAGAATCAATTATTCTGCTTTGAGGACCCGATTATTTAGATTTGATAGTTTTAAATATCGTTTTTACTTTTAATATCGGGGGCATTGTATCACCTAATAAAAAGCCCCAGGGTTTTAATGGTTCTATATGGTCGCAAATGAGTTTAATAATGGCAAGTAACGGCATTGAAAGAAACATACCGGGTATTCCCCATAAAGCATTTCCGACAAGAACAACTATAACTGAGAATAAGGCGTTGATTTTTATCTTTGAGGCGACAATATATGGAACAATGTAATGATTATCAATAAGCTGGATAAAATAATAGGCTGCCATAACGTATACTGCATACCATGGAGTCGGTTTGGTGACAAGAGCTACCATCATTGGCATTGCAACTGCTATGATTCCGCCGATATATGGAATTACATTGAGAATTGCAGCCAGAATGCCAAGAATGAATGCGTACTGAATCCCAAGGATCAATAACGCTGTCGTATTCATTGCTGCCATGAGAAGTGCTTCTATAAACAGCCCTACCAGATAACGTTGAATAACAGTTTTTATCTGGGAAACTATTTCCTTCACATGTGTTTGATATCTGGCGCCTGACAATCTGCGAACAAACTCAATTAAAATAGGCTGATAGAACAAGATCATGAAGATGTAAAATGGTATGAGTAGCAATACTACTAATCCATTGCCAAGGAAGAAAATTGTTTGTCCGATCGCAGCAGTACTTGCACTGATTATTTCACCCTGCGTTTTTGTTATCCAGTCATGAATTTTCTGAGGATCTTTGTTGAAATAATCGGCTGCGTCCGCAATATTCTGATTAAGCAGTGATGTAAATTTCTGTACCAATGCAGGCCAGGATTCACCAAACCGGCTTGCCTGGGAAATGAATACGGCCCCAAATGCGGCAATTACCATAAAGGTAAGAAACATAGTAAAAATAATAGCTAATACCCTGTTGATTTTAAACTTAACCAAAAAATTTACAACAGGACGTAGAACTATAGAAAATATAATAGCGAAAATAATTGGAATAATAATACTTTTTGCAAAATACAATAAAGCTAATAAAGCAATAAGACCAACAAGAAATATGGTCACTTTTACATAAAACGGTAATTTTAATTCATCAGATGACACGGCTTTCTGGATTCAGTTCTTTTTACGGAAAATGTGTTGTAAGATAGACTGACCAACCGTTTTGATCACATCTGAATTTTGAGCTACAATGTTTGTGACCCCAAACTGAAGAATAGAGCCGATAAGTTTTTTAAGAAGATTTCCGGATGACCCGACAAATAATTTTCTTGAGAGGAATCCGCTTAGCAATCCCATTGCAGAACCAGATATATTGTCAATAAGATAGGGGGATGAAGAAATTTCCTTTAAAGTATGCCTTATGAGATTCTCAGGTTTTAAACTTTCGTAAGTAAGAAACAATTGTTCTTTTAAAAGCTGTCCTTTAATGCTTTGCTCATCTTCCAATAATAGAATTGAATTTTTAAGTCCGGCTATTGAGGTAATGTTTTGCATCTGATCTTATTTTAGCATTTGTTTGATGAAGTAATTTCCAACAAGCTTTTTGACCCATTTATGCATGAAGAAATGAAGGATGATCCCTAAAAGAATATAAAAAGCAGCAACGATAAAAAATCCATAAAATGCTTTACCAAGAATATCACCAAGCCATAAAGCCAGACCCAGATTTAAAAAAAGCATGAAGGTCGTTATGAGTATAAAGACAACTGAGTGAGGTACAAGTGAAGATACAGCATCTGTTGTTTTGTCAAGTGTTTTAAGTTTAACCAGCTCATAGCTTGTTTTTCCATATTCTGAAGCCTTTTCCAGTAACGATTCAAGCAGATTACTATTTTCTTCCATCTCTTCGGTCTTGATAAAGTTGAATAATCACAAGAGGCTCTAGTTGCTTGTGTGTAAGGTATGGGTATTTAAGATTGTCAGGAGAAATACGGTTTCTTCCCTGGTAGTCAGAGTATACTTGACGTTCTCATCGAGTGTCATTAACTGCCCTTTATTTAGGGTAAAGGTATCCTTCCTGTGATGAAATTCTAGTCTGCCCTCAACTATCTGAAAGGTAACAGAGTCGCTTGACTGAAAAGACAAAATCTCTGTTCCTTCATGCATTGCCGTAAGAATGATCTTTTTTTCGGGACTTTTCAAAAGAATTAATGCATTAAGTTCCCCGTTTGCCCAGGTATAACTTTGCTTCATTCTATCAATTAAAGAGGGTAAATCAAATGCTAGTAATTTAGAATCAGACGACCTGCTCTTTTTTGTGTTAAGAATGTTGGGCTTTAGTGTTTCAATTTCCATGGTTTATATTTTTTTACACTTATAGTTCGAAATAAGGATTTTTTCATCCGGCTGCATTCTTAGTCTCATTTTTAACTTCTGAAACTTTATTTTTAACTTTTTCGGTAAAGTCAGTTACTTTCTCCTTGACCTCATCTGCCTTGCCTGAAAGATTTTCGACAAATTCATCGAATTTCTCTTTTAAAGAATCCGCGTAATCTTCTCCCTTACTAATAACCTTTTTACGTGTTTTTTCTCCTTTATCGGGGGCAAATAATATCCCCAGCAATGCTCCGGCAGCTACGCCGACCAATACGCCTAATAATAATTTTCCTGAGCTCATAATCCTTTTATTTTAATGATAATTAAATAAATTGATGATATTAAAGAACATTTTATTCATGTATAGTCCTGTATATTAGCTTAATCAATGCAAATCTTCCCGATAATTTGATAGCTTCTCTAATGATATTCCAGAGAACTTCCTGTTAAAGTGGCAACTATCAGACCTTGTCCTATTGCCTCTCGTTTATTTCCAATGATTTATAACTAGAAAGATTACATGAGAATAATAACCAATAGAATTACAAGAGCTACTGAACCTACTGATACATATACAATCCCGCCTCCATGTCTGCGATGCCGTCCTTCTGAACGCATTTCAATCTGTGCATTCTTCTTTTCACTGGAACTTAGAGTTGTTTTATCGAGAGTATTTGATACCTCAGTCCTGTTCAATAAAGCTTTGACTTCCGTTGTTTCGACAGGTTCAGGAGGTTTGGTAACAACCAGAGAGGATGGTTTATCAGTAGTTGCTGCTGATGATTGAAGTGGGAAAATGAATAAGGTAAGACAGGCTACCAGCAAAAAGTAAACATATTTTTTCATTGTATTTGATTTTTAACTTGATTAACTTGATATAATTATTTTACTTATATTCAGAATATTAGCTTATTAATCTTTTCTCCAGTATGACTCTTGTTACGACTAATAGGAGAGCGAAAACCAACAGGAGGTGAAATATTCCTCCTATACCGTATCCTATAAATCCTATTGACCAGGCAAGAATCAGTATGAGGGCTGTTATAAAAAAGAGGCTTTTCATAATCTTTATTTATTAAGTATGAAAGATTAGTCATTGAGTTTTTTTAAAAGAGAAGAGCTAATCATTTCTTCAACAAAGGTAGGGTTGACCGGTTCCCTATCCGTTACACTATTTCCTAAATAAGTTACAACATTCACGTATTGTTATGTAAGGCATTTCAAGTTTCTTTAGTTCTGCTTTTAATAGCATTCTGGTGAAGTTGAGACTTTTATTAAAAGGGTAAGTTCAGGCAGGAAGTTTCAACATCCGTATTAATTTATTCTGAGAGTGCTGATATTAATTAAAATATAGCGTATTGTCCAGAGCATTGGTAATCAGCGCAATAAAATTATTGCATAACACTTTAGAATGATATTCCGAGGAATCAGGTATAAAATGTAAGAGATGAATTTCCGCAATGGCAACAAATAACACAAAAATTATTATTTTTGCACTCCAAACTTATGGTCGGTTAACCGAGTGGCTAGGTAGTGGTCTGCAAAACCATTTACGGCGGTTCGAATCCGCCACCGACCTCAACCAATCCCTGAGCACAAAGAGCCGGGGATTTTTTGTTTTTCATCTGGACCCAGCTTGCTGAACTTGGAAAGTAGACAAAAAGACCCGGC
>WSSedB1CaDRAFT_10000146_pt1 | contig 35247 bp, 19 predicted proteins | sample WetSurSB1Cattail_FD_9460 | JGI IMG/M metagenome (IMG submission 9460)
TGATATAATTCCTTTGTATATTAAGGCAGGAAGTATAATTCCATTCGGCCCTAAAGTGCAATATGCTACCGAAAAGAAATGGGACAACCTCGAAATCCGTGTTTACGAAGGTGCTAACGGCGAATTCACTTTGTATGAAGACGAAAATGATAATTATAATTATGAAAAGGGAGCCTATTCAACAATTACATTTGTTTGGAATGATGCAAAGAAAGCATTGACCATTGATGATCGTAAAGGATCATTTCCAGGAATGCTTGCATCTCGTAAATTCAATGTTGTAATTTTTGCTACTGGTAATAAGCACAATAAAGTCATAACTTATATTGGTAAGAAAATAACAGTTAAATTGTGATGCAATTAGGACTTAGTATTTAAATGGATATTACACATAAAACAATGAAAAAAAAATTAGAAGTTATCTTTGTTCTTTTGATCATATTTTCTGGTTTAAATGCCCAAAATAAGAAAGAGACAACGAAATCGACCGATGGAGGATCTTATTTGCTTCCACCATTTCCGAAAATTCCGGCCAAAAAGCCAATAGATAGCGTGCCAATGGGTGATTGGAAAACGTTCCCTGAAGTGAAGCTTGTTGATTTACCTACAGTACCTGGTCCGTTTGGACCGACGTGGGAATCTATTGAAAAGAATTATCCCGGCGAACCGGCATGGCTTCGCGAAGCAAAATTTGGTATTTGGGTCCATTTTGGTCCGCAATCCGCTGGCGAAAGTGGTGATTGGTATGCTCGTAACCTATATAAGCCCGGAACAATTGCCTATAAAAATCACCTGAAGAAATATGGTCATCCTTCGGACGTGGGTTACAAGGAAGTTCTGCGTGACTGGAACCCTACCAAACTTGACCCTGCAAAACTTATTAAAATATATAAAGATGCAGGTGCCCGTTTCCTGATCATTCAAGGCGTGCATCACGATAACTACGATTTGTGGAATTCACGTTATCAGCCTTGGAATTCTGTTAATATCGGCCCAAAGCGCGATTTAATAAGCGAGTGGACTAAGGCTTGCCGTGCCAACAATATGCATTTTGGCATAACGTTCCATCACGAATATACCTGGTGGTGGTGGCAAACAGCGTTTGGCTGCGATACAGTGGGCGACAAGAAAGGCGTTCCTTACGATGGCAATCTTACACTTGCGGATGGTAAAGGCAAATGGTGGGAAGGATATGATCCTCGTCTATTGTATGGCATTGATCTGCGGGAGTATAAGGGTGTGGATAAGAATGCTCATACGGATTGGTCGGCTGCACCGGCTGGCATATTCACTAACCATTTAGATTATGCCAAGTGGTATGCCACACAGTGGGCATTAAGGATCATGGATGCTGTGGATCGATACGATCCAGACTTTATATTTACAGATGGTACAGTGCAGGGCCCATTCACTGGTAACGGAACAGGGACTGGTATTAAGGCCGATGCAGCACAACGTGTTATTTCTTATTATTACAATCGCACGCTCCAAAGGCGCGGTCAGGTGAATACTTTTAGTATTGTAAAATTCCGAAGCAAGACTAATGGTACAGTAACCACCGAGGAATTCGCTATTCCTGATGCCATAAAAACTGACCAGCCATGGATTGGGGAAGCACCGGTGGGTGATTGGTTTTATGCACCTAATTTCATTTACCAATCGGCAATGATGATTCGGTATATTATAGAAGCCATAGCACGTGATGGGAATGCGGCTATTTGCATTGCAATTCTTCCTGATGGCTCGTTGGATAAAGGCAGCTTGAAGATGTTGAAGGAAGTAGGCGTTTGGATGCGCCGGAACGGAGAAGCTGTTTACGGAAGCCGCGCATGGACTATTCCTGGCGAGGGAGAAATAGTCAACGGCAAATTAAAGATGCTTCCCGGCGGAGGATTGGGTCGTAAACAAGCTGAATTCAAATTCGATGCTCAAGATTTTCGTTTCACCATAGGCAAAAACGGTGCTCTTTATACGTTTTGCATGATTGTACCAGCATCAGGAACAACTTTAAAAATCAAGTCGCTCGGTACAGGTGCCAAATATTTAAGCAAACCTGTCAAGTCCGTGAAATTGCTTGGGTACGATGGTAAACTGCAATGGAGACAGGACTTTGATGGCCTTACAATCACGTGTCCATCAAAAATGCCGTTTGAAACATCTGTTGTTTTCAAGATTGAATAGTAATTAAAATGTTCGTTATTAAACGAGTATTCTAATTATTTCTTTCTTTAATAGAGTACCTGACAACTTATAAATATTCTATATCTGAAAAAGTTTTTAAGACAATATCTTTCAGAAAATATTTGTAAAACCTATTGCGCGCTACGGCACTTTATCTAGCCGGTCCTTAAAAAGTCATGAGAAAAAGTAAAGAGAATAGAACGTCGTGTTTTGATTCTCTTTACTTTTATTCATTGCAATTATTGCTTTTATTAAATCAAGGTACAAAAGAAGGACTTTTCTGATCCATCTTCTTATATTGAAGGCCATTGCGGCCAATAATGCGTTCTTTATATCCCCAACAAAGCCTTTGAGATAGTTTCTTCCCATTCGGTAATCATTTTTAGCATGACCAAAGATTGGTTCTATAGCCTCTCTGCGTCGGAAACGCATCCTCATTTTCTTCTTTTCATAGTTTGTGACAGACCCCGACAACACTTTAGGACTAATAATCTGTACCCCTTCTATTTCTTTTCTGCCCCGATAGCCTCGGTCCACGGATGCTTCCTTTGCTTGTATTCCTGTTATGCGTTTATGAATTTTCAGCGTTTCTTCCAATGTGTTTCCGTCATAAGGATTCCCCTTAAATGTTGCAACCGAAACAATTACATTTGTTGTACGGGTAATGCCAAAAGAAACTTTGGATCCAAACTCATAAGGTTTGTGTTCTTTGCCTTTGGCTATGCAACTAACTTCCGGCTCATGCAGGGAATAAATTTTGTTTTTATCTTTCTTCTTCTGTGATAATACCTCCTTAAACAGGGTCAGTTGATCTTGAGCAACTCCCGGAGGAAGTAATCTTTCCAATTCACGAATCAGACGCCAAGCGATTGTTTTTATCTTTCTAGCTGCTGCCATCGCCTTCTTCCTGTTACGTGGATGATTGCGAAAGCGCTGAAGCAACAGGCATCTCTTCACTGTTCGTGTATAGCTCTGGCGTAGCTGAAGATTATAAACGTTAGCCAGTTTGCGACATTTCTCTATGATTCTCATCTGTAGTTTGGCCTCTGTGGGATAAGTGATGTTTTTTTCCTGAACAGTGGTATCTATACACAGTTTGTCTTGCTTCCCGTCTTTACCCTGAAGGTCAACACTCATTTTGAATATCCTCTCTATTCCGTCTTGGCCTATTCTATTCCTGAAGTGAACCAAATCACTCGGATTACAGGGAAACTCCCATACAAAGTGCTCCATTCCACCAAAGTATTGGTAGTAAGGATTCTCTGTCCAGCGAGCCACTACTGATTCATCTGATAAGTTATACAGCTGTTTGAGAATAAGCAAAGAGACCATCAAACGAATCGGTTTGGCCGGACGACCAAAATTAATGTAATATTTTGAAAGGTCAGATTCCAGAGAGGACCAATCAATTCTTTCCGATAACAAGTAAAGGGCTTGTTGGGGATTTAACTGTTCTTTTAAGGTAGGTTGAAAGAAATTCATCTGACCTTTTAATCGATTTTTATCTAACATATCTGCAACTTTTATACCATAAAGATAATAAATCTTGCAAATATAACAGGTTCTTTTGCAATTTAGTTGAAAACGATTTATCCATCCAAACACCATTTCTCTTTTAGTACTTATAGACAGTATATAACAGTACTCCTAAGGTGAAATGTTCTTCAAAAACATTGGCTATAGCTATACATTTCAGCGTTGACTTACGAATTTCAACTAAATTGCAAAAGAACCATATAACAAAGGATTATGAGCCTTATTACTCTGTTTATAAGACGTTTAACTACTTTTTAAGGATTGACTACATAAAAGACCCCGTTGTCTGTAAATTCTTGAAAGACCTTATAGTCGATATACGCCCTATCCATAGCTATGAATACCCCACTTGTCAGCTTTAGTTTAGTAAGCATAACATGATCGTGAGTTGCTGCCGATGTAAAATGAATGTTATAAGGTATCCCCTGCTCGGCTTTGAGCACAGTGTGAACCTTTATGCCTCCTTTCTTCTTTCCATGCTTGGGATTGCGGCCTGCACCTTTTAAAACGTTTGAAAACAGTGTTATTGTAGTAGAATCCATGATGTGCAGCAAGTGCTCCCAAGCCTTGTCCGTTCGGCTGTCCGCTAAATCATTCTTGTATTTCCTGTACAGCCAGAAATATATCTGTTCAAAGAACTCATTGCTTCGTCTCTTATTGGCTTCTGACAAAGTACTGCGTTTTACCATGTAGTCTATACCCAAGTGGCTGATCTTATTTGGCTCAGAGAGCATTCCGACTACGATTTCACGCAGAGAATCATAACGCATCAGCACGGCGTAGAGCATTATTACAAAGTGAGAGTAGCCGTCTAACTTCTTCACATAGCGATCATGTACCCCTTTTTGGCTTATTCTTGCTATTTCTTGGCTGTCGATCAATTTTAATAGTTGTGCATAAAGCGGCTGTCCGGTAAAATATGTATTTTTGCCCATAGTTATTTCCCTTAATGTGTAGTGACTGCAAAGGAAATAAAAAGGGCTGGATTCCAAGAGAGGAAAACAGCCCTAATTTTTTGTTCTACTAATTTTTACCGGACAGCAATAATTCTGATTATTTCTTATTTGATGCGAAAAAAAATATAAAAACTGAAAAGGTAGTGTTATATTAATAAATCCTTTCTAATATGGTCTTTTGCTTTGTATTTATTGCCAATTTATGTAATGTTGTGTACGCTAATAAAATGGGAATGTAACATTTAATTTGAATCTGTAAGATGAGCTAATGATTCTGTAACGTATTTCTATTGCTGTAAATGAAAAGTAACGTATTTTTACAACTGGAAACGCAAAAAGATTTCATAGAGGATGAAAAATAAAATTCGAGAAATATTTTTCAAGTTTGGTAATATCAAAATTGTGATAACTGCGATTGCTCTAACGATTAGTTGTGTGCTTTTGTGTAACATTTAATTATTATGAAAAAATCAGCTTTATTAGTTACGATCTTCGTTGTATTTTGTTCTGGAATTAGCTTCGCTCAGCAACCTGCGCCTGTAAAAGTTGATGGTTACAAGGTTTTTGTCAAGACGACTTGACTGTGTATAAAGGTATTCCATTTGCTGCGCCGCCGGTAGGTGAACTTCGCTGGCGTGCACCCCAGCCTGCTGCCAAGTGGGAAGGAGTGAAACAAGTTATAAAATTTGCTTCAGCTCCAATGCAAGGAGGGAACCCTTCTTCGGGAAAGAGCGAAGATTGTTTGTATCTGAACGTATGGACTCCAGCAAAATCGGCTAACGATCGTTTACCTGTACTTGTTTGGATTTATGGGGGCGGATTTAGTTTCGGATCGACTTCCGAAGCTATTTATAGCGGTGAAAGATTAGCAAAGAAAGGCGTTATTTTGGTCAGTATTGCTTATCGGGTTGGTCAACTCGGATTTCTCGCACATCCTGAATTAAGTGCCGAAAGTTCGGATCATGTTTCGGGAAACTACGGGTTACTTGATCAGATTTCCGGTCTGAAATGGATACAAAAAAATATTGCTGCCTTTGGTTGGGGGTGTTATTTAGGCACACGGTATCCTAATTTCATTATATGATTCATATTTTGTATATATTTTGCGTTGATATTTAAATGCAGAGAGAACTTAACCTATAAATTAAGGATTACTTATGAAAAATGTAAAAAAACTACATGTCAATTTGTTTGTGATGGCAGTTTGCTGCATAGCCACATCGCTGGCTTCGTGCGATGGATTTAAATTACCCGGGGTCGAGGCAGCGACAGTGGAAGTGTCTGGTGTCTGGACAAGTCAGGAGGGAAGTGCCAGCCGTGAAATCACCTCTTCTTACTTGGGGCGGCGTATTCGCGTGGAGGGCTTTGGCTTTACTGGCCTCACAGCCGTGTATTGCAATGGAGAGAAAGCTTTCTATAATACAAGCTATGTTTCGGAGAACTCTATCACATTTACGATCCCCACGACGACTCCAATCGCAGAAGACATGACTGATACCACCTCCGTGAATGTTATCAAGGTGGTGACCAACCATGGGAATGCAAATTTCAAATTTACATTCAAGAAAACATCCGTGATAACCAAGGTGTCGAATTCGCTTCCCCGTGCGGGGGATGTGGTCACTCTAACAGGAAATTACCTTTCAACGACCACGGCAGTAAGTTTTCCATCAAGCAATGGATATGTGGACGCCACGGAATTCAATGTCATAAACAAGACAACTGTCACCGCTGTCACTCCACCGGGAGCAGGAGGTGTCAGCAGTGGTTCTATTCGAATCCTGTGCAACGAAGGTGACACGGTATATTCTCCGGCTTATATGTATTATAAAAAAGGAATATTCTTGAAATCGTTCAAGGAATCTTATATTGTCGCCACACCTACGAATGGTGGCATATTGGGTGACTCGGCTACTATTGCCCAAGCAACTGGCCTTGCCCAGAACCCGGACACGGTGTTGGCGTTTCCTGCACAGGCGGGATCCATCCCTATTACAACTTCGCTGAGTAGTTTGAACTCTTTTATTAAGTGGTATCCTGGCCTCGCCCTTTCGGCCATGTTAAAAAAGGCTGGTTCTGAGATCACTTCATCAACTAGCATGACAGAGTTGGCAATTCAATTTGATCTCTACAGCCCTTACAGTTGGAGCTCAGGAGCAATCGCATACAAGCATGATAAGAATTATTCAACCGTGACAAATTCGGTGGTTTATAATTATCTTCCTTGGTCGGTAGGGTCACCGTACACTTTTTCAGGCAGATGGGAAACTGTGACTATTAATTTCAGTGATTTTAAAGGAATAACATTGACATCAATAGGGGCTAGCTCGATTGTCACCACTTCAGGCCTCCAGTCGCTAATAGGCTTCATCAATATAGATGCCAATAGTGATGGCCATACCGCAACCGTGATGAATCAATTTCAATTGTTTATTGCAAACGTAAGGATAGTCCCCACAAAGACTCCTGTAACATCAAACTATTGATTACTAAAGATCAAAACAAAACCATTAAATAATTATACTATGAAGGGCTTTATAAAAAGGAGATCTCTTTGTTGTAAATTCTTGCTATTGGTCGTGCTTTTCTCAAATCTCCAGATCGTGCTTATCAGGGGATATGCTACAGTGCAAGGTCAGCAAGATGACAAGAAACAACAGCAGGTTTCATTGAACGGAGAAGTTGTAAACAGCGATGGGGTCTCTATCAAAGGCGTTTTAATCCAGAGTAATGGACGGAAAATCTTAGTCACCAACGCAAGCGGGTTGTTCAACATCAAAGTAGATAAAGAATCGGTGATCCGGTTCTCGACTCCAAATTACGAGGAACAATCTATCGTAGCTGTTGACAACCAATCCGATGTGAGGATTGTAATCGAAAAATCGGGTTCCATATTTAACAATGATGTAAATCTTGGATATCGAACGCAGGGCAGAGGAGGTTTTACGGGATCTTCCACTACCGTGTACACTTCGGAAGCAAACAATCAACATGCACTAAGCATCGAGGATATACTTGGAGGATTAGTACCAGGCCTTACCGTTAGTCATAATTCCGGGATTCCGGGGTATTCTAGTCATGTTGCTGTTCGGGGAATAAGAACCTTGCAATTGAATTCAAACCCTATATATGTCGTTGATGGAATCATCATAAATACGTCTGAGACAGGAGATCATACTGAAAATCTATTGTCGGCCATTGACCCCAACAACATTGAACGGGTTGACGTGCTCAAAGATGCGGCTGCGACCTCCTTGTATGGTGCGCAGGCAGCCAATGGGGTGGTGGTGGTTACTTCCAAAAAAGGAAAACTATCCCAGAATCCTGTGTTGAAAATTGGCGGGCAATGGGGCGTGAATTCCTTGCCGAAAAAATACGATGCCGCAAGCATTTTGGGCTCAGGATCGGTCGATGAACAAAGTAACATGTTTCAAACTGCCTTTACAAATCAATATCATTTTTCTTGTTTGGGAGGCGGCGAGACATCAAGCTACAATATCGGGGCCGGGTATTTGAATGAAAAAGGAATCATGTCGGGCAGCGGAATGACTCGTTTCACTTCCAGTGTTGGCAGCACGATCGGATATAAAAGTTGGTTGGAAGCCGGGATGAATGTTCTGATGAATGTCTCAAATCAGAATAATGTTGCCGAAAGCTGGGACCAGCTGAGATACACGCTTGATCCGGCGGCTGAGCCCAATGGCTATTCCGCCCAATATGTGATGAAAAGCAAAACGGCCACGGGAAAAAGATACATGGGCAACGGGAGGGCATACGTGGAAATAAGACCGTCAAAAAAAACAACCCTCCGTTCAGAGATGACAGACAATGCCTCTTTCACGGAAAAAAACTATTTCGGTCAAAGGCTTGACACAACCTATTCTTCCGATGTAGATTATGCGGAACCACTGCGCTCCCAATATAAACATTATATCAATGAATTTACGTGGAGGAACATCCTGACTTACCAAACAACATTTGGGAAGATACATCAGCTGAAAGTCTTGGGCGGGCATGAATACAAGAGCACATACGACAATTACACTTTCGTTAGTCGGACAGGCTCTTCACTTGACGATGCTTCTTTGCCAGACATTAATGCTGGTTCCGATGACGGGTCTTATGCCGGAGGAGCCTATTTTCAATACAAGACAGTCTCTTATTTCGGCGACGTAAATTACGGTTTACTTGACCGATACTTCCTGACGGGAACTTTCCGGCAAGACGGAAATTCCCTTTATTCTGCTGGAAACCGCTGGGAAAGTTCAGGATCTGGAGGTTTTGCCTGGAGAGTGAGCAACGAACCTTTCATGAAAGGGGTGAAAAAGGTCATGGACGAGCTGAAAATCCGAGGCAGCTATGGAGTTGTGGGAAACAACAATATCTCGAAGAAATATTATAGCAACCTTGACTTATACTCGTACTCTAACCAAAATGGGATTTCTTCGATGACGATCATGATGGACCAAAGCGATGCCGGTTGGGAAAAGACCAACACCTTGAACATTGGTCTCGACATGTCTTTTCTGAATGGGCGCATCCAGCTCAGCGCAGACGCTTACAAGGATGTCACAAAAAACTTGCTGTTCCAGGTGCCTCTTGTTTCGTCCGATTTCCAGAGAGACTCCACTTGGTTTAATGTGGGATCATTAAAGAATCGCGGTTTTGAACTCTCCTTGAAAACCATCAATGTTAATAACGGCAATTTTGTGTGGAACACAAGTGTGAATTTCGCTTGCAACAAGAATGAAGTTCTCTCGCTTAATACAGAAGGCAACTACATCAATGCCTACGATTGGAGTTCTGAAAATCAAAACAGTGGAATCCTCACCCGCACTGCCCAGGGACATTCGGTTGCTGAGTTTTACGATGCAACAAACGATAAGTTTTTAGGCAGTGCTTCTCCTAAAACGACCATCGGCTTTGTCAATTCATTCAAATGCCGTGATTTCGACTTCTCTTTCATGCTCTACTCGCGGATCGGAGCGAAAGCCTTTAATTACACGTCGTATGCACTGGGAGGATATTCCGACTATGCAGGCAATGTGGAAAAAGCAGACTACCTTAGGATGAAGAATATGACTCTTGGTTATAATCTTTCCAGTAAGATTAGTCAAAAGTTTAAGATAACAAATATGAGGATATATGCCAATGTCACAAATCTATTTACTGTCACGAGTTATTCGGGCTATGACCCGGAGATTGGGAATGCGGCATATTACACTAATAGAAATACCGGGGTGTCTTCTCCCAGTGTGCTGTATAATGGTGTAGATGCATTCAGGCTACCAAATCCAAGAACAGTTTCAATAGGACTGGAAGTAACTTTATGATGGCATGTGTAAAAAAAATAGATTGAATAACATATATAATTTTAATAGGATGAAAAATATTAAAAGAACGTTTTCTCTGGAGTTCTGTCGGCTTTCTTTCAGATTCTTGCTGTTGCTGGCTTTGATCATAGCCTGTCCAGTTTCAGTGGATGCGTCTTCCCGTGCGGAGATATTGGCTCCCGCAGATGATAATTTCATATTGAAGGGAACAGTTATCTATTCCGAAGATTCCCAGCCTCTTATTGGGGTAAGTGTGTCAATGAACGGTAAGTCGGTGGCTATATCGGATGATAACGGAAATTTCTTGATAAAAGATTGCAAAATAGGGACAACTTTAACTTTTTCATATATCGGAATGGAAAAACAAACCGTGAAAGTGAAAAATATGGCACCACTAAAAGTTATTTTGGAACCTGATTCTCACGTGTTGAACGAGGTTGTGGCAATCGGATACGGTAAAATGAAACGTTCCGACCTGACAGGTGCCGTGACGTCCATATCGTCCAAGGATATTGAAGAGCAGAATATCACTACTATTGACCAAGCCTTGCAAGGGAGGATTGCCGGCTTGAACCTGACTCAAAATACAGGAACGCCAGGTTCGGGCACATCCATCACCATCCGGGGTGCAGGATCTATCCAAGGAAGCACGCAGCCTATTTTTGTGGTGGATGGGGTTGTCATCACTTCCGATAACACAGATTATACGCAAAGCCCCCTTGCAGGTATCAATCCGGCCGATGTCGAAAGTATCGAAGTGCTTAGAGACGCTTCGGCGACGGCCATATACGGGGCACAAGCTGCGAATGGGGTTATATTGGTGAGTTTGAAGAAAGGTAAACGGAACGAACGGACCAGCATTTCCTTCAGTTCTAATTTCGGATTCACGGAATTAGCGAAGAGATATGAAATACTCAATTTGAAACAATATGCTACATACCTGCACAATTATTTGTCCGAAAGAATACTTGTAGGCCACGATGCTACTTCTGCATCACAAACAGACGAGTATCAATATTATAGTCATCCGGAGCTTCTTTCCAGTGGGTATGATTGGCAGGACATTATGTTCAGAAGGGGTTTCACACAGAGCTATAATCTAGCCTTGCGGGGCGGAGGAGACAAATCGTCCTATTCAGCCTCTGGCAGCTATGAAGAAAACAATGGATCGGCACTGGGGGCTCATTTCCAAAGATTCACGCTCCGGTCTATCGCCGAGATAAGACCCAAAAAGTGGCTGATGGTCGGGATATCCACGAATTTCTACAATAGTTACCAAGAGGATGTTGTCGATGCAGGTAGCCAGATATCTAACGCCCTACGGTCTCAGCCTTATTTGAGTCCGGATGCGCAACTCTCGTACAATTCCAACGACGACGGACACTATTCATATAATCCTTTCGCACAGTTCAATGCCACGCAGAAGTGGACACGCAATTTCGGGGTGCAGCAAACACTGTATGCCGAAATCAACCCAGTGAGCTGGTTGAAATATAGGATCGAACTGAACGACAATTTCAATTTTTCGAAGTTCCACTATTATCTGGGTCCTTACGTGTCGGGCTATTCGTATAACAGCAGCCTGATGCGATCCAATAGGGATAATTTCTCGAACAGATATACTTGGAAGAATATTTTGACTATTGATAAGAATTTCAAGAAAGATCACAAGCTGACGCTCATGATGGGTTCCGAATATACGGAAGATTCAAACAATTACTCCCTGGCTCAAAGGACAGAGTATTACAATCCAAATACTAGTGATGGCGTGATCAATGATAACGAAATCAGTGCGGGAGACCCCCTGCATTCAACGGCCCAGGGGCAAACGTACCTCTACAGGATGTTTTCTCTCTTCGGACGGGCATTCTACAGCTTCAAGGATCGTTATTTGTTTACGGCAACCATCCGCCAAGATGGAACTTCACGGTTTGGCGACGGAAACAAATGGGGGACTTTCCCGTCTTTAGCTTTTGCTTGGAGGATGAGCGAAGAGCCTTGGTTCAAGAAGCAGGCTTTCAGCAACTCCATAAACAATGCAAAGCTTCGCTTAAGCTGGGGATTGGTCGGAAATTCGAACGTCGGGAACTTCCAGTATGTCCGTACCCTGGGTTCCACAACAAATGGATTTGGGCAAGTCTGGTCAACATCGACCCTTGGAAATCCAGATCTGAAATGGGAATCCACAAATTCCTACAATGCAGGATTTGATCTCGACTTTCTTCGAAGCAGGTTTCAGATAATCTTGGACGCCTATTATAAAAAGACCAATAACCTGTTGCTGCAATTGTCGTTGCCCGGTTATATGGGTTCAAGTAGCAATGGCGGTTACACATCTCCTTACTACAACATCGGTTCCATCACGAATAAGGGTATTGAATTAACTATAAACAGCACAAATATTTCGAACAACAAGTTTACATGGAAGACCAATCTCACTTTCAGCAAAAACATCAACGAGGTTACTTCTTTGAATGTAAGTTCCGGATATTTTGATACCGATTCATACTGGAGAACGGCCGTGGGGCATCCGGTAGGGCAGTTTTATGGTTATATTTTTGATGGGCGGATAAACAGTGCTGCCGATTTTCTTGTGGATAATGGGGATGGAACAAGCACCGTCAAACGAGCAACAACTTCCTATAACAGAGGTACGATAGTAAACAATACTATCAACTATAGCGGAACATATATCGGAGATTATCTTTTTAAAGATGTAAATAATGACGGAGTATTGGATTCCTCGGACCGCACCTATCTGGGAAATCCCTTCCCTAAATTTACCATTGGTCTAAATAATACTTTCAATTACAAGGGATTTGATGGATCTTTCTTCCTGTATGCAAGCGTGGGAGGGAAAATATACAATTATACGCGCTATGTGATGGAGGATACGAATTCCCAGTACTCCAATAAGGCCACATCGATCTTGGATGCTCCGGTAACAGGATTTTACGATGGCCTGATCAGCTATGCCAACATATGGAATGTATATATTACCAATGCGAACAGCAGCCCTGATAGATTAGCTCGTTTGTATCGCACAAATGACATTAATCAAAATAGCAGGACATCCACGGCATATATCGAGGATGGATCTTATTTACGCTTGAAAGACCTGAGTGTGGGATACACCTTGCCCAAGAAATATGCCAGTCTATTCAAGATTTCCAGAATGAGGATATTTGCAAGATTGGGTAATGTGTTGACAATTACTGGATATTCGGGATATGACCCCGAGGTGGGATATACTCCTTCAGGGGTGAGCACCAATGGGGTATCTTCAGTGTCTATGACCAGAACCGGGGTGGATAGCTTTAGGAATCCAAGTCCCCGCACCTATTCTTTCGGTCTTGACATAGGATTATAAATGAAATAACATAGAAGATTACAAATTATGAAAAATACTATAATATCAGGCTTCTTCTTGTCCATGGCGTTTGTTTCGCTATTGACAAGTTGTAACGACAAACTGAATGTTGATTCCACTTATCTGGTGTCTGAAGATGCTTATTACACAAGCTATGCTAACACAAGAAGTGCTACTGCTGCATTGTATAGCTCGCCGTGGGCTGTTTTTGAAAACTATTTTGATGTCTATTATGGTGATTTACGTGCTGGCAACTGTTTGGGGAAGCTAACGAATGTGGGTACTAATTCTACAATGGACTATATTTTTTGGAATACGACCTCTCTTGCCTCGCAAATGGCGGACGGTTGGAATTCGCTCTATGCAGTGGTTGCACAATCAAGCAATGTGATTGTCAGTATGGAGCGGTCGGAAGAGAAAAATCCAAATTTTTGCGGAACAGAGGAAAACCTGAGAATCTGCTATGGGGAAGCGAGATTCATGAGGGCAGTTGCGTATTGGTATCTTGCAGACATCTGGCATGATGTGCCCATCATTGAAGATCCTCAGAACTATACTTTAAACTTCCAATCCATCGCACCTTCTCCCTATGAAGATGTGTTGGAATATGCAGCCCGCGACCTCAGGTATGCCGCGCAGTATTTGCCCGACGACGAGACTGCGGGTGAAGGAGCGGCATGCAGCCGTAGGCTAACCAAAGCATCTGCCTACGGGATGTTGTCACGGATCTATTGTTCGATGGCTGCCTATGCACGCGGCGGGTGGTTTTCAAACAGCTTGTTGAGCAGTGCAAGTTCATCGACCACCAAAAACCAAAATCCCCATAAGTCGGAGTACTATACATACTATGCCGCACTCTCCGGTTTGGGGGTGAGCACAGATGCTGAACTTGGAAAGGCTCTATACAAATTGGCTCTCGACGCTGCAGATAGATGTATTGCTTACGCAGATGCTGGAAGTTATTCCTTGTTAAGCGATTACGAAGACATATCCCTTGTGGGGCATAAGCAGACAGAGGAATTGTTTGCATTGCAATATGCAATCGGATGGGAAACCTATTCCTACGGAGGCAACCGCAAGCAAAGCTCCTGGGGATGCTATAACCAATACCTGGTTAACGGATTGTTTGGTACAAATGGAAATGCATACTACGTGAGTTTATCCGCCTTAGGGGATATGTTGACACCAAACACTCCGGATTCAACCGACACCAACGGGCATACGGTCATGGTCGGTGCCGGGGAATCGGGAGTGGGCCGTGTATATGGTTCCTTATTCACCAAGGGAGAATATTATGATAGGCTTGCGAATGGAATGGTGCAATTGAGCGGTATCTATGGAAGCACGAGTAATTCCATAGGGGTTCAAATACGCAAATTCATGGTCGGAATCCAAGCGGATACCGGTTATCCCGTATATCAATACAATTCAGGATTATCACATCCTATGCTAAGGCTGGCCGATGTCTATTTGATGAGAATAGAGGCGAACATGGGCTTGAATGATGCCACTTACACTTCTGATGCGGCAGATATCAAACTATTTAATAAGATACGTGGACGTGCTGGGGGAGATCTTATAGATGAGCAAAGCGGGAGCATTAGTTTCTCTACCCTGCTGAAAGAACGCCGGATGGAATTCTTGTGGGAAGGCCTCTATATGCATGATTTACTAAGGTATTCTTTCTATAATTTTACGGATGCAAAGCAATTGTTGGTATCGCAAGATTGTTACTCCGGCTATATTTGTATCGGCAACCGGGGAGATTCAACCCTTTCTACTCCCACCGAGGCGAAATATACGATAACCACCGATGGATACAGCTATACCGGGCTTGGAGATAACCGCCGGTCGATAACCAACTGGACATTCTGGCGGTTGGATTATCCGAAGGAATCTTCAGATATAAACACTTATCTGACCTCAAGCCCCAAGAATGGTGATTATCAGACGGTGGGAATCGGGGGATTAAAATATCACAGTTTTGATTGGTCGAGCCAGTTTAATGCAGATTGATATAAAAATAAAAAAAAACATGATCATGAAAAAATATATAATACCTACAAGTTTGGTTTTTTTAATAGGCCTACTTATAGTTTCCAGCCTTACCTCTTGTAAGGATTCGGATGCGGATTCTGTCTCTTCTTCCACCACGAGCATCAATGCCATTTATAGCTGTACAAGTGGGATGCCTTCTGTAGAGATCACAAAAGCAAAAGTTGGCGATTATATATGTATCAAAGGTGAAGGCTTCGATGCCAGCTCTGTCATTATGTTTGGCATGACAGACTCCACTGCAGCCGTTGACACTCTTGGTGCTGTCAAGACGTATGTAAGCAACAACAGGGGCCAGGTCGGCTCTGATTATATCATCATAGCCGTTCCATCAAGTACGGTGGGCGCATTGTGGTTGAGGGTTACTTCCATCGCTGGCGTGACGAAAAAATTTCCTTTTCACGTAGTCAAGGGGCTGCCTACTTTTTCCACCTACGGAATCCCTATTTCAGACCTTAGCCCGGCAGGGGGTGAGTCTGTTTATCTGCAATTTTCAGATACACTTCCGATAACGGCCTCTGCCCAACTTGAAGTCGCTTTTCCTGACTCCACCAGATCGGGTGGATATTTGGCGGGGACGATCGAAGACATATCGAAAAATTCCCAAGGATTGATAAAAGTGCAAGTACCCGAAGGTGCTGGTGTGCCATCTTCTGCCAGCAAGCAATTTTCAAACATGTATGTAGTGGTGCATAATGGATTTTATAAAAGCGACACCATTTACTCTCCTTCGATTTTATATTATCCTGATAAGCGAGGGTTTGGTTTTGATGCGTATGATTCCTCCAATACTGATCTGTTTTATACGAGTTCCACATATTCCTATAACAATGCTACGATGGAAGGAGTTGACGACAACAACCGGTCTTTCAAATATTCAGCATTATGCAGCAAGTCCGATCAAATAAACTCCAGCACGCGGCGTAGCGCCGCAATATCGTTCTGGTTGAGGCCCTTCCTTCAGAATGTGATGGCGACAACGAAAAATAGTGCGGGAGACTCCGACCCGTACTTGAACAAGTACACCGTATTATCGAATTTGGCACTTTGTTTCGAGATCAACGCTGCCGGAACAAGCCGGGAGATCAAATCCGGACATACATGGACTACTATATACAATAAGCAAACTGGGAATCTTTTCAGTTACTCCTATGTTTATACCAGAACTTGGCCCACATTTAATTTCTCAGATGTTGGAAACAATTGGGTATCTGTCGTTTTGCCTTTTTCTTCAATTACGGGTAATTTGGTTTCGATTGAAAGCATGTTGAACAATTCAGATGACTACTATGTCACATTTTATTACAACAACAAGCCGCAAGGTTCGGGAACATTTCTCACGGGATTGAACCCAAACCCTTTGACTTTCACTGATTACCAGTTTCTTGTCCGAAACTTCAGGCTGATTCCATATTTTTCTCAAACAGCTCAAAATCAAAACTAAATAGTGGATCAATGAAAAAGAATTATATAGTTTATGCTTTTATGGCGGCAATCGTAATGCTTGCACTAACGGCTGGTTGCAGCAAGGATAATGATAGTGACAGCATAGGTAACTACAGTTATACGGGAAGTGTGGCCGATTCGATTGATATGGGTACAAGTGTGGAATGGGCTTCACATAACTTGGGGGCGACTGTTGAGGGGGACTCGGGTGTGTATGTTTCTTGGGCGGGCGCATCCTCTCTTTTGTCTAAATATTGGGGAAAGGGGTGGCGCTTGCCAACAGAAACCGAGGTTAAGGAACTATTCGACAGTTGCACTGTGACTTGGGATACGGTTCTGAATTCCCGGAGCATCGCCATAGCGGGTTACCAATTTACTGCTCGCAACGGCAATGTCCTCTTTTTACCGGCAAGCGGAGTGTCTCTTACTGGAAGCGACTCGCTCACCAACCTATCGACCTATGGATATTACTGGTTGTCAGAAAAACATGGGAGTTTTCTCAATGCTGCTTATAGCTTCGCTTTCAGCCAGGATAATTCAGACATGTATGGCATAACCACCACGAATGTGTCCGTTGGATTGAATGTCCGTCCCGTGCGGGGTGAGTAAAACATAGGTGTAAAATAGGTTGAGAAGCCGAATTCTGCCGATACTTAGAAAGAAATCTACCCGCATTGCCTTTGGTGGAAGCCTTTAAAGATCATTAACGTCGAAATATCGCTTTTGCCTGCACCCGCACTCCAATCTGAAAACACCAAAGTCGATTGGAGTGCGGGTGGGTGGATGTTGGAAATCAAGAAATAATCAATTAAAAATAGGATAGAACAAGATGAAACTATTGAATGTACAGGTTTGGAAAAAACTATTAGTCACTTTTTTCTTTTTTTGGCTGGTTTCGGCACTTGTTTTCTCCCAGCAAGTCGAGGCTGGGTTGCTTGATTCGATAAAAAGCCGCTTTCTCCAGCAAGCAATCTCCTTCCCGCAGGAAAAGATATATGCACAGATAGATAAAAATTTTTACCTTTCGGGAGAAACAGTCTGGCTCAGGGCTTATCTGGCTGATGCAATGTCGCATCGCCCCGACACGACCAGCCGGTATGTTTATGTCGAGCTGCTCAATCCCTACAGCCAGGTTGTCCGAAGGATCAAGATCCGGCATGCCGACGGTGCCTATGCCGGTCATATTGATTTGCCGGAAGATGTTCCGGCAGGGGAATATCAACTGCGCCTTTACACCCGGTTTATGGAAAACCTGAATCCGGATTATTTCTTTCGCCGGAAAATAGATATTGGCTCTCCTGAATCTGTTTTATACCGTGTTGAAGCTTCCTTTGAATATCAAAATAGCAATCCGAAAGAGATACAAGCGGAACTGCGTTTTCTGGATGCCAAAACAGGACAAAACATTGTGCCCGAAAATTTAAAAATCAAGCAACAGGGTGGCATCCTGAAAGAAATAGAATATTCGCGCAAGGAATCTGCCGCAAATGCTACCTTCAGAGTGGATCCGGATCAACATGCAAACGCTTTGTACCTAGAATATGATTATTTGGGAAAAACGCAAAAGCTGTTTATTCCCATGCACCCAAAGAGCAATGATTACCATGCAGATTTCTTTCCTGAAGGAGGAAATCTAATTATGGATGCCCCCAATAAGGTAGCCTTTAAGGCTATTGGCAGCGATGGTTTGGGTGAAGATGTCAGGGGCTTTGTTAAAAACGAATCAGGGGACACGCTGGTCACATTCAAGTCGGAGCATTTGGGGATGGGGTGTTTTTTTATTAATCCCCAATCCAATGAAACGCTTTATGCTGTATGTCGAAATTCTGACAATATTGAAAAAATGTTTGAGCTACCCAAAGCTGTAGCCGACGGTGCCAGCATACAAACATTTTGGCAAAAGGGTCATTTGCTGGTGAACGTCGTGAAATCTCAAAGTCTAGACACGACACAGCCGTTCTATCTGGTGGTGCATTGCCGGGGATTGTTGCTTGGCGCATTGAAATGGGATGACAAGAAGGATTTTATCTCCTTTGATAAAGACAGCCTACCTTCCGGGGTGATCAATGTCTTGCTTGTCAATTCAAAGTTGATGCCGGTTAGCGAAAGACTGGTCTTCAATCTGAATCAATCCGATCTTGTCAATTATACTTTCACAACCGATAAGAGCAATTATGGGAAAAGGGAACTTGTAAAGGCTTCCCTTAACATCAAGGACAGTAAAAACCAACCTATTGCTGCAAATTTGTCGCTTTCCGTAACCGATGACAAGGATGTGTCACCTGATTCATGTGTCAATGTGATCACGTCCATTCTTTTGTCCTCCGACCTTCGCGGGTACATAGAAAATCCTGGATATTATTTTATAAATGGAAATTCAAAAGCTTCCATGCATCTGGATATGTTGATGATGACTCAGGGATGGAGGCGTTACGATATCCGGAAAGTATTGGCGGACACGATCGCAAAACCACAAGTTGCCATCGAAATAGGACAAGAAATTTCCGGAAAAGTGAAAAGCGGTATCTTATTAAATAAAAGTTCGGTCGACTATCCTGTAACAATTCTATCAACAACTTATCCCTTCTTTGAGCAGACCTTTACAGACAAAAGCGGAGCATTCAAATTCAATCATTTTGAACTTCCCGATAGTGCCAGCTACATTGTTCAGGCTCAAACAAAAAGCAAAGGAAATAGAGTGGATCTTATTCTCGATCAGGAGAATTTTCCACCCGAAAAGGGAAGGCTATTTTTACAAAAAAAGGCAGATTATCGAAAAATCGAAGATTATATGCTGAAAGCCTCCCAAAAATATACCTATGAAAATGGAATTCGCATGGTCAATCTGGATGCTGTGACTGTGACTGCAGAGAGAAAGAGCAAAAGTAACGGCAATTCTATTTATTCGTCAGCATTCAACACGCAGGTTTCTGCAGATCAAATTGCGGAGAAAAATGCTACGGACATTTATCAGCTGCTTGTCGGGATAGCCGGCGTCAACGTATCAGGCAATCGCATCCGAATTCGCAGCAGCGACAGCCCTCCGCTTATCCTCGTTGACGGAATGGATATAGCAGAGGATGAGCTTGGTATGATTGCCGTGCAGGACATTGAGCAAATAGAAGTTGCCAAAGATCCCTCAGGAACAGCCATCTTTGGTGGCAAAGGGAACAATGGTGTGGTGATGATCTCAACCAAAAGGGGGGAGGGGCTGCAAACTCATCAGGAGAACACGAATATCAAGTTCGTAACGCCCTTGGGCTACCAAATTGCCAAACAGTTCTACACTCCCAAGTACGAAACACGTGAGCAGATAGATAATTCCATTCCCGATTTGCGTTCCACCATTTATTGGTGTCCGGTTCTCAAAACTGACCAACAGGGAAAAGCCTTGTTCGAATTCTATACAGCAGATATGCCTTCTACTTATTCAATCCTCGTTGAGGGCATTGCTCCCGACGGAAAAATAGTGAGGGCTATCGGAAAAATTCGGCGCGAAAAGAAATAAAAGTGTTGCAAACAACCAGCAGTTCGGCATCAATTTCCAAATATTAGGAGGTGATTTCTGTTATAAATTAAATAAATCATATAGAAATACAGTATTTATGAGGGTAATAAACAACTTTAGTTTTACAGTGATTGTGGGGTTCGTCATTCTATTCAGCTTTTGTGGGGGCAACAGTTTGTCTGCTCAAACCGTTTGGCTGGATCAACTGGACCTTGGCACAGCCACACAAGGCCATGGAGCACCCATGAAAAATAAATCCGTTGACGGCAATCCGCTGACTATATCCGGTAAAACTTTCGGGCGTGGTTTTGGGAGCCATTCAGAGAGTTCGCTGACGGTTCTGCTCGAAGGTAAAGCCGTTTCGTTCAGCGCGCTGGTTGGGATCGACGACGAGGTCAAGGGCCGGCAACCGGCGGCCGAGTTTATTGTTTATGGCGACAATAAAAAACTGTGGTCGAGCGGCACCATGCATCTGGGCGATACGGCCAGGTCATGCCGTGTGGATCTTGCGGGTGTGCGTAAACTGGAGCTGGTTGTGACCGACGGAGGCAACTACTACGACCACGTTGACTGGGTGGATGCGAAATTTGCGACTACGGGCGCAACGACCTTTAAAACCTACAGCCCGGTGTCAACCGAGCCGTACATCCTGACCCCTGCCCCGAAGGCGGAACCCAAAATCACCGGTGCCAAAGTTTTCGGCGTTCGTCCCGGCTCTCCGTTCCAATTCCTTGTGACAGCGACGGGCGACCGCCCGATGGCCTTTTCGGCCAAAGGCTTGCCAAAGGGATTGAATATCAACCCGCAAACAGGCCTGATAACGGGAAAACTTTCGAAGGCGGGGACGCATGTTGTCATGCTTGAAGCTAAGAACGCAAAGGGGAAATTCCGTCGGACCCTGCGCATAGCGTGCGGGGACCGGATCGCGCTCACCCCCCCGATGGGTTGGAACAGCTGGAACTGCTTCGCCAACGCCGTTTCAGCCGACAAGGTGAAGCGTGCCGCCGACGCGATGGTGAAAAGCGGGCTTGTCAACCACGGCTGGACGTACATCAATATCGACGATTTCTGGGAAAACCACCGCGACTCCAAAGACCAGTCGCTTCGTGGCAAGTTCCGTGACGAAGCCGGCAGCATTGTCCCCAATTCGCGGTTTTGTGATATGAAATCCCTTGCGGAGTACGTGCACGGCTTAGGGTTGAAGATAGGCCTCTATTCGAGCCCCGGCCCCTGGACGTGCGGGGGTTGCGCGGGGAGCTACGGGTACGAGAAAGAGGATGCCGAGAGCTATGCCGGATGGGGTTTCGACTACCTGAAATACGACTGGTGCAGCTATGGGCATGTTACCAGCGGCTTGGCCGGGAACGACCCGAACAAAGTTTCGTCCTTGTCGTACAAGGGAGGGAACGACCTGCAGACGGCCATGAAGCCGTTCAAGGTTATGGGCGAGCACCTCCGCCGGCAACCCCGCGACATCGTGTTCAGTGTGTGCCAGTACGGGATGTCTGATGTGTGGAAGTGGGGCGGCTCTGTCGGCGGGAATTTGTGGCGGACCACCAACGACATAACCGACACGTGGGTGAGCGTGAAAAATATAGCGCTCGACCATGAGAAGTCCGCCCCTTACGCCAGGCCTGGGAACTGGAACGACCCGGACATGCTTGTCGTGGGGACAGTAGGGTGGGGCAACCCCCATAAAAGCAGGCTCAAGCCGGACGAGCAGTACCTTCACATAAGTCTTTGGAGCTTGTTTGCCGCACCGCTCCTGATCGGTTGCGACATGGAAAAACTTGACGGCTTCACCTTGAACCTGCTGACAAACGACGAGGTGATCGAGATCAACCAGGATCCGCTCGGCAAGCAGGCGACCTGTCTTCAAAGCATAGGCGACCTCCGCATTTATGTGAAGGAGCTGGAAGATGGAGGCCGGGCGGTGGGGTTCTGCAATTTTGGACTTGATAAAGTGGATCTTTCCTATAAAGATTTCGAAAAGATTGGTCTCGACGGGAAATTTATTGTCCGGGATGTATGGAGGCAGAAGGATATAAGTAATATTGATACCAAAACGGATGAATTAAAGCTCAATGTCCCTGCTCATGGTGTGGTTCTTTATAAATTTATAGCTTCAAAATGAATCTTTAACCAATTAGCCTGCATATATCAGAATGAAATACGATATTTGGAATAAATCAGCTTGTATAGCTGTTATTGTGGTAATGTTTCCCTTTATGGGTAAAACGCAAAACCCCGTTATACAAACCATATACACAGCCGACCCGGCCCCGATGGTGCACAACGGCACTTTGTATTTATATACTGGGCACGACGAGGATAAATCAACTTGGTTTACAATGAAAGACTGGTATTGCTATTCTACCACCGACATGGTAAACTGGACTGACAGAGGGGTCGCTCTTTCTCTCAAGACTTTTGGATGGGCCAATAAGGACGCTTGGGCTGGTCAGTGCATCTTTAGGGATGGCAAATTTTATTGGTATGTCCCCATCAACCAGTCTAACGGCAAAGGAATGGCCATTGGGGTGGCCGTTTCGGACAGGCCTGAGGGCCCGTTCAAAGACGCATTGGGTAAGCCGATGATTTCGGACGGCTGGGGATATATTGACCCTTCTGTCTTTATCGATGACGATGGGCAGGCCTACTTGTATTGGGGAAATCCACATCTTTACTATGTGAAGCTCAACAAAGACATGGTTTCTTATGACCAAAAGGCCGGGATTGTTAAAGAGCAGCTCACAGCCAAAGGGTTCAAGCCCCGTGTCATCAATGCCGAAAAAACATTTGCCTGGGCAAAATCCATCGATTGCGAGGCCGCACATTGTGTAAAGAATGCTGCAAACAACAAATATTATTGGTATGTGAGTGCTATCGACAAGAATACAAACAAGAAGGTTATCGGTGTGGCTATCGGGAGTAATCCGAGAGGTCCGTTTACCGATCTGCTCGGTAAGCCTTTTATAACTGATAACTGTGGCGATGGCAATATCAACCCGACTGTTGTTAGGGACGATGCCAAACAGTCCTACCTGACATGGGGTGCTTCTGTGCTTTGGCATGTGAAGCTCAATGAAGACATGGTTTCTTACGATATGGGGCTGGGGATCCAGCAAGTTGCAGCCGATAAAAAAGATTGGTTTGCCTCCAAAATCAAGGGAGCCGAAAATAGTAGTGAAAAACGACAAACAACATACGAGGAAGCTCCTTGGCTGTTTAAACGAAATAATAAATACTACCTCCTTTATGCGGCGGGTGGTGTCCCCGAACATTTGGCTTATTCCACAAGCACCAGCCCTACCGGGCCATGGACTTATGGCGACACCATTATGTCCGTCATTAAAAAAGGAGGTGCTTTTACCAATCACCCGGGATATGTTGACTACAAAGGAAAATCTTATTTCTTTTACCACAATGCTGCATTGCCTGGCGGCGGCGGTTTCGCACGTTCGGTTTGCGTGGATGAATTTAAGTTTAACGCCGATGGCTCGATGCCCCGGATAGCTCCCACACCGGGAATTATTGAAGCGGTAGGCAAAGTGAATCCTTTTGTTCGTGTTGAAGCCGAAACCATTGCTTGGGAAGAAGGTGTCGAAACGGTAAAAGATGAAAAAACGGGCATTTATGTCACTGACATTAGCAACGGAGACTATATTAAAGTTCGGCAAGTGGATTTTGGCAAGGGAGCCAATCTATTTCAAGCTGCTGTAGCCTCTATGTCCGACGGGGGAAACATTGGAATCCGTATCGACAGCCTTACAGGAACATTACTGGGGAACTGCGCAGTGAAAAAGTCGGGTGGCATGCTAACCTGGTCGGTGCAATCGTGCAAGACAAAAAAGGTGGAGGGTATTCACGATGTCTTTTTGGTATTCCAAGGGGGCAGCGGTAATTTGTTCAATTTCGATTGGTGGAAACTAAAGTAATTAATCAATATTATGAAATCAAAAAATGTTATGAGTGTTAGAAATCGCATCTATTTAAAAATGGCACTTATTGTCAGTGCCTTGACACTATTTTCAGTAACGAACAATGTTTATTGTCAAAACCAGGTTCTCGCACATTGGAACTTTGAGCAAATAAAGCACCTCAAGGGCGATTCGCTTTCGGCACCCATAGTAGGCCAGCCTTTGACTGCCGACAACCGCAACCCGATAGAGCCGCAACCTTATGTGAATGATGAGTCGGGCAAAGGAAACTATTTGCAAGTATATGGAGCTAAAGCTTCGACTATTGTTTTTTCCGACAATGTGCCAACTTCTATGGTGGATGGAAAGCCAAACAAGCGGTCGGTTTCACTCAAAAAGGGTGAGTATGTTGTCACATACAATCGCCCTCTGTCTTATTATGATTTGCAGAAAAACTGGACTATCGAAGCCAGTTTGATGTGTAATTTGTTGGGGACAGAACAGGTCTATCTTTGTAAGGAAGGGGTGCGGGGCCAGTTGTTTGGAGACGTGTCGATTGGTTACGACAACATGCAAAAAAGATATTTTGTGGAACTCTTTTGTGCCGACGGACAACCCCGCCGCATAGTTGCGGGCAGCGAAGTGGAAGCCGGAAAATGGTATGATGTGCGTGCAAGCGCCGACTACGACATAAAAAAAGACCAAACGACCATGCAAATAGAAGTGAAAGCTTCATCTGAAAAAAGTTTTGGTAAAGCGACCTCAATTACCTTCATGGGTAAGGCTTTGCGAAGCGATGCAGGTTCGTGGATAATTGGACACGGCTATCCCGGAGGCTATCCCAATAGCTTGTCCGTTCTTGATGGTGGAATTGACGAAGTGAAGATTTCCGGAGAAGCACTTCCACGTGTAACCGGACAAAACCCGCTTTTTACGGATGCTTTTACCGCCGATCCAGCCATAACTGTCATTGGAAACACGGTTTACGCTTATGTTGGACATGACAAGGCTTCTGTGGGAGGATGGTTCAGCATGCCTGACTGGCTTTGTTATTCTAGCACCGACATGAAACACTGGACGGCACATGGCCCTGTTTTGGCAGCGAAAGATTTTGCCAACGCAAATGCTGGCTCAGCTTGGGCAGCACAAGTGGTAGAAAAGGATGGTAAATACTATTACTATGTTACTCTCGACCGAAAGGAGGGACACTTCATTACAGTTGCCGTCGGCGATAGCCCAACCGGCCCTTTTAAAGAAGCCCTCCCCGGCAAGCCACTGATCACCGATGATATGACCAAAGATTCGCATAGATCGAATTCGGACATTGACCCAACCGTCTTTATCGACACTGACGGCACTCCATGGATGGCCTGGGGCAACGGTGACTGTTACATGGTCAAGTTAAAGCGCAACATGGTTGAAATTGATGGACCAATTACCAAAGTGCCATTCCGAAACTATTCGGAAGGTCCATGGCTTTTCAAACGTGGCGATCTCTATTACATGGTTTATGCTGCCGATGCGCCTGGTGTGCAGGCTGAGCAAATCGCTTATTCTTATGCAAAAAAAATTACAGGGCCTTGGACATATGGCAGCCTAATTACTGGCGCAGCCAAACATGGCTTCACCATCCATCCTTCAGTCAATGAGATTAACGGACAATGGTATTTCTTCTACCACGATGGTGCCTACGCTTTGGATGGAACACCTGGTGGCGATTGCAGGCGTCAAGTTTGTGCCGAATACCTTTACTTTAATCCCGATGGGACGATCAAACCTATCACTTTGACAACAGAAGGAGTGAGCGTGCCTGCCCAAAAATAGGCGTGACAGAGTTTTGTTGCAATGATAAATTAAGACTAATTCACTATTGGGCATGACGACCTTCATCCATGCCAGCATGATGCGTTGTGTTCAATATCCTATAATCCAAAATCGGCTCACTGTCGATCAGGCATAGATCGAATGAAGTGTAGTTAATCAATATAAGCAAAATAAAATGAGAAAAAGAAAATTCAACAAACTTGCTGTGGTAGCAATAATTAGTTTAACTTCATCCATCGGCATTAATTGCAATGCCCAAAATCCAATCATACAGACTAAATATACTGCGGATCCGGCCCCGCTGGTGTACAACGATACGGTATTTCTTTATGCCGGTCATGATGAAGACGATGCCTTTGGATTTAATATGAAGGACTGGCAGCTATATACTTCGACCGACATGGTGAACTGGACTGACCATGGTGCTGTTGCGTCGTTGAAAGATTTCAAATGGGTGACTACCGACAACGGGGCATGGGCGCCTCAGTGCATTCATCGCAACGGAAAGTTCTATTTCTATTGCCCGATGCCAGGAGGTTTTGGTATCGGTGTTTTGGTCTCGGATAACCCCTATGGCCCCTTTAAAGATCCAATAGGAAAACCGTTGATCGGCGGTCAGTATAATAGTATTGATCCCACCGTGTTTGTAGATGACGATGGACAAGCATACTTATACTGGGGCAATCCCAATCTGTGGTATGTGAAACTCAATAAAGACATGATTTCTTTTGAAGGGGAACCGATAAAAGACCCTCAGTTTGCCAAGGTTAAGGGGCTGCGTGACCCTTTTCGTTATCAGGAAGGGCCTTGGGCTTATAAACGTAACGGGTACTATTATATGGCTTATGCTTCAACGTGTTGTCCGGAAGGGATTGGTTATGCGATTGGCAAGAGTGCCACCGGTCCATGGGAATATAAAGGTTCAATAATGGACGGTGACCCACGTTCGAGCGGTAACCATCCTGGCATAATCGACTACAAAGGGACTTCCTATGTGTTCGGTTTCAATTATGCCATACTGAAACAAACCATGTCGAAGCATTACGAACGCCGCTCTATTTGTGTTGAAAAACTGACTTATAACCCGGATGGCACCATTCAAAAGCTTCCGTTTTGGTCGAAGAATGTTGACCAGATTGGAACCGTTAACCCTTACGATAAAGTGCAGGCAGAGACCATGGCATATAGCGAAGGGTTAAAAACGATGAAAGTGGAAGAATGGGAACGAAATATTCCATGGAACAGGGGAAAATTGCAGGTAGCACGGATGGTGGTCACTTCCGTCAACAATGGCGATTACATAAGGGTTCAAGGTGTCGATTTCTCAAAAGGTGCAACGGCCGTTGATGTTTGTGTTGCGGCATTAAGAGGTGGAAAAATTGAAATCCGCACCGATAAAATTGATGGAGCGATACTGGCAACGATTAATGTGGATGCTTCTGGTGAGGGGGATATGTATAAAACAATTACTTCTCCAGTGAATAAAGTCAAGGGAGTTCATGATCTGTATTTTGTCTTCAAGGGTGAAAAAGATCCGTTCAATTTTGACTGGTGGCAATTTTCCACTAAAAAAATAGAGAAATAATAATATGAAACGAAGCATGATTTTTTTAATCACCAAAGTCGATGACTAGAAAAATCAGGCGAGTTGCCTAAGGGTGAACGTTGTTTCCATACAGCCTAACAGTAAAATTAATCGTATGAAATTGAAAAACCAACTATTGTTATTTAGTATATGCAGTTTGATTAGTATTTCAACTGTGTTAGGACAAACAAAAAAGAATTATCACACATGGGCAACTACTCCACCCTTAGGCTGGAATAGTTGGGATTGCTTCGGGACTACTGTGACCGAACAACAAATCAAGGAGCAGGCCGATGCCATGGCCAAACAGCTCCTGCCAAGTGGATACAAGTATCTTACGGTGGACATCCAGTGGTACGAACCGGAGTCAAAAGGGCATGCCTATGACCCCAAAGCTATGCTTACCATGGACGAATACGGGCGTCTGACCCCCGGGCTGAGGAAGTTCCCTTCGGCTGCCGCTGGCAAAGGCTTCAAACCGCTTGCCGACTATGTGCATTCGAAAGGGCTGAAATTCGGTATTCATATCATGCGCGGTATTCCCCGGCAGGCGGTTGAGAAAAACCTGCCTGTGTTGGGAACAACGGTAAAGGCTAAGGATATTGCGTTGACAAACTCCCGATGTGCATGGAATCCGGACATGTATGGTGTTGATGCCACCAAACCGGAAGGTCAGGCTTACTATAACTCAATTGTGCAGATGTATGCCGATTGGGGAGTCGATTTCATCAAGTGCGACGATATTTCGCGGCCTTACGACAATGTTCAAAAAGCTGAAATTGAAGCTTTACGCAACGCAATAGACAAAACCGGGCGACCCATCATCTTGAGCTTGTCTCCAGGTGCGACCCCGGTGAAGATGGGCGAGCATGTGATGAACCATGCCAACATGTGGCGCATTACCGACGATTTCTGGGACAGGTGGGGATTGCTGTTTGCCATGTTCGAGCGTCTGGATGCTTGGACTCCTTACCGTGGCCCCGGACATTTCCCCGATGCCGACATGCTTCCGATTGGAATTGTAGATTTCAAACGCCCGACCAACTTCACCAAGAACGAGCAATACACGTTGATGAGCCTTTGGGCTATTGGCCGTTCGCCGCTCATTTTCGGTGGCGACATGACCAAGCTGGATGATTTTACGAAAGAAATGCTCACCAATCCGGAGATGCTGAAAGTGAACCAGCAGAGCACCAACAACCGACAGGTGTCGAGGGATAAAAACCTGATTGTGTGGACAGCAGATGTACCCAATAGCAAAGACAAGTACGTTGCACTTTTCAATGCACAAAACAAAGGGGACAATATTGATTTCAACAATGCCGACTATGCTAGTCCGTTTATTGCTGGAAAAGGTAGTTCTCAAAAAGTAGAGGTGTCGGTCAAAGGCGGAAAAAAACTTGTCTTGTTTGTGAAGGATGGCGGCAATGGTTTCGATTGGGACCATGTTGTGTGGGCCGATCCTGTGTTACACGGGTCAAAAGGAGACCTGAAGCTGACTGATTTGAAATGGATCAGCGCAAGCGCAGGTTGGGGCCAAGCCCGCGTGAACCGCACATGCGACAACAAGCCGATCGTTATAAACGGTCAGCCTGCCGAAGGTATTGGCACTCATGCCGAATCCGCTATCATTTACGAGTTGCCGGAAGGCTATGACTCCTTTACTGCAACCGGGGTGGTTACCCAGGAGAAAGGTTCGGTAGTTTTTGGTGTCCTTGTCAGCAAAGGTGGAATGGATCTTCTAGAAATCGCGAATGTAAAAGTCAATTTCGAAGATCTGGGTCTAAAAGGCAAAGTCATAGTACACGATTTGTGGAGTCACAAAGATTTGGGAATTTTTAGCGGAAGCTTCAGCCGGGAATTGCCGCAGCATGGGGCAGGATTGTATCGCATAACTCCAACAAAGTAAAATAAATCAAAAAATATAAATTGATAGAAAACGAACATTTATGAAAATAACGAATAAAATCTGGACGTTTGCAGTTGCCATGGCACTTGTCTCTGCAGATGCCATGGCTCAAAATTTAAAAGTTGAGTTTTTCACTCCGAGCATCGTACATGTCACTAAAACACCCGACGGCAAGGCTGTCGATAAAAAATCGGTTGTTGTTATTGCAACTCCGGAAAGTGTAAATGTAAAGAAAACAACCGATGCTGGTGTAACAAGTTATAAGTCATCAGCATTAAAAGTAACTGTTGATGAGAAATCTGGAAAGGTTACATTCGCAAAAGCAGACGGTACACTGCTTTTGGCAGAAGGTGAATATGCGTTCACTCCAATTGATGAAGGTATCGACAAAGGTGCGTACAAGGTAAAACAATGCTTTGCGCTTGATGCGGATGAACCCATCTATGGTATTGGAATGCTGCAAAATGGCAAGATGTCGCTGCGCGGTGAACACCGTAGGATGCAGCAATCCAACCTTCAGGATTATGCTCAATTTTTTCAGAGTATAAAAGGCTATGGTGTCTATTGGGACAACTATTCGCCAACGAATTTGAACGACAACAAGACGCTGGAATTGGAAAGTCAGGTTGGAAAGCTGGTTGATTATTATTTCATGTATGGCGGGAACGCGGACGGTGTAATACGTGAGATGCGTCACCTGTCGGGAAAGGTTCCCATGCTACCTATGTGGACTTACGGCTTCCACCAAAGCCGCGAGCGATACAAGACTCATAATGAATTGCTTGAAGTCGTTCGCAAATATCGCGAGATGAAGATTCCTTTCGATGGCATTATTCAGGACTGGCAATATTGGGGTACGAACTATACATGGAACGCTATGGAGTTTCTCAATAAAGACTTCAATAACGCACAGAAGATGATTGATGAAGTACATGCGAAAAACGCTCACATAAGTATCAGTATCTGGTCAAGCTTTGGCCCGCAGACAAAGGCTTTCAAACAGCTTAAAGACAAAGGCTTGCTTTTCTCATTCGAGACTTGGCCTGAGTCCGGACTTGATTCATGGCCTCCTCGTAAAGACTACCCTTCCGGAGTTCGGGTTTATGATTGTTACAGTCCTGTGGCTCGCGATATTTATTGGGAAAATCTCTCCCGCCTGCATAAAATGGGTATTGATGGTTGGTGGATGGACTCTACAGATCCTGACCATGTAAATTATAAGGAATCCGATCTTGACGAAAAATGTTCGGTGGGTTCTTACCGTTCTGTGCGTAACCTTTTCCCGTTCATGACTGTAAGTGGAGTTGATGAGCATCAGCGTGCTGTGGATAAAGATAAACGTGTCTTTATTCTTACCCGTTCATATTTTGCCGGTCAGCAGCGTTATGGTGCCAACACATGGAGCGGTGATGTGGGTAGCTCATGGGAGTCTCTCCGTAATCAGGTGCCTCTCTGCCTTAATTACACACTGACGGCCAATCCCAACGTGAACTCGGATATCGGCGGTTTTTTTGCCGGTGCATACAACCGTCATTATCTCGATAATTCGGGGACTAAAAACCCTCAGTACCAAGAACTTTATATGCGATGGATGCAGTTCGGCCTCTTCAATCCAATGATGCGAAGTCATGGCACGGATGTATATCGCGAACTCTATTATTATGGCAAACCCGGCGAACCAGTGTTTGACGCGCTGCTATCCGCAGTCAAGATGCGTTACAATCTTCTCCCATATATTTACAGCACGAGCTGGCAAGTGAGCAAGAATGATGACAGTTTCATGCGTGCACTTGTTATGGACTTCAAGGATGACAAGAATACCTGGAATCTGGGAAAACAGTATATGTTTGGACGTAGCCTCTTGGTTTGTCCGGTGGTTGACCCACTCTTTACCAAAGAAAAAGTGGTGAAGACGGATGAAATGTCCGGCTGGAACAAGCAGGATGATAAGGATTCTGGCAACGGCTGGCCTGCGGTGAACTGGGGTGAAAAGAAGCAATACGAAGTATATCTCCCTTCCGGAACTAAGTGGTATGACTACTGGACGAATGAGAAACTCGATGGGGGACAAAAAATAAAGGCTGATGCTCCTATCGCGCACTCTCCATTGTATGTAAAAGCAGGTAGCATTCTCCCTGTGGGCCAGGATCTCCAGTTTGTGAAGGAGAAAGCATGGGATAACATTACGCTGCGTATATACCCGGGTGCAAATGCGTCGTTCACCCTGTATGAGGACGAAGGTGATAATTATGATTACCAGAAGGGAGAGTACACTGAAATTCCAATGACTTGGAGCGATAAGTCGCACACCCTTACCATTGAGGCGCGCAAGGGAGCATACCCTGGAATGCTATCAACTCGTAAGTTTAATATCGTTGTTGTTGCGGCAGGTAAAATGATTGATAAAGCGGTAACTTACAATGGAAGAAAGATTACAGTTAAACTTTAGGGTAAAACAAGTCTAATAATTTTTGCTTAAGAGTATACGATGTCAGTGTATTTCTATATATTTGTTGATGCCCTGACTAATGTGTTTAAAAAGTAAAATGTTTATTTGAAAAAATGCGTTTTTTAAAATTATGCAACAATGAAAAGAATCCTGGGAATTTTCGTAATTATTTCGATGGCACTTTTGTGCCTAAATGCTCAAAATAAAAAAGCGAAAACTAAATCGAGTGCTGAAACCTATTTGCTTCCGCCTTTTCCATCAGTTCCTGCAATTATGCCACAAGACAGTGTCAGTATGGGCGACTGGAAATCATTTTCAGAAGTAAAATTAAATATCCCTATCGCATCGGGTCCGTTTGAACCGACATGGGAGTCTATTGAGAAGAATTATCCCGGCGAACCAGCTTGGTTGCGCGATGCGAAATTTGGTATTTGGGTTCATTTCGGACCGCAGGCGGCTGGTGAAAGTGGCGACTGGTATGCTCGTAAACTCTACACCGAAGGTACTGGTGCCTATAAAAATCACCTTAAGAAGTATGGTCACCCCTCCGAAGTCGGCTATAAAGAAGTACTTCGCGATTGGAACCCAACAAAGCTGAATCCGGCTGCGCTGACAAAGCTTTATCAGGAATCAGGGGCTCGCTTCCTTATGATTCAGGGTGTACATCACGACAATTATGATTTGTGGAATTCCAAATACCAACCCTGGAATTCTGTAAATATTGGCCCAAAACGTGATTTGCTGGGCGAATGGGCAAAGGCCTGTCGTGCCAATAAGATGCATTACGGTGTCACTTTTCACCACGAATATACCTGGTGGTGGTGGCAAACGGCATTCGGAAGTGATACGGTAGGATCTAAAAAGGGTGTTCCTTACGATGGAAACCTGACTCTTGCCGACGGCAAAGGTAAATGGTGGGAAGGGTACGATCCTCGTTTACTTTATGGCATTAACTTGCGTGAATACAAGGGTGTAACCAAAGCCGCTTACTCGGGATGGTCGCCTCCACCAGCTGGCATCTTCACGAAGCATCTTGACTATGCAAAATGGTATGCCACTCAGTGGGCTTTACGCATGATGGACGTAGTGGAACATTACGATCCGGATTTTATCTACACCGATGGTACAGTGCAAGGGCCTTTCACAGGCAATGGAACCGGCACCGGTTTCAAGGCCGATGCCATGCAAACAGTTATGGCCGATTATTATAACCGCACACTCCAAAAACGCGGCAAAGTGAATACTTTTAGTATTGTAAAATTCCGTAATAAAACAAACGGTACGGTGAATACTGAAGAACACGGACTACCAGCGGATATTAAAACAGATCAGCCATGGATTGGCGAAACACCTGTGGGCGACTGGTTTTATGCGCCCAATTTTACTTACGATTCGGGAATGATGATTCGCTATCTTATCGAAGCCATTGCACGCGATGGCAATGTTGCTATTAATATTGCGTTCCTGCCTGATGGCTCATTGGACAAGGATTGTGTGAAGATGTTGAAAGAAGTTGGAGTATGGATGCGCCGCAATGGCGAGGCTGTTTATGGCAGCCATGCCTGGAAAACAGCCGGCGAAGGTGAATTGGTTGATGGTAAGTTGAAGAAACTGCCTGGTGGTGCGTTGAAAAAAAAACATGCCGATTTCAAATATGACGCTCAAGACATTCGTTTCACGCTTGGTAAAAACGGTTCTGTTTACGCATTTTGCATGAATGTACCTGCCCAGGGTACACAGGTAAAAATCAAATCGCTGAGGAAAGATTCAAAGTACATGGATAAATCAGTAAAATCGGTAAAGCTGCTCGGGTATAAAGGAAAATTGAACTGGAAACAGGAAGCTGATGGTTTGACAATCATTTATCCTGCGAAAATGCCTTTTGCAACATCAGTTGTTTTTAAGATTGATTAATATAATCTTATAGCACTCTCAGCACCCTGTCATTGAATAAACTTAGTTGTTTGACACGTATTGACAGATAAGTTTTCATGGCCTCTGTGCCAGGCGGATCGCACCTGGCGCATCCTTTTTTATACAGAAATTGTCTTCAGGCAATTGTTTATATCCATTTCTGTGAAACAGCCTATTTTCATGTAGATTGTTCCAAACACCCTTACATGTTCAATATCCCGTGTTCTGCAACTATCCCGCCAACCCACAATCTCACTTGTATTCAAACAGGAACTCATCCTATTATTTTCAAATCAATCAATTTTTTCCCAAATAATTCTTGCATAGTAAATTTATTACTTTTATATTTGTACAATATATATTGCATATAAAAATCGTGCGAACTGCAACTTCATCCTCTATCTGGCTTTTTAAGCATTCATGTAAATACAATTCGTCATTTGTTTATAAATCATTTAAAGCAAGATTTATATGCAAAACATTATCACCAAACATAGCGGCAAGATTGTACAGGCAATATCCTACCTGTACATCCTCCTTTTTGTATATGCCGCGGTAAGCAAGCTGCTGGACTTTGAAAATTTCAGGGTACAGCTCGCCCAGTCCCCTCTCCTCAGTGCGTATGCCGAGTGGATAGCTCCCACGGTTATTCTGTCGGAGTTGCTTATCTCCGGCCTATTGTCCTCCAGGGCGACCCGCCTTGCTGGCCTGTATGCCTCTTACCTGTTGATGGTTTCCTTCACGGCGTATATCTATTTAATAATCAATTACAGCGAATTTATTCCTTGCTCCTGTGGGGGAATTATTGAAAAGCTGAGCTGGACGGAACACTTGGTTTTTAATACCGCCTTTGCCATATTGGCCCTTCTTGCAATAACTTCGATAGAGAGATGGAAAGGCACTTCGATAAAAAGCCTTGTCATAAAAGTTGTCCCATCCTCCTTGATGGCGATAGGAGTCGTGGTGGCCTTATTTTTCTCTTCGGAACACATCATCAAAAAAGAAAACAACTTCACCAGACGGTTTGGCCAACATCCGGTAAGGGACGAAAAAACATTCGACTTAGGAGTCAATTCATACTATTTTGCAGGGATTGCCGATGGCAAGATATACTTGGGGAATGTCACTGCGCCCCTTTTGCTGACATCGATAGACACAGCCCTGACCAAAAAGGAAGTACTCAAGCTACGGCTCGACCGGGCCGGCCATCCCTTCCGTTCCATACAAGTGCAGGTATCCCCGCCATACTTCTTCCTTTGTG
>WSSedB1CaDRAFT_10000147_pt1 | contig 35186 bp, 30 predicted proteins | sample WetSurSB1Cattail_FD_9460 | JGI IMG/M metagenome (IMG submission 9460)
TGAGTTTGTGATGCGTAAGAAAATAGCATATTTATCAAAGAACATCAAATAGTTACAAGACATTAAAATCAAAATTCTGAACTTATCGCTACGGAGTCAGGTATCTATTATCACAAAGGATTGCTTTGATGCGATACACCACACTTACAATTATTATTTGTACTATTTTGCTAGCTATTATTTCTAACCCTGTCATGGCTATGGAACAAGCTAAGCACTATGATGTACGAGACTTTTTTAGCAAACCGGAGCGATCATTCTTTCGTCTCTCTCCTAACGGAAAAGCCCTCGGATTCATGCAACCCTATGAGCGGCGAGATAACTTGCATGTAGTGCTTCTGCCGTTGGACGGCAAAGAACCTGACTTTAACAAGGCAAAACGTCTCACCTCGGAAACGGAACGGGATATCGACGGTTACTTCTGGAAGGGTAACGACCATATTCTCTATGTTAAAGATTTCGGCGGGGACGAGAATTTCCATGTTCTATCAGTTGATGTGCAGAGCGGAAAGCAACAAGATCTCACTCCGTTTCCAAAGATACAGGCTTCAATCGTTGACGACCTGAAGGACGACCCTGATCATGTGCTGGTACAACTCAACAAGAGAGATCCGAAGGTGTTTGACGTTTATAGGATCAATGTGAAAACAGGTGAAACCCAGTTGGTGGCACTGAATCCCGGCAACATCACGGGTTGGCTTACCGACCATTTGGGTCGTGTCCGCATTGCCACAACCACCGATGGCTTGAACACGAGTATCCTTTATCGGGCTTCGGAGAAGGACCCATTCAAGACCGTTCTCACCACTGACTTTCGTACCACCGTGGAACCGTTGTTTTTCACTTTTGACAATAAATCTCTCTATGCACTCTCAAACCGCGAGCGGGATAAGACCGCATTTGTGGTTCTCGATCCGAACAGTGGTAAAGAATCAACACCACTCTTCGAACATGCGGATGTCGACCTCGATGGATCGTCCTATTCCCGTAAACGCAAAGTGCTCACCTACGTAAGCTTTAACACTTGGAAAGAGCAGCGCCATTTCTTTGATTCCGAATCCAAAAACCTCTTTACGAAGCTTCAGGAAAAACTGCCTGGTTATGAGGTAATTATCCAGAGTGAGAACTTGGATGAAGACATGTTCATCGTAGCAGCCTACAATGACCGCACTCCCGGTACCCGTTACGTCTATTCCGTCAAATCTGACTCTCTCACTAAACTGGGAGAGATCAATCCCCGAATTGCTTCGGCCGACATGGCAACCGTAAAAGCTGTAACCTATACTACGAGGGACGGCCTGAAAATCAATGGATATCTTACTGTTCCAGCGAATAGAAAGGCCAGGAACCTTCCCGTTATCATCAATCCTCACGGCGGACCCTGGGCTCGGGATTCCTGGGGTTTTAATCCCGAGGTTCAGTTTCTGGCTAATCGTGGTTTTGCCGTGTTCCAGATGAACTATCGCGGCTCCACCGGTTACGGCAGGGCTTTTTGGGAAAAGAGTTTCAAGCAGTGGGGAAAAGCCATGCAGGATGACATTACCGATGGCGTCAAATGGCTCATCCAGGAAGACATTGCCGACCCCAAACGTATTGGCATCTATGGCGGAAGCTACGGAGGCTATGCCACATTGGCCGGAGTGACCTTTACTCCCGACCTCTATGCCGCCGGTGTCGATTACGTTGGTGTCGCGAATCTTTTCACTTTCATGAATACAATTCCACCTTACTGGAAGCCATATCTCACGAAGATGCATGAAATGGTGGGCGATCCTGAAAAGGACAGGGAACTTCTTAACGCCACTTCTCCCGTTTTCCATGCCGACAAGATAAAAACGCCGCTAATCATAGCCCAGGGGGCCAACGACCCCCGTGTGAACAAAAATGAATCCGACCAGATGGTCGATGCTTTAAGGAAGCGCGGCGTCAAGGTTCAGTATATGGTAAAAGATAACGAGGGACACGGTTTTCATAATGAGGAAAACCAGTTCGATTTCTACGGTGCCATGGAGGCATTTTTTAAAAAGTACCTCAATAAATAAAGGATTCAGTTACACGCCCGGAATCGTTAACTCAAAATATTCTTAATAATCAAATCAAAGGAGGATATCGCCATTTTTTACCGTCTTGTCATGATATTCCTGTTTTTATCGCTCAGTTCCGTGTATGCCACTGCCAGCGTGCCTCCATCCTCGATTAACCTTAATGTGGAGACTTCCGCAGCTGATCTCGCCACCATTATCAACCGGTCTCTCCCCAAAGAACTCTACAAGGGGCAGGGTGGGCTGGGTACCACGGTTACCGTGCTCCGTACCGGACCGGTGGCTGTTACCGCGACTGACAATTTTGTCCATATCACACTGCCGGTTCAGCTGACATTTGGCTACGCGCTCTATAAGAGCCACCCGCTTCGAGCGGGACTCAGATTCAAGGCCAGGTTCAGTGTCACTCCGGACTGGCGCCTCAAGACCGAGCTCTACTATAGCGGGTTGTCGGATAATCTGGCCGATACGTTCAGTCTTGGGCCGCTGTCCCTAAAACCGAAAATCATGGTCGAGAATATCACGCAGCCGGTCCAGAGACTGCTCGCGCCGATTATCGATTCCAAGGTTAACGACGCCATCCAGCTCCGGGCCAAGATCGCTCCGCTTTGGCAGCATGCGTTTTCCCCGATGCAGGTCAGCAAGGAGTTCAGCGCTTGGCTGCAGCTGACTCCGGAAAAGATCGTCATGAGTCCGCTGCTGGCGGCAAACAATCATATTCAGTTGTCTGTCGGTGTTATCACCGGCGCTGCGATAACGGTCGGGCCGAAACCAGCTGCGGCGCCGGTGAAGGCGTTGCCACCGGTACAGCAGCTCCCGGACTTTGACAAACGGTTTCATATCCAGCTCGCCACCGACATCTTCTTTGCCGACCTTCTGACGGCGCTGAACCCGGTGCTGCTGGACAAGACCTTCGGCGATGACCGGAAAATTACCGTAAGGAGTTTTAATCTTAAGGGAGAAGACGGCCGACTGGTAATCGTCCTGACTGCTGCCGGCGCTTTTGACGGCGAGATAACTATCTTGGCGAAGCCGGTGTACAACCCGCAGAGCAATTTGCTGACGTTCGAAGACGTCGATTTTGACACCCGGAACGCCGGGTGGGTGGTTAGTGCTGGGAGCTGGCTGCTCAGCAGTACCATTCGAAGTACGATCAAGACGAAGCTCGATGCCGCCGTCGTGGAGCAGTTGGAGAAGGCCCGCCTGAAGGCGTGCACGGCGTTGTCCTCCGTGCATGTGGCTGATCATGTGAACCTGACCGGTACTGTTACGTCATTGTCGCTTGGCGAGGCGACGGTACTGAACGACCGGCTGTCGGTTGATGTCATTGCCCAGGGTGAGACGAGCGTCAGCCTGAAATGATGGGGGAAAAGGGGATGGATTTGTCTGAATAAACAGGGTGTTTGATCTTAACCGAGCCTAGGACCTGCCTGCAAAACCCGGCAGGTTGATGGCTGGCACATTCGGCAGAACTGTGAAAGCATCTTGCTGTAGCTGAGACTGAGACCTCAGAGAACCCGTTTGCATAAATCAAGCTTGTTGATTATGCTAAGTTACCCAAGGCCGATCTCGTATTTATTACCCATGAACATCAGGATCATCTTGATATGGTTGCCCTGCAGCAAGTGACTACGTCGAAAACGAAAGGAATAACCTATGCAACTCACCGGCAACACAATACTCATAACTGGCGGTGCAACTGGCATTGGCATGGCATTATATGATTGAATTAAAAAACGTTACCAAACGATACGATTCCCTTACGGCTGTTGACAATGTCTCCTTCTCTGTCAAGACAGGTGAGTATTTTGCTCTGCTTGGACCCAATGGTGCGGGGAAGACGACAATCGTTAAGATGCTGCTCGATTTTACACAACCGACATCGGGAAGCTTATCATTAAGCGGCATCCAAAGTACACATGCAGAATGCCGAGCATCTATCGGTTATCTTGCCGAAAACCATCATATTCCATCATGTCTTTCAGGGTGGCAATACCTCCTGCGTTGTGCTGAATTATTGGATATAAGCCGATCCGATGCCATGGATGAATGTAGGCGCATTGTTGAGTTGATCGGGATGCAAGGCAGGGAATATGCAAAGGTCGGCACATATTCCAAGGGCATGATTCAACGGTTCGGATTAGGCGCTGCACTCATGGGAGATCCAAAACTGTTAATTCTAGATGAGCCCACCTCCGGTTTGGATCCCATCGGTATCAGGGAAATACGACAGCTCTTAGAGTCGCTGAAAGGTCAAGGCATGACTATCTTTCTGAATTCACACCTGCTGTCGGAGGTTGAAAAAATATGCGATACCGCGGCTATAATCAATCGTGGCAAACTTTTGGTAAAAAATGCAATTTCCGCCATTGTCAAAGACGGTGAGACGCTGGAAGATGTGTTTGTAAGACTCGTGAAAGGTTGATATGAAAACTTCGAAAGCCCTTCCCCCCATTACAAGGATTACTAAATATACGCTTATTGATGAAGTGCGGAATAAAAGTTTCATCATCATGTTCGTTATCTGCGCCATCTGCGTATTTCTTATTCGTGGTTGTTATCATGGCAATTACATGGTGAACGGACATGATCTTGATGCCGGAACCGTTGTCAGAGCTTTATCGAAAGTGACCTTCCACATCATTGGTGCCGGCGTGATGGTCATAGCGGCATTGCTTTCGATGCGAATATTCAGGCGAGACCGGAACGAGGGGATGCAGTCGTGTGTTTTGTCCAAACCGATAGCCCGGTGGCAGTATGTTATGGGAAAGATCATTGGATTATGGGTCCTATCGGTACTATTCATGTTCATCTTGCATAGCATTGTGTTCTTGGTCACATCCATCAATTTGAAGGTTTTCATGCCGGAATACCTCGTTGCCTCACTGCTCTGTTCTATCAACCTGCTCTTTGTGGTTATTGCCGTGCTTCTTTTGTCGCTCCTGATGCCCGATATTATCGCTTTTATTTGTGTTCTGGGCGTCGGTATCGTTGGCTTTGTGGCCGACGGCATAGCTGCTGCCAGCCACAGTCAGATGGCGCAGGCGATGATGCAGCAATCGGGCGCCAGTCCACAGTCAGACTTGACATGGTGGAAAGTTGTTTATTATGTATGGCCAAAGCTCTTAGGCGTTCAACAGTTGGCATCTTCGTTGATTGAGAGCGAATCATTCCATGGATTCGGCCCTACATATCCACTCATGAATGTCCTTCTTTACTGCCTTATTCTTGGCGCATTGCTTTTCAAGCGTTTTAGGAGTGAAGATATTGTCTAGATTTTTGTGATGATTGATCGTCAAACAAACTGTGTGATGGATATCTGTAACGAACTGCAAACATTGGACATAAAACTTCAAAAATCGTCATCTTAGGACCTGTTTTGAGGTGGCCGGGGTTAGTGAGACAGCCTGATGGTGAAATAAGCAATGTCTTGATGTTGTTGTCGTTTCTGGCTTCAAGCTGCCTGCTTCGGTTTTTCAAGTCCTTATGATTGACTTTGGTGTGACAAGGTACGTCATACCACTGAAAAGATGAAAATTAGAGATGATTATGATTTTTTATGAAATGTCCGGGAGATGCGATGGCATGTGGGGGGGCAGGTTTAGAAGCCGTTTAATCAGTGTGGAAGCTGATGGAACGGTTTTTTTTGTATTTGGTCCACGTTGCTATTTAGACCGTTTGCTATGAATTCTTTATTAAGAGGGGAAATTATTCGATGAGAGTCTTTGCCAATCTGTTTCTGGTACTTTTTCTTGCCGATGGGGGGGTCTCCCTCCTCGACGAACTTGTGTCTCTTCTTTCTCCGGTTACGTTCCTTTCTGAAGTAAGGAGCATTCTGGCCGCCTCGGTCCTGGTTATGGCGGCTCTGGTTTACCTCTGTCTTGGCATAGACAGAAGACTGCCAAAGCTGGTCTATCTCCCCCTGACCCTCTTTGTCTTATTGTGTCCCTTGTCCGCCTGGTTGTTTCCGGACCTCGCCGGAAACCGGACCTATGGACTTATTGCTTCGGTCACCCAGGTCGCGCTTGTCTTGTTTCCCCTCTCATGCTTCCGGAAGAATGGCCGCGGCAGCCTGACAATGCCTCCGGCAAAGTTTCATACTTCGTTGTTCAGCCTTAAAAACACNCTGGTTTTCTACTCGGCAAACCTCATTGTNATCCCTGTCGTTTTGNCGATGCTTGTTCTCCATACGGCGAACACATACATGGCTAAGTATACCTCGGGCTTCATACGCCTTGCTCCCGATGGGCTCTACATGGCAGACCGCGTCTACCGCCGTGACAATCGGACGATCCGGCTTGCAGGCATGATTCACATGGGGGAGAAGGGCTATTACGACAACCTGGCGGGATCGGTTGCCCGGGGCCGGACCATAGTGCTGGCCGAAGGGGTCAGCGACGATAAGAACCTGCTGCGAAACAAACTCAATTACGGGAGATTGGCCGGTTTCCTGGGGCTGACTTCCCAGGATAAGATGCTTTTCCGTGGAAAGCTCATTGAGCCTGAAGTACTCGAAACGCCCCAGGTCCGGTCCGGCGGGGCGGGAGAGAAGGAAAAGCCGGGCTCGCCCGATATCCTTAGGGCCGATGTGGATGTCAGCGTATTTCGCCCGCCGACCATCCTCTTTCTCAATACAGTCGGGAAACAACTTCAGGAGAGTCGCTCCCTCGCGAAAGGAATCCTGGCTATCAATAACTGGGCGGAGAAGAACATTACTCGTGAAATGAATGATGTCATTATGGAGGATATCCTCTACCGGAGGAACAGGGAAGTGATCCGCCATCTAGGGAAGGCACTTGATCGCTACGATAACATCATCATTCCCTGGGGGGCCATGCACATGAAGGAGATCGAAGAGGATGTTCTCAAACGGGGATTTAAGCTTCAAGAACAACGGGAAAGAGTAAGCATCGATTTTCGGAAAATGCTCCTTGGCACGTTGTGATGGCCGTCGTTTACTAAACCAGTGTGTAAGGTTTTTAATGAATAAATTCAATACGGAAAAGGCGCCCAGGATTATCGACAATATTCCCGTGCGCCTTTTTTGCGGAAACAACATTCGCTCGTTTACAATCATTCCAGCGCCTTAAAGAAAGCCCTTTCCTCATCACTGAACAGACGGTTGAACTCAAGCATAATCAAAAGCCCGGCAGGTTGTTCATGGTGCTCTCTTCTCATGCCAAGCGGAACCGGCTGACAAGATTTTGCAGTTCCTGGGCCTGAATAGACAGTTGGGCGGCCGCACCAGCGGTTTCATCCGCCCCGCGCGCTGTCTGACTCACTACTTCTGTTATCTGCTGAATGTTGTTTGTTACCTCGCCGGTGGTGGCGGTCTGTTCCTCTGCAGCAGTGGCAATTTGGTTGATCTGCATGGTGACCTCGTTGATCCGTTCCAGGATTTCCTCCAGGGCCTGGCCCGATTTCTGCGAGGATACGGCACCTTTCTCCACTTCGCGGACACCCTCATCCATGGCACTTACTGCTTCTTGGGTTTCCCTCTGGATGGCTTTGATCATCTCGCCGATCTCGCGGGTTGCCTTGGTGGTCCGCTCGGCCAGAGCACGCACTTCGTCGGCCACGACAGCGAAACCTCGGCCCTGCTCACCGGCCCGGGCAGCCTCAATGGCGGCATTCAGCGCCAGCAGATTGGTTTGGTCGGCGATGTCCTCGATGGTGCCGACGATTTCGCCGATCTGTTCCGAACGTGTACCCAGGGCTTCGATGGTTTTTGAGGTGTGACGCACCCGGTCGGCGATGACGTTCATGCCGTTAATTGTGTCGCTGACCACACTGGCCCCGGCGTTGGCCGATTCAGTCGTATGACGGGAAGCATCGACCGCCATGGAGCAATTGCGGGCAATTTCGCTGCTGGTGGCGGACATTTCCTCGCTGGCGGTTGCCACGGTGCTTGCTTGGGAGGCCACTTCTTCTGCTCCGGTGGCGATCTGTGTCGAGGTGGAATGGAGCTGGTTGGAGGCCGAGGCAATGCCGGTGGAGATATCCACCGTCCGGGAGATCATGTCGCGCAGGTTCTCGACCATGTGCCGCAAGGCAGCCATCAATTGTCCGGTTTCGTCTTTCGAATTCACCTCTACGTTGATCCGCAGATCTCCCTCGGCAAGTGCATTGGCAATGGCGACACCATCGGAAAGGGGGCGCGTAATACTACGTGTAATGAAAATGCTGATCAGTATGCCGATCAATACCGCCACGCAAATGATAACAAAGATAGTAATCCGAGAATCGTGGAGTTGACTGATCGCCTCGACATGGCTCACTTCCATCTGCTCTTTCTGGAACTGAACAATGTCGTTGAACGCGCTTCTGATCTTCAAATTCAGAGGAGTTGCCTCTTTGTTGAATATGGCCAGGGCTTCGCCCGTCTTGTTGGCCAGACTTAGCTCTATTACCTCGTTGTTTGCTTTCCTGGCGCTATCCAATGAAGTCTTGGCAGCCGCGATCAATGCCTTGCCTTTATCGGTTGTCTCCAGCTTTTCCAGTTTATTCATCAATTCTTTGTATTCCAGACGCGATGTGTCTATTGCCTGTTTTGTCGCAACCCTTTCCGTCTGATCTTTCAGCAGCATCATCCCAATATTTTCAATAAGACTGCGTGTCTTTTCATTGACATCATTCACCAGTTCTATCTTTACGTAATTTACCGCCACTATCTGCTCAAGACCCTGATTGATTTTTCCCATACCCCTGACGCTGAATATTCCCAAAACAACCAATAGCAGCAGTACCAAGCCAAAGCCGATACCAAGACGAATTCCAATTTTCATGTTTGTGATGGTGTTCATGTTATCCTCTCCTTGTGCGGTTTTTATAATTTTGCGGTGTATAGCCCCTGTTTCCCATCACGTTCTCCTGAGTGAATCGTCGAGCAATTCCGTGATCGGAGAGAACCGGGATAAATCGAGACGACTCAAAAATGATAGTTCTTCAGTCGACAGGACAAAACCCTCGCCATGGCAGGTGCTGTTCAGCGAATGTGCGGCCCTTGTTCTGAAATCCGTATCGGTTATGATCCTGCCCAGAAAACGCTCGACTTCAATTTGAGACATTTGATCCTCCTTTGTGCGATGTCCCTGAACAGGACACACTTAATGAGAAATAAACGCTTATGGGCATAGTGGCAGCAGGGATGGTGCCACAAATAATAACTTAGTGATATCAGATTGTTATTGAATAGTTGGAGATAAAGTCGTCCTTAATAAGGACAAGGTGTGCCGGTGGGGGACGGTTCGTGTGCTAGCGGTAGAACATCTTGCGGTTTACCTTGAGGAGCGCGGCAGCCCGGGATTTGTTGCCGCCGCAACGCTGGAGGGTTATGTCCAGAATCTTGCCGATTATGGTGTCCAGGGAGAGTTCTTCGGAAGGGATGCAGATCTGGAAATCAACGGTAGATATATCGGGAGCGTCGAGTAGCGGCTGTGAGGCCTTGAGATGGAGGTGCTCGGGTCTGATAAGCTCATCGCTGACCATGATGGCGGCATATTCGAGCACATTGCGCAGTTCACGGACATTGCCCGGCCAGGAGTATGAAACGAGCAAATCCATAGCTTTCTTTGAGACACCTGGGAGCGCCTTGCCCTGATGCTGGCGAAAGAAGCCGAGAAAATGATCCACCAGAAGCGGAATATCTTCTCTTCGTTCCCGAAGTGGCGGAATGGTGATGGGAACGACATTGATGCGATGGTACAAGTCTTCCCGGAATGTGCCCTGCCTGACCAGGTCGGCAAGATTGCGATGAGTGGCTGCGATCACCCGGAAATCGGCCGGCAAGGAGGTGTTGGAACCCACTTTTTCATAGGTTCTTTCCTCCAGCACACGCAAAAGCTTGGCCTGAAGCGGCAAAGGCATGTCTCCGATCTCGTCCAGGAGCACGGTTCCGCCGCGGGCCATGCCGAATTTTCCCTCACGGGCCTGCTCGGCGCCGGTAAAGGCGCCGCGAACATGGCCGAATAATTCGCTTTCCAAAAGCGACTCGGGAATGGCAGCGCAATTTACCGCCACAAAACTGCCGGGCAGGCAGCCGGACGCAAAATGCACCGCCTGGGCCAGCACCTCTTTGCCGGAGCCGCTTTCGCCGGTCAGACTGATGGTTGTTTTGGGTGACGCGGCCACGCGGGCCGCCAGCTCCAGAACCTTGCGCATGGCTGGTGACTGGGTGACTATATTGTGAAAACTGAACCGCTCGCGGAAATGCTCTCGCAGTTGTGCATTTTCGTGGAAGAGACGTGCAAATTCCAGCGCGCGTTGCAGCGCCACATCGAATGCCTGGGGATCAAACGGTTTTTCCAGGTAATCGAATGCGCCCTGTTTTATCGCAGCAACCGCGTTTTCGATGCTGCCCTGGGCAGTGAAGAAGATGAAGGGGATGGTGGGGTGATGCTCCCCGGCGGCGTGCATCAGTTGGATTCCATTCATTTCCGGCATGTCGAGATCGGAGATTACCAGGTCCACCGCCTGCTTTTTCAGTAGACAAAGAGCCTCATGTCCGGCGGAGGCGCAGGCAACTTCATGGCCCCGGCTTTGCAGGTAATTTTTTAGACTGAAAAGGGAGATTTCCTCATCATCGACAATCAGAATGCGGGCATGAGGTTCCGGGAGATTTTGTTTTCTTGGCATTGATATCCTTGCGTGAAAAAAAGAGTACCTGTAGCTGACTCAATGGCGCGATTGCATTCCGTCCGCAGCATATCACAGTTTGCTCGGTATCTCTTATGGAAAACCCGTGAGCTGACTCAATGCTGCCAGAGAATCTCGGTTGCTTCCAGGGGAATGGCAATGCCTTTGCGGCAAGGTATGATGCGGGCAGTATAGTCTGTTGCGGGACGTGTCGCGGGAACCTCGGCACTGTAAATGAAACCGTTTGCGCCCACCAATTGCCGGCCACGCTTCATCTCCAGGCGCTCCGGCTCGACGTTATCTGCTCCATCGGCGTAAAGCTCCACTTGCACCGCATCCGGGTTGAGGCCGTTGAGATAGACTTGAGCCTCAAACACATGCCTGTCTCCATTGACTTCAATCTTTATCTCGCCCAGACGCAGATTCCCCCACATCTTTTCCAGGTCATCCCGCCACTGTACAACCTGTAAGCCTGCTTCTCCATTGTTTGCGGCCCTTTCACGGTAATTGGCGGCAGCGGGGATATAGTAATGATCCGTATATTCCCTCACCGTGCGGTTGGCGGAAAACCGCGGCGTCAACCGCGACATGCTTTCACGCATGCGCGCCACCCAGGCAATGGAAATGCCGCTCTGGTCGCGGTGGTAAAACTCCGGAACAACCTCCTGTTCGAGTAGTGTATAGAGATGATCCGCTTCAACGGCATCCCAGGCCGGGTCATCACCGTGCTCCCTGCCGTCTCCCAGTGCCCATCCAACGTCGGGCGTGTAGGCTTCGGCCCACCAGCCATCCAGTTCCGACAGGTTGATGCCGCCGTTGACAAGCACCTTCATGCCGCTGGTTCCGCACGCCTCCCAAGGGCGCCGGGGTGTGTTGAGCCAAACATCCACTCCTTGAACCAGGCGTTCGGTCAGCAGCATGTCGTAATCGCTCAGGAATACAATGCGGCGGCCCGCTTCGGGACGTCTGATGAACTGCGTCCATTGCCGGATCATTTCCTGCCCCGGCTGATCATCCGGGTGGGCTTTGCCTGCAATTATGAGCTGTACCGGATGCCGTGGATCGTTCAAGATGCGCAGGAGCCGATCCGGGTCGTGCAGAAGCAGGTTCGGCCGTTTGTAGGTCGCAAAGCGGCGGGCAAAGCCGAGAGTCAGAACATGAGCATCAAAGATATGTCCTGCATCCCTGATCTCCTTGTTCGAAGAACCCGAAACAGCCAGCTGGCTGGAAAGTCTTTTGCGGACGAATGCAACCAGGGAGGCGCGGGCGGCGGCGCGCATCTGCCACAATGCGGTGTCTGAAACACACAGCATCCGGTCCTCCAATTCTTCGGTAGCGCCAAGCCAGCGTTCCCTGCCGCAGCTCCCGGTCCATAACTCGTCAGCCTCTGGTGACTCCCAGCTCGGCACATGGACCCCGTTGGTAACGTGTCCGATTGGTACCTCGTTCTCCGGCCAGTGGGGAAACAGAGGCTGGAAGATGCGCCTGCTCACCTCTCCATGCAGGCGGCTCACGCCGTTGACGGCGCCACTCCCCCGTATGGCCAGATAGGTCATGTTGAACGATTCCAACGGGTCATTGGGATTTAATCGGCCAAGGGCCATCAGGTCTTCAAAGGTGATGTCAAGCCTGGTTTTGGCATACCATCCGAGGTATTGTTGCATGAGCGTTGGGCTGAAGCGGTCGAATCCGGCCGCCACCGGCGTATGGGTGGTGAAAAGGTTGCCCGCCCGCGTGACAGTCAATGCGGCTGCAAAGGGTTGTGTGGATTCTTCCATGAAGTTGCGGGCACGCTCAAGAACGGCCAGGGCGGCGTGCCCCTCGTTAAGGTGGCATACTTCCGGCCTGATGCCGAGCGCTTTCAACAGTCTCCAACCGCCGATCCCAAGAAGCATCTCCTGCTTCAGCCGCAGCTCCGCGCCTCCGCCGTAAAGCTCGCTGGTAAGCCCCCGGTAGGCGGGAAAATTTGCCGCGTCATTGCTGTCCAGAAGATAGAGTTTTACCCTTCCGACCTGAACCTGCCAGGCTCTCAGCCAGATGGTGTAGCCGGGCAGTATGACCTCCAGCCGCAGCCACTCCCCGTTCGGTTCCCGCACCGGCATGACCGGTAGTTGACCGGGGTCGTTGTAGGGGGAAAGGGCTTGTTGCGCCCCGTTTCTGTCTATGACCTGACGAAAATAGCCTTGCTGGTACAGAAGTCCCACGCCGATCACCGGCACTCCCAGGTCGCTCGCAGCCTTAAGCTGATCCCCGGCCACATTGCCGAGCCCGCCCGAATAGATGGGCAGAGCTTCACTCAGCATGAACTCCATGCTGAAATAGGCAACGGCGGTCAGGGGGGCCTGGGCGTGATTCCGCTGAAACCATGCGGGAGAATGTGTTTCGCGGTGCTTGGCCTGCAAGAGCGCATCAACCTTTTCCCGAAAAGAGCGATCATCCAACAGTCTCTGCAGCTGATCGCGCGACACGGTTTGCAGCACCACCCACGGATTATGGGTGAGGTCCCAGAGTACCGGGTCAAGCTGCATCCACACTTCGTCGGCCGAATTGTTCCACGACCAGCGCATATCCAGCGCCAACTCCGCAAGGGAATCGAAACCATCGATCTCGGTGGGGAAAAATGAGTATATTGGGCTGCTTGTTCTCTTAGGTCTGTTCATGTTTTTAACTCCAGCTTCGGCATGATAATTACATGTCTTGACGGTTCGTCTGTCTTGGTGGTATGTGGTTGTTGCTCAGCGGCTAAAGAAAAGAATACCTGGTATACAACTAACTGCAATGTTCCCACTTTCAATCGGCGGTAAGATAAAGATAAAAGACAAGGTTTCGTTTTCATCCCAGGCAATCGAGGATGAAATTGCATCCGCACTTATCTTCAAGGGTATCCGGGTTGATTACCAGCCTGACGGCGGCATAATTTTCAGGCTGGGCTTATCGCATCTCTTTGGTTGGACATTCCTGCAAGGCATTTCTTCCGGAAAGGTTCGTTGCGACGAGCATCCCAAGGCACTGCACATTTCCTACAAGCTGCGCTTTCTCCACCTGGCGTTCCTGGTTTCAGCCCTGCTGGTCTTTTGCAGGTGGCTTGACGTTACCTACAGTCCGATACGCATCCCCGCTAAATATTACCTTATGGTCTGGATATGGTTGGTGTGCGGCAACATCTTTCTCTCGTTGCACGAGTTCAGGCGTTTTCTGCGCACGTGTGCGGCCGAGTCTTCCGAACGCGTTTTTTTCTGGAGAAAATAGGGCATTCCTGCCTAGATCTCTCGACAGATCCCCAGTAATCTCTCCTTCTCCCTGTCCGTTCCGCAACCATGAGCGTCGCAGGCGGCTGATTTCCTTATTTGCAACCTCTTTGGTTATTCAAATCAAAATTCGCTCCCACGAGAAGGGACTGGCAGACAGGCTCGTCAATCTATTCAGTGATGGGCGTATTGATTCAATATTACTATTCTAGATGGCTGTGTAATCGCCCGATACTTAACCTCTCCCGGCCTCCACTTAAGGGGGGAGTTATGGCAAGGGATGTGCTGAATAGGTGCGATTTCTTTCAGGAGGATGTCATGATTGTCATAGATGGTTCCCAAGGTGAGGGAGGCGGCCAGATTCTCCGCTCGGCCTTGGCCCTGTCACTGGTAACGGGCCAGTCGTTCCGAATCGAAAAAATACGTGCGGGGCGGAGAAAACCCGGCCTGATGCGCCAGCATCTGACCGCAGTGGAGGCAGCAGTGGCCATAGGCCGGGCAAAGGCGGAGGGTGCCCGGATCGGGTCTCCGCAACTTGTTTTTACTCCTACATTGATCAAGGCCGGGAAATATCATTTTGCTGTTGGAACCGCGGGGAGCTGCACCCTTGTCCTGCAGACCGTGCTGCCGGCACTTCTGATCGCTGATGCACCATCAGAAATCGTGCTGGAAGGGGGCACCCACAATCCGTATGCTCCGCCATTCGATTTTCTGGCCAGGGCGTTTCTGCCAATGATCGAGCGGATGGGGCCGACGGTGTCGGCCATTCTGCAGCGTCCCGGTTTCTACCCGGCTGGTGGCGGGAAGTTCACGGTATTCATCGAACCTGTCGCCGGGTTGGAACGGCTCGATCTGCCCGAACGGGGAGCAATCCTTAAACAGTCGGCATGGTCGATGGTGGCTCGCCTGCCGCGCCAGATCGGTGAACGGGAGCTGAAGGTGGTTCAGGATAGACTCGGGTGGAGCGAAGAGTGTTGCCATGTGGAAGAGGCTGTTTCATCACCCGGTCAGGGCAATATCCTTTGTGTCGAGATTGAAAGTGAACATTGCACCGAGGTTTTTACCGGTTTCGGTGAACTTGGGGTTAGCGCGGAAAAGGTGGCCAGGGATACGGTGCGGCAGGTGGAAGAGTACTTGTCCGCCAATGTGCCGGTTGGGCACTATCTTGCCGATCAACTCCTCCTGCCCATGGCGTTGGCTGGTGGCGGCAGTTTTCGGACACTCGCTCCAACCCGGCACATGACCACCAACGCGGAAGTGATTCGCCTGTTCCTCCCGGTCGAAGTGGAGATGCGGCAACATGCTCCGAATGACTGGGAAATCAGGGTGGAGACATTGAATAAGGAGTCAAAATGAGAGGACGTGAATTGAAAAATATGGGGATACCTCAGGGTTACGGGCTTCCCATCGGTGGCGTCCTGGCCACGAGAGTCGCCGTGATTCCCTATGCCGTCGGGATGGATAGACACAAAGACAACGGTCAATGTGGTTGAATATTTTAGAGGTGGGCGTTCTCGCGGTTTAGAGGCTGTCAAAGCACTGGATCATGATAAGTGAAACATACGCGAGATATTGAGGCGGCAATTCATTTCCTGTCAATGGATCAGCATGGCAGAAGCGAATCCGCATCCGATGATCACAGAATTTACTTCACTTCTGTTCGGGCAGGACTCATTTTGTTTGCGAACCACAAATAAATTGTGTAGAAATAAAGCATGAAACTTGTCTGACATTGTAGGCGTCCTCAGTTAACCTTGCCTCAAATAATCAATACCGTCTAAGAGAGAGAAAGAAAATGACCGGAAAAATGTGTGGTGTATTCCTTATTGCAGGAATGCTGCTGGCGGGTTCCGCCATGGCTGAAGGAAATCCGAACCAGGGGTTGGAAAACCCAAAACCGGGACAGAACATCATGGGGAATGAAACAACCATCATGTCCGAAGTGGCGCTTTCGGGATCGCCGGATTCGGCTGTATCCGAAAAGGTTTCTGTCATCAAGGAGGAGGCTGTTCCAAAGGTCGAATCTGTTTCCAAGGTTGAAGTTTCTCCCAAGTCAGGGGCTTCAGGGGTTGCAAAGGAAGATGCTGAAACGGAAGATGTTGTTGAGGAAGTGACCATTGCGGACCCGATTGAGCCGTTTAACCGGGCGATGTTCCAGTTCAACGATAAGTTGTATTTTTGGGCGCTCAAGCCTGTCGCACGCGGATACAGTGCAATTGTTCCGGAACCGGCGCGTATCTCGGTGAGGAATCTTTTCAAGAACGTGAAAATGCCTATCCGGTTTGTTAACTCCCTTTTTCAGGGAAAATTCCTGGGGGCAGGCACTGAGCTTGCCCGTTTCGGCATCAATACCACCATAGGTGTGGCCGGATTATTAGATGTGGCAAAAGACACGTTCGATCTTGACCCAAGTGACGAAGATTTCGGGCAGACCCTCGGATTTTATGGCATGGGAGGGGTGATGTATATCGTCTGGCCGATCATGGGCCCTTCAACGGTGAGAGATACGATAGGGATGGCAGGCGACAGTTTCCTGAACCCTGTCAGTTATATCAGCTATATCAGTCCGTTTGAAGTGTCTATCGGAGTGAGTGTATACGAGCAAATCAACAAGACATCACTGGATCTGGGTACCTATGAGGATTTGATAGCGTCGTCAATTGAGCCCTACATTGGGGTGAGGGATGCCTTTATTCAATATAGGAAAAAGCAAATAAATAAGTAGTTTTCATCAGGAAGCTCCAGATGAAAACTATCGGTTTCCGGTTTGGAAAGCGGTGTTTTTTTCTCCTTGCAAGCAAATCAGGGGTTTGCGCGGAGGCGTGCATCGGTTCGCCGCACAAGCAGACCGAAGATTGACGCTGCCAGGGGGAAAAACACCCTTTTCGGACGGAAACCATGTAAAAGTTGAACCTACCCCCCAAGGGGGCCCCGAACAAACACACTCTTCTACAAAACGCACCGCAATAAACATTGAATCCCCCTCATAAAGCCGGTATCATTCCAATGTTCATAGGCCTGCCGCTGGCAGGCCTATATACTGCTGGTCAATGACACTCAGGAGGGAACATGCCTATAGCCGCCAAAATAAAAATTGGGGATCTTGTCCTCGAAGCGGAATTCTTCGACACCCCCTGCGCCGTGGCAATTGCCGCCGCACTTCCCCTTGATGCATGCCCCCAGGAATGGGGTGACGAATTCTACTTCACTGTTCCGGTCGCCATGCTGCGCGACGAAACAGCGACGGTGCGGGTGAAGGTGGGTGATATTGGCTATTGGCCGCCGGGAAACGCCCTGGCAATCTTTTTCGGGCCGACTCCCGTGAGCACCGGACCCGATCCGGTTCCGGCCAGCGAAGTGAATCTCGTCGGCAGGATTGTCGGCGACGCTGCTCTTCTCAATAAACACAAGGGAGCGAAGCTCATCCGGATCGAATAGCAGGGCAGGGCAACCATAAAATTCATTCGGATAACACTCCGGAAGGTGGGTAGCCTGGTAAACAGCCTGAGGAATGAATCGGATGAATGCGTCAGGGTGGTTCTATAGTGGTAAAACAGCCGGAATCCCGGGTTGAAGGAGGAGATAAGATGACCAGAGTAAAGATCATAGTGTTTGCAATCGTTGTGTTTATGTCGGCTTTTGCTTCGTGGGCGGAGAGCCCGGTTCTCTCCGACGTTTCCCTGCCCGCGCCGCGCACTGAGGGTGGGAAACCCCTTATGCTGGCACTCAAGGAACGCCGGACGGCACGCGCTTTCAGTACCAGGAAACTCCCGGCTCAGGTTGTGTCCGATCTTCTCTGGGCGGCATTCGGCATCAACCGGCCGGACTCGGGAAAACGTACCGCCCCTTCGGCCAGGAACTGGCAGGAGATGGAAGTTTACGTGGTAATGGAGGAGGGCGCCTATATCTACGAGCCCCGGACCAACAAGCTGAGGGGTGTGGCAAGAGGGGACCTGCGCAAACTGGCGGGGACCCAGGATTTTGTTTCGACAGCTCCGCTCAACCTGGTGTATGTTGCGGATACGACGAAGATGAAGGGTGCTTCAGATGAAGACCGGATGCTGTATGCCGGCGCTGACTCCGGCTTCATCGGACAGAATGTTTATCTGTTCTGCGCATCGGAGGGGCTGGCAACGGTGGTGCGGGGCTCGGTGAACCGGAAAGCGCTGGCTGCGGAGCTGAAGCTGCCTGATTACAAGAAAATTATGCTGGCTCAGACCGTCGGGTATCCTTTGTCCAAGGGTCAGTAATATGAAACTTATGGAGATACATTGCTTCTCCTGAGATAATATGAAAAGTTTACTTCCCATTATTTTTGCAACCATTGCTGCAATAGGCAATGCCATGTTTGCTCTGGGACAAAAGAAATCTTCCGGTGTAGAGAATGGGTTACTATTCGTTGGCGTGTCTGCTCTCGTGGCGGTTTTCCTGGCCTTTGTCTTTTCACCATTGATGGGCGTAGTTGATGTAGTGAACACAATGAAGGGGAATTGGAAAGCCGTGCTCTTAAGTGGAGTTGGACTTTTTCTCACGTATCTTGGCTTCAACCTTCTTTATTCAAGGTTTGGCGCTTCTCAGTATATCCTCTACGCGGTTCTGTCTATCATCACAACAACGATAATTGTTGGAATCTTTTGGTTGAGGGAGCCGGTTAATGTTTATCATAAGGTCGCCATTATTATTGCTATTGCGGCGGTTGTTCTTTTCTCGATTGGTCAGTCAAAGGCATGATTCAAAACATAATACCAAAATAGTATTGAAATATTATGCACATACAATATGAGGAGGCAAGATTTATCATGAAGCATTCACTTGGAGCCAAAACACTGATGTTTCCCACACCGGTCCTGATGATTGGCACCTATGACCGGGAGGGGAAACCAAACCTGATGAACGCTGCCTGGGGCGGCATCTGTTGCTCCGACCCCCCCTGCGTAACCGTTTCAGTGCGCAAGTCCCGGCACACCTACGATGCCATCGTCGAACGTAAGGCATTTACGGTTGGCATCGCATCGGAACCGTGGCTGAAACAGGCTGATTACGTCGGCATTGCCTCGGGCCGGGATGCGGATAAGTTCGCGGTTGCCGGCCTGACCCCGGTCAAGAGCGACCAGTTGGATGCGCCCTATGCCTCGGAATTCCCGGTTGTACTGGAGTGCCGGCTGCTGCACACCCTGGAACTCGGCGTCCATACCCAGTTCATCGGCGAAATCCTGGATGTGAAGGCCGACGACGCTGTTTTGGGCGATGATGGTCTGCTGGATATCATGAAGATCAGACCATTGGTCTACGATGTTTCCCGGAAAGAGTACCGCAGCGTCGGTCCCCTCCTCGGTAAGGCATTTTCAGCGGGCAGGGAACTGTTAAAAGCCGGGTAATACGCTGCAATCACGTTGACGCTAAACCCAACCACCCCCAGCCCCTCCTTTGTAAGGAGGGGAGCTTAAAGTTTCCCTCCAATGTAGCTTACAGCGCCTACTTCACGTATTCACTCACCTTCAGTATTCTTGTTCCCCTGTTTTTCGCTACCTTCGCCCGGCTCATCTGTTGCTTGCATGCCCAGCGCCACTTCGGGGATGATCCCCATCTTTTTGTAAATGGGTCGAACCATCTCCCGTATTGCCGGAAGCTTCCGGCCAAACATGATGCCACCGGCCAGACAGGCGATGCCACCCATGACGAGCGTGGCTTGCGCTCCAATCCTGCCGGCTATGATTCCGGCTGCAAGCCCTCCCAACGGAGTCGCTCCCATGAACGCCATGGTATAGAAACTCATTACCCGCCCACGTTTATCATCTTCGACAATAGTCTGAAGAATCGTATTGCTGGATGCTATCTGGGCCATGGATGCAAAGCCGGCCAGGCAGAGGAAGACGAGTGACAGATAGAAGTTGCTGGAAAGCGCGAAGCAGGCAACCGCCACGCCGAAACACCCGGCCGAGACGGCAATGATTCTGCCAAGTCCAAGAACACTCCGGCGTGAGGCGAGATAGAGCGTGCATATCAGCGCCCCGATACCGATGGCTGCCATGAGGAAGCCGAACGTATGGGCGCCGCCGTGGAGCGTTTCGCGCGCGAAGATCGGAAGGAGTACCACATATGACATGCCCGTCAGACAGGTGAGCGCCAACAGAGCGAGAATGCTCCAGATCGGCGTGAAACTGTAGGCATACGCGAAACCTTCCCGCAACTCATGCAGGATATGCTTTCTCGTCACTGTTTTTGTGCGCGGAGTGATTTTCATTGCCGAGATGGCGACAATGACAGCCGTATAACTGGCCGCGTTGATGACAAAGCAGATTCCCTCGCCCAGCGAGGCAACCAGTATTCCGGCAATGGATGGACCGATCAAGCGAGCTCCATTGAACATGGAGGAGTTGAGGGCAATGGCATTGCTCAGGTCTTCCTTGTTTTCCACAAGGTCGATTACCAGAGATTGACGCACCGGAATATCAAATGCGTTGACGATACCGAGAAATGAACTGAAGACGATTATGTGCCAGACCTGGATAATGCCCGTCAACACAAAGGTGGCGAGAAGAACGGACTGAAGCATGGCGCATATCTGGGTAATCAGGAACAAGCGCTGCTTGTTCCAGCGGTCGACCATTACTCCGGCCACGGGAGCCATAATAAATGTGGGAAACTGGCTGGCAAAACCGGTCACTCCCAGCAGGAGCGCCGAACCGGTCAAGCGGTAAACCAGCCAGCTTACGGCAACCTGCTGCATCCAGGTGCCGACCAGCGAGGTGCCTTGTCCGGCAAAAAAGAGACGGTAGTTGCGGGAATGCAGGGCGCGCAGCAGGAATTTCATATCCACGGACCCAATGCCGAATGCCCGTGAAGTCCGTGCCCCGGTTGTTGCTCTGCCAGATGGTTTCATCGGCTTAGTAATACTATCAGTGCTCTTTCCCGTCAACCACCGTGAGTGCTGAAGCGTCCCATCCACCACCCGTGGCTTTGATCAGCAATACATTGGCCGCCATACGCCGGCCAAGGATGTTGATGCTGTTTGTTTCGACGTTCAGGGCGGTAGTCTGGGCGATGATGACGTTGAGATAGCTGACGATCCCGGCCTTGTACTGATTGGTGGTAATTGCCAGAGACTTGCGGGCCGCCTGAAGCGTTTCATTCTGTACGCCGGCTTCCTGTTCCAGAATCCTCAGCGCCGCCAGGTTGTCCTCCACCTCCTGAAATCCGGCCAGAACCGTCTGGCGATAGGAGGCTACCGTGGAGTCGTAGACCGCACGGGCCTCGTCGACCTGTGCACCTCGCAGGCCCCCGTCAAAGATGGTCTGTGCAATGGTGGATCCCAATGCCCAGACACGATTGGGCCAGCTCAACCAGTTGCTAAAGCTCGAGGCGGCGAAACCGACCGAGGAACTGAGGGTTATTGCGGGGAAATAGGCAACCTTGGCCAGTCCGATCTGGGCATTGGCCGCTGCAACGCGCCGTTCTGCCGCCGCTATGTCAGGTCTGCGTTCAAGCAGTTCGGACGGCAGGCTGGAAGGGAGCTGAGGCGGCGTGCTGTCCAGCGGGGCCGGCGCCAGGGAAAATTCTGCCGGCGCCTTGCCGATCAGCGTGGCAATGGCGTGTTCCAGCTGGCTGCGCTGCACGCCCAGATCGATAGCCTGCGCCTGGGAATTTTTAAGCTGTGTTTCCGCCTGGAGTACATCTGCCTGGGAGACCACGCCAGCCGTGTAGCGGTTTTGGGTCAGGACCAGGTACTGCTGAAAAGAGGAGATCGTCTCGTCCAGAAGCCGCTTCTGGGCGTCGATGGTTCGCAGCTGGAAATAGTCCACGGCCACTTCCGACTGGATGCTCAGACGGAGCGACTCCAGATCCGCCGCGCTTGCCTGGGCGCTTGCCTGGCTGGATTCCACACTACGGCGCACCCGTCCCCAGACATCCAGTTCCCAGGATGCGTCAACATTAAGCAGATAATTCGTGGACGTTTTCGGACTATTTGAAGAATTGCTTCTGGAACGCTCTACCGACGCTCCGGCACTGACCTGCGGATAATATCCGGACCGCGAAGCCTGAACCAGGGCACGGGCCTGGCGGAATTGAGCCTCGGCAGACTTGATGGTCTGGTTTGAAACCGCAACCTGTTCCTCCAGTTCGTTCAATCGGCGATCGTTGTAGATATGCCACCAAGCTCCACGGTTGACGCTGTCTCGCGGTTGCGCCACTTTCCAGGGAGCGCTCTCCTTGAACTCCTGCGACGTTGTTGCCGTCGGTTTGACATAATCGGGGCCTATGCTGCATGCGCCGAGCAGTGCCGTCACAACTACTGTCAGTAACGATTTCATTGTCTTCATAGGTAGTAATCCTTAAAAGGGCGCTTTCAATACATCTATTGTTCAAAGATGCATCTCTGTAGAGATGCGCCGCTGGCGCGTCTCTGGGGCGTTATTAATAAAATAGACTCAGTACTCTGAAACAAAGCCGCTAGAGACGCCCCACCGGGGCGTCTCTACACAAGCATCGTCTTGAATTTAAATCGAGATCAATAATCCATCCCTTCAGTATAGCTCGCGATTTCAATAAATATTCGATGTTTTTTTGCGGGCATTGCGCCTGCGTTTCCTCATTCTGTCCATCCGGATCCTGAAACGGTCCATGTAGAGGTAGACCACCGGTGTCGTATAGAGCGTCATCATCTGGCTGAAAATCAGCCCTCCGACAATGGCGATACCCAATGGGCGGCGCAGTTCCGAGCCGACACCGTGACCAAGCGCCAGGGGCAGAGCTCCCAGCATGGCTGCCATGGTGGTCATCATGATCGGCCGGAAACGCAGAAGACAGGCCGCGAAAATAGCCTCTTCCGGACTCTTTCCTTCACCGCGTTCGGCTTGCACGGCAAAATCCACCATCATGATGCCGTTTTTCTTGACGATTCCGATCAGCAGGATGACCCCGATCATGGCGATCAGACTCATATCGGTATTGAAGGCCAGCAGCGCCAGCACAGCCCCTACGCCCGCCGAGGGCAGGGTGGAGAGAATCGTTATCGGATGAATGTAGCTCTCATAGAGGATTCCCAGCACGATATAGACCGTTGCCAGGGCCGCCAGGATCAGCAGCGGCTGACTGGCCAGGGATGATTGAAACGCTTGGGCCGTTCCCTGAAAGCTTCCCCTGATGCCAGTGGGAAAAACCATCTCACGCTTGGCATTGTCAATTTCCTTGATCGCGTCACCCAGTGAAAACCCCTGCAACAAATTGAAGGAGAGTGTCACGGCCGGGAACTGGCTCTGGTGGTTCACGGCCAGTGACGTTGGTTTTGATTCGAAATGGGTAAAGGTGGAGAGCGGTACCTGGGACCCGTTCGAGGAGGTTACGTGGATGTCGCGCAGTGTGTCGGGATGCTGCCAGAATTGTGGCGCAACCTCCATCACCACGTGATACTGGTTCAGCAAGGTGTAACTGACCGCAACTTGGCGCTGGCCGAAAGCGTCGTAGAGGGTGTTGTCGATCAACTGCGGAGTGATGCCCAGACGCGAGGCGGTTGGCCGGTCGATTACAAGATTCGCCTCCAGCCCTTTGTTCTGCTGATCGCTGTTCACATCCGCCAACCCCGGCAGGGTGCGCATCTTCTGCATCATACGCGGGGCCCACTCGTTCAGTTGTGCCAGATCCTCTCCCTGCAACGTGTACTGGTACATGGCGCTACTACCTCTGCCGCCGACACGCAGATCCTGCACCGGTTGCAGGACAGTGGGAGCGCCCGCTACTCCGGCCAGTTGTTTTCGCAGACGGCCGATTATCTGCCGGGCGCTGTGAGTGCGCTTTTCGAACGGTTTCAATGAAATAAACATGCGTCCGGTGTTTGTGCTGGAATCGCCTCCGGTGGAACCGATAACGTACTCCACGTCGGGATCCTTCCGTATAATATCGACCACGTCGGCCAGTTTGCCGCTCATGGCCTGATAGGATATGTCCTGGCTGGCCTGAATGTTCCCGGATAAGCGTCCGGTATCCTGCTCGGGGAAGAACCCCTTGGGAATAATTATGAACAGATAAACATTGATTCCGACTGTTACCACGATCAGAACAAGCATCAAAAGGGAGTGGCGCAAGGCCCAGGTCAGGCTTCGCCGGTAACCGGCCTGCATCAGGTCAAAAGCGCGTTCGCTGGCCCGGAAGAATATGTTGTGCCCTGCCGGATTGTGGGGTTTCAACAGCGTTGCGCACATCATGGGGGTCAGGGTCAGCGATACTACCAGCGAAACCAGGATCGCGGCGGAGAGCGTTACGGCGAACTCGCGGAACAGCCGTCCCACCATGCCTCCCATCAACAAGATCGGGATAAATACCGCTACCAGCGAGATGCTCATGGAGAGCACGGTAAAGGCGATCTCCCTGGAGCCGGACAGGGCTGCCTGAAGAGGGGACTGCCCCATTTCTCGATAGCGGGTGATGTTTTCCAGTACCACGATGGCGTCATCCACGACAAAACCTGTTGCGATGGTCAGCGCCATCAATGAAAGATTATCCAGAGAATAACCGCACAGGTACATCACCGCGAAGGTGGTGACGATCGAGACCACCACCGCCACGGCCGGGATCAGGGTCGCCCGTACGGTGCGCAGGAAGGCGAACACTACCAGGATTACCAGCAAGCCGGAAAAAATCAGGCTTTTCTCCACTTCACGCAATGAACCGCGGATGGGCGGAGTACGGTCGAGAACCACCGACAACTTGATGCTGCCGGGCAGTGCGGCTTCCAGCTGTGGCAGCAAATTGCGAATGCTGTCCACTGTTTCGATGATATTGGCGCCCGGTTGACGATTGATGATCACCATCACCGACGGCTTGCTGTTGACCAGCCCGGTGGAGCGCAGGTCCTCCACCGAATCCACCACACTGGCCACATCCGGCAGACGAACGGCGGCTCCGGACTTGTAGGAAACAATCAGCGGTAGATACTGCTCTGCCTTGCGCAGCTGGTCGTTAGTCTGGATCTGCCAGTTCCTCTCGCTGTTGGAAAGTTGCCCCTTGGGGCGGTTGACGTTGTTGGTGGAAAGTACGCTGCGTACAGTTTCCAGGCCGATACCGTAACTGCTCAGGGCCATGGGGTTCAGTTCCACGCGCACGGCCGGCAGCGAACTGCCTCTCACGCTAACCTGACCAACTCCCTTTACTTGGGAGAGCTTTTGCTGGAGAACCGTGGAGGCCACGTCGTACATGTGGGGCTTGTCGACCGTGGGAGAGGTAAGCCCCAGGATCATGATCGGCGCATCGGATGGGTTGACCTTGCGGTAGGTCGGGTTGCTGGGAAGGTTGGCCGGCAGGAAGCCACGTGCCGCGTTGATGGCGCCCTGGACATCGCGGGCAGCGCCATCTATGTTGCGATCCAGATCAAACTGCAGGGTGATGTTGGTCGAACCACGGTTGCTGGTGGAGGTCATTTCGGTTACGCCGGCGATGCGTCCGAACTGCCGCTCCAGCGGAGCAGCCACCGAGGTGGACATGGTTTCCGGATCCGCTCCGGGCAGACCTGCCGATACGGAGATGGTCGGGAAGTCCACCTGGGGTAGCGGTGAAACCGGCAGCAGGCGAAAGGCAATGGCGCCGGCGAGAAAAAGTCCCAGAGTCAGAAGGGTTGTGGCGACGGGGCGCTTTATGAAAGGGGCGGAGATGTTCATGGATATTTAAAGTCCCCCTTTGAAAAAGGGGGATTTAGGGGGATTTGACGCCGCTCCCAACACACCCGTAAAAATTCTTCCATTACGGCAACCGTTTCAGTCAGTATCTGCCTGTTGTCGAACCGAAGTACCAGCAGACAATTTTCTTTCAGAAAGGCATCACGCACAGTGTCATATTCCTTGTTCTTTTCTTCCAAGTGTTGGCTGCCGTCGGCTTCGATGACCAGCTTTACTGCCGGAGCATAAAAGTCGACAATATATGGACCGACCGGCTTCTGGCGGTAGAACTGGATGCCGAGTATCTGCTTTCTGCGTAAATGAGACCAAAGAACCTGTTCTGCGACGGTCATTCCTTTGCGCAGGGTGCGAGCAGGTTCTTTTAGTTTTTTGCTGTAAGGAAGCATGGTAAAGGCAAATCCCCCCTGACCCCCCTTTTTCAAAGGGGGGGACTCGTAACATCTTCCCCAGTATTGCGTTTTTTACCCATCCTATTCGCCAACCGGTCAAACGCCAGGTAGATCACCGGCGTAGTATACAGTGTCAGGATCTGGCTGAAGATCAAGCCGCCAACGATGGCGATCCCCAATGGGCGGCGCAACTCGGAGCCGACACCGTGACCGAGCGCCAGGGGCAGCGCCCCCAGCAGGGCCGCCATGGTGGTCATCATGATCGGACGAAAACGGAGCAGACAGGCCTGGTAGATGGCGTCTTGCGGACTCTTGCCCTCGCTCCGTTCGGCATCCAGGGCAAAGTCGACCATCATGATGCCGTTTTTCTTGACGATGCCGATCAGCAGGATAATGCCGATGACAGCGATAACATTGAGATCATTGCGGAACGCCATCAGGGAGAGCACCGCTCCGACCCCTGCCGAGGGAAGCGTGGAGAGGATCGTAATCGGGTGGATGAAACTTTCATAGAGGACCCCCAGCACGATGTAGACCGTGATCAAGGCAGCCAGAATCAGGAGCGGCAGATTGACCAGAGAGGCTTGGAAAGACTGGGCGGTTCCCTGGAAGCTTCCCTTGATGCTGGCGGGCAGTCCCATTCGGCTGACGGCGTCCTCGACGGATTTTACCGCATGTCCCAGTGCCGCGCCCGACGCCAGGTTAAAGGAGGCGGTTACGGCCGGAAATTGCCCCAGCCGGTTGATGACCAGCGGTCCGGTGGTTTCGCTGGTTCGCGAAATTGCGGAAAGTGGTACCTTTGCTCCGCTTGTGCCGCGCAGATAGAGCGATTGCATCCGGTCGGGACTCTGGCTGAAGTCCGGTTTGACGGCCAGGATGACGCGGTACTGGTTCAATTCGGTAAAGATGGTGGATATCTGCCGCTGGCCATAGGCGTTATAGAGGGTGTCGTCAATCTGCTGCGGGGTAATCCCGAAACGGGCGGCTGTAGGCCTGTCGATGTCCAGCGACACCCGCAGCCCCTTGTCCTGTTGATCGCTGCCCACGTCGCGAAGTTCGGGCAGGGTCCGCAACTGATCGACAATCCTGGGCGCCAAGGCGGTCAATTCCTCGGAGTTGGGATCTTCCAGGGTGTACTGATACTGGGTTCGGCTGACCTTGGCGTCCACGGACAAATCCTGTACCGGCTGCATGAAGAGCGTGATCCCGGGCACCTCCTTGGCCAGTTCCGGCCGCAAGCGGCGGATAACGTCGCTGGCCGATGCGTCCCGATCTTCCAAAGGTTTGAGATTGATCAGGATACGCCCGCTGTTGAGGGTGGTATTGGTGCCGTCCACACCGATAAAGGAAGACAGGCTTTCCACGGCCGGATCCTGCAATATGACTTTTGTAAGCGCCTGCTGCCGTTCGGCCATGGCGGTGAATGAGACACTCTGGGAGGCTTCCGAGATTCCCTGGATGGCGCCTGTGTCTTGGGTCGGGAAGAACCCCTTGGGCACGATCACATACAGAAGCACGGTCAATACCAGCGTTCCCGCTGCTACCGCCAGGGTGGCGGTCTGGTGCTTGAGCACCCAGGACAGAGTTGTGCCGTACTTCTCGATAATCCGGTCGAACATAGCCCCGGAGGCGTGGTAGAAACGCCCCTGTTTCTCCTCGGGTACATGTTTCAGCATCCGGCTGCACATCATCGGGGTCAGGGTCAGGGAGACCACGGCCGAGATCAGGATCGTAACACCCAGGGTAACCGCAAACTCACGAAACAGCCGTCCGACCACGTCCCCCATGAAGAGAAGCGGGATCAGAACGGCAATGAGCGACACGGTCAGCGAGAGGATGGTGAAACCGATCTGTTTGGACCCCTTGAGCGCCGCCTGTAGTGGTGTTTCGCCCTCCTCGACATAACGGGAGATATTTTCGATCATGACGATGGCGTCATCCACCACAAAACCGGTGGAGATGGTCAGGGCCATCAGAGTCAGGTTGTTCAGGCTGAATCCCAAAAGGTACATCACACCAAAGGTCCCCACCAGGGAGAGCGGAACTGCCACGCTGGGTATGGCGGTTGCCGGCAGGTTGCGCAGGAAGAGGAAGATGACCATGACCACCAGGGCCACCGCCAGCAGCATTTCGTACTGCACATCCCTGACCGAGGCACGGATGGTAGTGGTGCGGTCGGTCAGCACCGAGACCTTGACCGAGGCGGGAAGTGAGCTCTGCAACTGCGGCAGAAGCTTTTTGATACGGTCAACCGCCTCGATTACGTTGGCTCCGGGCTGACGCTGGATGTTGACGATGACGGCCGGCTCCCTGTTCATCCATGCTGCCTGGTTGAGATCCTCGATGTCATCGGTCACATCGGCAACATCGGAGAGTTTAACCGGTGCACCGTTCTTGTAGGCAATGATCAGCGGCCGGTACTGGCTGCTGCTGAAGAGCTGGTCGTTGGCGCCGATGATATAGGCTTGGCGAGGCCCGTCAAAGCCTCCCTTGGCCTGGTTGACATTGGCGGTTGTCATGGACGTTCGCAGATCTTCGAGGGTCAGATCGTAGGCAGCCAGGGCGGTCGGGTTGACGTTGATTCGCACTGCCGGTCGCTGGCCACCGCTGATACTGACCAGACCAACACCGGGCAGCTGGGATATCTTCTGAGCGAAGCGGGTATCGGCCAGATCCTCGACCTTGGAGAGTGGAAGGCTGTCTGAGGTCAGGGCCAGAGTCAGAATCGGCGCATCGGCCGGGTTGACTTTGCTGTAAACCGGTGGGATGGGGAGGTCCTTGGGCAGGAAGGTAAAGGAGGAATTGATGGCTGCCTGGACCTCCTGTTCGGCCACGTCCAGGCTCAGTTCCAGGCTGAACTGAAGGGTTATCACCGAACTGCCGCCGGAACTGGTGGAGGACATCTGGGTCAAGCCGGGCATCTGGCCGAACTGCCGCTCCAAGGGGGCGGTCACGGAAGTGGCCATGACGTCGGGGCTGGCTCCCGGATAAAAGGTGCGCACCTGAATGGTCGGGTAATCCACCTGGGGCAGTGCTGAAACCGGCAGTTGCTTGTAGGCTACGGCCCCGGCCAGCAGGATGGCCACCATCAGCAGGGTGGTGGCCACCGGGCGGAGGATAAAAAGTTTGGAGAGGTTCATGTGGCGCCTTGTTTGTGAAGTTTCCTCCCCCTTTATTAAAGGGGGATTGAGGGGGATTTTAACGGAGGTACTTCAAAGGCAAATCCCCCCCTTGCCCCTCTTTGTTAAAGGGGGGATTTCTTGCGGTCCCGGCCTTGGCCATGAGGTATGTCGCTGGTCTGTCTCCTGGTTTGCCCCGGTTCCTTTACCTCCACCTTGCTTCCTTCCCGCAGTCGCTCGGCGCCATCCACCACTACCGGCTCGCCAATGGCCAGTCCCTTGATGATGGCGGATTCGCCATTCTGGGATTCACCCACCTCGACCGGCCGCAGCTCGACTGTTTTATCGGGCTTAACCAGATAGAGGAACTTTCCTTTGGGACCGCTCTGGATTGACGCGGTCGGTACCGTGATCGCATCGCGTTTGACCTCTACCAGCAGGCGGGCATTGACGAATTGGTTGGGGAAGAGCTCATTTTCCTTGTTGGGGAATATCGCCTTGAGCCGGACCGTGCCGGTGGTGGGATCGATCTGATTATCCACGGTCAGCAGGGTTCCGCTGGCCAGTTTTTGTTTTTGCTCACGATCATAGGCTTCAACCGTCAGCTTTTCTCCGGCTTTGACCCGGCGCATAATCTGGGGAAGACTGTCCTCGGGGATCGTAAAAACAACGGTAATCGGTTGCAGCTGGGTGATCACCACCAGTCCGCTGGTATCGCTGGCATGTACGATGTTTCCGGAGTCCACCAGTCGCAGGCCGACCCGTCCGCTGCCCGGAGCAGTGATGCGGCTGTAGGTCAGTTGGAGTTTCGCGCTGTCGATCTGTCCCTGGTCGCTCTTGACTGCTGCTACATACTGACGCACCAGGGCTTCTTGGGTATCCATCTGTTGGCGGGGAATCGAATTCTGTGCCCACAAGTCGCGGTAGCGCTGAAGGTCGACCCGGGCATTTTGCAGCAGGGCCTGGTCACGGGCCATTTGACCTTCGGCTTGGGTCAGCAGTACCTGAAAAGGCCGGGGGTCGATCCTGGCCAGCAGTTGTCCCCGGTTGACGGTCTGCCCTTCACGAAAGAGCACCTCCATCAATTGGCCATCCACACGGGACTTGACGGTAACGGTGTTAAGCGGCGTGACCGATCCGATGCCGGTCAGATAGACACTGATATCGCTCTTTTTAGCCGGGAGTGCCACCACTGAAATCGGCGGGGTTGGTTTCGTGCCGTTTTTTTGTTTGTCGGCCCAGGCCGGGGACTTGATGAAGAAAACATAGGCTCCCACGGCCAAGAGGCAGATCAATAACAGTATGTATAGCCATCGCTTGCGCGAAGGTTTCTGGGGAACGGATTCCGGCGTGTCGGTATTCATGATGATGGAATGAAACCTCCCTTAAAAAATGTGCCGCATCAATTGGAAAAGACGGGCATATAAACAACCAAGCGGCAACGAGGATAAGCTTCTCGCGCCGTTTGTGCAACAATCATACGAGAAACGACGGGTATCACACAAAGCTCCAAAGATCACTAAGGAATGCAAATATTTTGTTATCTTCTACGCGCTCCTCCAGAAGAACCCCCGCCACGTGATGTAGTCGCTCCTCCCGTACCGCGGTGAGCGTTTCCCATTCCGCCACGGTGGATCGACGGAGCTCCACCCCGTGGGGAAGAAGTGCTGAAGGACCTGATTCTTGCGGACGGCGCTCCGGTTCCAGTCCGAATGCCACTGCGGGGCGCCCAGGTTCGCGGACCTCCGTTGAATATTCTCCTGTCGCTGTGCTGTACTCCGGTTGCCAGGAATCCACGTGAGCGCGAAGCCCCGATGCCGCCATAGGTGCGACCTTGGAAGCGCGCCCCGGGATCGATCCGGAATACCCGGTGCCGTCTGAAGTCGTTGAAGTGGTTCGAGACGAAATGTACACGGTTGCCGATATGCACAACCCGGTGGAAATCATTCAGTATAAAGAAACCGGGAAACCAGAAGTCGAAACACCAGAACGGAGACGGAACCCAGCTATACAGGTAGTAGTAGTCTGCTGGCGGAGTATAATAGGTGACAATCGGAGGCCCCTGCTCAGTATAATAATTGTTGATTACTGTCGGATTGGGGTAGTTTTCGGCGGTTGACTGGGGCTGCTGGGCATTTTTACCTTCGGTATAAGGCTTGATCCCAAGGCTGAGTTCCTTGTCGACACTGTTGAACCGGCTAAGGGCTTCATCCTTTCCAATGCCGATTTTACCTGCATCGGACGCTGTACGTATGGAATTCTGAAGTTCGGCGACAATGTCGGGCGTTACCGGATAATCGGCTATCCAGCCGTTTCGCGGGGCAATACCAGCTTCCCCCAATTTACTTTCGGCCTCGACTTCATCATTGGTGGAGGTGATCCCCAATGTGTCTGCCAGTTTCACAGCGAAGGCGCCTTCACGCACCAACTGCTGTCCAATGGACGGCATTGAGACTTTTGCCGGTTCCGTTTGGGCGGAAACCACTATAGGCACAATCAGCAGGAGCAGACTGAAAATCACAAACATACCTATTACACTGCTACGTCTTTTCATGGTCTGTGTCTCCTTTTATCCAGGGTGATCCCGTTGAGCAGCTCATGAGCAGGGGATCTGTATTTTCATGATTATACACGATTATTGCGCTGTTTACGCAGGTCATCCGTCTCATCGGACAGGTAATTGTTGTTTACGTCCTGGCCTGTATTGTTCCTGCCTTACTTTTTTAGACGTGGAAAGTGCACCAAAGGTTACAAGTCAATTTAAGACGGAAATATTAGCGATGGAGGTAACCATGTTTTCACCCATAATCGACAGCACGATTCCAACCAGTTCGGAATGAATTTTTGCATTTAAAAGAAAACAAGATAAAATTCTCTTTATAAAAATTCAATACAGAGAGCAATCCCCACAGTAAGGAGAACAAATGCCTACTATTTTTGAACGTGTCCGAAGCGATTCTACGCTGAAAATATTGGCGGATTTGCTTGAAAAAGCCGGTCTTGCAGTTCTCCTGAGCGGGACAGGTGAGTACACTTTTTTCGCCCCCAATGATGACGCTTTTCAGAGGATGAACATTGAAAAGTCGCTGGATGATCCACAGAACCTGATGGCAACCCTGAAGTATCATATGGTCTCCGGAAAACACACGGCTGCTGAAATCGGAGCACTGGGGGCACTCGACACCGAATACGGCAAGGCACTGACGATTGAGCTTGAAGAGGGTGTACCGCTGATCGATAACGCACAGTTTGTCACGGCCGATATTGAATGCTCAAATGGTATTATCCATATTATTACTAATGTTTTTCAGCCACGGCTGTCGGGTTGGTACCGCGAAGACTTGTCGTAACTATCTGATCTCGAATTTTCTCTCTATGTTGATCGTATGATATGTTCACCCATATGCAAACGGCCGATGCGATTTACCGCTTCGGCCGTTTGCATATGGCTATTTTTCTTTTTTTGGGTGCTCGTATCACCTCAGTGAGACACCTTTTTCTTTGAAGGCTTTTGTGGTAATGTACGCCTCGTGACAGCCTTCCGGATGTGATTTTACGTATTGCTTATCCATAGTACGCTTCAGAAAAATGTTCTCAATATTCGGCTTAAACACTTTGGGGGTCTTAATGTTTGTAGTGTCGTTCTTCTATCGCCTTTCCGTCGCCTGTTGGCTGGGCGGTTCTGCACTGTTTACCTTTATTCTGACGCCGATCATTTTTAAGTCGTATAATCGAGATCTGGCCGGTGGAATTGTCGGGATTCTTTTCCCAGGGTATTTCCGCTGGGGGCTGGTCTGTGGGGCCATGGCATTAGCTTTCCTCGCTATTACCAGGGGGCGTCAGGCGTTGGTTGCCGGTGTCATAATTGTTGCCATGCTGGCTGTAACGGCGACGCAAGCTTTTGTGATCGAGCCGAAGGCGGCCGAACTGAAGAAGTCCATCCCGTCATTTGAGACAACTCCCGCCGACCATCCGCAACGTATCGCGTTTCGAAAACTCCACGGCATTTCCGCTGTCGGCAACCTAGCGGTCATAGGTGGTGGAATTGCGCTGGTGGCCCTTTTTTAATAATCAACGTGCACTGATCTGGCGCGACATTATCTGTACATTGGAGGAACTGAGTATGCGGAACATAGGATTTATCGGTCTTGGCATCATGGGAACTCCCATGGCAATGAATCTCATCAAGGCCGGTTTTAAGTTGACTGTCTGGAACCGGACTTCAGATAAGTGCAATGCACTGACAGAGATGGGGGCCGTAAAGGCCGTTTCTCCCCGACAGGTGGTTGAGTTGTCGGATATCACCATTGCCATGCTTGCCGATCCTAGAGCGGTCGAGGCTGTCTGTTTGGGAGATGACGGTGTTGTGGCAGGAATCAAACCGGGCAAAGGGTACGTTGATATGTCCACGGTTTCACCGGAAACTTCCCAGGCGCTGGCTGTAGCGGTGCGCAACGCCGGCGGGTTGTTTCTTGAAGCTCCTGTTTCAGGCAGCAAAAAACCGGCCGAAGACGGCACACTGGTTATCCTGGCAGCCGGCGATCGCGAACTTTTTGATCAGGCTCAACCTGCTCTTGCGGCAATGGGCAAAAGAATACTGTTTCTTGGTGAGGTAGGGCAGGGCGCTCGCATGAAACTGGTGGCCAACATGGTCATGGGCGGGATGATGGCCATGCTTTGTGAAGGGCTGGCATTGGGTACCAAAGCCGGACTGGAGCCAGCCGACATACTTGATGTCCTTGATTCAGGTGCAATGGCAAATCCGATGTTCAAACTAAAAGGGCCGCAGATTACTCAGAGATCGTTCCCAACGGCCTTCCCTCTCAAGCATGCGCAGAAAGATTTGCGCCTTGCGTTGAACCTGGGTAACCAACTTGGTCAGGCGCTGCATACCACCGCTTCGGCAAACGAACTTTATAAAACTGCACTGGGAATGGGTTTGGGAGATAGCGATTTTGCGGCTGTCAGTCGAGCTGTTGATCTCACGGAAATATAATTCATGACCAGAGATATTCACATGCAAATACGTATGTGAAAAGGTGAGATGAAAAGCCGTTTCAGTCTTTGGATACCGGGGTGTCCACTGTTTTTTTTGACGATTTCCCCGATGCGATCCCGATTAGTAAACGATATGGTCCCGGAACACCTGTTGGGATAAAGGCGATCCTGTCGCCCGGTTGGATGTGATGGTCAAGGGGATACACCAGGTGATTCACGAAGATCGCTTCAACCTTTTCCAACGGGAGTTCCAACTCTTGGGCCAGTTCAAGTCCCGTGCATCCCGACGGTGGGATTGTTACGGTAATCGTTGACTCCAGACCGTGTTCTTTTCTGTGTGTATGCAGACATCCGAACATTCGCACCGTTGTGTTTGCTTGTGCGCACATGACTCGCTCCTTTTGGGATTTCGGCGGATCAGACTTGCCGGAAAGATACCACGGTTTATTAGTGGTGTATACTTCCAGTTTTTTACGCATTGAGGTGGCTTGATGGAAACGGTTGTTGCGGCAATTGAAAGAAAAGTTGAGCAGATTTTGCCACATATCCGTTCGGTGAGGCGCCATCTGCATGCGAATCCGGAGTTGTCGCTATGTGAGTTCAATACTTCACGTTTTATCAGGTCACAGCTTGTATCCCCGGGAATCGCTCTGTTGCCGCCATTTCTGGATACGGATGTGGTGGCGCTGATATGCGGCGCGCAACCCGGCAAAAATGTTACGTTGCGGGCAGATATTGACGCTCTGCCCATGCAGGAGATGCCATACAACTCCTATTGCTCGCTTAATGAAAATGTCATGCACGCTTGCGGGCATGATGGTCACGCTGCTATGCTGGTTGGGGCTGCTCTTGTGCTGGAGCGCCTTAAAAGCAGCTTTTCCGGTTCGGTCAGATGCGTTTTTCAGCCGGGCGAGGAAATCGTTGCCGCGGGAAAGAATCTTGTTGAGGCCGGAGTGCTGGACGATCCCAGGCCGGATGCCGTACTGGCCTTGCACGCTTGGGCCGGGCAGCCGGTTGGTGTGATAGGCTCAAAGCCGGGTGTCATAATGGCAGCCGCCGATATATTCAGTATCGCCATCAAAGGTAG
>WSSedB1CaDRAFT_10000148_pt1 | contig 35054 bp, 32 predicted proteins | sample WetSurSB1Cattail_FD_9460 | JGI IMG/M metagenome (IMG submission 9460)
TTTTGATTAGGGGGCTTACTTTTCAAAAAAAATAGTTCAGACTACCATTACATTGGTTATCTGAACCACTTTTTTATGCTTTTAAGGTTTTACCGGACACCAATATTAGTCTTTATATCTTTCTTGGATGTTGATGTAGTCTTAGAAAGGACCGGATGCGTTCCGTCTTTATCTGTCGTCTTCGTATCGAAAGTGGTTGTCGTTGTTTCCACTTCTTCAGTGCCTGTTTCAGTTTCTACCTTTTTGGATACAATTTGAACGGCTGTAGAATTATGATGCAAATAGATCGAATCAGATTGCATGCTAAGGCTTTCTTTCATGACCTAGATGCTGTAATAAAGAAAGGGAACCGATGTGGTTCCCTTTCCCTTTTTTATTAATAAACCGTTCATCTATATAAAGCAATCGAAATGATTCTTGATAATCTCAATAATTTAAAGTTTGAACATCAGTCATTTGCCTGTTCTTTTATTCTAAGCGTTGCGAATGTAATCCATTTATTTTCAAACAATTAATTATTCATTTAACGGACTATTTTAAAATTAGGCTGTTGCGTTTTAATTTAAAACCCACATCACTTCATTTATATCGTCTTTTCCACCAAACTGAGTGCTTAGTGCAGCATTAACATTGTTGCTGTTGTATGTATATTCACTTGAAGGATACATCCAACGTTTTGGTACCTTTCCATTATTTCCGATGCCACTTCCAGATACATCATACACAGGATATCCGGTTCTTCTTTGGTCAAAGAAAATTTGCCATCCTGTATTGAAAAACATCGAAATATGCTTTTGAATCAGAATTTGCTCTATTGGATCGCCTGCAGTTAAAGATACACTCAGTTGACTAATATAATTATTTACCGTAGCATCATCTGTTATGTTATAAAATGCCATGGAGGCACGTATTCCATTTTCATAATAGTTTTCAGCTGTGCCGGAAGATATCCAACCCCTTTCTCGCGCTTCAGCCAAAATAAACTCCAGCTCAGAATAATTCATAAGCACACCCGGTTCGGCAGCGACATTAAGATAATACCTTGAATTAATTGCAGAAGCATTACCTGAAGAAGCCACCACTGCAACATCGCCCAATGGCGCACTTCCCAGAATGCCTTCATAAGCATTAAAATCTGTTTTAGCTAATCCATTGGAAACAGCATTGGGCGTTCTACTTGCCATTTGGAATAAGCGTGGATCTTCTAAAGCTTTTAATCTGTCGACAAAGGTTTTTTCCATATAACATTCACTCTCCAAATCATTATTGTAATAACCGGGGTAATGGTTACCGGCTTGAATAGAATATTGTATATCTCCATTATCATCGTTTGAAGCCATCAGTGGATATTTCGAAGGATTACTTACAATATCATTAAACCGTTGAATTATCTGCAGATCGTTATCACTCGTTTTCTTTGATAAATCCATCAAAACCCTTAAGTAGTAACTGTCAATAAGTTTTCTCCACTTTGTTTTGGCGCCTCCGTAAATAACATCGTTATCTGAGGAAATGCTGCCTGAGCTTGTTGTCAGCCCATCTGAAGCTGCTTTCAAGTCATTTAAGACTTTCAAATAAATTGATTTTTGAGTGTCATATACCGGTTTTGTAATTCCTTCATCCACTTTTCCTATTTGTGTATATGGAAGATCTCCAAAATTTTGAGTCATTTCTATAATAAAATAGGATTTAAAAAACTTGGATAAACAATTATAGATGGTATCACTTGAACTAGTAGCCTCATCTTCCATTTTTAAAGATTGCTTTATATCGTCATAATAGCCAAAACTACCAGTTTGCCAATTGTAGTATTGATATGGTGAACTGCTTTCAGTATAGACCATATAGCGATTGGTAAAAGTGGAATTTTCACTGACATTGTTTGAAAAAGCAGCAACTTCCAAAGTTGTTAATATGAGTTGAGGTTTGGTTGTTGTAGACCTGTTGGGATCGTTATGCAATTCATTAAGATCGGAACAACCAATTACAAAGATCCCTAAAAAGACGACCATCCCTATTTTAAAAATTATATTTTTCATTTTATGCTAATTAAAATTGAACATTAATATTAAAACCATAACTTCTCATTGAAGGAGATTGTAAGTTACTATCATCTGTTTCCGGGTCAATATCTTTGATCTTGGATGCAAGCCAGAGGTTTCTTCCTACTAAAGAAACACTTACCCCTGTAAATGGAGTTTTTTTCAACATTTTGTTATCAAACTTGTAAGTCAGCATAAGTTCGCGCAACTTGATAAAATCTCTTTTGAAATAATGCCATGCATCTACACTTGAATTATAAGTCTTCATATAAGCGATATAATTTATGGCCATATTGTTTGCGGTGTAAGTACGACTGTCACTCATAATTTCACCGGTAATAGGATTAAATGTTGCTGATCCTCCTGCCAATGTCACACTATTAGGAACTACATAAGTAGACAAACCTGCGCAGGCGTCATCTCTGTATTTATTAACTGATTGTGGCGATGTGCCTCCCCAAAGCATTTTTTGTATTGTGGTCGATCCTATTAACCCACCTAAACTTCCGTCAAAAGAGAAGGATAAATCCCAATTTTTGTAGCTGATATTGTTGGTCAATCCGTATATCAAGTTGGGATCGCTATAGCCTCTTTTCGTATTATAAGGGTTCCAAAGAGGCATACCGTTAGTTCCGACAACAGTTTGTCCGTCTGCGTTTTTTTGCACGTCCTGTGCATATATCACATCTGTTCGTTCGCCTTTTTTAGCCAAATCTATGCCATATTCTTCGCCCGGTGCCAATTTAACCTGATAGTTTCTGTAATGAGACATGTTTAAAAGTGTATTCCATTTAAAATTTTCCGTTCTAACAGGAATGCAGTTTAGGTTTAATTCCCATCCTTTTATGCCTGTTTCTCCTTGATAATTTTCAATGGCAGAGGTGTAACCTGTAGTTTCTGATAATGTTACGTTCATCAATGCGTCACTAATAAGAGTACTGTAATAGGTGGCCTCTATACCTATCCTGTTGCCTAAAAATTTAAGTTCAGTTCCTATTTCCCAACTCTTTTCTAATTGGTTTTTAATGTCCGAACCAATGGATGCATTTGAATATGATACCGAAGTGGCATTGCCCCATTTTGTTCCTGATGAATAAGCCGTAATAAATGAATATACTCCATTAGGCCCCATGCCGGTACGTCCTTGCATGTAACCTCCGCGAAGTTTAGCGTAAGAAAACCATTCTGGCAATTTAACCAAATCAGATAAAATAACACTTCCTGTTGCAGATGGATAAAAATATGAATTGTTTTTTGTAGGCAATATGGATATTCTATCATTTCTGCCTGTTATTGATAAATGACAAGCCTTATAAATATCAAAATCCAAATATCCGTAAACGCTATTGGAACCCCACTTCGTCAATGTTGAACTTGTTGTAACGGCATTGGTACTATTAGATAAGCTGTAGAACCCCGGTACAGTCAACCCATCCGTAGAAGAAGTGCTGTATCTTTTATTTGAATAATAATTTATATAACCGCCTTCTGCCTTTAATTTAAAATCGGAAGAAAACATTTTTTCATAAACCAAACTTGCTGTAGTGTTTATATCAAAATAATTAGTGTTTTCCATGCTGTAGTCACCTAATGATTTTGAACTATATCCCATAAAACTGTATGGCACTTTATAATCTCTGAAAAGAGACCAATTGTTTATACCCGTAATGAATTTCCCCGTTAAACCATGTAAAAATTGATAAGAGACGCTGGCATTGCCGAATGTGTTGTTTTTATCATAACTCCTCAAATATTCATAGGCGATGAAATAGGGATTGTTATACCAGCTTGTATTATAATTTCTTTGTTGCAATCCTTCCTTTCCCGACTGCCAGTAATTTCTTAAATCTCTAACATCTACATCTGCTCCCGTCCATAGAATTAAATTATAAAAATAGTTTGTAGGGCCATAAGTCAATTCAGGAAAATTCTTAGTATATTGTTTATTATATGTTAGGGATGCCGAAATATCCATTCCCTTTAGTGGATTCATAGTGCCGCCTACCATAAAAGAAGTATTCTTTAAATCAGTATTCGGCACAATACCATATTGATAGATGTTTGATAGTGAAATTCTGTAAGAACCACCTTCACCTCCCCAATCCACTGAAACGTTGTCTGATTGCAGAAGACCTGTTCTGAAGAAATTTTTTATATTATTTTTTCCTCTTGAAACCCAAGGTAACGGAGTCAATTTTCCTGTTGAAGCGTCTACCGGACTGTTGAATTGAGTAGTTTCCATATAACCGCTTGAAGTTGATGAATCCGTTTGATCCAATTTCGGTCCCCAGACCCATCCACCACCTTCAGTACCGCTGCCTGATCCGTCTACATAAGCATATTTCCCGTTATCGCCGTTTCCATATTCAGTTTGCACCTTAGGAACTCTTAGGAAACTCGGTTGCCACATCGTACTATTGTTGAATGATACATGCGCCTTACCTTTTTCTCCTTTTTTCGTAGTAATCATAATGGCTCCTCTTAAACCTTTCGATCCGAATAACGCAGCTGCTACCGAACCTTTCAGAACATCCACTTTTTCTATATTGTCAGCATTTATTTTCCATAAGTCTCCGTCCGTAGGAATGCCGTCAAGAACTATCAACACATCGCTTCTGCCTCTAAGTTCAATACTCGGATCAGCAAATAATGTTGTAGAATTATGAATGTTCAAACCAGCCACCTTACCTGTCAATTGGCTGAGGGCATTGTCTTCCTTCGCTTTTGCCATGGTTGATCCATCTACACTTTGCGTAGCATAACCAAGCGTATTTTTGTCTTTCTTTATACCTAACGCCGTTACAACTACTTCTTTCGTTGAGTTTGATGTTTCGCTAAGTGTCACAACCAGATCTTTTCCGTTTACTGTAACATTTTTTGCTTCATACCCCATATATGAAATAGTCAATATGTCCCCAATCGTTGCGGAAATATTGAACTTGCCATCAATACCTGTGGCAGTTCCGGTTTTTTTTTCTCCTTTAACAACAATGTTAGCCCCAGGCAATGCTGAACCCTCATTATCAGTTACTTTTCCATGTATAGCTATTCCCTGAGCGAATGAAAATGAGCTATACAAAATCATTGATAAAATCCAAAGCACTCGTTTCCTCTTTAACATACTGTTTTGCAAATTAATTAATAATATTTCCATAAAAAATTACTTGTTATCTTTAACAACCCAATAATTCAACGTCTGATTAGGTGTATCTAAAACAAATTTGTAAAAACCACTTTCTCTTAAGTCCTTGCTTAGTATCATTTTTTCATCGGAAAGTTTTACTGTAGCTATTTTTTGGTATTTATCCGGTTCATTTTTTTTAAAGTGATTGGTATAGCTTACTAAAATGTCGGCAGTTTGTTTTTTATTGCCGGAGAGATTTTTCCATGTAAAACAAAACTTCCCATCATGTTCTTCTGATTTAAAATCAGAAAAATCCGCCGTTCCAATAAATGGAACTCCATCCCATTCGTATTTTACATCTTTCGGCACATCGATATCCATAAAATTTACGATTGAAGGCAATATTGATACGATACCGGGAGTAGATTTTTTTAAAGAAGAGTTTACGTCTTTATAATTTGTAACAATCCATGTACCGCGTTCTCTATCTGATTGTCCGCCATGGCCTTTCCCATCTACAGGTGAACGGCCATGGTCTGTTGTGATGACCAAAAGCCATTTTTCATTGTTGTTTTTCTCTCTGTCTTTAATTGCATTCCATATTTTACCTATTAAAGCATCTTCGAAGTTTATGGCATCTTCCATTTGTTTGCCATCTCCATACATATGTCCCATATCGTCAGTGAATTCAAGATAAACCCATGACAGATCAGGTGCGTTTTCTCTCACACATTTCGCTGCTTCTACAGCTACCTTCTCGTCAATATTTTTCATGAAAATTCTCTCATTGTCATGTGGAAAATTGATAGTATCCAATTCAAAACCATCACAAGAGTAGTCCATCTTAATATTATTGGTTTCATTTTTTGCTTCACCAATTAATTTTGTTCTATTATCTTGCCATGAAGAATAAACCGCAATTTTTTTATTTGGATATTTGTCTTTCAATAACCTAAAAACAGTTGGATAGCTATAATTCGGATCTTTTATGTCATTATCCCATACATTGTGTTTGTTTACCCATGTTCCGGTTAATAAACTATTATAACCTACGGCTGAAATAGTGGGTGTTTGCGAGTAGGTCCCTTTTTCTCCACCAACAAATGCAGGTGTAAACGTTCCACATACAGAGATTGAATCCAAATAAGGAGTTTGGGCTTTTTTCAGCATATCCCGGGCTATTCCGTCAACAATAATAAATAAAGTCTTTTTTACTTGTGGTTTTGTCTGTGCCACGATAGAATTTGATAAAACACATAAAAAAAACAGTAACAACAATAAATAAGCATTCTTTTTCATTATTCTAAATAGTTAATTAAACAATAGTGCATAAATTCATAATCACTGAAAGACAAATTGTCAATTTATGTTGCCAATATCTTTTCAGGTGCAAAAAAAGACTAAACAAATTACATCTTGATTAAAGGAGCTTCTCATAGATATTAATATTTATAAATATCCACAATCGCCCTAAAGTCTTTCAAAAAATGAGATATGAATTAATAGGCAGTATAGAGATTAACGACGGACTCTTCAGCACACAAATAACTGAGGAATAAAAGATAAGCCACTAAAATGAGGCGGTAGAAGTCAAAAGACGCTTCCACTTCTTATCATCAATTCAAAGACTATTTTGTGGGACATTCTTCTAACATGATTGACAAGAAGAACATTGAAAAAGTTTTACCCTGAGTGCAGTCACTGTTAGTAATGCAAAAAGATGATTACTTGATATCTATCATGACAACAGTGCAGATATTCCCGTGCAAAGAATACCAACACTGTTTAATAGAATTTAGAAATTTGCTTTACGCTTTTTTACTTCGTCTATGAGTTTCGAAAAGGATTTATCCCTTTTGCGTTTTTCATGCTCAGAAGTGGAAAAATGCCATGCTTCCCGTTTAAGTTTCAGATAACTTTCATATACTTTGACATCTAGCATGCCATTATTTACTGCTTCTAAAACCGCACAATCGGGCTCATTGGTATGTGTACAATCCTTGAAACGACACAATTTTGCATAGTCTGAAATTTCTAACATTTCTGCAAGCGAATCAGGATTGTCAATAGCTAAGCCAAATTCCCGAACGCCCGGAGTGTCGATCAAAATACCAGAACCGTTCATTAATACCATTTCTCGACGGGTCGAAGTATGCCGCCCTTTCCCTGTTGACAGGCTTATGTCGGACGTCATTAACACCGGTTTTTCACAAAGCGCATTAACTAGAGAGCTTTTCCCAACACCTGATGAACCGACAAACACCACCGTTTCGCCTTCAGCAATGGATTCCCGTAGCCGTAGAATTGTTTGGGGTTGATGGATACTTGTGAAAAATACCGGCATCTGACGGGCTATGTGCTTAATTGCTTCATCTATTTTCTGCCGGTCAATGCCTAAATCAGCTTTATTTAGTACCAATACGGGATTGATCTGTTCTTCCAATATTTGAACCATGAAACGCTCAGCTCTGCGAACATTGAAATTATCATCAAGACTTTGCACAATAAATGCTTTATCGACATACGAAGCAATGGCTTGTTTATCGGCAACTGTTCCGCTTTTCTTACGATACAATGTACGTTCACGAGGCAACATGTCAACTATGATTCCTTTATTTTCATCGAAAGATTGAAAAAGCACCCAGTCGCCAGTACAAGGCAATTCAAAATCTGATTTTCCATACATCATGTTTCCTGTTAATTCACATTGAAGCAGTCCGTTTTCGGAGATAACTTCATAGCATGTCCGATGTACTATGGATATGCGCCCATGAATAAGAGCACTATGCGTTGAATCCTGCTTTAGTTGGTTTAACTTGTCATTCCAACCATACGTATTTAGATTAATCATTGCTCTATTTTTTTTGCGATGAAAAATACATAACCATAGAACTCCTTATACTTCCGGTATAGCTGAGCTTCATGTCGTTGAAACGCAACGAATTCTTCAGCAGTCTTATTTCCCGCATATTTATTAAGAAAGATCTCTTGGGCTTTAGCTTGTGGAACATGATAATGCTCTGTCCAACAATTTTCCGGCAGAATGAAAGTAGCTACGGGAATATAGCCCGCTTTCTGTATCTGGGCTACCTGATTGGGAATCGTATCTATCTCCGGGTAAACGCTCATCCAGAAATCATGAATCTCTACCGGACGTTCTTCGGTAAACCAAGAGCTTTCAGAAATGGCAACATAACCTCCTGTTTTCAGGAAATTACGCCATTCGTTTAGGCCTCGTTCAAAACCGATATTATAGATAGCACCTTCCGACCAAATCAGGTCTAAGGATCCCTTCTCGAAAGGAAGATTATCCATCGAACCAACGATACCTCTCACTCTATCCTGAAGATTCAACTTTCCGGCATTACGGTTAAACTGGTCGATGAATCCAGGGAAAAGGTCAAGGCCTGTAATCTTTCCCTGTGCATGCTGTGCCAATACCATTGTCTGGCCACCCGTCCCACAACCAATGTCGGCAATAAGAGACTTATCGGTCAGATTGTCTATAAAGCTCAATGCTTTAAGGGTTACTTCGGGACTTCCAGGCCCTTGTCGTTCTAAATTTGAGAAAAAATCGCAAATAAAATTAAAATCGAATTCGTGAATTGTTTTATTTTCGTTATTCATTATCTTAACGTATATAGCATACATGTGACAGCATAGCAATGCCATCATCATTGTACGCAGATTAAAAATTTAATTGATATAAATAGAAACTACCCTCGAATAGAGTTATCCGAGAATAAACGAAAGGACAATCTGTACAAGAAATACAGGTTGTTTACGACACCAAATCCGATTTTAATAGAATGTTTAACATGCTGCAAAGATATGTCATATTTTATTTAATAGAAAACATGTTGCTAATAAAAATGCATTTTCTTCGCAACAGAGTTATTTTTGTACAATGGGAAACAAAAGAAAGGGAACCATAATGGTTCCCTTTTTATCTATTTTGGTTACAGATAAGCTGCTAATTATTTACGAAATCAAGTCTTTGAGAGGCTGGCCATTGCCGTTATCTCATATAAACCTGATTTTCAACATAGAATATACGGATAGGGCTTTATGTGGACGCTCATTTTTATAAGTCATGTAGCACAATATATAAAGGTACTGATATTCATTGATTTAGCTTAGTCTAAAAGTCAGTTACTCTACTGAATTTTAATCATTTAACTATAAGTTTAACGCACTATTGTAAAATAATATCCACCTTGCACTTTTATAAAAAATCAATGTTTTTTACTAATTCGTATAATTAATAAATTTAAAAGGAGGTTATTGATATGCTCTACGAAATTTCTACGCTTTCCTGCCCGTTGCTCTCCATTGAGGACGTCTCGCAGCGCTCTAATAATTGGGTCTCAGACACGCAGGCAACAGGAAAAGTGTTAGGCTCGTGGCGGACGGAAATCGGCACGCTCGGTCGACTAATCATTTTACGGAGCTTTGAAACAGCCGAAGTCCTCGCAACAGAACGTCGCCGCGCTCTGCTGAGTGCAAACCCATTCAACGCTGACGGAGTTGTTACTTCGCTTAGCATGGAGAGCTACATGCCCTTCCCATTCTTGCCGCCAGTCCAACCCCACGCCTTCGGCTCTGTTTATGAATTCCGCACCTACCACCTCGTCCCCGGAGGGCTGCCTCCAACCCTACTAGGATGGGAAAACGCGATTGAGCCAGCTAAAAAATACACCGCTCATTTGGTGATCAACATGTACGCGCTAGACGGACCACCACGAATCACCCATATATGGGGCTTCACCTCCCTTGAGCAGCGCGCTATGCTACGTGCCAGTGCTTATGGTGCCGGCTTCTGGCCGCCTCATGGCGGTCCGGAACATATCTTAGAAGCCACATCGACCATTGCACTACCACAACCCTGGTCTCCGCTTCAGTGATAGATATAGGAATCTGAGTAGCAAACGGACGGAAACCCAAGTAAGTAAATTAAAGATGTGCTTCCATATACATGACTATAATAGCTATTACAGCAAAGATCTTGCGGAACTTCTTCCTTACAACCTGACAGCTCAAATAGAAGAATATATAAATTAGGAATGTCTCTGGAAGTCTCCTAACTGTTTCCGAATGTTTTAGGTGGTTTTGAATATATCTTTGAAAAATAATGCAAATCCTTGAAGAATATCTGTAGACTTTTGATATTTTTCAAGGATTTAAAAATACTGAGTCCGCTTAATGCTTACCAATCAATTTTAAGAAACAGTTTGTTTTTCTATTGGATAATGTTCTTTCTCGTAGGAAATTACAGCATCAGACATTATAGAAAGTTCTACTGTTTTTTTATCATTTACAGGCCAATTCTCGCCGACTTGGGGAAGAAGCTCTTCTACTTTCTCTAATGCGAACTCATATTGTTCTTTTGTTATTTTATTCATATTTCAATTATTAAATGGTCGAACAATCCATTTTATCATATTCTTTATGGGCACCAAAACAAAGGATAATGCTGTCTATCTTTGTAAACTTAATAACTTTAACTTGACGATAATTCTTTCTCTTACTATTGAGACAGAAAGATCTAAAGCTGCACGTGAATCATCACATCCATTTGTATCGAATAACAACCTTTCTGTTTGTTCTCCCCGTATTACATTATTTCATACAAATCTCTGATGATTATTTTGAATTACAAAATATATAGCGTAATAAAAATTATACACCATTTTTTTTAGATAAAAACATCTCTAACACCGCCATGCTCATTCATGACGATAAAACGATCCAAATGATTCTTGATAATCTACAATAAAGTTCTATGCTGGAAAATAGAATTTTGCCAAAGAATTAGTCACTACCATCTCTAATTTTAAGACCGACTATACTGCTTCGGATTCATCCCAATGTGTTCTTTAAAGACTCTTGAAAAATGACTTAGGTTGGTAAAGCCTAATTGATAACCCACATCTGAAATAGAAAACTTTTTCTCTTTTAACAAACGAGTGGCTTCTTTCATCCTGAATTCTTGATAGTAGCTAAAAATGCTGTTGCCGAAAATTTGCTTGAATAAACGTTTCAATTTGGATGGACTCATATTAGCACAAAAGGCCAATTCTTTAATAACTGGTGGAGTTTCCAGATGTTCAAGCATTTGCTCTTTAACTTTGTAAAGGATTTGTATATCATGACTATTTAAAGCATAAAGATGTTTTTCATCCCGCTTTACTAATTCCATTAATAGCCTGCAAATCAGTTCTTCTGCCTTTATCCTCAGAAAAAATAATTCGAAAGTTTGACCAACCGATTCTGTCACAATTTCATCCACAATTTTCTGTAAAGAAGGATAAATCATTTGTTCAAATAATAAGGGTTGCACATTCTGTAATAGACTTTGCAAAATAGGCGATTTATCTGTCGAGTCAAATAATTCGTTCAAATAATCTGCATCCACTTCTATGTTAATTGCTGAATTTGTATGAACCGGAATAACGACGTCAGTATTCATACTACTGGTCACAATTAAGACTGAAGGTATTACCTTTAATTGCTTTTCCGTTGATAATATTTCTGTTTTAGGGAGAATGTTTTGAAACTTAAAAAGTATCATTTTCTTAGAAGCATTGATGTCAGGATTTTCAACAACAATGTTCTCATTTAGTTTGTAATTAAGGATTAGCATTCGAATATGCTCATTAAAAACAAATCCGGCACAATAACCCTTACCAAACTTTTCAGGGATTTCTAATCTTTTATTTTCTACTTCCGTCCCTAATAGATGAGCAAGTCTTTTTAGAACATTTGGTTCTGTTTGCAGTTTCTCTTTTCCCATATAAAGTCTTTTACGACTATTTTCGTGTCAAATATAGCTATTTTATTTCTAAACAAACAAGTAATTTTGCATTATCAATTCAACTAAAAGCAAACAGTACATCAAATAAATAATAATTAAAACCACAGAATATGAAAAAACAAATGAATTTCAATCAATTATTTAAACAAATTTCTCCAGAAGAGGTAAGCGACAATGTATTTACTTTGGTAGGGAAAAAATTTACGGTTATTACTGCGGGTAAGGAAGATCATTACAATTCAATGACAGGCAGTGGTGGTGGTTTAGGACTTCTTTTCATGAAACCAACCACTTGGTGTATTCTTCGATCAGACCGTTATACACTTGAAATAATTCAAAAAGAGCAAACTTATACGATGTCTTACTTCCCGAATGAATATAAGAAACAAACACTCTTTTTGGGAAGCAAATCTGGGAGAGATAGTGAGAAAATGAAAGAGGTTAAATTGACAAGTGTTCAAACTCCTTCCGGAAATATTTCTTTCAAAGAAGCCATACTGATTATTGAATGCAAATTAACGGCACTTACGACCGCGGATCCCAATGATTATTACACAAAAGAAGCCAAAGACTTTATAAATGAAGCATACAAAGAAGCAAACGTTTATCGCAAATTTGTATTTGGGGAAATCACCCATGTTTGGGTAAAGAAATAAGAATAAACCAGAATTAACGGAAAAAATTCATGCTTGGGCAAATTAATGAATGATTATTTTATAATTTAGCTGATATAAGAACACTTGAAGATATAAATGGAGCCGGTTTGTAGAATCTAATGGAATGAAATTTATAGTCGGCTATAGGTTGACTGGTACAGAGCTATACACACCGATCTTACCGCCATCAATGGAAGTACTAGATTTTTGAAATTAAATCAATACGGTGAAGTTTAGTATCATCTAATACAGAAATAAAATGTCCACAATCGCCCTAAAAAACATCAAAGAATGAATCAATATACTCAAAATTGTATTAATTTTATGATCCAAAAGATAAATGACGAATGACACTATTGGATTTCGATAAAACATTTTCGAATTGCCCTAAAATTACAACATATGAAAAACTTATCTTATTTTCTTATTCTTGAGGTTTTGATGTTAATGACATCTTGTACTAATTCTGATGTTGTCTCTAATAAACTTAATATAAGCGAAAAAAATTGCTATTACGTCTCTATCAGCGGAAATGATTCTAATGCCGGGACTATTGATGCTCCTTTTGCCACCTTAAGCAAAGCTCAATCGCTCGTACAGCCCGGCGACACAGTGTACATACGGAAAGGTGTATATAAAGTGGCGGAAAACCAGGTCATGGAGAATGATAGCAATAGCATTTGGGATTATGTTTTTAACATGAATAAAAGTGGAACAATAGACAAAAACATATATTATTCCGGCTACAAAAATGAACGTCCGGTATTTGATTTATCGGCAGTAAAACCGGGAAATAAAAGGGTTATCGTTTTTTATGTAAGCGGATCTTATCTTCATTTTAAAAATATTGAAGTCACCGGTACTCAAGTAACGATACTCACTCATACTCAATCGGAATGCTTCCATAACGAAGGAGGTAATAATAATATATATGAGAACTTATCAATGCATGATGGTATGGCCATCGGATTTTATTTGACTAAAGGCATGAACAATTTAATATTGAATTGTGACGCATATAACAATTATGATCCGGTGTCTGAAGGCGGTGCTGGAGGAAATGTCGACGGATTCGGCTGTCATCCTAATTCAGCAGGCAGTACAGGCAATGTGTTCAGAGGATGTCGTGCCTGGTACAATAGTGATGACGGATTTGATTTGATAAATTCGTACGCTGCAACTACTTTTGATCATTGTTGGTCATTCTTAAACGGCTACAAAACTGATGGTTCGCTTGCTGCTGACGGCAATGGTTTTAAAGCAGGGGGATACGGAATGACCGCCGGAACAAAAATTCCTTCAGTAATTCCAAGCCATACCGTGAGATTTTGTCTTGCTTATGGTAATAAAAGTAACGGATTTTATTCAAACCATCATTTGAACGGTGATACATGGCTTAATAATACAGCTTATAAAAATTCCACCAATTTTAATATGGTTAATCGAAAATCTGCAGCTGAAATAGTTGATGTAGACGGATATAATCATGTGCTTACAAATAATTTATCATTCAGTCCTAAGAAGACAGGTGAAGATATTATGAATATTGATTTAAGCAAATGTACGGTAAATAATAATACTTTTTTGCCTAATCAAATGACTGTGACAAGTGATGATTTTGTCGGTTTAGATGCGTCTCAGCTGACACGCCCACGTAAAACTGACGGCAGTCTTCCTGATATTGATTTTATGGTATTAAAGGAAAACAATAGTTTATACAAAGCCAGCATCGGGTATAGTGTTACGGATAAATAAAGGTTATGAGTGCCACATCAAGCCTAGCATTTTCAGTCAATAAAAATAATAGCAAGGATCATCTGAATTAGGGTAAAATGGTATATTGAACTACATCAAAGCAATCAAAATAAGCCATCCTCTTTCGTAAGCGTCTTCGGTGTTTGGTCATTTCAGTTCGTATTTATTTTAATCTGAGATATTTGTCATACTTCGATGTTCATTTCCCCAACTTAACATGAGATCAATTAGGGGCAAAAGGCTTTTTCCTATTTCAGTTAAATAATACTCAACTTTCGGAGGTAACACCGGGTAAATTTTCTTTTCAATTATGTTGTTTCTCTCCAATTCGAAAAGTTGCTGATTAATCACTCTCAAAGAAGCTTCGGGATGAGACCTGTGTAATTCACTAGGTCTTTTGATGCCTTTATTAATATCATTAATTAGACATGTTTTCCATTTTCCGCCAATAATCTCCATGGTAACAACAATACCACAATTCAAATCCTTTGGAATTTTCTTCTCATACATAACTATTCAGTTAGGTGTTTAATACTGTAATCATAGGGTGCATATAATAAAGGATACCACCCAATCATCGTCGGCAAAAATACAAAAAAGAAAATGAAGTAGTCACTTTAGTCGATTTTTCAATTAAATATTTTAGTTTTTTTGAGCCTGTAAGAAGTCCCATCCATGTTAACAACATAGGCTGATAGAATGATCTCTTGGCTTATCTATCGTGGGTAATGGAGGGCAAAATAATCACTATAGGATAATTTTCACACATATTGTGCACCTCAATTTTAACCTCTAGCTTTGCAGTTCAAATAACATAATTAAAAATCAGTTTTATGAATACAAAACAGTCCTCTCAACTTGCATCCACAAATCAGTTACTGACAGATTTGGAAAAGAAAAAATTAGCCGAAACCTTCCTTCATGCAGTTGGAACTCAAAATTGGGATTTGCTACATTCTATTATTACAGAAGATATCTCCTGGACTTTACCTGGTACAAGTTTAATTTCTGGCGAAGTGAATGGTGTAAATGCAATAATAACAAGAGCTCAACAGATTGTTAGTTATGGTGCCAGTTTAGAATTGGAATATGTTTTATATGGACAATATAATGTTGCATTATTTGTTCATAATCAAGCTTCAAGAGGCGAACTTATACTGGATGAGCACCTTGCTACAGTTTGCACAATTTGTAATGGAAAAATCTCTAAAATTGAAACCTATGTTTCCGATGTTGATGGAGTAAATGCTTTCTTTAAATAGCAAGGATCCAGGTGCGATGATATATAGGTTCATACCCCAAACCTATATACCATCACCCTATGATCCTATATAGGATGAACTGTTAAAGGTATATACCAAAGTAACCGACATTAGCCGCCCCTTCACCTGATAAACTAAACCATACAAAGATGTGAAACTTGCCTTCACCATTCAAACTATCTTATTTACAGCATTTTAAAGGTGAACAAATGAAGGCATAAATTTCACCCCCACCCTTCACTCTTCACCAAACAGCAATAAAATATACCGGTGAGTATTTACCAAAGAGCCCGTATATTGTTGGTTCGTTGCCCACCTGCAAAATAAATAAGATGACATTCCCCAAACTCCCCTTATGAAACAAGAAGAAATACAATCAAAACACTTTATTGATTTCAGGTGAAGGCAAAAAGCCGTCAGCCAGCCTTCACCGTTTCACTCGTAAGATACTAATAGTGAATGAGTTTGAACGGTGAATGCAAGTTTACAAACATATTGTAGATCTCCAATTCCTGAAATAAATTTTATTCAATGTAAGAAGTACTAAAAACTCTGTATAACTTTGTAGGCGATAAAGGAGCATATATCAGACGCTCCTTGTAAAGATTAATAGTATAGCTTTACATATAGTGTAAACTTATTGGTTCATTTAAGTATAAGACATTCAATGTAAGAAGTACTAAAACTCGCTATAGCGTTTCGTTCTACTCAAAACGAAGAGTTGCTCAACTCATAGTTATGAGTTAGTGAAGTGTCTTAAGAGAGGTGGACAACTCAATACTAAGAGAATACAATGTCTCAATAATAAAATAAGTATGCCTTTTTATAATCCGCTAAAAGCTATCGTTGGCTCAACTTTGCGATCTTTACAGCTAGACAAATAATCATCAATAGCTCCTTCAAAATCACTTTTCAATTCCTCTATCGTAGAACCTTCATAAGTGATAAAATCTTTGTTCATTCCAAGTACTTTTCCAAATAAACAATGATCATCTTCGCTGGATTCAACGCTTCCGCAATAACCCTTATACTTCAAATTATCCATAACAACCTCCCATTATTTGATTAATGTTTCTACAGATGAAACTATTTACAGTCTCACAAGCCACTTTCAACTTAGATTCATACTTACACTATTGGGAAGTTCTCCTCTTCATAGTCTGCAACCAAATCGGAAATCAAATCCAATTCAAGCAGATTCTTATCATCAGTCGGTGTATCATTTCCAACAACCTTCAACAACTCTTCAATTCTTTGGCAAGCTGCTTTGTACTGTTCTTCGGTTTTTATCTTTTCCATATCCTACTTAAAAAAATGAAAGTGTAATAAATGAAGCATGCAACAGTTTCTATTACTTATTTCGTAACCTCATCAAAATGCTCCAGTGCCCAATCAATCATCATTTGAACTGCCGGCATAAAACTTTTCCCCATTTCTGTCAGAGAATACTCAACGCGCGGAGGTATCTCTGCATAAGCTTCACGTATTAAAAGATTTTCCTCTTCCAAATGCTTTAGCGTACTGGTGAGCATCTTTTGTGAAATGTCAGGAATAGCACTCATTAAATCTTTATAGCGCATCTTTGTATTCGTAGACAAAGTGCATAGCACCAATAAAGACCATTTGTCACTCATTCGTCCCAAAACATTTCTTATAGGACACGTTGGATATTTCAAATCAAGCTTTTTCATTTCTTACCCATTTTTAAATTTAATGCAAATATAGGCATAATACTCTAAAAGAGAGTAATAATATATTTAGAGTATTACAGCTAGAAAATATCAAACGCACAAAATAAGTTAAAGACAGATTTATAGAACACTGATTATCAATAATTCTAACCATATAGGTGCGTAAAGAACCAGATTGACCAATGATTTTAAAACAATTACATTTGACACGTATTAATCATTTAAAAAGTAAAAATATGAGTAAAATGAATTCATTGAAAGGATGGAATATCAGAGGATATTTCGCTCGCCGAAGTGCTCAGAGTTATTTTAACTCTAATAAAATGACATTTGCTGCTGCAGACGGTGGCTCATCATGCGGAGCGGGTGATGGTAAACCTGAACCTAAACCATCTGCCTGCGGTTCTTCTTGCGGAAGTGATGGCAAGTAATGAACAAATCCCGATCGGAAACCCGGTCGGGATTACTATTAATCAACTATTAAATGACATAAGAAATGGAATATTTCGCTTTTCAATGGCACATTACCGACAGCTGCGACCAACGTTGCCAACATTGTTATATCTTTTCGGAAAATAATCATATTAAACTGAAAGAGATGTCGTGGAACGAGATTGAATCAGTTTTTGATAATTGTTTGGATATGTGCCAAAAGATTAATCGTATTCCTTACTTTTATATCACCGGTGGCGATCCGATTCTACACAGTCGTTTCTGGGATTTAATGGAATTATTCAAAACAAACAACGTCGCCTTTACCATTCTTGGAAACCCATTTCATCTTAACGATGAGGTTTGCCGAAAACTGAAAGAATGTGGCTGTGAACGATACCAATTGTCAATAGACGGACTTCGGGAAACACATGATGCGATTCGTAAAGCAGGTTCGTTCGATATAACTCTTGAAAAAATAAAATGTCTGAAAGATGCAGGAATAAGATGCGCAATTATGACAACCGTCTCCGGAACAAATGTCGATGAGATACCGGAAATTATAGATATCGTAGTGAAACATAAAGCAGATGTTTTCGCCTTTGCAAGGTATTGCCCCACAAGTTTCGAGAAAAGTACACATTTAACGCCACAACAATATAAGAAGTTGCTTGAAATCTGTTGGAAAAAATTCGAGCAATATAAAGACTGTGAGACAAGCTTCAATCTCAAAGATCATCTCTGGACACTATTCCTTTATGAGAAAGGGCTTTTCACTATACCGGAAGGACTTGAAGACGATAAAATATACGAAGGCTGCAACTGCGCAAATTGCCATCTAACAATATTACCCAATGGTGAAGTTTATGCCTGTCGTCGTATGAAAAGCAATGTAGGAAACTTGTTCAATGAAAAGCTATACGACATATTCACAGGAAGCAAAATCGACTTCTACCGGGATTACGAGAAGTTTGAGAAATGTTCAAAATGTGAGTTAAAACGCTTTTGCCGAGGGTGTCCAGCTGTAGCATACGGATATACCAATAACTTCTATGCTGCTGATCCACAATGCTGGAAAGAGATTGCAAAATAATAAGAGGTAAGAACATATGAAAGCGGTAGTATTATATAAAACAGGCAAGCCTGATGTGCTCACAGTAAGCGAAATATCATTGCCGGAAACCAAACCCGGTTGGATGCTTATCAAAGTAAAAGCCTTCGGCCTTAACCGTTCCGAACTGGCGATGAGGGCATATGAGGGAAATGCCCCGTATATCAAATTGCCTCGCATTCTCGGAATCGAATGTGCTGGAGAAATAGCCGATCCTTCAGATAGCGGACTTTTACAAGGTCAACAAGTTGTTGCACTAATGGGAGGCATGGGACGTTCTTTCAATGGTAGTTACGCAGAATACACCTTAGTACCTGTCAGAAATGTTTTCACGGTGGATACAAATCTTAGTTGGGAAGAAATGGCGGCCATACCCGAAACTTATTTTACCGCTTACGGTTCTCTTTTCAATTGTCTGCAAATTACAACTGCCGATACTCTTTTTATTCGTGGCGGGACAAGCGCAGCAGGGCTCGCATCTATCCAAATGGCAAAAAGTATTGGAGCTAAGGTGCTAACTTCGACAAGAAACAAAAACAAGTCTACTTTTTTAAAAGAGCAAGGTGCAGATTATGTACTTATTGATAATGGAACCTTGGCTGAGCAATTGTTCAGCATCTATCCAGAAGGAGTAACGAAAGTGCTCGAACTGGTTGGTCCATATACCTTATTGGAATCAATAAAATTTGTCCGCTATCACGGAATTATATGTTCTACCGGCCAATTAGGGGGAAAAGGTACATTAAATAAATTTGATCCGATAAAAGATATTCCTAACGGAGTGTACTTAAGCAGCTTCTTCAGCAATTATCCCACACAAAAGATCATTGACACTATTTTCGAACACATGAAAATGCATCATTTACATCCAATCATTGGAAAGATATTTTCATTAAATGAAATTGGACAGGCACACTTGATAATGGAAAATAACGATGTTAACGGAAAAGTAGTAATAAAAATAGACTAAAACATAATAGTATGGAAAACAAACTATACGCTAGCATTTACTTCAAACGATTTATATTCATACTTGCTTCTTGAAATACCTGACGCTTAGTTCTTAAAGCAATTTTTGGAAAGTATAATTTTTACTAATTTATCGTCAATACTCGTCCTAATTTGCATATCTTTATGTAGATATATGATCTACGAACGATATCGATTATGAAAAATACATACTAAAAACTTGCATTATGAAACAGTTTAATAAATTATATTTATTGATTCTATTCATCGCTTTAAGTGGATTTACGAATCAAAATAAGGAACTAAAAGTCACTTATTTGGCTAATTGCGGATATTTGTACGAGAGCAATAAATCCAAAGTACTTATTGATCCCTTTGGCACTGAGTATGGGAACATCTTTTATTTGCCTTCAAATGAGACAAAAAAGAATATTCTCCAAGGACATAGCCCTTTTGACAAAATTGATTTACTCTTAATCACACACATACACGGAGACCACTTTAACGCTAAGTTGGCAGAAAGTTTCCTTTTAAACAACAGAAAAGCGAAAATGATTTGTCCGTCACAAGTCTATAGGCAAATGAAAGATTCTTGCAAAAGTTTCGCTCAAATAAATTCACAAATTATCAGCCCCAACTTATCCATCAATGAATCAAAAAAAATAAAAATAAATGGCATCTCCGTTACTGCGATAAGGATGCAGCATGGGACAAATCGAAGCCTTGAAGGGATAAACCCTTCCAATTACACAGATTATGAAAAGACTGAGGACTTTGGATATGTTATTCATCTTGGCAAAAAGACTATTTTTCACCAGGGAGATGGTTGTCTCAAGATAAATGAAAAGGCTTTAAAAAATATTGATTGCCCCATCGATATTGCACATCTAGGCTTTTTTGATTGGGATTCGACTTCCTTGAACATCATAATGAAAGAGTTAAAGGCAAAAACAATCATTTTTATGCATGGAACAAAGTCTGCTAAAGAATTAGAATCGGAGCAATTAAAAAGAATAGCCCCACAACTTATATTCTTTAAAAGAGAATTAGAACAGAAAGTTTTTTAATTGCAAAATAAAAGATCTCACTCTTGTTTTATCAGAGAGCACCAATTAAAATCAGGATAACTGAACAGTCCTTTCTCTCCTATTTTAATCTCGGGAATAACAACTAATGACAAAAAGGAGAGTGTCATAAATGGAGCATGTAACCGACAGCCCATTTCTTGTACTCTATTACATAAATATTTGTAGCTTGAAGCGACAGACTCACCACTTTGGTCACTCATAATGCCTCCGATAGGTAACGGTAATACATCTGTTTTGTCAACATCACACACAGCCAATCCGCCTTTATGCTCTATAATGGCATTGACCACTGCTTGCAATTCACAGTCACTGCACCCCACTGCTATAATGTTATGAGAATCATGAGCCACAGAACTTCCGAATGCTCCATGTTTCAAATTAAAACCTTTACAAAAAGCCACTTGAGGTACTCCGTTCTGATAACGATTGATATACACGATTTTTACAACATCATTCTTCATGTCCGATTCCAGATTGTCCATTGACTCTTCAGGAGTATAGTCATAAGCAACTGTCAACAACTCATTTTGTATCAGCGATATTATTTTCTCCGTACCGAATACCGCCTTCTTTAATGCAGATAATTCGACTTTATCATGAACGAAGTTATTTAACGTGATTTGCTCGGAAGGAATCTTATCGGATTCATCCTTCCATTCGGCATCATATTGTTTCACGCCATTGATATAAACCTTTTCAGTATCGAATGTTTTCAGATTATCAACAATAATAAAATCAGCCTTATCTCCTACCCTTAACAGCCCCACATCCTGTTTATAATGAATAAGGGGATTAACTGATGCAATCTTCAATACATCAAACAAATCGAATCCGTCAGCAACTGCTCTTTTTACTATTTTATTGATATGCCCCAATGCCATTATATCATCGGGATGAGAATCATCGGTACAAAACATTACATTGTCGGGATCTATCTTAATGAGCGGCTTTAAGGCTTCATAATTCTGTGCTGCACTTCCTTCCCTAATGAGAATTTTCATGCCCACTCCTATTTTCTCTTCTGCTTCCTCCAAGGTGACGCATTCATGATCCACACTTATTCCACAACCAGCATACGAGGCAAGTTCCTCTCCGCGCAAAGCAGGAGCATGTCCGTCAATAGGCAGGTGATGCCTCTTAGCCGCATCAAGCTTAGCCATCATATCCTCATCACGAGCTAAAACACCTGGCACATTCATTACCTCAGATAAAGCGACAAAATGCCCGGAAGCTGCCATTTTCTCAGTTTCTTCAGGAGAAATAGAACAGCCTGAAACATCAAACGGAGTTGCTGGAACACACGAAGGAATGGAGAAAAAGGTCTTGATAGGAGATTTCTTACTATTCTCTCTCATAAATTCAATACCCTCAACGCCCATTACATTTGCAATCTCATGAGGATCGGTCACCACGGCAACTGTGCCTTGTTGAATAACTAACTGTCCAAAATGTTGAGGTGTAAGCATCGAACTCTCAATGTGCATATGCGAATCGATGAATCCGGGAATAATATACCCTTTCATTGATGTTGCATGCCTCTTGATGTCTACAATCACACCATTTTCAACTTCCACTGATCCCTCAAATATTTCTCGTTGATGAATATCTACAATCTTACCTTCTACACTTACCATTATCCTATTGTCTACTTATAAAACTTTACTATTAGATAACTCCTATCTAACAACCCAAATGACTTTAAAAGAAAATCCCTACCTTAATAAGATAGAGATTCTTTGCTATTATCATGTAATTTTAATATACCATACTAACAAGCAGTAATTAAGTTCGTGAAGAACGTTCAGCTGATTCCCAATTTTCATCAAGATTGTTTGCACATTGAATTTCCAAACTCAACTGTTCAATAGCTTCATTTTTCTTTTTCGGACAATCATCAGCATCAATACAATCTGTATACTGAATAGATGATGTAACGCAAGAATAAGTAGAACCATCTGATAACACAGCTTTAATTTCTACACGCCCGGATCCATGTTCACCCCGTTCTTTTCTGATTTGCTCTAATTTCTTTGCTTCTATATTATTGCCCGTATTGCCGATAACGCAGCATTTAAATTTTATTCAGCCTTCATATTCAATTGACCCTCTATTGCTTCTTTCAAAGACCATTTTGCTTTCAGGTAAGCTGTCTCGCCTGCCTCTTGTCCGAAATCAATGTAATAATTTGCATTGTCTTCCCGAATGTATCCATTAGGATATTTTTGTTTAAAATTATTCGTAAGTTCTTCTTTAGAAGAAGAAGTCATATCATTGTTATCCCACAATAATATGTACACTGTATCTTCATCATTTTTATAAGATGCGATATAGCTGTAATTGTTTAATTGTATCCCATTATCCTCAAACACATTTTTCGCTGATGTGAAGAATGTCTTATTAATCGATTCTATGACTGGATTATGAGAAAGCATTTCTGTTACATCCTCTTCAGTCGTATATTTCCATTTTTCAAGATTGTACCTGTTCCTGATCGAATCTACAATAACAATTGAAGTAGTCCCGACTAGGTTAGTAAATAAATCTTTTTTCATACTTATTATTCCTTATTTTAATAATACCGTGAAGATAGCTCTATATTTTCATATATGAAAATCTTCTATTAATAAACATTTTATTATTAGGTAATATTTATCTAAGCTAAACAATAATACGAATTTGTTAAACAAAAAAGCTTCAATTTTGATTGAAAATCAGAGAAATGATATTTTTTTGCGAATCAAGAAAAAAGTGGAGGTTACCCACAATATGAGTAACCTCCACTTTTCTATTATTTGAATTATTTGCCTGAATTTAGATTCCGTAAGCAAACAAATTGATTGTATCATATACAATGCTGGCAACACCCAGACCAATTACTCCTAAAAGACAAATAGCAAGACTTATCTTTGTATAGCAATCACTCTTGAAGTATGCGATAGGTTCATCATTTTCCTTGATGTACATTGCTTTTACTATCAACAGGTAATAATACAATGAGATGACAGTATTAATCAAAGCAATGAACACTACTAACCAGAATCCGGCTTTGAACGCTCCTGCAAATATAAAGAACTTGCTGAAGAATCCTGCAAACGGAGGAATACCTGCCAATGAGAATAATGAGATGGTCATTGCAAATGCCAATTTCGGATTTACTTTGTACAATCCATTATAATCACTGATATTTACTTTACCGCTCTTTTGCTCTATTACATTGATGATTCCGAAGACCGCCAAGTTAGCAGCAATATATACTAAGATGTAAAATACCAATGAAGTCATACTCATTGAATTAGCACCCAATACACCAAGCACGATGTAACCGGCTTGAGAGACTGAACTGAAAGCCATGAAGCGTTTCAGATTGTCTTGACGGATGGCAAACAAGTTGGCTAAGGTGATAGTTACAATGATAATCCATACCAGAATCTGTTGCCAGTATCCGACCAAAGGTTGGAAACTCTTCATCAGAATTGTCAACATGGCAAATGCAGCAGCACCCTTTGAAATCACACTTAAGTATGAAGTCACACTCGTAGGTGCTCCTTGATATACATCGGCTGTCCACAAATGGAACGGTACCAAGGAAATCTTAAAGCCTAGTCCGGACAAGAAGAATGCCAGACCCATAATTGCCATAGGTTGGCTTGTTATCAGTTTGTTTACATCATCGAAATACAAAGTACCTGTAGCACCGTAAATCATTGACAAACCAAATAGCAACAAACCTGACGAGAACATGGCTGTAAGAATATATTTTGCTCCGGCTTCAGCACTCTTCTGACGGAATTTGTCAAAAGCGGCTAAAGTAGCCATAGGTATTGAAGCTGTCTCCAAACCGATATAGAACATTAAGAAGTTTCCTGCACCGATCATCAGATACATACCCAGCAAAGTCGACAAGGTCAAAACGTAAAACTCACCACGTTTGAATGAGGTATCTTCACGTTTCAGCCAGATATCGGCTTGTAGAAATACGATAATCGTACCGATGTTAAGTACTGTACGAACGATACCGATCATCGGAGTGTTATAGTACATACCGCCGAATATATCATAATTGGGCGAAGGAACTATATTGATCAAAGTATGCACACACAGCAGACCAATCGCCAGCGGCGAAAAATACTTATCGTGTTTTTTCTGACCGGTGATCACATCGAACAATAGCAAGATAACGATGACTGCCACAAGTGACAGCTCCTCTTTCATATTTAAAAATTGACTGTAATCCATTTTCTTTCTATTTTTTAATGCTTATGATTATAATGCTGCCACTGCATTAACAATTGGCATTACACTATGACTGATCATACTGCTGATCCACCAAGGTGCGCAACCTACACCGGCTACACAGAAAATAAGACAAATGACTGCAAAACGTTCGTCCCAAGTGGCATCGGTCAACAAACGATAATGTTCATTCTCCACTTTTCCGTATGCGATTTTGCCCACTAAACGCAACATATACACAGCTGCTATTACAATAGATGTAGTAGCAAAAATGGTACATACGCGGTGGAATGTATCTGCATGTTGGAATGCTCCCACAAAGATGCTCATTTCAGCAACGAATCCGCTAAGACCCGGCAAGCCCAAGTTGGCTAATGCTGCAATGGCAAAACCTACACACAAGAACGGCATTATCTGCATCAAGCCTGACAGCAGACGGATATCACGTGTGTGAGTACGTCCGTAAATCATACCGATCAATGCGAAGAACAAGGCTGTCATCAATCCGTGACTCACCATTTGAAGAACGGCACCCGTCGTAGCTGTTTGATTAAGCATCAAAATAGCAAACAACACCATACTACAGTGGCTCACTGATGAATAAGCATTGATATATTTCAAATCGGTTTGAACACAAGCACTGAATGCACCGTAAACCACACCGATTGTAGCAAGTATCAAGAACAACCAAGTCCAATCATGTGCGCCTAACGGCATCAAATAAATGGCGACACGTAAACAACCGTAACCTCCAAGTTTCATCAACACACCCGCATGTAACATAGATACGGCGGTAGGTGCCGAAGCATGACCATCAGGAGACCATGTATGGAAAGGGAACATCGCGCCAAGTACTGCAAAACCCGTAAACAATAACGGGAAGAAAATGTGTTGAACCATAGGTGGAATATGATTGTTTCTAGCAATCTCCAACAAATTCATGGTAGTGGCTCCATTACCGAAATAAATAGCCAGGATACCAATCAACAACAAAGCAGAACCTCCCATCAACATCAATGTCAACTTCATAGCTGAATATTCCTTTTTACCTGTACCCCAATAGCCGATCAACAAATACATCGGAATCAAAGCCACCTCGTAAAACATGAACATGGTAAATATGTCGATAGAAATAAAGAAGCCGAATACTCCGGTTGCCAAAAAAGTGAACCAGAGGAAATATTCTTTGACCATTACTTTCATTTGCCAAGAAACGAAAGTTCCGGTAAACACAATCACTCCCGACAATAATAACATTGCCACAGATATGCCGTCAACACCCAAAGATAATTTGATGTTAAGCGGAGCATACCAAGATAGATCTGATGTGAAAAGCATTTCTCCTTGTGCACCCGCAGCGCGAGCTTGTATATACATGACTGCAGTAACAATCGCTGTGATCAACAAGGCTGATGAGCCTACGACCATCACGCCACGCACTTGATTGACATTGCGGGAAAACCAAAGACCCAGCAGCATCAACAGGGGAAATAGTACGAATAATATTAAAAAGTTCATATCTATATATTCTTATTTGATTACTTTATAATAGTGATGCAACCACAATGATTAACACGCCGACCAGGAATACATAAGTGTATTGCTGTACGCGACCACTCTGGAATCCGCGAATACTAAACGAAGTCTCATGTGTACCCCAAGCCAAGAAGTTGAAGAAACCATCAACCACATTATGGTCAAACCAGGCAATAGGAGTTGCAATGCAACCGAAAATAATCTTATGGGTAACAAACTGATACACCTCGTCAATATAAAAACGATGATAAGCCGCAGTATGCAAATTTTTCAATTTGCGTCCCAAAGCATCAGGTATCGGTTGTTTCTCTTTTGCATAGAAGAGCGTTGCCAACGCAATTGAGAACACCGCAATAGCCACACTGGTTATAGCTGTAGACATCTCAAGATGTGAGGTAAACTCATGTCCGTCAGCACTAATGAAGTGTCCGAATGGAATGAATCCTGCCACAAGAGTGACTGCACTCAAGAAGATCAATGGAATGGTCATTGCTGCAGGTGCCTCATGAGGAGTATGATCATGTTCTGCTTCCTTACCCCAGAATATACCGTAGTAAAGACGGAACATATAAAAGGCCGTCATACCGGCAATCGCTGCCATCATCCAACCAATTACAGGATTGAATTTGAAGCAAGCTGTCAGGATTTCATCTTTACTGAAGAATCCTGAGAAGGGAGGAATGCCCGAAATAGCTAGACAACAAATAAGAAAGGCAATATGGGTAATAGGCATATATTTGCGAAGTCCTCCCATAAATTTCATTTCATTGCTGCCGATTGTGTGAATAATCGCACCGGCACAAAGGAATAAACAAGCCTTGAACATAGCATGCGTGAACAAGTGAAACATAGATGCCATAAAACCAAGACCGCCTTCTTCATTGAAAGCCTCCGTACCGTATCCGACCCGTGTGCATACACCCACAGCTACCATCATAAAGGCTATTTGCGAAATGGTGGAGAAAGCAAGTACACGCTTGATGTCGCTTTGGGCACAAGCAATAGCTGCAGCAAAGAATGCGGTGAACACACCTACATAAGCTACAATATGTAATACATCCGGAGCATATACGACGAAAAGCGGGAACATGCGGGCTACCAGATAAACACCGGCAACTACCATTGTTGCTGCATGAATCAAAGCTGATACCGGAGTTGGACCCTCCATAGCATCAGGCAACCAAATATGTAATGGGAACATTGCACTCTTACCGGCACCTCCGATGAACATCAAGCCTAAAGCAAGAGGTAACATCACTTTTGCGACACCGACAATATTAGCTGATGCAAATCCTGTACTTGCACCTACTGTGGCAAATGTATAGGATCCTACATAATATCCGAAAATCAAGATACCGATCAAAAAGCCCAAGTCGGCAAAACGTGTAACGATAAATGCCTTTTTGCTGGCCGATACGGCAGCAGGACGTGGGTAATAGAAACCGATAAGCAAATAGGATGATACACCCACCAATTCCCAGAACAAATACATCTGGAAAATATTGGTAGCAACTACCAAACCCAACATGGACATGGTGAAGAGTGAAAGGAAAGCGTAATAGCGTTGAAAACCTTTCTCTCCATGCATATATCCCAAACTATAAATATGCACCATCAATGATACCGTGGAAATCACGATCAACATCATCACAGAAATAGGATCTAACAAAACACCCAAATCTATGTGAAGAGTATCAGTGAAATGTAACCACTGTACATTAAACACGGTGATTGTCTCATACACCCCTCTCGCATTGCGAGGCGCAGTAAAATACTCCCACGCAGTGATATAAGAAAGTATGGTGACAATTGCTAAAGAACAACATCCGAGCGTACCTGCAACTATAGGCTTCAGCTTGTGACCGACTAAACCTAGGAAGAGGAACATTAGCATCGGAAGTAGAACGATAAATATTGTATATTCCATTTTGTTTCTGATTTTTAATGTTTCATTTCTTCTATGTCCTTAGTCTCAATACTACTTACGTTGCGGTAGATATTGATCATGATTGCAATAGCAACAGCTGTCTCTGCTGCAGCAATAGCAATGCCGAACAACGCAAAAAAGTGACCTTCAAGATGTGAAGGAAAGAGATAGCGGTTGAATACGGCAAAGTTAATATCGGTAGCATTCAGTATAAGCTCTACCGAGATAAGCATAGCCAAGATGTTTTTGCGGGTAAGGAAACCATAAATACCGGCAACCAGCATCACGGTGCTTACTATTAAATAATATTCTATATGTATATCCATGCTGCTTTACTTTTTACGTGCTATTACTATACCACCGATCATACATGCCAGCAATAACATACTGACTGCTTCAAACGGAAGCAAATATTGATACTTGCCGCCTCCCATTAAAGCCTGACCGATCACTTCCATACTCAATTCATCATCGCCTGTGGGTACCACTTGAGCAACAAAACCATGAGAGAGGATGCAGAACAGCATAATAGCACCACCGGCAATAGCCGTGATAGCAGCTGCTGCCACTTTGCTCTTATTTAAATGAGCATTAAGATTCTTGTCTGAGCGTGTTAATAGAATTGAGAATACATACAAGACCACAATACCGCCCGCATATACAATAATCTGAGCAGCTCCAAGGAAAGTGTAGTCAAGAATGAAGTACAACATTGCCGTACTGAAAAGTACGATTAACAAATATGTGGCTGAACGCAGCATATGCTTGGTAGTTACGGTCATCACTGAGAAGATCATAATGAGCACTGCCACTACATAGAACACCACTTGTTGAAGAGTTATATCCATGATTATTTACTTTTTAATGATGAACCTTCGTGATTAAGCTGGCGAACCAACGTTTCACGATTATATACTGCGTTTTCGAAATGGTTTGAGAATTCGATCGCATCATGCGGACAAGCATTTACGCACAATTGGCAAAACATGCATGAACCTAAATCATATTCATATTTCACCAAATAACGTTTCTTTTTGCCTTCTGCATCGGTTTCCGTAGCTGTAATTACTTCGATCGTGTCATTCGGACAAGCGATCTGACACAAACCGCAACCTACGCATTTATGTTGATTATTCTCATCATGAGGCATAACCAGTTCACCGCGGAATCGTTCTGAAATCTGCAAAGTATCACGGTTTTCAGGATATTGCTCAGTAAGCTTGGCACGTAAGAAGATTTTCATCGTAGTGCGCATACCAATCAACAAGCTCCACAAACCTGCAAATGCATCTTTGAAATATTTATTAAACTTATTCATTTGTTTCTATGCTGATATTAAAAAACTAAACCGGTTACTTTGAGGATGGCCATCAACAACAAGTTGAGCATACCCAAGGGTAACAAATATTTCCACTCCAGTCTCAGCACCTGATCGATACGCAAGCGGGGGAATGTCCACTTGATCCACATCAGCACAAAGACAATAAAGAAGGTTTTACCCAAGAACCAAATAATTCCGGGAACATAGTCCATAATGGCATTAAATCCATCAAGTCCGCTTACATGGAAAGGCATCCAGCCACCTAAGAAAATAGTAGTTGCTATTCCTGCCACGATGAACAGATTCAAATACTCTGCCAAATAGAAGAAACCGAAGTGCATACCTGAATATTCAGTATGATATCCGGCTGTCAACTCTTGCTCTGCCTCGGAAAGGTCAAACGGTCCGCGGTTAGCTTCAGCATTACCGGCTATCAAATAAATAATGAATGCAATCACTGCAGGAATATGTCCTTTGAATATATTCCATCCGTTTGCCTGTGATTCCACGATTCCACTGATACTCATCGTACCGGTCATCACCACCATGGTCAACATCACCATACCTAGTGAAAGTTCGTAACTGATCATCATCGCACCACTACGCATGGCACCGATCAATGAATACTTGTTACGACTACTCCAACCGGCCAAAATGATACCCACTACCTCAATAGAAGATACCGCAAGCAAGAAGAATACACCTATATTATAGTCAATCACCTGAAGTCCCTTATGCCAGGGCAAGCAACTAAATGTCAAGATAGAAGCCAAAATCACCACATAAGGAGCCAATTCATAAAGCAAATTATCGGCATTCTTCAAACGAATGATTTCCTTGATAAGGATTTTGAACACATCGGCAAAGACCTGTAGAAGTCCCCATTTACCTACACGCATCGGTCCCAAACGAAGTTGGAAGAAAGCGCAGACTTTGCGTTCCATATATATAAGTATAATGGCAAAGACTGCATAGGCCAAAATCAGGGCTACAGCGATAACCAATCCTTCAATGAGATAAGCGAATCCCTGAGGCATTATGCTGCAGAGCAGATCATTGATCCATGAAGTGACCGGCGCTATATTGTAATAATCTAAAAACGAATTATCCATTTTGTCTGAATTTTCTGATTAATCTGTTATCTGTCGATATCGGGGATTACGTAGTCCATTGATCCACCGATTGCAATAAGATCGGCAATCTTGTTACCCCTGCACACCGTATCCATAGCATGTACCAAGGGGAATCCTGTGCTACGATAGTGCAAACGATAAGGAACCTTGTCGCCTTTACTTTCAAGCAACACACCGAACTCACCACGTGAAGCTTCGACGCTGGTACTGTATACACCTTCGGGAACACGAATGATCGGTTTGGTTTTCACCAGATAATCGCCTTCAGGAATATTGTCAATCAATTGTTCAATGATCTTCATTGATTCCATAATCTCGTCCATACGCACCATGTAACGGGCAAAACTGTCACACTCATTATAGACTATTTCTTTGAAATCCACTTTACCATACATACTGTAAGGATGATGTTTGCGCACATCATTATGCCAGCCGGAAGCACGACCGCTACCACCTGTACAACCTAAAGAGATAGCATCTTCATTCGTCAATATCCCCATACCCTTCAAACGAGTCGTGAATATGACATTGCCCGTAACCACTTCATGATATTCATGAATGATACCGCGCATATGTTTGATGAAAGCTTTTACATCTTTTTGGAATTCAGGATAGATATCAGCCTGTACACCACCAATACGGTTGTAGTTTTGAATCAAACGACCGCCGGTAGTCTTCTCTAAAATATCCAAGATTATTTCACGGTCACGGAATCCGTAGAAGAACGGAGTCAGACCGCCCATATCCATGATCAAACAAGCAAAATAAAGTAAGTGAGAATCTATACGTTGCAACTCATCGATGATTGTACGAATATAATCCACTCTTTCAGGAATTTCTATTCCTATAGCCTTCTCAATACACATACACAAAGCATGGCGGTTTTGATTGGCAGCCAAATAATCCAGACGATCAGTCAAAGCCAATGTCTGCGGATAAGTAAGACTCTCGTTCATTTTTTCGATACCACGGTGGATGTACCCACACACAGGATCTACTTTCGTAACGGTCTCACCCACCACAGAAGTACGCAAGCGAAGCACACCATGAGTAGAAGGGTGTTGAGGTCCGATATTGACCACAAATTCTTTCTTACCGAAAATTCTATTTTTCTTGTCTATTTCTTTGCCGTCAGCATCGAAAAGATAATCATCAGAGAATTCTTCATTCGTCTCGTTAGACATATCCAACGGATTGGAATTAAGATCATAATCCTTACGGAACGGGAAGCCCACCCAATTGTCGCGCAAGAAGATGCGGCGCATATCAGGGTTATTGGTAAACTTGATACCGAAGAAATCGTAAGCCTCGCGTTCTTTTATTTCAGCCGTTTTCCAAAGATCGCAGACACTGGGCAACAGCGGATTCTCACGATCGGTAGTTTCCGTGCGCAAAGCAATGCGATTATAAGTCTTTGTAGATTCCAGATAATAATAAGCGCCTAATGATTCGCCCCAATCCATACCTACAATATCCCTCATGAAATCCATCGGATCCTCTTTGTCATATCTCAGACCTTCGGCAAGTTTACGAAATGAAGACGCAGGGACAGTAGCAATAAGATCAGCCTGTTCGGTAAAAGTAGCTTCAGGAACGATAGCTAATATTCTGTCTTTAATACTCATAATTATATCTCTTCTTCTTTTGGTTTTGCTTCTTTGCGATTCACGCCACCAAAAAATTTCTCAATTTTAATTTTGCGTTGTAATTGCATTAATCCATATAATAATGCTTCAGGACGCGGAGGACATCCGGGGATATATACATCCACAGGTATCACCTTATCAATACCATTCACTACATGATATGATTTTTTGAATGGTCCGCCGGTAATCGTACAAGCACCTGTTGCAACCACATATTTCGGTTCAGCCATTTGATCGTATAAACGTTTCATAGCCGGAGCCATCTTGTTGGTTACCGTTCCCATCACCATGAGAAGGTCAGCCTGTCGTGGAGAGTTACGTGTCACCTCAAAGCCGAAACGAGCCATATCATAACGGGCAGCGCCCAAAGCCATAAACTCAATGGCACAACAACTTGTACCAAAAGCCAATGACCACACAGAGTTACTACGTCCCCAGTTAATCAGGTCGTCTAAATTACCAACCACTACATTTTGTTCACCTGCAGCATTAATGTCAGTCACCATCTTTTCCAACGAAGCATTGTCTTGCCATTGGTCGTAAGGGATCGACTTAATTTTCGGTTTTTTAATTAATCCCATTCCAATGCTCCTTTCTTCCAAGCATAAGCAAGGCCTAAGATTAATACTCCAAAAAAGAAGAGAACACCCGTAAGTCCGGCTACCCCCAACTTTCCAACAATCACTGCCCAAGGGAACAAGAACATGGTCTCGACGTCAAACATCAGATACAAAATAGCATACAAATAGTATCCCGCTTTAAATTGCATCCATGTCTCCCCCCGGGTGATCATTCCGCACTCATAAGGTTCCCCTTTTTGTGCGTTGAATGAACGTGGTCCGATGAGCTTAGCTATCAAAAGTGCCGCAAATACTAATATTACGGCAGCTGCGATAGCGCTTATAAACATCATTAAATTCATAATGTAACGTACATTTATTTGAATAATTAATATTTCTCTACTGTTGAGGTCGCAAAGTTACTTATTTTTTTTGATAGTTTGCTATATCAATGTTACAAAATAAACAGGCAATAAAGAAATTTTTCTTCATTGCCTGTTCACCCTTTAAAGATCAATAATTACTCTTGTTACGTTACCTATTCAACCGTCTTCCGGTAGATACCATGCTTTGTTTTTTCCAACAAACAACCTTTCCCCTCCTTGCCTTTTACAAACAGGTTGATGTACTTATACACACACGATCTGCCTATCTTCAACGCATTCGCTGTTTCCATAGCATCAGTAGCCGTGAACTCCTTCGGAAGAGCTTGATAGAGACGATACTTTGTCGGCATATTCATCATTGTATTTTCCTTCGGCTTCGGTGTCAAAGACCTGTAGGCATAGGACGTGTGGCAATTAAGTATCTTCACCATTTCCAGCATCATATCCACATCCTCATCCGAACATATCAGATCCTGTTCATATTCCGCCACACTCTGCACACGCAACGCCGTCAATATCATGCACAAACGGCCGTGTATCACGCCCAAACGACGCACCGTTCCATTGTAATCGCCCTCATACAGCAGATCACTGCGCAACAGCAAAGTTCTGAAATACTTATCCACTTTTTCACGTTGCGAAGGAGTCATCCTAAAATGCACACCTTCCTCACCTCTGCATTCAAAAGCCATGTGCATCACATACACATCCTGGGCATAACTATCAAACAAATCCTTATACAACTTCCCGTCATTCACTCCATACTGGTCTACCCAATCCACATTATCGGGAAGATAAAGGAAGCTGAATCGGTTGAACAAACCATTCTCTGACGTGGAAATCAAATTACGCAACTGATTGGGTGTACCGCTCAAGATGGCCGACATGCAAGGATATTTTATTTCAAAATACGTCCCCTCCTCCTTCTCATTAATTGTTACCGAGCTGTTGCCTACACGGTTGAGTTGCATCGGTTCGTGATGGGGAATCTTTCTGAACTTGTCCGAGAACGAACCGTAATCCTTTCCAAAAATATAAGCCAACGTATCGCCCTCCGTCTCAAACATCAGTCCACGACCGCCATTCTCATAAAACATACGCATAAACGCAGCACCACTACTCTCTGCCGGCATAATGAACACGCGGAAAGGAGGCTTCGGATCCATCATGATCTCATCCGGTTCATTCCTGCGTTTCTTCCGGTTACGGGCCTTCATCTGAGCCTCCTTCAACTTATATTCGCGTATGGCAACCAGCGACTGCTCCAACATCTTGTCATGAATGGGGCGTACCAATTGCAGACAATGTTTCATCTTACCTTTTCCCGAACCGGACTTTGCCAGCACGAAGAAAAACAAATTAGCTTCC
>WSSedB1CaDRAFT_10000149_pt1 | contig 34961 bp, 31 predicted proteins | sample WetSurSB1Cattail_FD_9460 | JGI IMG/M metagenome (IMG submission 9460)
ATACGGCGTGCCCCCCAATCCCAAATCTTTGCTTACTGTCAGAAAACCGGCCCGGCCAAGAACTCCCGGCACGTTCCAGCGCCCTTCCAGGGGCTCTGCTTCGGCAGTCGGATTAGCGGCGCTGGCCCGTACAGCGCCATCGCTGTCCGCCTCGATAATCATCTTTCGCAAGGGGCCATTTGCCTCGAACTTGAGCGCCAACCGCTGGCCAGACTTGAGCAATGCACCCATTAGCGCTCCGCCGGCCAGACCGCGCCCCAATGCAATGCTTACCGTTGCCGAGGCTCCGTGCAGTAAGCAAATTTCGCGCGCCAACTCAACTGCGCCGCAGACCAGCACCCGAATACCGCTGGAGACACTTAAGCCCCTGATAATATGATCACTCATACGTTTACCACGCTGATTGCGAAAAAAACAAAAAAAAGCCGCATCTTGCGATGCGGCTTTGTTGCACGAGGAAAAAGAATTACTTGGCAGCAGGTGCAGCAGCAGGAGCTTCTTCTTTTTTCACTTCTTTTTTCACGGCTTTTTTGACTTTTTTGGCTTTCTTAGTTTTTTTCACTTCTTTTTTATCGGCAGCAGGAGCAGCAACTTCAGCTTTTGCGGGATCAGCAGCAGGCTTGGCAGCGTCAGCGGCAAAAACAACGGCGGAGAAAGAAACTGCTACGAGAGCGGCTACGAGAGTGGACAGAACTTTTTTCATTGGTGTTACCTCCAAAAGGAATGGGTTTGTCTCATATTGGTGCATTCGGTGTGCCAATGTCAAACAAGCCTGTAAAGTCTAGATATACATGGCTTTGTGTACAAAATACCTGAATCACGTCTTTCATTAGGTACCTGAGAACAAACAATGGGTACCGCAAATAGGGTATAGGATCTTAGTGAACAGTATTGGTTTTAGTAGCGATATTTCAATTCAAACGTAAATAATTGATTTGTTTGCTTAACTCCGTCAACCAAGTTGAAATTATTGATTTTTTCAATTCCATAACCAATCTGGGCATCAATGTCTCCACGCACGGGCAGGGACCAGAAAATCCTGCCGGCATGTTTCGATTCCATAACCTGACCGGGCATCCGGTTGGTGCGCCCTCGCTCAGTATAGAAATATTCGAGCGCGATGTTGTTGCGCACGGAAAACCAGTGAGTGTAACGTCCGAAGAACTCTTGAGAATTTGTGCCTTGCGAGTGTCCCGGAGTCATGTTGTGGTAAACGTAACCGGTGGGGAATTTCCAGTCACCATACAGCATGACGCTGCCGAGAAAATACTCGAAGCGGAAATCATCACGGCCGGATGCGGTCAAGGTGGGTATGAAAATACCGGCCACGTAACTCTCTACAATCGGCCAGACACCGCCTGCATTGTCTTCGCCGGAATATTCGACGTAGAATTCGGTGTTGCGTAAGGCAGGAACTCGAAATCGAAGATCCAACCCGGCAATGGTGTTGTTATGATTGTTGTCGTTACCACCAAAAATCTCATCCGAAAGTGATACCGAATTTTTGAATCCGGGCCCCCCTTCCTGGCGAACAAAATTAATGCCGTATTCAAACCATTCCTTTGGTTTGATCGCCAGTTTGAAACCTATGAAATAGGGCTTTCGCAGGGTGTCGCCACTTCCGGTTTTATCGAAGCGGGAGACAATCAGTGCATATTTGACATCTCCGACCCAGTGTCTGAGCCAAGCTACATCAAGTGGCTCAGGACTTGACAATTTGATAAAGTCGAAATTCTGAGCATTGTTTGTCAATATCGTTGTGCCGCGATAGCCGGGCCCAAACCAGTTTTCATCTCGCCCAGCCTCCAGTTCAAGACCACCGCCTCCCAGTTTGAGATACCCCCGGTTGAGAGAGAGTTTTGTGTCGTCCTTAGAGACCAGGATTGCCGGCTCAACCAGTCCGGTTATCTTGTTGCTGAGATACCCTTCTGCTGCCCAGCGAAGCTCTAAGCTATGACCGCGTGGGTGAATGGTGCCGTTGTTGTTTTCCAGCAGGGGCGTTCCCTCGGTGCCGGTAGTCTTTACTGTGCCACCACCACAGTCTGGACGCAAGTCGCCGCCTATGAAACCGAAAGCCGATTGGTGACCAGGATCCAAAGAAGTTCTGTTATAGTCTCGCGGGACACCATCCAGATAGACATAACGTTTTCGAATCGATGCAGTCGGGTTGAAATCAACAAATTGCGGTTTCCTGTCAGGGTGTTCCCGTAAAGAAATCTCGCGGGGGATAAGCTCGCGAATGCGTGTTATCAGTTCACTGGCTAATGTTGAAGAAGCATCTTCACGGCTATTCAGGTTTTGTTCCGCCTCAAGCAGCAATCGCGCCGCCTCGGCCTTGGAAAATGGTTTTAGGCCCTTGACATCAGATGTTATAAGGCCAAATCCGGCCAATTTCTCCAGATAGAGGTAGGTGGGGCTGTCCAATGGAATATTGTTGGAGGCAAGCGCCCAGGATTGGGTGGGGACATAACATAACGCTACGATTAAAAAAAAGGGTAGCAATATTGATTTGTTATAATTTTTCATGGTTGGTTTTTTTGGGTTTTAAGTGTTAAGTGTTAGGTGTTAAGTGTTAGGGAAATTGATCGGATGAGGCTGTGCAACTTTTTGGAAAGTATGACGAGATCTTCTAGAAGCTCTTTTTGTACATCCAGATCAATGATTCCGATTTCACCAGCAATATAAAGTTGAGTACGAAGTTCGGCGGAAGAACCTTTTGCGATGTGAAGGAAATGTATAAATTCTTTTTTTGAATTTCTCTCAGCCCCTTCAGCGATGTTGCTTGCAATCGAAACCGCCGCCCTCGTCATCTGATCCTTAATGCCATAATCCCTGCAGTTCTTGAGAATACCGTAAATGCGAACCGAAATACGGCAAGCGCTTTGCCAAACTTCAAGGTCTTCAAATGACTTATATGCCATCGTCCCTCCACATACAAACGGCACATAAGCTACCACATTGAGATTGTTCTTAAAACCTAAAACATAAAACCTAAAACATAACACCTTAATACTGATGGCGTTTTCAACACGACCCACTCCTGGCAAAGACAATCCATATGGTTTTAAGCAAAATTTTGATATCGAGCCAGAGACTCCATGTCTCGATATACTCAATGTCCAACCTGGCTACTTGATCAAAATCCTGAATCTGGTTTCGTCCACTTACTTGCCATAGTCCGGTTATACCGGGTTTGATACAGATACGCTTGCGGTGCCAGTTTTCATATTCGGCCACTTCACCGGGAGTGGGTGGCCGGGTGCCTACAAGGCTCATCTCTCCCCTGAGGACATTCCAGAACTGCGGAAGTTCATCAAGGCTCGTTTTTCGCAAAAAATTGCCTACCTTGGTGATGCGTGGATCATTCTTGATTTTGAAAATAGCCCCATTCATCTCGTTGAGATGCATAAGCTCCTTTTTCCTCTCCTCGGCATCCACATACATGGAGCGGAACTTCCAACAGGTAAAAATTCTGCCCCTCTCCCGAACCCTTTTTTGACCGAACAGGAGAGGGCCGGAAGAGTTAACTTTAATCGAAAGAGCGATAAAAGGGAACAATAAGCCTGTCATGCACAGTCCTGTGATTGCCCCAAGGATATCCAGGCAACGCTTGATAAAAAGATGGTCGGCATCGAAGGCCCTTGAGTGAAAAGTCAGCATGGGAACCTGTTCATGAAAAAGAGTGAGTTCACATTTGGACCTATGGAGTTCGTAGAAGTCAAGGGCCATTCTCGTTGTTACGCCCATCTCTTCCATGTCCCGCACGTAATCCTCGACATTGGGCAAGGCTTCCATAGGGACACAGAAAACCACCTCGTCGATCGTTCGTTTTTTGCATATTTCGACAAGTTCATCCAGTCTTCCAAGAATTTCATATCCATGTAATGACAGGCAAGCGTCCTCATCGGAAAGCTTCAAAAAGCCAACTATCCTTAATCCCCACTTTGCATGCTTAACAATTATTTTGGACAGTGACTGCGCCCGCTCATTGCATCCAACAATTAAAATATATCTGCAGTTATAACCTTTTCTGCGGATGTAGGAAAGAAAGGCTTTTAGTAGGATCTTTTCGAGAAGAACAAATACTGAGGAGATGATAATAAAGCTGATGAAAAAACCTCGGCTGAAACCACGGGGTTCAACAAGGTAGATAATGGAAGATGTGACAATGCCGCCGACAGCATGAACCTTAATGATGGAAATAATAATGGAAGGGATAGACCTTAATCTCAGTGAAGCATACAGTTTGAAATGATAGAAAAGAAAATACCAGATCGGCAGTACGACAAACAATATCCACGTATAGAATCCGATATGGTCCAGCCCGCCGAAAGTGCTTCTGATTTGGTAGGCAGCAAAAAATGCCGTAGCGATTACAACGGTGTCAGCAATAACCGCAATCTCAGTGAAAAGTTTCGCCTGCTCCTTGAGCATCTCCTTCCCCTATTCGATCAAAAATATCAAAACTTTTCCGCCTCATCAAATGGCAATCCTTGACGATGGTGATCAGATCCTTGAGGTCCTGCGTCTTGCTGTGCGAGTTTTTCCAGCAGGTCGCGGGTGGTGTGCGCCACGGCCAGGTTGCGCTGTTCGTTGTGGCCGCCAATGTTGCCGGTCACACATGTGTTGTCACATCTCATCCATTATCTGGAGCATCGCTTCAGTTTTGCTCCGCATTAATAATCCGTCACCCCTCGATTCCACGTTGAGCCTGAGCACCGGTTCAGTATTCGAACAGCGGAGATTGAAACGCCAATGGGGAAACTCCATACTGAGGCCGTCGGTACGATTAATCTGAAGCACCCCTTCCATGTAAGCATCTTCGATTTTTGCAATAACTGCTGCAGCGTCTTTTACGGTCCTGTTGATTTCACCGCTGGCGGGGAAAAGACGAATTCTTTCGCTGACCAGCTCGGACAAGGGCTTACCGCTCTTGCAGATAATCTCCAGAACCAGCAGCCAGGGGATCATACCGCTATCGCAATAGGCAAACTCCCGGAAATAGTGGTGGGCACTCATCTCGCCGCCATACACGGCGTCTTCCGCACGCATGCGCTCCTTGATGAAGGCATGCCCGGTCTTGCTCATGACCGGTGTGCCACCGGTGCTTTGGACGATATCCACCGTATTCCAGGTCAGGCGCGGGTCATGGATGATCCGGGCTTGAGGGTGTTTGCCAAGGAAAGCCGATGCCAGCAGTCCGACAACATAATACCCCTCGATAAAGTTTCCTGTTTCGTCAAACAGGAAACATCGGTCAAAATCGCCATCCCAGGCAATGCCGATATCCGCCTTGTGTTCATTGATTGCGGTAATTGTGTCGCTACGGTTTTCCGGGAGAAGCGGGTTGGGGATCCCATTGGGGAAGTTTCCGTCCGGGTCATGGTGGATTTTGATAAATTCAAAGGGGAGATGTTTTTCCAGCAAGTCAATCGATCTGCCGGCACAGCCGTTGCCGGCATTGACCACAACCTTCAGGGGATGGAGGGCGGTCACATCCACGTATCCCAGCAGGTGGTCAATATACGCATCGTTGATGTCCAGGGAAGTAACTGTTCCGGTTTTCCCCTGCGGGACAAAGCTGTTTGTCCGCACCAGTTCTCTGATCTCGTTCAGGCCGCTATCGCCGCTGATCGGTCGCGATTCCTCGCGCACCAGCTTCATGCCGTTGTAGTCCATTGGGTTGTGGCTGGCAGTCACCATGATGCCACCATCCATCTTTTCATGAAAGGTGGCGAAGTAGACCTGCTCGGTGCCACATATCCCAATATCAAACACATCACAGCCGCCATCGGTCAGACCGCGCGCCAAGGCATCGGTCAGGGATTTGCTCGACAGTCGAATGTCCCTGCCGATGATCACCCTCGCCGGCTTCAAAAACACGGCGTACGCCCTGCCGATGCGATAGGCCACCTCATCGTTCAGCTCGTCCGGCACACGGCCGCGAATGTCATATGCCTTGAAACAGTTCAAATCAAGCATTCCCTATCTCCCGTATATATCTTCAAGACGTACAATATCATCCTCACCCAGGTAGCTACCGGATTGCACCTCTATCAATTCCAGCGGAATGACACCGGGATTTTCCAGACGGTGGGTTACCCCCAATGGGATATAGATAGACTGATTTTCCGACAGCAGGATGACCTCACCCCCCTTGATGATACTGGCAGTGCCTTTCACCACGATCCAGTGCTCGGCACGGTGGTGATGCATCTGTAGCGACAGCGAAGCCCCTGGGTTCACCGTGATTCGCTTGACCTGAAAACGGTCATCCAGGTCAACAGACTGGTAGGCCCCCCAGGGACGATACACCTTGCGATGGGTCACCGACTCCTTGCGCCCCTGTGCATTTAATTGATTGACAATCGCCTTCACATCCTGCACATGATCCTTCCTTGCAATCAGCACGGCGTCGGCAGTTTCAATGATCACGTAATCCTCAACGCCCACTGCGGCAACCAGTCTGTTCTCAGCAGAGATATATGAACCATTGACATCATGCAGTAGCACATCTCCCTTAATTACATTGTCATTTGCATCCCGCTCACCGATCTCCCACAACGCCGACCACGAACCGACATCACTCCATCCTGCATCCAGAGGTATAACCACTGCACTAGCGGTCTTTTCCATAACAGCATAGTCAATTGAATCACTTGGACAGTTTGCAAACGATTCAGCATGCAGACGGACAAAATCCTTATCCCGTTCAGCTCTTGCGTACGCCTCACGGCAGGCATACAGCATCTCAGGGGCAAATCGTTCCAGTTCCTGCAGGTAGGTGGTTGCGCTGAAAAGAAACATTCCGCTGTTCCAGTAATAGTCACCCGACGCAAGATATTGCTCAGCAGTGGTCCGGTCCGGCTTTTCAACAAACCGCTCCACCTTGAAAGCCCCAGACTCCTCCCCCTTCGCTCCTAACTCTTTACCCGCTTTTATATACCCATACCCGGTTTCCGGTGCGATTGGTACAATTCCGAACGTAAGCAGGTTGCCCCCTTTGGCAAGCTCCGCGCCATCGGCAATCGCCTTGTGAAAACAGGCATTATTCTGGATAACGTGATCGGATGGCAGAACCAGCAGAAGAGGATCATTGTCATCAGCGAGGGCTTGCAGTGCTGCCACGGCAACGGCGGGTGCGGTATTGCGCCCTACCGGCTCCAGCAGTATTGCTTTAGGTGAAATAGCTATGGGACGGAGTTGTTCAGCAACCATAAAGCGGTGTTCTTCATTGCAGACAACAATTGGTTCGGATACATCTTCCAGGCCATTGGTACGAAGGACGGTATTTTGGAGCATCGTCTGATCATTAACAAGAGGCAGCAACTGTTTCGGGTACAGTTCTCGGGATAGTGGCCATAAGCGACTGCCGGTGCCGCCGGACAGGATGACGGGGATGATCATGAAATGAAAAACTCCGTTCTCAATTATTTGTGGTTTGTTCAGTCTCGATTATCAAGGCAACTACATCCCGCATTTTTCGGGTTGCCCACCATATCAGCTTTTACTATGCTCTAACCCAAAAGATTTCATTTTTTCCTTTCTCCGTGCATCTCTGCGTCTCTGCGCGAGACAGTCTTTCAAACATTTCGCGCAGAGACGCAGAGGACGCTGAGAGGTTTATAAGCCATAACCATTTGAAATTCTGGTAATTCCGTCTTTCAAGAGTGATACATTGAAATTGATCAGCAAGCCAAGAGGTTTGTTGGCTAATCTCAGATAGGTTAGGAGCTGCTTGGCATGCACTGGTTGAACCTTCTCTACGGATTTTAGCTCAACGATTACCAAATCCTCAACCAGCAGGTCCAGACGAAACCCATCATCACAGATTTTGCGACCACGATACAGAACTGGTAACGATACCTCTTTCAGCAGCCTGATTTTCATTGATTCCAATTCTGCAACCATACAATTCAAATACACGGATTCCAGAAGACCAGGCCCCAGCTCTTTATGAACAATAATTGCAGCGCCAATGACTTTTTCCGTCAGGTTATTTATTTCCATCTTACTACGTCTTTCCAGAAAGGGTTTTCATCCATTCTCCGCACGAAACTGCATTTCAAATATTTCGCGCAGACGCAGAGGATGCTGAGAGATTCATATTCCAAAAGGTTTCATTTTTCCTTTCTCAGCGCATCTCTGCGACTCTGCGTGAGACAGCTTGTTGGTTATGTGCCTGTTTTTTGCTCTGCGTCGATTATCAAGGCAATCACATCCCGCATTTTACGGGTTGCCCGCCAGCCCAGTTTTTGAAATGCCTTGGCGGGGTTGCCCCTGCTAACCATGATTTCCGAAGGGCGAAGCAGCGAAGGGTCGCTGATGACATGCTGTCGCCAATCCAGCCCCACAGCCTGGAACACAGATGCAACAAAATCCTCTAGTGTGTTGGTCTCGCCGGTTGCAATAACGAAGTCTTCCGGCTGTTCCTGCTGCAGCATCATCCACATGGCTTCGACATATTCTTCGGCGCTACCCCAGTCACGGGCAATGGAGATGTTGCCAAGATGCAGTTTTTCGTTACTGCCGGAAGCAATGCGGCAGGCAGCCTTGACGATCTTCTTGGTGACAAAGCGTTCCGGTCGTAATGGAGATTCATGATTGAAGAGAATTCCGGTACAGGCGAACAGGTTGTATGCTTCGCGATAGTTGGCAACCTCCCAAAAAGCGGTCGCCTTAGCCACGGCATACGGGCTGCGCGGCCGAAAGGGGGTTTCTTCATCCGCTGGTTCGCCACCAGTGTTGCCGAAGCATTCACTGGAGCCGGCGCTGTACAGTTTTATGGCTTTACCGGTAAAACGAATGGCCTCCAGCAGGTTGAGTGTACCTACGCTGATGCTTTCAAGGGTTTCCACCGGCTGATCAAATGACAGCCCGACTGAACTCTGCCCGGCTAGGTTGTAAATCTCGTCCGGCTGCACCTTGGTCAGAATCTGCAGAACACTTCTGAAGTCATTGAGGGCCATGGAATGAAAGGTTAGCTGGTCTTTAATGCCAAGTCGCTGAAGATTTGAGAAAGTGGACATCTGGGCATCGCGTGCTGTACCATGAACCTCATATCCCTTCTCAAGAAGCATGCGGACAAGATATGCACCATCCTGTCCCGACACGCCACAAATCAAAGCTGTCTTTTGCGCCATTATTGTTCTCCGCAGCATCAGTATGTGCTGAGCCTAGTTTTCCACAGCAACCGGCAGTTCGTAGCCATGTTTTTTCAGCAGCGCATGACGTTGGGCTGTTTTGAGATCTTCCGCAACCATTTCCGCGCACATCTCCTGGACGGTAATTTCCGGAACCCAACCAAGTTTTTCCTTTGCTTTCGTCGGGTCACCCAATAGTGTTTCAACTTCCGAAGGCCTGAAATAACGTGGATCAATGCGAAGAATTACATCACCAGGTTTTACAGCTGGAGCCTTGTTACCCTGGACAGAAGCAACCTTGGCAATTTCATCCACACCATCTCCTTCAAATGTCAGGGTAATCCCCAACTCTTCGGCAGACCAAGTGATAAACTGCCGGACTGTATATTGAACACCAGTGGCAATAACAAAATCCTCCGGAGTTTTCTGCTGTAGCATCAACCACTGCATTTTCACATAATCTTTGGCATGTCCCCAGTCGCGCAAAGAATCGATGTTACCCATATACAGACATTCTTCAAGACCCTGAGCAATGTTGGCAAGTCCTCTGGTTATTTTTCGTGTAACAAATGTTTCGCCGCGTCGAGGTGATTCATGATTGAACAGAATGCCATTGCAGGCATACATACCATAGGCTTCACGATAGTTGACTGTAATCCAGTAGGCGTAAAGTTTAGCTACGGCGTAGGGACTGCGAGGATAGAAGGGAGTTGTCTCTTTTTGCGGGATTTCCTGTACAAGCCCGTATAGTTCTGATGTTGATGCCTGATAGTAGCGGGTCTTGTTTTGTAAACCAAGCAAGCGTATTGCTTCCAGAATCCGCAATGATCCTACACCATCTACATCGACTGTGTATTCCGGTGATTCAAAACTGACAGCTACATGAGATTGCGCGCCCAGGTTATACACCTCGTCCGGCTGAACTTCCTGCAGAATACGGGTAAGGTTTGAAGAATCGGTCAGGTCGCCATAGTGTAGCCTGAAGTGCGCGTTTTTTATGTGCGGGTCCTGATAGATGTGATCCACGCGCTGGGTATTGAAAGATGAAGCTCGGCGCTTGATGCCGTGGACTTCATACCCTTTTTCAAGAAGAAATTCCGCCAGGTAGGAACCGTCCTGGCCGGTGATACCGGTGATAAGTGCTTTTTTCATAAACTTTTCAATCCCTTTTTCTTAATATTAATCAATTCAAGAAATGTAAGCAAAATAAACCGGCTATCACGCAGTATATATCGTCTCCAAAGTCTTCTAGGCTCTTTAATAAGGCGCCACAACCATTCAAACCCGGCTTTTTGTATGAATCGAGGTGCTCTTTTCACTGTCCCTGCAATGAAATCAAATGACGCACCTATGCAAAGAATAGGGCCAGTATTAAGTGACGATAGATTTGCAAACGCCCACTTCTCCTGCTTTGGAGTGCCGACACCGATAAAAAGCAAGTGCGCTCCACTTTCATTAATCAAGGAGATTATGTGTTTTGTCTCTACTTGATCCAACTCAAAGCCATAAGGTGGACAATAAACGCCCGATACGACTAAGTCTGGATATCTTGTTTTAAGTTTAGTAGCAGCAGATTCAGCAACACCAGGATTGCCGCCCAAAAAAAAGACAGTCAATTTTTCTCTGCCAGCAGCTTGACATACTGCCGGAAATAAATCTGAGCCGGTAACACGTTCAGGCAAAGGGTTCTTAAAAAGTAAGCGACTTAACCAAACCAGAGGCATTCCATCTGCAAAACGGAAAAGTGCCTGTTGAAAGACTTCGAGCATTTCATGATCCTGCTCCATCATGACAATGTGGTCAACGTTGGGAGTAACGACAAGTCCACGTTGGTGAATTACTGCTGCTTCAACAATTTTGTTTACTGCCTTGTCTAATGTAACTGCATTAAAGGCCAAATTAAAAAAGTTAATCGTACTCATAAAATTTTTAAAATCCTTTTTGCTACGTTATGCCAATCAAATTTCATTGCTTGTCGAAAGCCTTCTTCCTTCATTTTTTGTCGTAGAGTGTCGTCAGAAACAATTTTCACAATAGCATTACTCCAAGCGTATTTATCCGTAGGAGAAAGAAGCATTGCTGCTTCTCCGGCAGCTTCCGGGATAGAGGAGGTGTTAGAAGCAATAACAGGAACACCGCAAGCCATTGCCTCAATAACTGGCAGACCGAAGCCCTCATAAAGAGAAGGGAACAATAGGCCCTCTGACGCGCGAAGAATTGAGAACAAATCAGCATCCTTAACAGAGCCAAGTATACGCACCTGCGTTGCCAACCCCAGTTTATTTATTGTCTCATCTACAATTTTTCTTCCCCACCCTAGCCTCCCGACAAGCAGTAGCCTTAGTTCTGGATGGCGATCCTTTAAATGATAAAATACCTCAAGCAGAAAAGGCAGGTTCTTACGCGGCTCAAGAGTTCCTATGAACAAGAAATAGTGTTCCGGTAAATTGAATTTATTGCGAATAAAATTTATAGACTCAATCGAAGGTGGATAATATTTTTGATAATCAATTCCAATGCTCGTATTGAAAATACGATTCCCGACACCTGGGAAAAAATACGACAACTCTCTCTTCGAAAAGTCACTGATAGTAAAAATTGTGTCGTAATATGCGAGTCCAAAAGTCTCAAAGGGGCGCATATAGAGCTTGTTTTTCCATGACAATGTCTCAGGAAGACGCCACATGACCGCATCATAGACTGTCCGGACAATTTGATGTTTCCTTGAGAAAAATCTAACCGCCAGGCCCGGTGGAAACCCTGGAAAAAAGCAAGTTTTCGAAACATTCCGCGCTAGTACGATAGGAATCCAAATCTGATCAGTTAATAATCTGGATCGAAAAGGGGATTTGACTATGGTACATGGAAGCTTATTCAGTTTGGCGAATTCCTGATTGGTGGATTCATGAGCGAGTAAAAGCAACACCGAACAATCTATTTCGACAGCTTGTTCAACAAGTGCTTTCGTTACTTCCAGCGTATAACGCTCAATCCCAGTCAGCCTGTCTCTCAGTAATGTTGCATCTATAATTAATTTATGCATATAAAAATGTGTGCGTCATCAACAGCGCTTTCTCAGGATAAAAATCGAATTTTCTCCATATTCCCATGGAAAAAAACCAAATGACATAGACAATATTCTGTGAGGGACCAAAAATATTATCTTTTGGATAATCAAGGGAATGGATTTAAAATAAGGAACGTCCCACAAGGTATCGGTTCCACTTTTTACCACTTCAAATTTGTCTTCAAAAAGCGCAAGCCACTCGGCTCTTCTTTTTATACTCACGTGGGTTGAATCAGTAAGGGCATACCATACGAGGTTACTTTGCCTCTCATAAGAACCAAGCACTCCCTTTTTTCTCGCTCCAAATGAATTTGGATTAGGGGTTGATATAATAAGAACGCCACTCTCCTTGAGCAATCGGTAAGCTTCACCGATAAATCGTTCTGGGGCAGCTAAATGTTCTATCACATCAAAAGCGACAATTCCGTCAAACCGTCCCGTCCCTTCATAAGGGAGCTCTTCTGCTGAGGCAATGTCTACTTTAACGCCTGTTCGTTGCGATGCTTCACGAACGGCTACTTCTGAAATATCACATCCAGTTGCTGTAAACTCTTTTTTGAGATATGAAAGAAAGTAACCAAGGCCACATCCAACCTCCAAAACTTCAGCTACGGGGGGGAGTAATTGCTTTATGCGTCTTAACCAAAAATGGTATAAGTACCATTTATCGCCCTTTTCGCAACCAGAGATGTTCTTTTCTTGGTATTTCTTGAAATAGTCAACGTCATACATATATTTCACCACTCATACATCAATGAAAGAAAAACAGGCTGGCGGAAAATATGAAGAGATATAGTCATGATACCCTGCTGAATAGTTATATTGACTAAGAAAATGGACTATCTTTTCGGCCGAAGCTTCGATTCCATCATTTAGATTCAATATCACCCCGTTTTTCATGTCATGAATATATTCCGGTATATCTCCGACAGGATATGCAGCTACTGGCACCCCCATCGCAAGTGATTCAAGGGCGGACATACAAATCCCTTCAAAATCGGATAGGACAAAGCTTATGTGATTTTTTGAAATGATATCGGGAAGATCTTGGTGCTGAACATTACCGAGGAAAACAAAACGTTTGGTCAATCCCATTTGTCTCACTTTTTCTTTAAGCACGGCAAGATCCGGTCCTGTACCGGCTACTGTCATGATGATTTCAATATCCTTCTCCAGAAAAGTCTTGGCATATTCAGGCAACTTCATAACGTTCTTTGGATTTTCTACGACTCTACCAGCAAATAGTACCTTCAGAATATCACCAGCGTATTTTTCAAGACATTTCTGGGGTTTTATAAACTGCTTCGCAATGGGTACAGGAGCATAAAAAATCTTATCTGCAATTTTACTGTATCTTGACTTGTAAAAAGGCATCCCATATTCTTCATTTTTCAACAAAATATAGGTACAATCCATTATTGAAACTATACATCGTTCTAAGCAAGAATTTAAGAAAGCAACATATGATGGCCAGACATTGTATCCATACTTAATTGATCCATGGATTAATAGTAATTGTCTCTTGGATTTTATAATAAACCCGAGTAACGCTTCTTCATGTCTATTATAGATTATAGTATCATAGTAATCAGAACATATTTTGCCTTTAATTATAGCTAAAATTACTTGCAATAAGAATGAAATAATTACGGGCTTACGCCGTGTTTTGAAAAACGTTGTTTTAACATTGTTTGCCAATAATGGAGGGTTTCCATTACATACAGCCAGTAATTCAATTGTTGATTCTTTATTGCTGTTAACAAATTCTACAACGTAGTTTTTGATTCCACCGGAATTTACATTTGATACGTCAGAAGAGTATACCAGCAACACTTTCTTCATTTTATCTGCTTTCATGACATTGTTTGTGTATTTTGTACTTAATGGGCGCCGATATGGATCCAATATTATTGTTTAAAATCAATGAGTATATGATTCCCACAAAAGTCCAATAATAAAATTGAACTGGAAGCAACCTTAGTGAAGCATTAGTAAACATGCTAACTAACATTACAGATGTCATTGAAAATCCTGCAAGAAATAAATACTTGTATCTCGGACAATTGGTAGATCTAAATTTTGCATAAAACAGTTTTAGCAAGTATAGATACATACTAAGATACAATGCCGCTCCTATTATTCCAGTTTCGCTAAGCAATTTCATTATATCGTTATGGGTCTCTACCTGCATTTTGAATTGAATGGGAGCATAATGATAATAGAAAGATCCTATTCCTTTTCCAATGACTGGTGATTCCATAAACATATTATTAAAGGCATAAAGAGAAAACAATAGTCTTGAAGCAAACGAACCTTGCAGTTCCAAGCCGCTTCCAATGGTTACTACACCTTCTGGAGCGTATACAGGTTGGTTGATTTCTTCGCTGAATCTTTTGACTATCATAGGAGATAAAAGAATTATAAATAATGTCGTCAAGGCAACATATTTCAAGAACATCTTCTTATTTGTAAAGTAAATCATAATTGAGCTGCCTATGACAAGACCCAACCAGCTGCCTCTGGTGTATGTTAATAAAATAAGGGCAGCAATAAAAAACAAAATAATTAGTGATAATCGCCTCCTTCGCACTAAAGCATAAGTATTAAAAAATAAATAGTTACTTATGTAAAATATTAGCATCAATACAAGGTAATCTCCAAAAGTACCAGGATGGCTCATCGGTCCGTATACACGAGTATACCCTTCGTAGTAAATCTTATCACGAAAAAATAATAACTGTATCATTCCTATCAGCATCGGAAATATTACGCATCCACCATAAAAAATAATCAACCTGTCAAAATCTTTCTTGTTTTTAATTGATTCGCATACTAATGTACATGTTCCAAAAATAGTAATTAGTCTTGCTAGTTCCTCTGAGCTACCAGGCACGTCCACAGAATAAAATAGGCTTAGACAAAAATATCCCATCAATAAAAATATATAAAGATAAAGTACAGGAATCCTTAGACCTTTCAGTAAAAATAACTTTATTAAAGCGTAGAAGTTACCAAATAAAACTACCGCTAAAATAACAGTATTAAAATTGACGCCGATGCCTGCAATTTCTAAACGTGTTTCGCGAAAAATATCTATGGCAGCTCTAAAAAATATCAGTATACCCACAAGCAGGTTTAGGTAGTTATACTGTCTATATTCATTCGTCATAGCATTGACTGTGACCCTCACCCTTGGGGCTGAAGCGTTGAAAGTTTAGGGAAATTTGTAAATATAGTATCAAACGAGTTATAAAACCTCATTGCTGCGTCGCTAGCCAAAAAATCACGGCCTGCTTGTCTTATTTTATCGATCCTGTTATCAGGCATGGCACTCACCTCTCGCCACATTTCTTCCCATGAAATAAATTTCCTGCAATCCACATACGCATCCTCTGGAATAAATTTAGAAATATTGGGTGCGCCTAAATACAAAGGAATTGTTCCGGCATAAATACAATCGAAAATTTTTTCAGTTATATAGCCATCCATCGCCATGTTCTCGAAGCATAAGCAAAACTTGTAACGACTTAAAATCTCGAATTTGGATTTGCATGTTCCACGATATACAGACATTAGGATATTGTAATTACGCCAATATGGGAGCCACATAGATGCCCGTGCCCACCAATTATCCCATCCTCGACCGAACAGATCGACCGCCCCAAAGTTTGCCAAGGCTGACATAGCTTCAATGCGTGTGCTGTACAGTTCCATTTTTCTTAAACGTGGTTTATGGTTACCATTTATAACTACAATTTTCAGCAACCTATCACGATTTCCCCAAAAAGGCTGAAGCACGTCGTTATAGGGAATGGGCCAATACATTTGGCATAGTTTGGTGGTATCAACACCTTCTAGTGAATAACCATCGCCATGGGTATTAGGTAGATAAACACTATCAAAAGCAGCAGAAAGGCTTGGCAATGCGTTATAAAGTTCAGGAGCGACGATAGGTGGCTCGAGGTAAACAAATGCAGTTAGCCTTGCAAGCTTGTCAGCTGCAATCTTTTTGAAGTTGCTTATGAGACCCAAAGAATAATATTGATATTCATTGGAAACGTCCGAACATGCGCCATTGAACAAAAAATCAGCCGTATGAATCTCCATGCCTAGTGTCATTAAGTTATCGCGTAAACGAGATAAAGCGCGAAGCTGGTCGTCCCTGTTTAATACAGGATCTGAAAGATCAAACAAAAGATCGCCATTAAAAACATCATATGAAGGATCGACAAAAATTGTCTTATTCAGCATTTAGCTACCAGCCTTCTTGCGATTAGCCTGAACAATACCCTCGGTTGCTTAAATAACACGTTCAAGGCTTCGCCCAACACAAAGCGAACTATCACCAATTGCTTCTTCGCTGAGCCGGTTCTATCCCGTCTTAACCACCGTTGCCAATACATGAACCTAAATTTATTTACCAATTCACCGCGTCGTGCAATACCAGTATTAGAGCATACAAACCTCAACAACCTTAACTTTTGGCCTATGCTTTCTGAACTGCTGTCGTTACCTGAGTGGAACCGGTATTTCATTAACGGTTCGCTTAGCCAAATAATTGGCCCACGCTGCGCAACTTTCATCAAGAAAGCTACATCAGAGTATTTGCCACCTTCTTGATAATTTAAAGATAAATCCCTTATTTTTTCAGTCCGGTACATATAACTCGGAAAGGGTGCCGCATAACCATCAAGAAAAAGGTAGTGTGTGGCTAACTGTTCCGATGACTCTATATAAATATTATCCTTTACTTCAACCGGAAATATTTTTTTACCTGTTTCCGTGTCATCTTTGAGTATTGCTGCATTACAACCAACTGCCGATGCCTCTGAATCCAGGTTGAAATACTCCAACGCACATTCAAGATAATTAGGCAACAGCAAGTCATCATCATGAAACAATACAAAGTACTCGGTATTTACCTCGCTCAAAATTAGTCTAAAATGTGCCAATGCAGCTATTTGAGGCCTTCTGCGAACATAGCATACTTCTGGGTAAAACTGCTTTAATAACAACTCAACATCATCGTGAGCTGAATTATCCGAAACAATTAACTCAAAATCAAGAAACGACTGGGCAAGGATTGAATCTATAGCGGTTGTAATCAAATTGGAGCGATCACAACTCAGCAGAAATACGGTGACCTTAATTTTATTTGCGCTAGTAGCGTTGCATTCGTTTTGTATATTTCTTTCGGCACTCACACGTTCTCCATATTTTACGAGTGTTGCAGTTTTTTAAATAATCTTCGAGTACATATTTTCAACAGATAGATGAAATCAATACCAGCTGACCTTTTGGTGGGATAGAAATCCTCTAAAGAATTAATCCCGAATTCCTTCGCCACATAACGAAATAAGTGGAAGGTTAATACTGCATTAAATTTTTTCAAAAGAGAGATGTCCGTAAGGTAATTCTCAGCGAAATAACCCTTAGCCAAATCGTAATGCAAAAAAAGTTTGCCATACGATGCAGCAACAGTGATGGAACCCTCATGCACTCTGAAGTAAGACAATGGCTCGCTAACGAACGCGTAATTTTGATACTTATTTGCAGTAAGCAGGAATAGTAGCAGATCGTTTCCAATTGCATGACGGCTGAAATCACTGCCCACACGATTAGGAACATGCAATAGCAAGTTTTGCCTCACATCTTCAGTTCGAAATATAGCGCAACCAGGAGAGACTGGGAAATCTCCTTCTAGCAACAAAACTCCAAAAATATATTTGTACGCATCAAAGACATTGGCTGTGTTTATTGAGGGGCAAATAGCTTCAAATTTAACCTTTTTTTCTGAAAAAACCCTAGCAGATGAATAAACAAAACCCACCGATGGATCGGTAAAAAAAGGCAGTGTTTTCTCGAGGAACTTGGGGTGTATCAAATCATCCGACCAAAGAATCTTGGTATAGGTGCCAGTAGCACATGCCACGCAGGCAAGCCAGTTGCGTACCGGACCAACGTTCTCATCATTGCGAAAAATCCGAATGCGCTGATCTCTTGATGCATATTTCTGGCAGATTTCCCATGTCCCATCATCACTGGCATTATCAACAATTATGATTTCCAAATCAGATACGGTTTGATCTAAAGCAGATTGAATGCATTCGGCAATGAATTCCTTACGATTGTAAACAGGAATAAGTATGCTAACCTGTGGGGATCTCACTATCTGTGTGACCATTCAACAAATCTCCGTGTCTTTACCAAGCATGACATAGACTTGCACTGGGCCTATAACTGCAAACAATATTAGGCTCATGCAAGTCGCCAGGACAACGCCATTTAAACCAAAGCCAAAGTATTTAGTAAGCAGAATGGCAAGTGGTATGTTTAAAAACATTGCAATAACTGCGCTAAATAATTGTGGTTTGATTTTGCCCACACCATTAACGAAGTGAGCAAAAATGTTATTCCATGTAGATACAAGGACAAATGCCCCCATACTAATTACAAGTGGCATTGATACCACAAGATCATTGCCAATCCATAATACGATAATAGGCTTCGCCATTGCTATCAAGATGATTACCACAACAACAATTATTCCAAATATCATAAGTTGCACATGCAAAGCCCTTTTAATCCACGCAAAGTCTCTCCTGTGGTAAGCATCAGTATAGGACGACCAGAGTGGTACTGAAACAAGTGTGTGAACGAGCGATATTATACTAAACAACTTGAAGACAACATCGTACTGCGTAACATATTGAGGGCCAAAAAGTTGAGTGATAAGAATCTTGTCAGTTGTAAATATGATGAGTACGGCAATTTGTATGACGAAAAACTGTAAGCCCAAAGATAGAATAGGCCGAATATGTTGGTTGTCAAAAGATGGTTTGGGGATGAGTTCACTGCGTCGACGATAAAACCAAAAGCTCAATAATACGTTTGCAGCGACAAGCGATATACCATACGCAGTTGCTAGATAAAGTAGAGATGCATCAGCTATTTTCGTTAAAGTAAAAACGAAGGTCAGTGCCAATGTATTTGAGGTGAATTGACCAAAGACAACCATTGACGTTTTCTGAACCGCACCAAGAACTACATTAATTAGGCCAATCCAAAAATTTAAAAAGATAAAAAAAACGGCGACCAAGACAGTGTATCTTAATATTGGTTCTGCCACCGACTGAGTATTGAAAATGCTTTGCCATGGAATCAAAAAAGTCGCCATTGCCACCAGTGCAAACAGAGAGAGAGTTATAAGCCCAATCAGACTATACCCAGAGGAAATATAACTTGCAGCTTCGGCAGTCTCACCTTTCGCTAGTGATTCGGCGAGTTTGTTGCGCATTCCATTCCCAATGCCTAAATCGAAGAAAACGATCCATGACATCATAGACAGCAGCGTTGACCATACACCAAATTGTTCTTGTCCCAAATAGCGAATCATCAAAGGAACAGCAAAAAATGATGCTGCAACAGCCAACCCCTTAAAAACAAAAGAACCTTTAATTTGATTGATGTAGTTGCGCGTTCTTAGCCGTGAAACATCATGATTCATAAAGATTGGTTAACCCATTCAAACATTCGTCTCACGCCTTCTCGCGACGAAATTCTTGGCACCCAATCCAACAGCCGACTAGCCTTAGATAGATCCGCTACAAAGACCCGTTGATCGCTTTCACGAACTGGCAGTTTTGTGTAATGCAGTTTTACTTCGGCAATTTCCTGAAGTAGTAAAAAGAGTTCCAGCAGGGAAAGACTGTTATCTATCCCACCTCCAATGTTGAAAGCTTGCCCTTTTGCCTTTTCAATGTTTTCCACCGTAGCGAAATAAAGCCGCTTCATATCGTCAGAATGCAATACGTCACGTACCTGTTTGCCGTTACCGGATATAGTAAATGGCTCTCTAAGCAGCCCTCTTTTGGTAGTAACCGCTTGCTGGCAAAACCAACCAATCCACCCCTGATCGTAGGTAGCAAATTGACGGCCCCCATACATTGATGAATGGCGGAAAACTACCGTCTTGAGCCCATAGATACGGGCATAGTCAAGCATGTACTGATCAGCGGCACCCTTTGAACAACCATAAGGAGAATGGAAGTCCAAAAAAGTACTCTCGTCGAATCCATTGGGCTTGTCTATGCATTCGTAGCGAGTTTCTGTCTCCCGGTAATCATACTGCTCAAGATCGCCATAGACTTTGTTGGTTGAAGAATAGATCACGACTGAATCCGGAGCGTACAACCTGACAGCTTCCAGGAGATTGTGGCTCCCAATGACATTTACTTCGAAGTCCATTCGAGGATTAGCAATCGAAGTAGTCATTGCTACCTGTCCAGACAAATGAAAAATAGCATCCGGCTTAAATGACTTGATTGCTCGTGTTATGTCATTCTGATTACGAATGTCACCATGTTGGAATGTAAATTTATTTTGGGTTTGTAACCAAGACAGGTTCTCCCGTGAACCATTGCGGTAGAGGTTATCGAATATGACAAGCTCATCGCCGCGCGCCAGCGCATCAGATGCCAAGTTACTACCTAAAAAGCCACTTCCACCAGTAATTAATAACCTCATTAAATTCTTATCTCCTCCTCAATTTTAATCATTTTTGCAAGTCCTTCTTCAAGTGAAAAATGAGGGGTCCAGCCTAAAGCGGAGATCTTGGACAAGTTGACTGTAGTTTCCATTGCCTCGTTTTCCCGATAAGGAACAGCACCAAAATTTAAACATGTTTTTGAATTTCCTGAAATCTGCTTAGCAAGTTCAACAAAATTTCTTATAGAAATGCATCGACCCGATCCAATTTCGAAAGAGTAGTAACCATTTTGCAAAATTTCCGAATTTCGCAGTATTGCTTGAAACGCTGAGACAACATCAGCAATATAAATAAAATCTCGCTTCTGCTCACCTTTAGTTAGATCAATACTCTTCACATTATCTAAAAGTTGTTTGACAATAAAACTAACAAACTTTGTTGGATTGTCCAGCGGACCGTAAAAATGTTCTAGAGCGACATTGATGCAGACCATATTTTCTGAATGCCTGACAAGCCATTCCTGAAACTGACTTTTTGACAAGGCGTAATCGCTAACACGTTTATCAAGAATGGTATCTGTATTTATAAAACAGCGAACACCTTCGCGGCTCCCTAATTTCAATAACTGAAGAGGTAATATGAGGTTTGCATTTAAGAGTTCAGTGGAATCAACTTGTCCTCGACCATAATTCGTTGCACAGTGAATTATGGTGTCAATAGTGTTGGTGCGAAATAAATTTTCTAAGACGTTATTTTCCCCAATCGTATGAATGGTAATACGTTCAAGTAAATTGGATATTCTGTACAGTACCGTTGTTTGGCGTATAAGGATGGTAACATTGTGACCATCCTCAATCAGGGCAGCTAAAAGATTACTACCAAGAAAACCCGTTGCACCTGTCAATAAAATATTCATCGCTTAAAAACACCTTGTATGTATCTGACCTTCACCCCAGAAGCAGAACCGGTGCAAACTTAGTGAGGTCAGTCACCCCCATCCAGGCCCCGGCAAACTGTAAAACAAAACCCACCGCAATACAAACTCAGAACCGTCGGTTCAGAAAACTATACCGTCTATCAATCTGTATATCCAAGCCACCATTATAAGGGCCGCAAATTTGTACGTATTTGACGCTAAAACCTATGTCGACTATCCGATAGAGTTGCAGACCAAGCCAACCAGTCTAATTAGATTGTTTTGTTTTCATGCTGTATTCGTCTTGTTTTCAAAAGGATAAGGAACCCGACCGAATCTACTTCGGCACGTCTCCCTCTTCTACCATCTCAATAAGCATCTCCTGCGCCAACTCTTCACGATCCAGATGCGGCGACATATCCTCAATCGGCCTATTCACCACAAGCTTTGGATTGACACAGGTGGCCCGCTCAAGCATGACCTCAATAAATGCCGGACCATCCTTGTGTAGCGCCTCTTTTAGATATTTTTCTATATCAACACTGGATGTGATCCTGAGGGATGGTATCCCATACGCCTCGGCAATTTTACCCAGGTCGGGACAACCGTAACCGATCACCGTGGACTGCTGACGGCCACCGAAGTACATGTCCTGAAACTGACGCACCATACCGAGACAGCCGTTGTTAAGAACAATGATCTTAACCGGAAGCTGATGCTGCACAATGGTATCCAGATCCTGAATGTTAACCTGTATGCCGCCATCACCAGCAATGGCAATAACCTGTCTGCCCGGTGCAGCCTTGGCCGCACCCATGGCAGCGGGAAGCGCAAACCCCATGGCCCCCATGCCGCCGGAGATGAGCATCCGCTGTCCCTTTTTCAGGCGGAACGACTGGGCGGCCCACATTTGGTTTTGTCCCACATCCAAAGTGATAATATCGCCGTCGGTGCTGGCAGCGGACAGGGCTTCCATAAATAAGTTGGGATCAATCGTAGAAGATTTGACTGGGGTCATGCGGGTCGGATACTTCTGGCGGTATCCGTTAATAACCCTGAGCCACTCTGCTATGTCAGGCTTGACGCCCACAGCAAGCTTCTCGTTGAGCGCCCGTAAAAAGGTCTTGATGTGACATTGCAGAGCAATATCGACCTGTAGCTTGGCCTGCAGTTCAATCGGATCGATATCCACATGCACTCTTGTCGCGGCGCGGGCAAAGGTGTCGGGCCGGGTCCCCGTCTGCCGGGAATCAAGACGCGAGCCAAGGATCAATAGAAAATCACAGTTTGCCAGCGTCAGGTTGCTGTAGCGGTTGCCGTACGAACCGATCATGCCCATAAATTCTTGGTTGTCGTAGGAAACGGCATCCAGTCCCATGAGCGAGGAAACAACCGGGATACCCGTGGTCTCAACCAGGGTTTGCAACTCTGCGGCAGCCTGCGCCGTCCGCACGCCGCCACCGGCGAGTATCACCGGTCGTTTGGCCGATGCAATCAGATTGACAATCTCGTCCAGCCGCTCCAGACGGCAAGGCTGATCTGCCTGTAAGGCCCGAAATTCCTGGCTGTCAAAAAAACTTTTTAACTGCTCGGGCTTGATCTGAGCTCGCTGAATGTTCATAGGTATGTCTATCAGCACCGGGCCGGGGCGCCCGTTTTGCGCCAGATAGACCGCTTTCTCAAGGTGGTAACGAATCATTTCGGCTTCAGCCACTAGTTCGGCATATTTGGTAAGCGGTTTTACGACACTGACAATATCAGTCTCCTGAAAACCGATTTGTCGAATGGGGCGATCGAACTTGTATTCATAAGTATTAACTTGGCCAGTAATAAAAAGACAGGGGACAGAATCGAACCAACAGCTACCGATACCGGTGACCATGTTAAGGGCGCCCGGACCGCTGGTAGCCATGGCCACACCCAGTCGCCCGTTAATGCGGGCATAGGCCTCGGCGGCAAAGGCGCCTGATTGCTCATGATGTACAGAGACACAGCTGATATCATTGCGGTCTATTGTGGAGTCAAGCAGGTGGGTGATTGCACCGCCAATAAATTCAAAGATGTGGGACACACCCTGTTTAACGATAAAATCGATGACGTAATCAGACAACTTCATTATTACCCCCAACCTGACAATACTTACTTCGCTTTACCCATTGCAGGGTTTTATGGATTGCTTCATCCAATGGTATCCATGTCTTTAGCCCGAGTTCATGCCTTGCCTTTTGAATATCAGGAACATAACGCTCTGCTATCTTTAAAGGATCACATGGAGTCAGAACCTTTATATCTTTATCTGATTCAGCAAGTTGCGTAACCCGTCGCGCCAGTTCGGCAATGGTAATCGAATCGTCGCTGCCTACGTTGTAGGCTACCCCTGAAGGGGCACTGAGTAATATAGTCCACAACCAGATAGCCAGATCAGCGGCGTACAGATAACTGCGATATGATGTGCCGTCTCCTCGTATGGCGATTGCACTATCCGAAAGTGCATCACCAATAAAGTTGCCAATGGCAAAATGCTTGTCGAGAGGCAGATGTGGACCAACAAAGGCAAAGCAGCGTGCGATCTTGACTTTATATCCATAAAGTTCGCCATATGCATTTGCAAGCCATTCTGAGGAACGTTTGCCTTCCCCATAGGCAGATCTGGAATTAAGGATATCCGGAGCTCCCATGTAAGTTTCCGGAATTGCCTCCATATCCTCCGGTTGTCGGCCATATATCGCTCCAGAGCTGGCCAGCAGAAAATCAGTGCAGCCTGCCAGACGTGCAAAATCCAGTACTCGTTTGGTCCCGTCAATGCAAGAAGAAAAAAGGTCTACCGCATTTGTAGGAGCAACTACATCGGTAGCGGCATGGATAACAAACGTGTACTGCCCTTCTGGGTAAACAAAATCGCGTACATCCCCTGTCACGAAACTGATTATTGCCGGGTCGCTCAAGTGGGGATTGATTTCTGCAAAAGCAATCGGATTGCGACTCAGGACGGTTATCCGGCAGCCTAGATCAAGTCGCTGGTTGGCATAGATCAATGATTCCAATAACCACTTGCCAAAGAAACCGGTGCCGCCGGTAATAAATACCCGTTGTCCTCGGAAATTCTTCCAGAGAATGCCGACCGTGTCAAATACATGGATGAGATCGTCCTGTGGCAATTTTTTACAGGGAATTGCGCAAGCTGCTGTCTGAATCGAAGATGCCATTTACTTCATCAAGCCTCTAACCGTTGTTATCATATACCCAACCATCTCTTCTGACATGCCCGGATAGACACCCACCCAAAAGGTATCATTCATGATGCGGTCAGTGATTGGAAGCAGGGATGTTTGGAGACTTGGATGCTTCTTGGATGCTTGGGTGGGGGTAACAACCCTGAAACCTTTTCCGCTGGCGCGCATCTCATCGAAGCAGGGATGCTTGATGAGATTGCCGGCAAAGAGCATCCTAGTCTGAATGCCTTTTGATTCCAGGTGGTTGACTATCTTCTCCCTGGTGAGGCCCGTGTCTTCGCGCACGGTCAGCAGGAAGCCGAACCAGGAAGGATCTGAGTTATCCGTAGCTTCCGGCAGAATGAACCGGTCTTCCAGCCCGGCCAGACCATCGCGCAGCAGCTTCCAGTTTCTCTTTCGCGCCTCGATGAAGCCGGGCAGTTTTTCCAGCTGGGCGCAGCCGATGGCTGCCTGCATGTCGGTCACCTTCAAATTGTAACCGAAGTGAGAGTAGACGTACTTATGGTCGTAGCCATAGGGGAGTTCGCCGAACTGTTGGCCGAAACGGTTGCCGCAGGTGTTGTCCCTGCCCGAGGGGCACCAGCAGTCGCGCCCCCAGTCACGAAACGATTCCACCAAACGCTTCAACTGATTGTCGTCGGTGTAGACCGCACCTCCTTCACCCATGGTCATATGATGGGGGGGATAGAAGCTGGAGGTGCCGATATGGCCGATGGTACCGGTATATTTCCAAGCTCCCTCGTACTGGTAACGGGAGCCGAGGGCATCGCAGTTGTCCTCTATCAGCCAGAGATTATGGCGGTCGCAGAAGGCTTTGACCGATGCTACATCAAAGGGATTGCCAAGAGTGTGGGCGACCATGACCGCCTTGGTCTTTTCGGACAAGGCATTATCTAATTGTGAACAATCGATATTGTATGTGGGAAAGGAAACATCCACAAAGACCGGCACCGCGCCGTATTGAATGATGGGAGCCACGGTGGTGGGGAAACCGGCGGCAACGGTGATGACTTCGTCTCCCGGGCTGATCCGCCGGTCTCCCAGTTTGGGGGAGGTGAGCGCCATGAAGGCAAGCAGATTGGCCGAGGAACCGGAATTAGTCAGGGAGCAATGCTGCACGCCGATAAACCCGGCAAAATCCTTTTCAAACTTTTCCGCATAGCGGCCGGTGGTCAGCCAGAAGTCCAGAGATGAGTCAACCAGGGTGGTAACCTCGCGTTCGTCAAACACACGACCGGCGTAGGGGATGCGGTCACCGGGAGAGAAAGGTTTTTTGGGTGCGGCGTGAATGGTACGGTGAAAGTTGGCTGTTTTTGCCAGAATAAAGTGGCGTTGAATCTTTTCCAGGGCAGCGGGCGTAAGCTGAGCAATTTTATTTACAAGTAGCCTGCGATGAATGGCGCAGGCCCGTTTCATGACAACACGCGATCGCTTAATTGTACCTTCAACCGCTTCCGCGGGCTCAAGCAGGCAATCATAGCTATCCAGGTGTGCAAGATTGGATGTGAGTGGCAGGCAGATAAAATCATCCATGGCCAATACTTCTATGATAGCTACCGGACGGACTTTTTTGTCTTTTGCATCAGTAAAGGTAATCTCAGCCCAGAAAACAGCTCCCGCAGTTATTTCCATTTTGAAGGATCCTCCGGCCCACATTCATTATCGAGCAGTTCGAATGTAAGCACCGTCTGCCCGATACCGGCTTCCGCAGTGTCGTAGTCAATATCCCATTCAGCTTGCGGTTCGCTGACATTGGGTGAGTCTGCTTCAGCAAGTGGTTCGGGAAGCGGCAGAATTATCAGCTCTACCTGTTTTGCCGTAAAGTTTGGAGGGATTTTAATATGAAGGTAACCGTCAGCGGAAACGGTTTGTTTTATTCTAAGTGCTTGCATAAGTGGATCTCCGTCAATCCGAGGGGTGAGAGCAAAAAAACATTCCAATCACTGCGTTGGCCATCCTCTGTAAGGAAGAATTTAGCCAGTCCAATCTGCCTGAAAATCTCAACAGAAGTTTGTTCGTTCATAGTTCTCTATCTGCTTCAGACATATTTGACGTAAATCACCGCCATTCCTGTATACGGTAACCCATTCGATGATGCCCTGCAAAGTTCTTTCAAGATTCCAGCGAGGCTGCCAGCCCAAACGCATGCGGGCTTTGGAACAATCCAGCTTCAAGTAGTGCGCCTCGTGAGGGTGATCACCGGCATCAATCTCGTAACGCGCGCCGTTGCTCCAGAGCTCACACATCCGAGCCACGATCCACTCCACCGGTTTGGCGTCATCGTCAGCCGGACCGAAGTTCCATCCTTCGGCAAAATCCGCACCGGACTCATACAGTCTTTGGGCAAGGGCCATATAGCCGCTGAGTGGTTCCAGAACATGTTGCCAGGGACGAATAGCGTGAGGGTTGCGTATACGAATCGGCTCTCCTGCCAGCAATGCATTTATACAGTCAGGTATCAGCCTGTCAGTGGCCCAGTCTCCCCCCCCGATGACATTGCCGGCACGGGCGGTGGCTACTGCAACGGAATGCTGGAAAAACGAGTTGCGGTAGGCGGCCGTTACCAGTTCTGCGCAACCCTTGCTGCTGGAGTAGGGGTCGTATCCTCCCATCGGTTCGTTTTCACGATAGCCCCAAACCCATTCGCGGTTTTCGTAGCATTTGTCTGTTGTGACATTGATCACCGCCCTGGCTGACGGGCAGCCACGCACCGCCTCCAGCAGATTGACGGTTCCCATCACGTTGGTAGCATATGTATCAACGGGAATTTTGTACGAGTCCCGCACGAGCGGCTGAGCTGCCATATGGATCACAATCTCGGGAGATGCTTTGAGAAGTTCGCCTTTGAGGCGGTCAGGGTTCCGCACATCGGCTATACAGGAGCTCACCAATTCAGCTATATCCGTCGACTCGAACAGGCTCGGTTTCGTGGGTGGTTCGAGGGCGTAACCGGTGACGCAAGCTCCCAGATTGGAAAGCCACAGGCAGAGCCAGCTTCCCTTAAAGCCGGTATGACCGGTTATAAAAACCTTCTTCCCTTGCCAGAATCCCTCGCTCCTCACACTTTTCTCCTCACCACTTCTTCCACGGCGCAACGCCTGAAGTCCACAAATCTTCAAGGTGGTTCTTGTCCCGCAGGGTATCCATCGGCTGCCAGAAACCGGAATGCTTGAACGCCACGAGTTGCCCGTCGCGGGCAAGCTCTTCCAGCGGTTCCTTTTCCAGTATCGTGGCATCACTACCAATATAATCAAGCACTTCCGGCTCCATCACAAAGAACCCTCCATTGATCCAGGCACCATCACCTTTCGGTTTTTCCTTGAAGCCATGCACCAGATTGTCGCTGTCAAGATCCAGGGCGCCAAATCTGCCGGAGGGTTGGATGGAAGTTACCGTGGCCAGTTTGCCATGGCTTTTGTGAAAATCGACAAGCGCCCGGATATCGACATCGGCGACTCCGTCACCGTACGTCAGCATGAAAGGCTCATTACCAATATAATCCCGCACCCTTTTGACCCGTCCGCCGGTCATGGTGTTACTGCCGGTATTGACTAATGTTACGCTCCAGGGCTCTGCTGAGTGATTGTGGACTACGCGTTGATCCTTGTCACGGAAGTCAAAGGTAATATCCGATTCGTGGAGGAAGTAATGAGCAAAGTATTCCTTGATGCAGTAACCCTTGTACCCCAGGCAGACTATGAAGTCGTTGAACCCGTGGCTGGAGTAAATTTTCATGATATGCCAGAGAATCGGTTGTTCGCCGATTTCGATCATCGGCTTTGGTTTCAGGTGGGATTCCTCGCTGATTCTTGTGCCGAAACCACCTGCAAGTATGACAACTTTCACTAAAAGTCCTCCCTCGAATGTTACAAAACAGCGACAGCTTTTCTAAAATATGCAATCGCCATCCTCAAACCCTCATCAAGCTGAACAGTAGGCTCCCATCCGAGCACTTCTCTTGCTAACCGAATGTCAGGTTGCCTCTGTTTTGGATCATCCTGTGGCAGCTCGGCAAAAACTATTTTTGACGAGCTGCCTGTCAAACCAATGACCTTTTCGGCAAGCTCAATCATTGTAAATTCACCTGGGTTACCCAAATTTACCGGGCCGATAAAGCCCTTATCATTCTCCATCATGCGGATCATGCCTTCCACCAGATCGGAGACAAAACAGAACGAACGGGTCTGAGAACCGTCGCCGTACACGGTGATGTCCTGCTTTCTCAACGCCTGGAGGATGAAGTTGGAGACCACCCGGCCGTCGTTCTCGGCCATGCGAGGACCATAGGTATTGAAGATGCGGATGATTCGTATATCCACCTTGTTCTGGCGGTGATAGTCCATCATCAGGGTTTCGGCCACCCGCTTGCCTTCGTCATAGCAGCTGCGGATGCCGATGGGGTTCACATTGCCCCAGTATTCCTCGGTCTGCGGGTGCACCTGTGGGTCGCCGTAGACCTCGGAGGTGGATGCCTGCAGAATGCGTGCCTTGACCCGCTTTGCCAAGCCGAGCATGTTGATGGTGCCCATCACGCTGGTTTTGGTTGTTTTGACCGGGTTGTACTGATAGTGGACCGGTGACGCCGGGCAGGCCAGGTTGTAGATCCGGTCAACCTCCAGCAGGATCGGCTGGATGATGTCGTGGCGCACCACTTCAAAGCGGTGATTGTCCATCAGTCGGATGATGTTGTCCTTGCTGCCGGTAAAGAAGTTATCCAGGCAGATGACGTCATGCCCCTCACCGAGAAGCCGTTCGCAGAGGTGTGAACCGATAAAACCGGCGCCGCCGGTGACCAGAATGCGCATTTTCTAAAATCTCCCCGTATGCGACGTAAAGCAATCCTGCATAAAAAAACGTTACTCGTGACTGGTTACTCGTGATTGGTTACGGATTTATGGATCATTGTCTTTCTGTTTCTTTACGCCGTAGCGCCTTTGATAAGCCCTTGCAGCATACGGGCAACTCTCTCGGTTAATTGACTGGCATTTGCCAATTCCCGTGAATCGCCAATTCCAACCCTGTCTGAAATTACAATCTGGGTAAGTAACTCGCTCGTGGAACCGCTGGCAATGCAAAGAAATTGCACAAATTCTTTCCTGCTCTGTCGTGCTGCTCCCTCCGCAATATTACTTGCTATGGAAACTGCTGCTCGACGCATTTGTGAAACCAGTCCAAATTTTTCATCATTTGGAAAATTATACGTCACACGGTAGATATGCTCAGCAAGCTCAACGGCTTTTTGCCAAACATCAAGATCTTCATGCGACTTCACATTTACACCCCTTAAAGGCCGTGACCCGTGACTCGTTACCAGTTACCAGTTACCAGTTACCAGTTACCAGTTACCAGTTACCAGTTACCAGTTACCAGTTACCAGTTACCAGTTACCAGTTACCAGTCACGTAATTATCCGTCAGCTCGTTTCTCCCGTTCCGCCAGTTCAAAATCGGCATCCGTCATCATGTTGACCAGTTGCTCAAAGCTGGTTTTCAATTTCCAGCCCAGCTGGCGCCTGGCCTTGCTGGGGTCGCCCAGCAGCAGGTCAACCTCGGCAGGACGGAAGTACTTGGGATCGATCTGTATGATTGTTTTCCCTGTTGTTGCATCTACACCTTTCTCACCTACACCTTTTCCCTCCCAGACAAGCGGCATGCCCAGGCGCTCGAAGACTTTTTCGGCAAAGGAGCGCACGGAGTAGGTCTCTCCGGTGGCGATAACGTAATCTTCAGGCTGATCCTGCTGCAGCATCAGCCACATGGCTTCCACGTAGTCCCCGGCAAAGCCCCAGTCGCGCTTGGCGTCCAGGTTGCCCAGGTAGAGGCAGTTCTGCGTGCCCAGCTTGATGCGGGCCGCAGCGCGCGTGATCTTGCGAGTGACAAAGGTCTCGCCCCGGCGGGGCGATTCGTGGTTAAAGAGGATGCCGTTGGAGGCATGCATACCGTAGCTTTCGCGGTAGTTCATGGTGATGTAGAAGGCATAGGCCTTGGCGCAGGCATAGGGTGAGCGGGGGTAGAAAGGGGTTGTCTCTTTCTGGGGCGTTTCGACAACCTTGCCGTACAGTTCGGATGAGGAGGCCTGGTAAAATCTGGTTTTCAGGCCGGTTTCGCGGATGCCTTCCAGGATGCGCACCGTACCCAGGCCGTCCACTTCGGCGGTGTATTCCGGTACGTCAAAGGAAACGCGCACATGGCTTTGGGCGCCCAGGTTGTAGATTTCATCCGGCTGGATCGTGCGAAGCAGAGTGTTGATCGAGCTGGCGTCGTTCAAGTCGCCGTAGTGCAGGAAGAGGCGTACATTTTTTTCGTGTGGATCGCGGTAAATGTGGTTGATGCGGCCGGTATTGAAGGAAGATGAACGGCGGATCATGCCGTGAACTTCATAACCCTTGGACAGCAGAAGCTCCGCCAAATATGAGCCGTCCTGGCCGGTGATGCCGGTAATAAGCGCTTTTTTCATGTATCGACTCCAATGTGTGCTTGCTTTAAAGCTTAATATTATACCATAAATTTTGATGATACGGAAACAAAATCAGCGCAGATAATATCCACGATACCATTCCACAAAGCAACACAACCCGGTTTCGATCGGTGTGGCAGGTTTGAAGCCCGCATCCCGCATCAGGTCGTCTATATTGGCACAGGTGACCAGCACGTCTCCTGGTTGAAGCGGCTGCATATTTTTAGAGGCTTGTTTTTGCAGGCATTCCTCGAGAATCTCGATAAAACGTCCCAACTCCACCGGCCGGTTGTTGCCGATATTGTAGATGCGATAGGGAGCTGAACTGCCGGCCGGGTCGGGCACGGCGGAGTTCCAGTCCGGATCGGGTTGGGGGGGCTGCTCCAGCACCCGGATGATCCCGTCCACAATATCGTCGATATAGGTGAAATCCCGCTGCATCCGGCCGTGGTTGTACACATCGATCGTTTGCCCCTCCAGAATGGCTTTTGTAAAGGAAAAATAAGCCATGTCCGGTCGTCCCCATGGGCCATAGACGGTAAAAAATCGCAGACCGGTGGTGGGCAGGCCGAAAAGATGCGCGTAGGAATGGGCCATCAGCTCGTTGGACTTTTTGGTTGCTGCATAAAGAGAAACCGGATGGTCAGTCGTGTGGTGCTCCGAAAAGGGCACGGTGGTGTTGGCGCCATAAACCGAGCTGGAAGACGCATAGACCAGGTGTTTGACATTGTTGTGGCGGCATCCTTCAAGGACATTCAGAAAACCGGCGATATTGCTTTCGATGTATGTATGCGGATTTTGCAGTGAATAGCGGACACCGGCCTGGGCCGCCAGATTGATGACCAGGTCGAAACGCTCGTGGGCGAAAAATTCCTCCATCACCGGCCGATCTTCAAGTGAGGCCCGCAGAAAACGAAAACCGGGGTATGCCTCCAGCAATCTCAGCCGCGCTTCCTTGAGTGTTACATCGTAGTAAGCGTTGAGGTTGTCCAGGCCGACCACCTCACGTCCCTGCTCCAGCAGCCGTTTGGCGGTATGAAAACCGATGAATCCGGCTGCGCCGGTTACGAGAATCTTGTTGTGGATTTCATGAGGGTTTCTTTTCATAAACAGTAGTTTTCCAGATCCTCTTTCGACCGGCGCATAGGTACCTTGTTGCCTTTTCCAGTGAATGACACCGAATCAGTAATGTAATCTAATCAACTAATCAACTAATTGCCAGAATATATTTCATTGCCTGCTTGTGAGAGCTCCGGCACAATTCCGGCGTGGGGGACGTGAACGTATGCATCACGTATGTATTCGCGTCGTACGACCAGAATGTGTGTGGCTGTTTTTCTCTGGACAACCTGCAGGTAACATGAAAAAATTCCTGAATACCGGCCAGCTCTCTCCGGCAAACCCGACCATGGTCATTTTATCCGCCGCCATGGCGATTATGGGGGAAAAAAATGACATTCTCCTCTGCACATCATGGTTCATATATTGCCGCGGCATCATGGCTGATTTCGCCGGAGGCATTACCGTTGGCTGGTGGCGCTATTCTGGTTCGCAACGGCCGTATCGCCGCTGTGGGCACTCTGGGCGAACTGCGGCGCAAGCATGCTGCTCCGGTCATCGATCACCCCGGCTGCGCCATCCTGCCCGGTTTTGTCAATGCCCATACCCATCTGGAGCTGACCCATTTTCCCTCCTGGCGTCTGCGAAAACATGTTGAGTACCATCCGCGCCGCTTCGTGGACTGGATTATCCAGTTGATCAAGGTCAAACGAGGCTTGACACCCGACGATATACGGGCATCCGTCCGGGAAGGTATCCGCATGTGCCTGGAGTCGGGAACCACGGCAGTGGGCGAAATTGTTACGGCAACGACGCTGACGGATCTGTATCAATCATCACTCCTATCCGGCCGGTTGTTTTTTGAATTGGTCGGCCACGATCAGACACGTTTCCGCAGTGCGTTGAAAGAGGCTGTCGATGCCGTCCAGGCTCTCGCGGCAGGGACATTTGCCATGGGATTGTCGCCTCATGCCACCTATACCATTGGCGAGGAGAATTTCCCGCTGATCAGGGAGGTTGCAGTTTCGGCTGACTTGGCACTGGCCATACACTGTTCCGAATCTCTGGAGGAAACCGAATTTATCTTTGAAACCAGCGGTGAACTGGCGGAAAAATTTTATCCCTTTGTGGGCTGGGAGCGCTATCTGACACCACCCCGCAGGTGCAGTTCCACCGAGCTTCTGGACCGGGCCGGCCTGCTGACGGCCACCACGCTGGCCATACATTGCGTACAGATTACCCGCGCCGATGCCGAGATCCTCAAAAAACGCGGCGTCAGTGTCGCTCTCTGCCCCCGTAGCAACGAACGCCTCGATGTGGGCAGAGCCCCGGTCGCTCTGCTGCGGAAAATGGGTATCCCGCTGGCGTTGGGCACTGACTCACTGGCCAGCAACGATTCCCTCTCCATCTGGGACGAGTTGCGTTTTACCCTGAAGACCTTTGCGGAGGAACTGTCGCCTGCCGATCTTTTCCACATGGTCACCAACGGCGGCGCCGCGGCACTGGGGATTGATAAGAGCCATGGTTCTCTTGAGGCAGGCAAACGGGCCGATTTTCAGATCGTGGGTCATTTCGGCGATGGTGCGCGGGACCTGCTGGAACGGGTCATGCTGCGGGGGAGTGTTGAGGATGTGTATGTAAGCGGATCGCGTTACGGCGAGGAGCAGGGGGCAGCCTGAAACCTGATTTCGTCTGTTTTCAAGCATAGCCGTTCTTTTTATTCCACGCATCGTTACCATCGAACATCCCACTCCCTTTGATTTTTTCTGCTACCTTTCTGAAGTGAAACCCGTAAATGGCATAGGTTATGGCCAGCGGGAAAAGCCGCGGTTTTCTGAGGAGAGACCAAAAGAAGAGCTTCCAGAAGTAGAGCCTCTCTTTGCCGAGCACCCCCAGGAACATGATCGATTTGAAGAGCGCCCCGACATACCCTGGCTGGAAATGAAATTTCCCCAGGCGTTGCGGCCGGTATTCCCTGAGGAGCCTGATCACCCGCTGATAATAGTTCTTGGGGGAGTAGATGGTATCGAGGATGGTTCGGTAGCCGCCGATAAGCGCCTTTACCTCCATCCGGGGGATGAAGTTGAGGGTTACTCCCGTATTGTTGCCGGTGGTGTTTCCCAGCAGTCTGCCTTCCCGATGCAGGCGTTGGTAGAGCCTGGTGCCGCGCAGGGCGATCAGCACTCCAACCATGGCAGTGACGATGCCGCTCTCTTGGATAAAGCGGATCTGCCGGTCGAAAATCGCCGGTGGATCGCTGTCGAAGCCGACGATGAATCCCCCATGCACTTGCAGGCCAGCCCGCTGGATAAGTTTTACCGCGGCAAGCAGGTCGCGGTTTCTGTTTTGCACCTTGCCGCTCTCGGCGAGGCCATTCTCGCAAGGGGTCTCGATGCCGATAAAGACCTCCTCAAATCCCGCCTTGACCATGAGTCCCATGAGCCGGGGGTCGTCGGCCAGGTCGATGGACGCCTCGGTGTAAAAGTAGAACGGGCGCCCTCTCTCCTCCATCCAGTCGATCATGGCGGGAAGGATCTCCCTCTTCAGTTTTTCCTTGTCGCCGATGAAGTTGTCGTCAACGAAAAAGATCGCTCCCCGC